>Ga0210033_1000016_pt1 | contig 125801 bp, 132 predicted proteins | sample CryGeymeta201501_FD_185465 | JGI IMG/M metagenome (GOLD analysis project Ga0210033, IMG submission 185465) | Groundwater microbial communities from Crystal Geyser aquifers in Utah, USA - Crystal Geyser metaG 2015-01 (SPAdes) (version 2) | ecosystem: Environmental > Aquatic > Deep subsurface >... | reverse complement strand
CCGAGGGGGGCGCTCGTCTTGCAGCGCCCATCATGGCGGGAGAGGTGGCGCTTGGGGGACGAGGCGGCATGTTCTCGGGGGCTAAAACCAGGCTGGCGCCGCTGTTTCAGCGTAACCAGGGCGCGGGCGGGGCCGCAAAAAAATGCCCATTTCTCGGGTAGGGGGTGGGGCTAGTCATTGAACTTGCGGATTCAGGACTAAGTTAAGGTCTAAGCGGGCTTTTCTCCCTTATCCAGCCTGCGGGAGAGGGGGCCGGTCGGCGCTAGTGCTGGCCTCGGCGGCTTAACTTAGTGCCATGGGGTTCCGCCCCCACATGCCGCCGAATTTGCCTAGCATCACCGCCCAGCCACCCACAGCGGCTTGATACATGACATCGGGGGTCTGTTGACGCAACGACTGGTGCGGGCCCCGGCCGTTGTAGAAGGCGAAGTATTCGGCCAGGCCGACCGTCAACTCGCCCAGCGTGGCATAGCCCTTCAGATACACGTCCTCGTGCTTGACACTGCGCCAGAGCCTCGTCTTCGAATCGCTCATACCCGGCCATCCATGCTGATGCCTTCTCGTTTCAGATCCAACCGGCCAAGATAGTTGGCGCGGGGCACAGGATGGATTTGATAAGCAAACCATGCTTATCCAGTTGCCACACACACCGGTCTGGAAGCCCCGCTTGCGAACAAAATTCGCAGGAAAACCGGCGTAGTGGTAGCCATTAGGGGGGCGTCATATACTGGGCTGACGCCCCACTTCCGGCCTGAAAAACCAGGTGTTTTTTACCCCGCGTGTTAACCGGATAAGCACGCGGCAAAAACCTCATCCATGCGCGTTGCGAGGCTTACTTGAAGCTGTAGATGTAGGACGCGCCGACAAAATTAACCGAATAGCTCGGCGCCTGTTCGTTGGTCGGCATCACGCGGTTAGGGGTATAGCCGTACTGGTAACTGTTGTAGTAGTAGTCATCACTCGTCAGCTTCTGGTACTGGTAGGCAAGGGCAACCTTGGAACTCTTGTCAACCTGATAGGTGCCGGTCAGCTTGAAAGTCAGCAGCTTGGCCTTGATATCCGGCGTATCGCCGCAGGTGAGTGTTCCAGCGGCACCACAGGTGGCCAAGTACGGCACCTGCGTCGAATAATGCGACTTGTCCAGCGAGTAGGAAAGATCGCCCAGCAGCTCGAACTTGCCGCCCATCAGGCCGGTGTGCTTGGTGGCCAGGCCAATGGCGTTGCTGTCCTGTTTGAGCTGGTTGGTCCAGATACTGGTTGCTGCAAGCACAGCGGTTCCATTGAGCCCGTTGCGTAGATCGCGCTGTGAATTCTGCCAGCTTGCATATGCGGAGACGGTGCTGTTGGCATTGTAGGCATAGGTCGCATCGAAATTGACGCTCGACGTATCACCTCCTTGGACACCCAGTGCCGCATCGTACTTGTCGTTTGAATAGCGGCCATCCAGCCCAATATCCAGTTTCTCACTTGCCTGCCAATTGACACCAGCTTTCAGAATGTCTTGTTTGCGTGAGGCGTACGGATAGGCAACATAACCCAGTTGATCTCCAGCATTAACTGTTGCCGGCGCATTTACTGCGTTCCGTGCAGCAATATTGGAGGGATCGCCAATGTTGGCAAAGAAGCCATGGTCGAAATCCGCGCGGCGATTCGCGTAAACGTAGCCCGCATTGAGTTTGACGTTATCGCTGGCCTTCATGCGGTATGTAAGTCCTAGCTTGTCTTCACTACTTGAAGGGCTGGCGACGCATTGAGCGCCACCCACCACATTGTTGCACCAGCGCTTGATGTTTTCACGCTCGTAGGCCAGACGGAGACTTTGCCCCTTGGCCAAGCGATAGTCGCCCGCCAGCTCGAGCTGCGTTTTCTTGTTGCTGTAAGGCGTATTTACTGCGTCGTAATGGTTGGTTGCGCCGCCACCAAGATGGATGTACTCGTAGACATTCGAGGCGGTACGGTTGTCTCGTTCATTGAACTTGTACGCGGCACTCAGCACCAGATCCTTGGTCGTCTGGTTGGTCAGCTTCAAGTCCGCGTGGGTGGTTTTCACTAGACCATCCAGTGACGGCTGCGGCAAAACGCCAATCCCCGCCTGCATCACGGCACCAGGAGCGTAACTATCGTCCTGGGTATTCCTACCATAGGACAATCCACCGGCCAACCTCGTGCTCGGCGAAAAGGCATAGCCACCAGATAGATTCAGTTGGTGAAACTGGTTGTCCGGCGCCGTGCTGGCCATGTTCGTTTGGTAGGTACAGGCACCACCAGAAGGGCAGCCTACGAAGCCAGTAGTTTGTAACATCGCGTTCTCCCATGACAGGGTGTCATATCCATCACGGAAGATTGAGCCATAGTAGCCGCCCGTCAGGTGCCCTTTATCGCCGACCCAGTTGAGGGCCAGGTTAAAGGTGTCCGTCTTGTAGTTGGTTGGGCTCATCAGGATTGCCACTGCCTCGGCACGCCCAATACCCGAAGCAATAGTCACGCCTCCCTGGTTTCCGAACGCCTGAAGTTTGGCACCCGACTGATCAAGATGGTTGTAATCAAACTTCAGGCTCAGTTGCGGATTGAAGTTGAAGCCTGCGCCAAAAGACGTGTTCTTTCGCGTCGTACCTACGTCTTCGGTATGGAAAGCGCCTAGCTGATTCGCATCAAGTGTCCTTGCGCTTGGATTGGCTTGTGCGTTGAAGGTGCCAAACGTCGCCGGGAAAGTGAAATTATTTCCCCCCATGCTTCCTTGCTGCGGCGTCTGGTAAGTATCCGAAATGCTGTGGCGCAATTCGTCATAGCCGATGCTGATGTCCCACAAGCCCTGGTTGCTGACCGAGCCGCCGAGGGCGCGGGATGTTGTGCCCAGGTCCGTACCGATGATGCCCCAGCGTTGCGTGCCACCGTTGTAGGCGTCGCCGCCACTGACGCTGAAATTGCCGATCAATTCACCGCCGGACTTTCTCAGGCCGGTGTATTCACCAAACTTGGCGGATGTCCGCGACACATTCTCCACACCGATTTCGATCGTGTTGGTCGGTTGCGTCAGGGCGGTGACCACATCGTCGGCCGCCGCCGCCATCATCGGCGCGGCAAACATCACCGCCAGGGCGCCTTGCACTGCGAGGTTCATCGCGCTGAGTTTCATTTTTTCGCTACGAGTTTTCATGTTGTTCATCCTCGATTTTTCAGATTAGCGATGCAGGAGCGCGCCGGCCGGATGGTTCGAACCATGAACCATGCTGTGGCAATTCAGGCAAGCCCGACCGGTATAGTTTTCGCTTGGTATCGCCGTTAGGCCGCCCTGCGTACCGGCAACGCTCCCTGCAGCCGGATCCTTGCTGTGGTGCGGACCATCATGGCACTCGGAGCACAGGAAAGGCGTGCGCGACTTCAGTAGCGGCGAGATGTTCGAACCGTGCGGTGTATGGCAATTGGTGCAATCTTCCGTCACCGGCTGATGTTCCCAAAGGAAGGGGCCTCGCTTCTCGGCATGGCAGGTGTAGCAGGTTTCGGTCACCGTGTTTTTCTTCAGCAGCTTGGGACCGGCGGAACCGTGCGGGTTGTGGCAGTCGGAGCAGACGACCTTGCCTTCACCGATCGGATGGTGGGAGATCTTGCGGCTGTCGTTGCGCTGATCCTTGTGGCAGGTAAAGCAGACTTCCGCCTGCGTCTTCTTGCTGCGCACCTTGTCGTGCGCCCTATGAACCTGGTGGCACGAGGTACAAGCCACATCACCGACCTGGTGAGCGCCGCCGTCCCAGTGAGTGCGGTTGACGTCCTTACCGTGGCAGGAGAGGCAGGCCGCGCTCTGAACTTTAGATTCACTCGATGCAAAAGCCCCCTTTCTGAAAACAACATCAGGCGCCTTTTGATTCGTAAGGTGTTCTTTGCTCTCGCCGTGGCACGACTGGCAGCTCGGCGTACGGCGATCCCCCTTGACGCCATGCTTGGTCTGATAAATCGCCAGCACCGGGGTGGGGCTGGATTCGTTATGGCAGGCGGTGCATACGGCATCGCCCGTCAACGCCTGGGTTACTTTGCTTTGTGACGCGGGCGTGTCGGCGGCTTCCGCCGCGCCGCCCCAGATCAGGCCGCTGGCAACCGCACAAGCCGCCAGGAATTTTTGCATCGATACCATTTTCAATGATCCTCTAGTCTGGATAGTCATTCGATTACCGCGAAAAACCCACTCTCGTTCTACCCCATGCCCATTGGTGTCGGGCTTGCCACGCGTGCACGGCCTGGCCAAGGTTATGCGAATTTGCTGTTCCACATCGCTGCTCTGACAGTGAATCAGCCGTTGCATCAGCTCATTTATAAGCAAACATCGTGCCATCCAGATATTTTTGTTATTTATGTATATAAAACAGTAAGTTGATTAATTTCTTGGCTAGCCTCACCGAGTTAGCCTGTCATTGCCAGATGACAGGTGTCAGGGTTCTGTTACAACACCAAGCCGGTTCAGGTTGGAATAAAGACTCTGGCGGGAGATCCCCGCCAAGCGGGCCGCCTCGGAGAGGTTTCCGGGGGCGGTTTTGAGCAGCGCGGTGAAATAGCTACGCTCGAACTGTTCCCGCGCATCCCGCAAAGGCAAGCACGCGCGGGGCGCGAGGAGGCTCGTGGCGGTAGTGCGGTTGTGCAGGCCAAGGTCTTCCGGGGTGATCGCCTTGCCGCCCACATTGACGACCACGGCGCGCTCCACGGCGTGCTTCAATTCCCGCACATTGCCGTGCCAGGGGGCCATTTCCAGCGCCGCGATGGCTTGCGGCGAAAAGGCGCTTGCCTGCTTCCCGAACTTGCGAATGAAGTGATCGAGAAAGAACAGCGCCAGCGGCATGATGTCATCCGGGCGCTGGCGTAATGGCGGCACCTGCAGCTTCACAACATTGATGCGGTAGTAGAGGTCGGCGCGGAAATGACCGGCCTGGACCTCGTCTTGCAGCGGTTTGTTGGTGGCGCAGATCAAGCGGAAATCGCTCGGCCGCTGCACCGTGCTGCCGAGGCGGGCGAAGGTGTGTTCTTGCAACACCCGCAACAGGCTGGCTTGCAGCTTCGGGCTCATGTCTGTGACTTCATCCAGCAACAGGGTGCCGCCATTGGCTTCCTCGAAATACCCGGCGGTGGTCTTTCCCGCGCCGGTGAAGGCGCCCTTTTCATAGCCGAACAAGGTAGTTTCCAGGAGCGATTCGGACAGCGCGCCACAGTTGAGTTCCAGCATCGGCCCCTGGGCACGGCGGCTTAGCGCATGAATCTGTTGGGCGAACAATTCCTTGCCGGTACCACTCTCGCCCTCGATGAGAATGGTGGTATCCAGTGGCGCGGCTTGCCGCAATGTTTGCAGCAACTTTTCGATGACGGCGGAGCGGCCAATGAGGGCTGGGATATCCGCGCGCGCTTTCAGCGTTTCCTGCAGCGTAGCGATCTCGCGGTAGGCACGATCCATCTCCAATGCCTTGTCGATCACCGCCTCCAGTTCTTCCAGGTTCGCGAACGGCTTGGTCAGATAGTCGAACAGCCCCGCGCGCACCGCGCGTACCGCATCGCGCACCTCGGCGTAGCCGGTGATGAGAATGGCCATCTGGTGCGGGCGCTCGCGGCGCATGTCAGCGAACAGATCAAAGCCATTACCGTCTGGCAGGCGTTGATCGACGATCGCCAGGTTGAAGTCGCTGGCGCGAAACAACTGCCGCGCCTGGGCTACATTCAGTGCGCATTGCAGTTCGCGGCAGCCGCCGCGCAACAAGCCCGCGACCAGGTTTTGGGTGTACGGGTCGTCGTCAATGAGAAGAATCTTAGTCACCACAAGGTGCTCCTATGCGCCGGCAGCCAGAGCACGAAGCGTGCCCCACCGCCAGGCTGGTTTTCGGCGCGTAACGTGCCGCCGTGCTGGAGCGCGACATGCTGGGCGACCGCCAGACCGAGGCCGGTGCCATCGAGTTTGGTGCTGAAAAACGGGGTGAACAGCTTGTCCACGATCTCGGCCTTGATGCCGGGCCCGCGATCCGACACCGCCAGCCGCCAGCCTGATATTTTCCCATGCGCTTCGGCTTCTATCGAGACAGTTACCACCCCGCCAGGATCGGCCTGGGCCGCGTTATGGATCAGGTTGAACAAGGCGTGGCGCATCAGCACCGGGTCGATTTCAAGCACCACATCACATTCCGGCGCTGCCAGCGCCACTTCGTGCTGCCTGCCCGCGCTCTGGTGAAAGAACGCGATGGTTTCGCGTAACAGCGCCTTCAGCTCGGTTGGGCGGGGTTGCGAGTGGCTGATCTTGGCAAATCCCAGCATGCGCTGCACGTAGCCGCGGCAATGGTCGCCCGCCTTGCGAACTTCGCCCAGCAATTCGCGCACCCGTTGTGGGTCGTCGGCCTCACGCTCGGCCAGTTGCGCCAGATTGACCACCCCGACCAGCGGGTTATTGAGCTGGTGCGCAATTTCACTCACCAACTGGCCCATGGCCGAGAGTTTTTCGATCTGCAGGATGCGCCCTTGATCGGCGCTCAACTTCGCGAATTGGGATTCGGCTTCGCGTTGGCGGAAGTACACCGTGCGAAACAGTTTGTAGAGCGAGAAAAACAGGATCAAGCCACTCAACCCGGTCACCAGCCACAGAAGGAATAGGCCATTCAAGATCGTGTTATTCAACTCCCGGGGATAAAGGTAGATCGATAAAACACCGCTGGCCGGAGGGTTCGTGGCAGCCGGCTGGGACAAAGAAAACGGCACGTAGAACTCGATCAATGGCACCCGAGGCAGCCTCTCGGCGTGAAGGAAGTCGCGATGCTCCGGGGTGATGTAGGCGGCGTGCGCTTGTTCCGACAGTGTCGCCGCCAGTTCCTTTTTTTCAGCAGCGATGGTCATGCCAATTAACTCAGGTGCGTCGGACCAGATGATCACCCCATCGTGGTTGAACACCTTGATTCGCATCGCGCCGGTGAGATGCTTCAAAGTGCTGAAACTGCGCTCGAAGTGCGCGCGGGCGGGGGTGGATTGGTAATCATGCAGGTCCGACTCGGACAATTCAGAAACAGCATGTGCCGCAACCAGATCCTTGATGATGGCGGCCTCGCGATCAATCATCGCCTGGCGAAAAAAGGTCGACTGGGTCAGGCCAGTGGCCACCATGATCAGCCCGATGAACAGCAGACTGAGGGCGGCGAAGGTCTGCGGGGGCGTCAAGCGAAGTCGCACGGACTTCAGGTCGGTGACGGTTCAGCCATGCCGCGGGGGATCAAGGCTCAGACTTTTTCAGAAAACAGGTTTTGAGCACCAGGCCTTTGACCTTGTCCACATTGCACTCGATTTCCTCCGCATCGGAAGTCAGGTGGATGTTCTTGATGGCCTGCACTGGATCGCCGGCGTTGAGCAGGTTCTCATTGCTGGCTTTCACGTCCATCATCCTTGATTCCTCGGTTGATCGCTCGATTCCCCTCGGGAGGCCGCATGAGTGCCGAGGTCTGCGCCTTCGATCACGCTCACCGTTTGGGTGAGCCCGCTTCGCGCCCGAGTGGGTGTCGTCAAACCAGTTCCTGCTGCGCAATGGCCGCCGGCAGCCGCTTGGGGGATTTGATACGCAGTTGTTTATTCACATTCATGCGGCCGAAGACAACCTCGATGTCGCCCGCGGCCACACCGAATTCCGCCGCCAGAAAACGCACCATATGATCGGTCGCCCGGCCCGCGCGCGGGGCCGCGGTGACGCTGACTTTGAGTTGATGGCCATAAGGCTTGCCGATGGCATCCTGTTTCGCGCTGGGTTTACCGAGAATATTGAGCACCAGCGTCTCGCCATCCCAATAAAAAAACGACCGCGGGGTGGCCGCGGCTTGATCTCTCGCCTTCTTCTTCCTGGAATCCGTTTCCACTTGCGCCCCTTGAGCGGATGAACCCACCGCTGTCAGCGATGGTATTGCCGGCTCAGTTCATGCACCGCCGCGACCATGGCGGCCGCGTTGTCCGGCTGGGTAAACTGGGAAATACCGTGCCCCAGGTTGAATACGTGGCCGTTGCCTGGGCCATAACTGCGCAGGACTTTGCCGACCTCGGCGCGAATGGTGTCGGGCCCGCTGAACAGCACCGCCGGGTCGAGGTTGCCTTGCAGCGCCACCTGGTCACCGACGCGGCGGCGTGCCGCGCCGATGTCGATGGTCCAGTCCAGGCCAATGGCGTCGCAACCGATGGCGGCGATGCTTTCCAGCCACAAGCCGGCGCCCTTGGTGTAGACGATGCTGGGGATGGTGGCGCCGTCGTGCTCACGGGTCAGTCCCTTGATGATCTGTTCCATGTAGGCCAATGAAAATTCACGGTAGGCGGCATCGGACAAGGCGCCGCCCCAGGAGTCGAAGATCATCACCGCCTGCGCGCCCGCCTCGATCTGCGCATTGAGGTAGGCGGTGACGGCGCGGGCGTTGACATCCAAAATGTGATGCAGCAATTCCGGGCGCTGGTAGAGCAGGGTCTTGATCACGCTGAAATCCGAACTGCTACCGCCCTCCACCATGTAGGTGGCCAGGGTGAACGGGCTGCCGGAAAAGCCAATCAGAGGCACGGTGTTATCGAGCGCCTGGCGAATCTGGCGGACGGCGGCCATGACATAACTCAACTCGACATTCGGGTCGGGCACGGCCAGGGCATGGATTTCGCGCTCCTCGCGCAGCGGACGCTCGAATTTCGGCCCTTCACCGCTGCTGAAGTAGAGCCCCAGCCCCATCGCGTCGGGCACGGTGAGGATGTCGGAAAACAGGATGGCGGCATCGAGCGGGAAGCGCGCCAATGGTTGCAGGGTGGCTTCCGTGGCGAGATCGGGGTTCTTGCACAGATCCAGAAAATTGCTGGCCCGCGCCCGGGTCTGGTTGTACTCGGGCAAGTAGCGGCCCGCCTGACGCATCATCCACACCGGGGTGTATTCAGTTGGCTGGCGCAGCAGCGCGCGCAGGAAGGTGTCATTTCTGGGTTGGGTCATGGGGGTATTTTCCGGTTGTGAATCTATCAATTGGAGCCCTGGCTGATCGTGGGAGCGGACCGTGTGATGAAGCCCCTACCCTTCGGTATCCGCGATAGCTGGCCGTTGCCAAGAACTTGCGGGTTTATCGATATGGCCTTTCACAGCGGTCTGTTTACCACCTTGGCGGCATACCCCGTCAGCCATTCGGGCAGCTCGCGTGAACCGGCATGTTCGATGATGTATTGGTGAATCAGCTTGCGAACCACTTGTGAAGGCGTGAGGTCTTGCTGAGCGCAGATTTCCTCGAAGATCTGTTTTTTTTTCGGATCGATCAGAATCGTCATTCTGGCGGTACGGCTTTCCATGGAATGCCCTCACTCAATATGCACACAATGTGAATAAGATGTTAATTGCATTATCATGATAATGCCATGTACCCAAATTCTTACGGGAGAACAGCCTGGCCGCCGCTGTTGGCAACCAAACGGACAGGGTTACGCCACCACGAATCATGAACGTCGCGTGCCATGCCCGTCCCTCACCTCTTGCAGCCTGTCGCGACGTTCACGTTAACGATACCTATGAGGAATAAGGACTTGCTCCAGACCATCCCGCTTCTGGAACTGCCCGGTAAAGTTTTTGGCGAACGTGGCAGCCTGCGCTTGCTTGAATCGGCGCAGTGCGACCCCTGGCGGCTGTGCACCCACATCCTGACCGGCAACTACGGCAAGCCTTTCATCATCGAAGATGGCCGCACGCGGCGACTGCATTTCAGCCTGATCGCCATCCAGAGTTCCATGCGCATCAATGATCCCTTCGCGCTCGATTTTGCCTACACCCGCAAAATGATGGCTTTTCTGTTGTTCGTGCCGGATCCCGGCCATGTGCTGATGGTTGGGCTGGGCGGCGGTTCCCTGGCCAAGTTCTGCCATCGCCACCTGCCTCGCGCGCGCCTGACCGTGGTCGAGGTGAACCCCGATGTCATCGCCTTGCGCGGGGAGTTCAGTGTCCCCGACGATGAACGCCTGGTGATTATCCAGGCCGACGCCGCCGATTATCTGCCCGCCGCCGAAGGCGACAGTGACGTCTTGCTGCTGGATGGTTTCGACGCAGCGGGTATCGCCCCCACTTTTCTCAATCGCGCCTTCTACCAGGCTGCGCGCCGTCGACTCAGGCCGGCGGGCATTCTCGTCGCCAACTTCGCCGGCCCACAAAGCGGTTGGGATAAGCACTTCAAGTTGCTCGATGAGGTCTTCGCGGGACGCGTCCACCTGGGCCGTGTTTCCGGGGGCGATAACCATATTGCCTTCGCTTTCGCCGATGCGGGCTATCCTCCCGATTGGGCGCGGTTGGAACAACGGGCGAGGACGCTCTCTGATCGGTTGCCGCTTGACTTTCCCACCCTTGTGAACAGACTGCGCGATGGGGCTGGACTGCGCAGGGCACTATCTACCCAGCCGCGAAGCCCATCCCACTCCTGAAAGGAAGGCGTTCCAGACATGCAGGAAATCCTGAAATACCTGAAAGAACATGGTGAGCGGCTCGACGCCGAGATCGCCGCGGCGACAGCCATCCCGCTGGCGGACGTGCGCCTTTATCTAACGGAACTGGCGCAAAAGGGGGACATCATCCTGTGTCAATCAACGCGCTACATCGACGGTGAGAAAAAAGAAGGCATGCTCTGCCGGGTAGCGGGATTTACACCGGTTGCGGGTCCCGGCAGGAAACCAAAAGCCAAGCCATAGCTGGGCGGTGAGGCCCATCCCGCGGGGTTAAAGGGGGGTTTAACCTGAAACATTCGTTTACGGCCCCTTAACACGGGCAAGCCTGCTCCCGCATCCGTATACTCCGCCCCGGAGTTGGCCAGGCAGCCGCTGTGCGGGTGACCGCATGGAGGAAAGTCCGGGCTCCACAGGGCAGGGTGCCAGGTAACACCTGGGCGCTATAAGTCGAAAGGCCCAAGGCGACGGAAAGTGCAACAGAGAGCAGACCGCCGATGGCCGATCGCAAGATCGGATCAGGTAAGGGTGAAACGGCGAGGTAAGAGCTCACCGCGGACGTGGCAACACGGACGGCACGGTAAACCCCACCCGGAGCAAGGCCAAATAGGCAGGCGCGTCTTTTGACATCGGCGGTCCGCCGAGCCTGCGGGTAGGCTGCTAGAGGCGACGGGTGACCGTCGTCCCAGATGAATGGCTGCCCACGACAAAACCCGGCTTATCGGCCAACTCCACTTCTTCCAGGAGCCGCATCACCCCGAGCGCGGGAGTGATGACTTTCGCCGCGATCAGGCCCATCCCGCCAAGCCGTAACGTCGGCATCCGACTTCGCTGACGTCTTGTTTTCAACGAGCCTCCAGAATCCAGCGTTGTACAGGCAGGGCCGCCGTTTCCACGAGGTTGAAAAGGCGGCTGAAAATCGGTTCACGACCCCTATGCGCACATCGCAACCATGTGCAGTTTTTTGGCGGATCGCAGCCCCGGCCGCCTTAGCGGGCGGGGCTTCTCCACATAGTTACAGCGTCTGCAGGAAACGCATGAGCGCGTCCGGTGCCTGGAACCGACGCAGCTTGATGTCGGGTGGCTCCAGCCGGGCGAGCGCATTCTCCTTCATGGCAAGGTCGGCTTCGACGTAGCGGTGAGGGGTCGTCGCGCGCTCATGCCCGAGCCACAGCGCGATCACGTTGAAGGGCACACCCGACCGTAGCAGGTGCATTGCCGTGGTGTGGCGCAGCAGGTGTGGCGAGATCCGCTTCTTGACATGCAATATTGAATAGCGACTTCAGTAATGCATGAATTCTTGGCGAAACAGCTTGAGCTGAGGCCATAGCGTGCGCCGTGCACACGGCGCACGCTATTCCACCCCCAGCCGCTCCATCCGATAGCGCAACGAACGGAAAGTAACGCCGAGTAGCCGCGCGGCGGCGGTCTTGTTGTTGCCGCTGCGTTGCAGGGCGTCGAGGATGGCCTGGCGTTCCACTTCGTCAAGATGATCCTGTAGCGCCAGGCCACGTGCCGGGCTGTCCGGGCCGCTCGCCGGGGGGGTCAGATTGAGATCGTCGGGGCCGATCTGGCCGCCGTCGCACAAGGCCAGCGCCCGCTCCAGGATGTTTTCCAGTTCGCGCACGTTGCCGGGGTAGTTGTAATCAGCCAGGGCCGCCAGCACTGACGTGGCCAGGGCGGGTACCGCCCTGCCTTCACCCAGGCGCGCCAGCAGGAAGTCCGCCAGTTCGGCCACATCCTCGCGCCGCTCGCGCAGCGCGGGCAGGTGGATTTCGATGACGTTCAGGCGATAGAACAAGTCCTGGCGGAAGCGTCCCTGGCTCACCGCGGCCTGCAAATCCTGGTGCGAAGCGCTGATCAGGCGCACGTCGACCGCTTCTTCCGCGACCCCGCCGACCCGTCGCACGCGCTTTTCCTGTATGGCGCGCAACAGTTTGACCTGCATGGACAAAGGCAGATCGGCCACTTCGTCGAGAAACAGCGTGCCGCCCGTGGCCGCCTGAAAAAAGCCGTCGCGCTCGCTGTCGGCGCCGGTGAAGGCGCCCTTGCGATAGCCGAAGAACTCGCTCTCCATCAGGTTCTCCGGAATGGCGCCGCAGTTCACCGCCAGGAACGGCGCCTCGGCGCGGCTGCCGCGCGCGTGGATCATGCGCGCGGCCACTTCCTTGCCGGTACCCGTTTCGCCGCTGATGAATACCGGCGCCTGGCTGCGCGCCACCTTGTCGATCAGTGCGCGCACCTGCCGCATGGGCGTGGATTCGCCGACCAATTTTCGCCCCCCCTCGCGCCCCGCCGCCAGATCGACGGGCTCGGCGAGCTTGAGCGCGGAGCGCACCAGGCCGCGAATCTTCTCCGTGGTCACCGGCTTTTCGACATAGTCGAAAGCGCCCGCCTTGAGCGCCACGACAGCATTTTCCGCCGAGCCGAAAGCGGTGATGACCGCCACCGGCGTGCGTGGCGCGTGCTCGGCGATATGACGCACCACCTCGATGCCGTCGCCATCGGGAAGGCGCATGTCGGTCAGAGCCAGATCGAAGCTGCTGGTGCCCAGATGCCGGCGCGCCTCGGCCACCGTGCCGGCGCGCGCCGTGTCCAGGCCCATCCGCGCCAAATCCAGTTCGAGCAGGTCGAGCAGGTCGGGTTCGTCATCCACCAGCAGGACACGGCGGCGTTTCATACAGTTCTCCTAGCAGCCTGTCGGACTTTGGTCGTCGATAGCGAGAAGCGGCCCCGACGAGCGCAGTTTTTGCCTGATTCGCCGCCGCATAGTCGGACTATGGGGCAAGAAGCAGGTGAAAAATGGGCCGCTGCGGTCATTTCGCAGCCGACGATTCCAAAGTCCGACAGGCTGCTAGTCAACACGGTGGCGCCTGGCAGGACAGCCGGAACATGGCGCCATCCGGAATATCCACATAACGCAGGCTGGCGCTATTCGCCTCGGCCAGTTCGCGCGCGATATACAGGCCCAGACCGGTGCCGGCCTTGTCGCTGGTGTAGAACGGCTCGAACATGCGCGATTGCAGTTCCACCGGGATACTCGGTCCATCGTTGGCCACGTCCACATCCACCCGCTTCTCTCCCGCCACGGCCCGCAGGCGAATGCTGCCAGGACGCCCCAGAGAAAAACGCAGGGCGTTGCGAAACAGATTCCAGAGGATCTGATCCAGATGGGCAACATCGAAACAGACCACCGGGTCACCCGCCACCTGAACCGCCACGAAGCCCGGCGGCGTTGCTTCGCGCTGCGCGAATTGCTCGACGAAAGCATTCAGATAAGGCGCCAGGGGCAGCGCCTCTCGCGTCATGCGATCGCGCCGGTTAAGGGCCAGCACATCTTCCACCAGCCAGTTCAGGCGCTCGGCATTGCTGTCGATGATGCGGGAGAGTTTGGTGAGGGTGGCACTGTGCGCTTCCTGGGCATCTTCCTTGAGCAGGCCAGCGGCATGGCGAATGGCCGAGAGCGGGTTGCGGATCTCATGCGCCAGATTGGCGGTGAGCATACCCAGCGAGGCCAGTTTCATGCGCTGCGCCCGCGCCTCCAGTTCGGTCATATCTTCCAGCACCACCACGGAGCCTTCGTGGCGGGTCGGCTCCAGTTCAATGAAACGCGCGCGCAGGCGCCGCCCCTCGCGGCCCACCTGAAATGGATGCGCCGGCAGGGTCTCGCCGGCACGCCAGCGCCGCCACAGTTCCGCCAGGTGCGGTGAACAATGGCCGAGGCCGCAACGTGGGAAAAAGCGCACATCGAGCAACTCGGCCGCGCGCACGTTGTGTTGCAGTACCTCGCCCTTGCTGTTCAGCGCCATCACCGCATAGGGCAATTCCTGGATCACCCGCTCGTTGATGCGCTCCAGGCTCTCCGCCTGCAGGCCCTTCTCCGCCGCGACCCGCGACGCCGCCAGGGTGCCGCGCGCCATGGCATGGGACAGCAGCGCCGAGGCGAACAGGCCAAGCGAGAGAAAACCAGCGCGGGCAAAACCGCCCGCGCCACCGTCGAATACCATGGACTGGACGGTCTGTTCTCCCAGCACGGCCAGGGTGGCGGCCGCCGCCCAGAACAACACCATGCGGGTTTGCGAAAGCATCCCGGCGGCGGCCAGGGTGATGATCAACAGCAGGCCGACCCCACTGGAATTGCCACCGGACAATTGCATCAGCAGGGTGATGCAGACGATATCGACTAGCGCCTGGCGGCCGACCTGCCGCTCGAAGCGCTCGCGCCGCGCCAGCAAGGGGCTGCGGAACAACAGTGCGACCAGCAGGTAGACCGCGCAGGTCGCCTGGAACAGGCGCGGATAGTCGAAGCGATGAAAGGTCTGGTCGGCCAGCATTCCGGCGGCGGCCAGCGCGATGGCCAGGAAGACGCGGAAACCGTTCAGGTGGCCAAGCGAGCGCCAGAATGCTTCCGGCACCGCCTGACCTTCAGCTTCAGCCACCGCGACGGCGATGTTCATCGCAGCAATAGAACTTGCCCTGGCTCAAGAGCGCCTCGGAACGCGGCAGATTCACCTTGCACACCACACAGCGCACCATGTCCTCCGGCATTTTTTCCTCACGTGGCAATTCATCGCGCTTGCCGGACTGATGCTTGAACCAGAGCACGATGGCGATGGTGAAGGCGACTATCAGGAGGAGTTTAGTCACGCGACAACCCGTTCTTGTGGGCCAGGTTGATCACCAACAGCAATTGCTTGAAGGGAATCTCGCGCCCCCAGCGATTAACGAACTGCATGTAAGGTAAATCGTGGCCGGTGGGGAATTCGTACTTGTCGGAAATCATGTCGTCATAGAGCTTGCGCAGCACGCCATCGAGATGGTCCAGCATGGCGGACCAGCGCTCCGCGTTCTCCGGGTCGTAGTCGAGGCCGGCGCGCATCTCGTCCACTTCATAAACCCCCTGGTGCACCAGGTCCACATATTCGTCGTAAGTCTTTGGCCCTTTCATCGCAATCCTTTGAAAATCGCAGCGGCCGCCATTGTGCCATTGGCGGGAGGCGTGGGAGCGGCTAAAGCCGCTCCCACGCTCACCCCCTACAATCCCCCCATGTCCACCAACCCCCTCCTCCCCGCCCTCGAACCGAGCCATTGCGCCGTGGTGGAAGCCTGCGCCGGCAGCGGCAAGACCTGGCTGCTAGTGTCGCGCATGTTGCGGCTGTTGCTGGCGGGGGCCGCTCCGGCGGAACTGCTGGCGATCACATTTACGCGCAAGGCGGCGGCGGAGATGCAGGCACGCCTGGATGCCTGGCTGGCCGATCTGGCCCTGCTGCCCGACGCCGAAGCGCTGGCTTTCCTGGAACAGCGCGGCCTCATTGGCGCGGCGGCGCGCGCCGCCCTGCCGTCCGCGCGTGGCCTGATCGAGAAAGTGCTGGCGAATCCGCCGATGATCACCACCTTCCACGGTTGGTTCTTCCACCTCATCGCCCGCGCCCCGCTGCCACTGCGCTTGCCCGGCGAGGTGCTGGAAGACGCCGCGCTGCTGCGCGAAGAAGCCTGGTTCGCCCTGGCGGAAACGCTGGGCCGCGAGCGTGGCGGCCCAGCGGAAAGCGCCTTTCGCGAACTGGCTTGCGAGTTCTCTCTGTCCAGCTTGCGTGGCCTGCTCGATGCCCTGCTGGCGCGGCGGGCGGAATGGTGGGCGGCGGGACAGGGCCATGTCGACCCGGTGGCGGCGGCCTGCGCCGCGCTGGAAGCCCGGCTCGGGGTGAGCGAGGCGGACGATCCTGCCGGGGAATTGCAGGCCGATGTGGGCTTTAACAACGGCCTTGCCATCTACCAGAGGCTGGTGGAGCGCAACGGCGCCATGGGCTTGAAGACCGATGTCGAACGGGCGCGACAATTGGCCCAAATGTCCGCTCCGATTGGCGGAACCGCCTGCGGCGTTGCGCCCTACTCGGTATTCCTTACCCAGGCCGGAACCCCACGTGCCTGCAAGATGAGCGATGCCCTCACGAAACGCCTCGGCGCCGACGCCCCCGCCTACGTGGAACTGCACCACCGCCTGGCCGGGCAATTGCTGCGAACCCTCGACCGCCAGGCCGAACAGCGCGCCCTGCGCCTCAACCGTCTGGTTCTGACGGTGGGCCAGGCGTATCTGGACACCTATCAGCGCCTGAAGAGCGAACGCGGCGGCCTCGATTTCAGCGACGGGGAACTGGAAGCCGCGCGCCTGCTCGACGACGAGGAGGCCGCCGGCGCCATCCTCGCCCGCCTGGATGCGCGCTGGAAACACTTGCTGCTGGACGAGTTCCAGGACAGCAACCCCCTGCAATGGCGCATTCTGCAAGCCTGGCTGGCCGCTTATGGCGGCGACGGCGAGCGCCCCACCGTGTTCCTGGTGGGCGACCCCAAGCAATCCATCTACCGTTTCCGCCGTGCCGAGCCGCGCCTGTTCGCGGTGGCCGGCGAATGGCTGGAAGCGAATTTCCAGGCCCGCCACTTTCCCCTCAACGAAACCCGCCGCTGCGCGCCACGCGTGGTCGCCTGGGTCAACGCGGTGTTCACCGGGCGCGCCGATTACCCCCTGTTTGCCGCCCACGGCGCGCACCAGACCACCCTGCCCGGGCATTGCGAACTGCACCTCGCCGAGGTGGGCAACGCGGTTGCCGAGGCGCCCATCGCCTTCCGCGCCCCCCTCACCCAGGCGCCCGCTCGCGTGCCACACAAACGGGAACAGGAAGCCGCCTGGGTGGCGCAACGCATCAACGAAATCGTCGGCCATCTCGAACTAGCAGATGGCCGCACGGCGACTTATGGCGACATCACCCTGCTCTACAGCAAGCGGCGCGATCTCGATGTGTTCGAAGCCGCATTCAAGGCGGCCGCCATCCCCTTCATCGGCGACCGCCGTGGCGGCCTGCTGGCCAGCCTGGAAGCGGCGGATCTGATGGCCCTGCTCGGCGTCCTGGCCTCCCCACTCGACGATCTCGCCCTGGCGCAGACCTTGAAATGCCCGGTTATGGGTTTTGTCGATGATGACCTCAAGTATTTGGCGGCATTCCCTCACCCCCGGCCCCTCCCCCAGGGGGGAAGGGGAGAAAGCTGGTGGCGGCGCCTGCATACCTGGGCGGCGGAGGCGAATGCCCCACCCCACGTTGCCCGCGCCGCGCGTCTTCTGGATGCCTGGCATGGCGCCGCCGGGAATCTACCGGTGCATGACCTGCTCGACCGCATCTTTCATGAAGGCGAGGTGCTCGAACGCTATGGCGCCGCCGTGGCACCCCACCTGCGCGCCGGGGTATTGGCCAATCTGGAAGGCCTGCTCGGCCTTTCCCTGGGGCTTTCCGGCGGCCGCTTCCCCAGCCTGCCGCGTTTTCTCGACGAGCTGAAACAACTGCGCGACAAGGCCGGGCAGGATGCCCCGGACGAGCCCCCCGCGAGTGACGGCGATGCCGTGCGGATGCTCACCATCCACGCCGCCAAGGGGCTGGAAGCGCCCATCATCTTCCTGATCAAGGCCGACGAAGGTGAAGGCCACGACGAACCCAGCGGCATCATCATGGACTGGCCAGCGGGCGAGGCACGCCCCGCGCATTTCTCCCTCTATGGCCCCAAGGCCTGGCGCGGCGGCGGCCGTGATGATCTATTCGCGCGGGAAGCCGAACAGGCCGCGCGGGAACACCTGAACCTGCTCTACGTCGCCATGACCCGCGCCCGCCAGGCCTTGTTCGTCAGCGGCCTGGTCGAGTCCGAGAATGAACCCACGCATTGGCTGGGAGTGTTGAAAACTGCGCTCAAGCCGGCGCTGGAACAGGCGGAGATGGCGGGGTTGCCGGAAATGGCATGGCGGGAAGCGCCTCACCCGACACACGCGAAAGGGGCAAGGGTCAAGCAAACCCCAGGTTTTTCTTGCCCCTTGCCCCTTGCCCCTTGCCCCTCAACCGCCGCCCCCATCGGCCAATTCCGCCCTCCCTCCAACCCGGAGGCCGATTTCGGCAGCGCCGTCCATGCTTGCCTGGAATGGATGAGCGAGGGCGTGCCGGAAGCCACGGGTGATGCGGTTCGCAAGCTCACCACATCCTACGGCCTGGAGATCGAGACAGCGGAACGCGTCGCCGCCGCCGCCCGCCGCATCCTTACCATCCCGGAACTCGCCGCCGCCTTCGACCCGGCCTGTTACCGCCGAGCCCACAATGAAATGGAGTTCCTGGACGGCGCGGGAGGCACCTTCCGCATCGACCGCCTGGTGGAATTCAGCGAAGAAATCTGGCTGTTGGACTACAAGACCGGGGGCCTCGACGAGCCCGACCCCGCCCGCCGCACCCTGCCCTATCGGGAACAGATCGAGGGCTACCGCGCGGCCGCCCGCCAGCTTTATCCGGGGCGGCCGGTGCGCGCGGCGCTGGTGTTTGCCGATGGGGGGGTGTGGTGGCTCGTGTAGCGCAGGCGTCTCGCCTGCGTCTTGTAAATTCGCAGGCGAGACGCCTGCGCTACATTTCACTTCCGCCAGAACGCCGGGGTCAGCACCACCAGGAGGGTGAACAGTTCCAGGCGGCCCAGGAGCATGGCGAAGGTGCATACCCAGGTCTGAAAATCGTTAAGCACGCCGTAAGTGGCGGACGGCCCCACCTGGCCCAAGCCGGGGCCGGTGTTGTTGATGCAGGCGACGATGGCGGAAAAAGCGGTGAGCACATCCAGCCCGGTAAACGACAATACGAATGACAGCGAGACGATGGACGCCACATACACGAAGAAGAATCCCAGCACGGCGTACATGACCTTGTTCGGCACCACGGTTTCACCCAGGCGAATCGGGAATTGCGCGTGCGGGTGAATCACGCGCAGCAGTTCCCGGTACACCTGTTTGTAGAGCAGCACCGCGCGCAGCATTTTGATGCCGCCCCCGGTGGAGCCGGCGCTGGTGGAGAAGCTGCACAGGAACAGCAGCCACAAGCCCGCGAAATTCGGCCATTGGCCGAAATCGGCAGTGGCCAGGCCCAGCGTGGTGGCCATGGAAATCACGCTGAAACTGGCATCGCGCAGGGTGCTGGGGAAATCCGGGTAGACGCCGCGCGCCCACAAAAACGTCCCAAGCAGCAAACAACTGCCCAGCACAAAGGCGAAGAACCAGCGGATTTCCGGGTCAGTTCGATACGGCGCCAGGGTGCGGCCGCGCAAGGCCATGAAGTGCATGGCGAAATTCAGGCCGGCGAGCAGGGCGAATACTTCGGTGACGATTTCCAGCGGCAGGCGATTTGAAGTAGCCGAAGCTGGCGTCATGCGAGGAAAAGCCGCCCAGCCCCATCACCGAGAAGGCGTGAGTGAACGCGTCGGCAAGCGTCATGCCGAATGCCCAGTAGAGGCCGATGCAGGCCAGGGTGAGCAGGATGTAGACCCGCCACAGGCCCTTGGCGGTCTCGGCCATGCGCGGGGTGAGCTTGTCGTCCTTCATCGGCCCCGGCGTTTCCGCCTTGTACATCTGGCGGCCGCCGACCCCGAGCAGGGGCAGCACGGCGACCACCAGCACGATGACGCCCAGGCCGCCCAACCAGTGCAATTGGCCGCGCCAGATATTGATCGAGTCCGGCAGCTTGTCGAGGCCGGAGAGCACCGTGGCGCCCGTGGTGGTGAGGCCGGACATGGTCTCGAAATAGGCGTCGGTGAAGGACAGGCCGGGAAGATAGAAGAGCAGAGGCAGTGCCGCGAACAGTGGCGTCAGCGTCCAGGTCAACACCACCAGCAGAATGCCGTCACGCGCTTTCAGTTCGCGTTTCCAGCGCAGCCCGATCAACCAGAGCACCACGCCACAGGCGAGGGTCATCAGCACCGCCTCGTCGTAGGCGCGCCGGGCGGCATCGCCGGACCATTCCGAGACCGCCAGCGGCAACAACATGGACAGCCCGAACACGGCGACGATCATGCCCAGCACATGCAGGAGGGGAAACAAGTTGTAGAGGCGCAGTCGATGGGTCATCGCATCATCAAGTCGTTCGCCGGGCCGTCCCAAGAACGACTTGGCCTCGAGCGTAGTCGTTGCCGCTTCAGCGGCTTTACGAATCCGGCGTGCCCCTTGCGGGTGCAGCGGAGTCGTTGCCGCTTCAGCGGCTTTACGAATCCGGCGTGCCCCTTGCGGGTGCACGGGGGGCGGCTCGGGGGTTTTTGAGCCGGGGGCACAGCTATCGCCGCCAGAACGCCGGGGTCAGCACCACCAGGAGGGTGAACAGTTCCAGCCGCCCCAACAGCATCGCGAAAGTACACACCGTGGTCTGGAAGTCGTTGAGTACGGCATAGGTATGCGCCGGCCCCACTTCACCCAGGCCGGGGCCGGTGTTGTTGATGCAGGCGACAATGGCGGAAAACGAGGTGAGCACGTCGAGGCCGGTGAACGACAGCACGAACGACAACGAAACGATGGAGGCCACGTAAATGAACAGGAAGGCCAGCACCGCGTAGACGATCTTGTTGGGCACCACGTTATCGCCCAGACGCATGGGAATCTGGGCATGGGGATGAATCAATTTTTGCAATTCCCGATATACCTGCTTGTACAAGAGGATGGCGCGCATCATCTTGATGCCACCACCGGTGGAGCCGGCGCTGGTGGAAAAACTGCACAGGAACATCAGCCAGAGACCGGCGAAGAAGGGCCAATGGCCGTAATCGGTGGTAGAAAAACCCAGCGTGGTGGCCACCGAAATGGTGTTGAACAGGGCGTAGCGCAGGGCACTGGGGAAGTCCAGGAAGATGTCGCGCGACCATAGCAGCACGGCCAGAATCACGCCGCTGGCCAGCACGAAACCGAGAAACCAACGGATCTCCGGATCGTGGCGGTAGAAGCTGAAGCGGCGTCCGCGCAGCACGGCGAAATGCGTGGCGAAGTTGATGCCGGCAATGAGGGCGAAGACGCCCACGGCGATTTCCAGCGGCAGCGAATCAAAATAGGCCAGGCTGGCGTCATGCGAGGAAAAGCCGCCCAGGCCGAGGATGGAAAAGGCATGCACCACGGCATCGAAGAAGGACATGCCCAGCACCCAGAGCACCAGAATGCAGGCCACCGTGAGGATCACATACACCAACCACAGCCCCTTGGCGGTTTCCGCCATGCGCGGGGTCAGCTTCTGGTCTTTCATGGGGGTAGGCGTCTCCGCCTTGAACATCTGGCGGCCGCCCACCCCCAGCAGCGGCAGCACCGCCGTCACCAGCACGATCACCCCGAGGCCGCCGATCCAGTGCAGTTGTGCGCGCCAGAGGTTGATCGAGTGGGGCAACGCATCGAGGCCGGAAAGCACCGTGGCGCCGGTGGCGGTCAGGCCGGACATGGCCTCGAAATAGGCGTCGGCCACGGACAAGCCGGGCAAATGGATCAGCAAAGGCAACGCGGCGAACCCCGGCAGCAGGGTCCAGGCCAGCACCACTAGCAGAATGCCGTCGCGGATTTTCAGCTCGCGCCGCCAGGGGTGGCCGACCAACCACAAGAGCAGCCCCGTGCCGAGGGTGATCAGCGCGGCTTCGTCATAGGCGCTCTGGGCGCCATCGCGGGTCAGTTCCGACAGCAACAAAGGCGCCAGCATGGACAGGCCGAACCCGAGCACGATCATGCCCAGCACATGCAGGGTGGGAAAAACACGGCGACGCATCAGAAGAAGCCCAGGCCCACCTGGAACAGTTTTTCCACCTTCGGGATCAGCTGTTTGTTGGGCACGAACAGGATCAGGTGGTCGTCCACCTCGATGACGTTGTCGTGGTGGGCGATGATGACCTGGCTGCCGCGCAGGATGGCGCCGATGCTCACGCCCTCCGGCAACTCCACCTGTTCGATGCGCCGCCCGACCAGCTTGGAGGACTTGGCATCGCCATGCACCACGGCTTCCAGCGCTTCCGCCGCGCCCCGGCGCAGGCTATGCACCACCGCCATGTGGCCGCGCCGGATATGGGTGAGCAGCGGCCCGATGGTGGCTTGCGCCGGCGACAAGGCGATGTCGATATCGCGGCCTTGCAGCAGGTCGACATAGGTGGCGCGGTTGATCAAGGCGATCACCTTCTTGGCGCCCAGGCGCTTGGCCAGCAGCGAGGACATGATGTTGTCCTCGTCGTCGTTGGTCAGGGCGCAGAACACATCCATATCCTCGATGTTTTCTTCCCGCAGCAGGTCTTCGTCGGTGGCATCGCCGGTGAGCACCAGGGTGCTTTTCAGGATCTGGGCAAGGTGTTCGGTGTTCTTCTTGTTGCAGTCGATGAGCTTGACCTCGTAGTCCGACTCCAGGCTCCGGGCCAGGCGCTGGCCGATGTTGCCGCCGCCGGCGATCATCACCCGGCGCACGCTCTTGTCGCCCCGGCGCATTTCCTTCATCACCGCGCGGATGTTCTCGGTGGCGGCGATGAAGAAGATTTCGTCGCTGTCCTGAATTACCGTGCGGCCTTCCGGGATGAGGGTACGGTCGCGCCGGAAAATGGCGGCGACGCGCGCATCGAGGCCGGGCAGGTGCTTTTGTAGGTCGCGCAGCTCGTGCCCCACCAGGGGTCCGCCGGCACGCGCCCGCAGGGCGACCAGACGCGCGCGGCCAGCGCCGAAATCGACCACCTGCAAGGCCTCCGGGTAGTCGATCAACTTCCTCAGGTAGTCGGTGATTTCCTGTTCCGGAGCGATCACGTGGTCGACGCCGAAGTGCTCCGCATCGAACAGTTGCGGGTACTTCATGTAATCGACCGCGCGGATGCGGGCGATCTTGGTGGGAATGTTGAACAGGGTGCCGGCCAGCTTGCAGGCGACCATGTTGGTCTCGTCGTTAAGGGTCACCGCCACCAGCATGTCGGCATCGTCCGCGCCTGCCGCGCGCAGGATGGCGGGGTGGGAGGCCTGGCCTTGCACCGTGCGCAGATCGAAACGGTCTTGCAGCGCCGCCAGTTTTTCCGCGTCCAGATCCACCACGGTCAGGTCGTTGCCTTCCCGAACGAGGTGTTCCGCCAGATTGGAGCCGACCTGGCCGGCGCCGAGGATGATGATTTTCATGGCTTGCTTAGACGTTGATTTCGTGGGCTCTACCCTTTCCCCGGCGCCTCGATACCCAACTGTTTCACCTTGCGGTACAGGTTGGTGCGATCGAGGCCAGCGCGGTCGGCGGCGCGGCTCATGCCCCAGTCACATTCGCCGAGCAGGGCTTCGAGATAAGCTTTTTCAAACGCGTCACGGGCCTCCTTCAGAGGCAGGTGCAGCATCAGGCCGATGCCGGTCTTATCCGCGCCGGGCTTGGGACCGAGGGTAGCGTCGATCGCCGCCAGGTCAATCGGACCCCCGCCTTCTTCCAGCGCCATGCGCCCGGCCAGGGTTTCGAGTTCCGCCAGGTTGCCCGGCCAGTCGTGTTCCGCCAGGCGGCTCATGGCGGCCTCAGTGAATTTCAGGGGTGGCTGGCGCAAGCGCACACAAGCCGCTTCCAGGGCGCGCGCGGCGAGGCCGGAAATGTCTTCGCGGCGGTCGCGCAGGGGTGGCAACTCCACCACGGCATGCGCCAACAGTTCATACAGCTCCTGTGTCAGGCGCCCTTCCGCTAGCGCGCGCGCGGGGTCTTCCCGGCTCACCGCCAGCACGCGCACGGCAAATTCGGCACGCCGCGCGATCAACAGGATCAGGCCGCGCTGCTGCATGACGGAGAGTTCACCCAGATCCGGCACGAACACCAGGCCACCCTTGGCGCGCGCCAGCACCTCGGTGGGATGATTGGCCAGTTCGGCGGGTTCCTCGACCCGCACGAACGGCGCATCCGGAGGGGTGAGGAAATGCGCGACCGCCTCCTCGCCGGTGCCCGGTTCGGCCAGGAGCAACACCGGCAGGCCGGCACTGGCGGCAAGGCTGAGGCGATGGGCCAGGCGCTTCACGGTTTCGCCACCGCCCAGTTCCTCCAAGGTGCCGCTGGTGCTGGGTTTGGCCTGGCGCGAAGCCAACGCTTTCTTCACGGTCTCCAGCAACTGCTTGTAGGCGATGGGCTTTTCCAGATAGTCGAAGGCGCCCAGGCGGGTGGCCTCGACGGCGGTATGCACCGTGCCATGGCCGGACATCATCACCACCGGCATGGTGAGCCGCCCTTGCGCGCGCCATTCCTTGAGCAGGGTGACGCCGTCCACATCGGGCATCCAGATGTCCAGCAGGATCAGATCTGGAACCTTGTCGTCCAGGGCGGCACGCGCATGGCCGCCGTCCTCCGCCATGCGCACCTCATAACCTTCTTCTTCAAGAATCTCGTGCATCAGCTCGCGGATGCCGGGTTCGTCATCCACCACCAGAATTTCAGGCATGTTGCTCTTCCTCACTCATCAACGCCGGCAGGCTGACGCAGATCCGCGCGCCGCCCGTTTCCGGATTGTCCACGGCAATGCTGCCATGGTGTTCTTCCACGATTTTTTTCACTACCGGCAGCCCCAGACCGGTGCCACGGGGCTTGCTGGTGACATAGGGTTCGAACAGGCGGCCCCGAAGATGCTCAGGGAAGCCGGGGCCGTTGTCCTCGATGCACAAGCTTACCTGACTCCCGCGCAGGGCCGTAGTCACGGAAATCCGTGGCGCCGCGGTGGTCTCCATCGCTTCCTGGGCGTTCTTCATCAGGTTGACCAGCACCTGGCCGAGAAGGGCGGGGTCACCCGCCACCGGCGGTAAGCCTTCGGCCAGGTGGCGCTCGATGTGCACACCGCCTTCATACATGTGCAGCACCTCGCTGACCAGGACATTGAGGTCCAGACGTTCGATGCGCGGCGCGGGCAGCCGGGCATATTGCGCGAAGGCGTCCACCAGCCCCTTCATGGCGGTGACCTGGCCGACAATGGTGGCGGTGGCGCGAATCAGGGTTTCCCGCGCCGCGCCTTCCAGCTTATCCGCCAGTTTCGCTTCCAGGCGCTCGGCGGAAAGCTGGATCGGCGTCAGCGGATTCTTGATCTCGTGCGCCATGCGCCGCGCCACTTCCCCCCAGGCGGCATCGCGCTGCGCTTGCAGCAATTGGGTGACATCGTCGAGCACCAGCACGTAATCGGGCGTGTCACCGGTCGCCAGTGGGGTGCCGCGCGCCAGCAGGATGCGTTTCCCGGTGGGGGTGGCGAATTCGATCTGCTCGCGCCAGGGCCGCGTCGGGCTGTCATGAAAATGCCGAGCCATGTCGCGCGAGAAATCGGCGAGGACCGCGTTCTCGCTTCCCCAGTCGAGCAGCGAGCGACCCTCCAGGCCACCGCGCTCAACCCCGAGAATGCCGGCGGCGGCGGGGTTGGCCACACGCACGGCGAGGTCATGCTCCAGGGTGACGACGCCGGTGGTCACGCTGGACAACACGCCTTCCAGATAGGCATTGGCTTCCAGCAGCTTGTCGCGGCTTTCCTCGGCGACGGCGCGCGCATCCGAGAGTTGCCGCGTCATCCGATTGAAAGAATGGGTGAGCATGCCCAGTTCGTCGCGGCTGGATACAGTTTGCACCTGGGTGAAGTCGCCACGCGCCACTGCCCGGGTGCCACGTGCCAAGGCACGTAGCGGCGCGGCGAGGCGTTCGGAAAGAAGGAATGCCAGCGAGAAGGCGGAAAACAAGGCCAACGCCAGCGCCAGGGTCAGGGAAATGCCATACAGCCGTTTCAGCCCCAAGCGCGAGAGCAGCAGTTCCTGATAGCCCTGGCGCGCCTCCTCCACCTGTTGCGCGTCGCGCGCGAGTTGCTGCGGGACCGGCAGCACCACTTGCACCACGCGTGGACGCTCGGACAACGAGGCCATGTTCACCGACGCCACCACCCGCACCGTAATGCCGCCATCCGCCTTCGCCTGCAAGCGTGACCAGGTCTGTTGCAGGCGGATCTGCCAAAGGGCGCCTTGCTCCGGCGGCTTGGGCATCAGGCTGCCGCGGTCGGAGGCGGAAAATCCCAGCAGGTTGCCGTTGTCGTCAAACAATCCCAGCTCCTGCACCCCCGCCGCTTCGCGCAGATCATTCAGGCGCTCGGCTTGCACGATGGGGGGCAGATCGGCCAGTTGTTGGGCCAGGCGCTCCGTTTTTTTCACGGTTTCCCGCCGCACATGTTCCAGCGCCGACCGGCCCAGGGCGAGGCCCCCTTCCAGCGCATTTTCCATGCGCACATCAAACCAGGATTCGATGGAACGGATCAGGAATTGCACTGACACGCCGTAGACCACCAGGCCGGGGGCGAGCGACATGAGGCCGATGATGAGGAATAGGCGGGCGGTGAGCTTGGCGCCGAACACGCCGGCGCGGATACGACGCACCAGTAGGAGGGCCTGATAGGCGATCAGCACCACCAGGCCGACGGCGGTGGCGACGGTGATCCAGAGCAACAGCGGCAGATTGCTGGCGAAAAAGGCGGTATTGCCCGCCGCCGCGGCGAGCAGCCCGATCAGGGCCGAACCGAGTAACAGGCTGCCGGCGACGAGGTAGATCATAGGGGCAAGGAACCCTTCGATTTTTCGGGCTGCGGTGGTTTTCCTTGCCCCTTGCCCCTTGCCCCTTGAGCCTTCTTCATCAGTACCTGAAGCTGCGTTCCTGCCAGCCGGAATCGAGCTGCCAGCGACCCGACGAGGCCAGCGCATTGACCTGCAAGGGTTTCGGCAACTGCGAGATGTCCAGATACATGCGAATGTAAATCTTGTACTCGGCCTTTTTCTTCATCTGTTTGACATTGACCACGGCCCAGTCGCGCAGGTCACCCACCGCGCGCAAGGCCTCGGAGAGGCTTTCATGGGCGCTGGAAACGCCGCTGAGGCTGACGTAATACTGGCGCAGCAAGGCGTTGTAGGAGAGGCGCACGCTACGCTCCAGATCGGAAAGCCCCTCGGCCAGCCACCATTCGCGCGCGCGCTCCGCTTCCACCGCCTGCACGAAGGTGAGTTGTACGCCACGGCGCAACGCGTCATCCAGGGTGGGGGATAGCTGAATGGCGAAACCGCCGTTCAGATGAAACAACTCGCCCTTCTGCACCACGTCGATCTGTTGTGCCTGGATGCCCTCGGCGCGGGCGGCCGGAATGGCGGCTACCAGCATCGCCAGCGTGGCCCCCCGCAAAAAATTACGCCTTGAGCAAACGTGCATAAAAGAATCCATCCATCTCCGGGCCGGGGAGCAACTGGCCTGCGCGGGTTGCCGGCACTTTCTCACTGCGCGCGTCGCCATGACGAGCCAGGAAGGTGGCTACCTGATCGACGTTTTCCTCGCGAAAAAGGCTGCAAGTGGCGTAGAGCATTGTGCCCGTCGGTTTCAGCAGCGGCCACAGCGCATCCATCAGGCGGCGTTGTTGGCGAACCAGGTGTTGCACATCTTCGGGCCGTTTCAGCCATTTGCCATCGGGATGCCGGCGCACCACGCCAGAGGCGGTGCATGGCGCGTCAAGCAGGATGCGGTCAAACGGCTTGCCATCCCACCAGCCCCCCGTGTCGGCCGCGTCTCCCACGACCAGCGTGGTGCTCAGTTTGGTACCCAAGCCGAGACGATCCAGGTTTTCCCGCACCCGAGCGAGGCGGCCGCCCTCGCTGTCCACGGCGACCAGGTCGAGATCATGCAGTTCCAGAAGGTGCCCGGTCTTGCCGCCAGGCGCGGCGCAGGCGTCCAGCACCCGCTCGCCGTCGGCGGCGCCGAGATAAGCGGCGGCGAGTTGCGCGCCGAGATCCTGCACGGAAACCAGGCCGGCAAAAAAGCCCGGCAGTTCTCCCACCGGTACGGGGCGTTGCAAGGTCAAGGCCCACTCGCCGCTTTGCCGGGCTTCGATGCCGGCTTTGCCCAGTTTGACCAGGTAATCGGCGACGCTGCCGCGACGCCGGTTGACGCGCAGCGTCATCGGGGGATGCGCGTTCTGCGCCGCGATGATGCGCTGCCAATCAGCCGGGTATTGCGTCTGAAGTCGCTTGAGCCACCACAGCGGGAGATTCCAGCGCGCCTCCAGATCGGCGGCGGCGGCGGCTTCCAGCTCCGCGCGGCGACGCTGGAAATTGCGCAGCACCGCATTGGCGAAGCCGCGTGCGCCTGGGAAGTGCTCAGCCACGGTGGCCACGGTCTCGTTCACCACGGCATACGCCGGCGTGTCGCCCGCTTCCAGTTCATACAGGCCGACCAGGAGATGCCCGGACAAGGCCGCCGGTTTGAGCGGGCGATCGCAGAGGGCGGCGAGAAAGAAACGCAAACGCCCCGCATTGCGCAGGGCGCCGTAAGCGAGATTCTGGACCGTGGCCAGGCCCTCTGGCGCCAGCTTGCGTAAATCGCCCAGTGCCAGCGTCAGACTAACGCCCTCTAGCAGGACGTCATTGACCAGATTTGACGCCAGGAGGCGGGGGTTGTTGGCGGGGATGGGGACGGGCATGGGCCACGATTATCCGGGAAAACCCGAGCCGGAATGCATTCCGCCAACCCGAAGGTTGGTGGAAAAAGAGGGCGTGACGCGGAAAGGCGCTCAGTCCACGCCACCATCGGTGGCGGGAGTGGTGGTGGGTGCCGGCGCACTCGGCCCACTGCCGCCGACATTGGCGGCGGGTGGTGGCGCCACCGGCTTCGGCGGACGCGGTTCATTGCCGGCCATGATGTCGTCGATCTGCTCGCTGTCGATGGTTTCCCATTCCAGCAGCGCGCGGGCCATGCGCTCCACCTTGTCGCGGTTCTCTTCCAGAAGATTGCGCGCCAGCGCGTATTGCTCGTCAATGATGCGACGCACCTCGGCATCAACCTTACGCAGCGTTTCTTCCGAGACGCTCTTGTGCGTGGTCACCGAGCGGCCGAGAAAGACTTCACCTTCTTCCTCGCCGTAGACCATCGGCCCCATCGCATCGGACATACCCCACTGCGTGACCATGCGGCGCGCCAGGTCGGTGGCGCGTTGGAAGTCGTTGGAAGCGCCGGTAGTCATCTGGTGCATGAACAGTTCCTCGGCGATGCGGCCGCCAAACAGCACCGCGAGCGTGGACAGCAAGCGGGTACGGTCCTGGCTGTAGCGGTCCTCGGTGGGCAACTGCATGGTCACGCCCAGCGCGCGGCCACGCGGAATAATGGTGACTTTATGCACCGGATCGGTCTTCGGCATCAGCTTGGCCACCACGGCGTGGCCGGACTCGTGGTAGGCGGTGTTCCTGCGCTCCTCCTCGGGCATGATCATGGAGCGGCGCTCGGCGCCCATCATGATCTTGTCCTTGGCGCGCTCGAAGTCATCCATATCCACCACGCGCTTATTGCCGCGCGCGGCGAACAGCGCCGCTTCGTTGACCAGGTTGGCGAGGTCGGCGCCGGAGAAGCCGGGCGTGCCACGGGCGATGATGTCGGCCTTGACGTCCTGGCTCATCGGTACCTTGCGCATATGGACCAGCAGGATTTGTTCGCGGCCGCGAATATCCGGTAGCGGCACCACCACCTGGCGGTCGAAACGGCCGGGACGCATGAGCGCCGGATCAAGCACGTCAGGGCGGTTGGTGGCCGCGATGACGATGACCCCGGCATTAGCCTCGAAGCCGTCCATTTCCACCAGGAGTTGGTTCAGGGTCTGTTCCCGCTCGTCGTTGCCGCCGCCCATGCCGGCGCCGCGCTGGCGACCGACGGCGTCGATTTCGTCGATGAAGATGATGCAGGGAGCATGTTTCTTGGCCTGCTCGAACATATCGCGCACCCGCGCGGCGCCGACGCCCACGAACATTTCCACAAAATCGGAACCAGAGATGCTGAAGAACGGCACCTTCGCTTCACCGGCGATGGATTTGGCCAGCAAAGTCTTGCCGGTGCCGGGCGAGCCGACCATCAGCACACCACGCGGAATGCGGCCGCCCAACTTCTGGAAGCGCGAGGGATCGCGCAGGAATTCCACCAGTTCGCCCACCTCCTCCTTGGCCTCATCACACCCGGCGACATCGGCGAAGGTCACGGTATTGGTGTCCTGGTCGAGCAGGCGCGCCTTGCTCTTGCCGAAGGAGAAAGCGCCGCCCTTGCCGCCGCCCTGCATCTGGCGCATGAAGAACACCCAGACGCCGATCAGCAACAGCATCGGGAACCAGGAAACGAAGATGCTCATCATCATCGACGGCTGCTCTTCCGGCTTGGCTTCCACCTGCACGCCGGCTTTCAGCAGATCGGAGACCAACCAGGGGTCGGAAGGCGCATAGGAGGTGAAACGCTGGCCGTCGGCGCCAACGCCGCGCAGGACGTGGTTCTCGATGGTGACCTTGGCCACTCGTCCCTGCTTCACCTGCTCGATGAAGGTGGAATAGTCCACTTGAGACTGCGTGGTCTGGCGCGTGTTGAACTGGTTGAATACCGTCATCAGGATCAAGGCGATGACCAGCCAGATGGCGACGTTCTTGAAGAGATTGTTCAATTTGACTCCTTTGCGGCCAATTTGCCGTGAACGGGGAGAAGTTAGTCGAAATCCAGGGCCGATTCAATCAAGGCTGGCGCTTGCGTGGAATTCGCCTTCAGTCCACGGCCCAATAAATACACTTCACGGCTACGATCACGCGAGGCACCTGGTTTGCGCGCCGCGACTTTCCGGAACACCACGCGCATCGCCTTCATGTAGTCCTCAAAACCCGCACCCTGAAACACCTTGACCAAAAACGTGCCGTCGGCGTGCAGGTGTTGAGCGGCAAAGTCGAGCGCCAGTTCCGCAAGCAGGTAACTTCTCGCCTGGTCGGTGACGCTGACCCCGGTGATATTGGGGGCCATGTCGGAAAGCACAAGGTCGACCGCGTTGCCCGCCAGCGCAGCCTCCAACTGGGCAAGGCCGGCCGCCTCGGTGAAATCGCCCTGGATGAGGGTGACATGGTTCATCCCCGTCACCTCCAGCAGATCGATGCCAACGATGCGCCCCTGCTTCTTCATCCGCTCTGCCGCCACCTGGCACCAGCCGCCCGGCGCGCAGCCCAGATCGACCACCCCCATGCCCGGCCTCAAGAGATGATCGTGATCGTCAATCTCCATCAACTTGTACGCCGAGCGCGAGCGATAGCCTTGCTCCACCGACTGTTTCACATAGAAGTCGTTGACATGGCGCTGATGCCAGGCATGAGTTTTGGCTTGTCGTTTCATATCGGATGATTCAACCAGGTTTCTTCTTCCCAGTCTTCCACAGTTACCGTGAAACAAGCCAGCAGCCGGTCGGTCTTGGGTCGTCGATAGCGAAAATCGACCCCAGCGAGGCTTCACCAGAGTGTGATGATCTCGAACTGGCTGAAGGCAGGGGCCCACTTCAGTAGCGCGGGTTGCGAATTGCGCGCAAACGGTGTCTGACCCAAATAACACCAACACCAGTAGTAAGATATCAACACCATCGTTCCAGGAGTTTTGCCATGCCCAATTTATCGGTCAAACTTGACGAAGCAACTCGCCAACGCTTGCAGGCGATTGCCGCACGCCAGGGGGTAACGCCGCACGCGCTGATGTTGAAGGCGATTACCGCCGAGTTGAATCGGGCGGAAGAGTTAGGCGCATTTGTGGCGCGTGCGTTGCAGGCCAGGGAGCGAGTCTTGCTGGGGGGGAAAGTGTTTGATGGGCCAACCTTTTCTGATTTTCTGCGCGCGCGCGCGCGCGGCGTAGAGCTACCGCGCCCCGCGCCACAAGACATTGCTGAACAAACCAACCCCAGCGTATGACGCAGTGGCTGCTTACACCCGAAGCGGCGGATGACCTTGAGCGTCTCACCGATTTCCGGCGAGAGACGTCGCCTGAAACTACAGTCGAAACCATCGATTTGGTTCTTGATGCGCTCGCTATCCTGGCGCGCCATCCGCGCATCGGCCGGCCTCTTCCACAAGGGTTGCGAGAGCTGGTCATTTCGCGTGGTCAGTCTGGATATCTGGCGCTTTACAGTTACGACGAGCACGCCGACGCGGCCTTGGTGCTGGCCGTGCGTCATCAACGTGAGCAGGACTACCATTGAGCCGACATCGTTCCGGCCCCGTTTTTTTGCCGTTTTTTTGGACCCCGTTTTTTTGTCCCAAAGAAAAACGCCGGCAGGAAGCCAGCGTTTATGAGGGGCGAGGGGCGTAAACCGTGGTCTGTCGCCTTTTTTCTTTCCTATTTGTCCTTGTGCGCATGCAGTGCCGGATTTGCGCAAATATCGTGTCTGGCCCCGTTCTCCGTTTCTCGCTGTTGTCTTGGTGCCGGCAAAAGACTATATCCAGTCTTTATTTGATCCGATTGAGGTTGCCATGCGCTACTCGTCCCAAGTCAAACCCATCAGCTACCTGAAGGCCCATGCGGCGCAGTTGTTGCTGCAACTGGCGGAGCAGCGCGAGCCGCTTGTCATCACCCAGAACGGCGAAGCCAAGGCGGTGATCCAGGACGTGGCCTCCTACGAGGAAACGCAGGAAACATTGGCACTGCTAAAGATCCTCGCGCTTGGCAGCCAGCATATCGAATCGGGCAAAGTCAAGCCGGTTGCCGACGTGGTGGCGCGGCTGCGCACAAAACAGAACGCCGAGTAATGCCGGTGCAACGCTACGAGGTATTGCTTACCGAGGGCGCCGAAAAGGACCTGGAGTCGATCTACGACTACATCGCAGAGTTCGACTCATCCGCAAACGCCAACTACGTGCTTGATCGGCTGTTCGAGGTGGCAGAGGGTCTGGCCACTTTTCCGGAACGCGGCAGCCACCCCAAGGAGTTGCTGGCGCTGGGCATCCGTGACTATCGCCAGACTTTCTTCAAGCCTTACCGGGTGATCTACCGTATCGTCGAACAGTGTGTTTACGTCTACCTGATCGCGGATGGGCGGCGGGACATGCAATCACTACTGGCCCGCCGATTGCTGGTGGCTTGATCGATTCTTTACCTCGATCAGCGGCACAGTATTACCCAAATGACGGGCACGACATGCATCCGATTATCGTGTCTGACCCCGCTCCCCGGATCCGGGTGTTGATGGCCGAATCGGCTAAACAAGCGGACGTGTTACCGCGCCTTCTGAGTTTTAAACACAGTCTGCAACTATGGTTGGCCTGGAGTCACAGCAGCTCGCCGGGCTCTGACGAGATGACTCTTCCTGTGATTTACGGCTTGGTCGCGCAGTTGCGCGTAGGCAATCGACCGGGCCGAATCGAACCAAGAGCCGTCAAGCGACGAGCGAAAACCTACCCATTGCTGATGAAACCACGCCAGCAAGCGCAGGATGAGGTGCGACGCATGGGGCACCCAAAAAAGCCAAAGTAAGTGCCATTCGGGTCTGACCCCATTTACTCCGTTTTCGATTCACGTCACCCGCACCTCGACATGACGACCCAGCGCCCGCGCCGCCGCCTCGATCTGGTCGAAGCGCGACGCATGGTTGAGATCGAACAGCCGATCCACCTGCGGCATATGCCAGCCCAGACGGCGGGCCAACTCGGCTTTGCGGATGCCCTGCTCGGTCATCGCCTGGTAGACGCCCAGCTTGGCGCACTCCAGGGCGGACGGACGCACCGTTGGGCGGCCATCGGCGGCAGAAGGAACGGGAAGCGGTTTGCGGTCGCCCACATAGAACGACAGCGCGGATTCAAGCGCATCGACGGCCTGTAACAGCGCCTCGTCTTCGTCGGCACCGAAGGTAATGGCCTCCGGCACATCGGGGAACGTCACCAGCACGGTGCCCTCGTCAGGGGTCAGGGCCACGGGGTAATCGAACATGGTGTCTCCTTATTTCAAGCCAGGCTGGCGTTTTATCGCGGCTTCCAGCCCTTTGCCGAGTTCAGTGGTGCCGTGCAGGGGCAGCGATGAGTGTTTTCCGTTCAGGAACACCTTCAGATGCGACCCCTTGCCCGGCTCGAAAGTCGCGCCCTGTTGCTCCAGCCACTTCTTCATCTGCTTCGAGTTCATGGGCTTGATTGTAAACAGTTCTGTTGCTTTTGCTAAGGCAACGCAAAAATGGGGGCGGGAGAATATCGTGTCTGACGCTGTTTTCTCAATCTTAGTGCTATAGTGCCGTAGTGCATTACTATTTTGGAGGCTGCAATGGATGCAGTTGCTATTCAGTCAAGCGTCAAGGTCATTGGCGCTAATGGCCAAATTTCACTGGGCAAACAGTACGCTGGTCGGCAAGTGTTGGTGGAGGAGCGAGAGCCGGGTGTCTGGTTAATACGCACCGCCAGCGTTATTCCAGACAATGAACGCTGGCTGCACCAACCCCAGGCGACGGCGGATATGCAAAGCGCCCTATCTTGGGCGATAGACAATCCACCCGCCGATAAAAACGTGGACACCCTCCTGGAAAGCCTGAATGAGCCAATCTGACGTGCTGGTCAGGCTTGACCTTAACAACCCTGTTTTTCAGGCGCATTTGCTGACATTGCAAAAACCAGAACGCCACGCGGCGCTGGATACGCTCAACAAAATTAGACAAATGACCTGGGATCAGGTCTATCGCGACAACGGTTTGAAGTGGGAGAAGATTGTCAGCGTCAAACCGCCGGCGGGCATCGATGCCATTTACTCATTACGCATCACACAAGCACGCCGCGCGACAGCCTATCGCGATGCTGAATTCATCCGTCTTCTGACCATCGCCCAAGACTACGACAGCACCTATGGCAAGAAATAATTCCGAATATCGTGTCTGACCCCGTTTTCCGCCGTTCCGCCGTTTTCCGGGATAAAGAGCTTGCGCTTCGCTCCGCTTAACGTGATATTCGTATCACACTAACCCTAGGAGATAGTGTTATGGCGCTCTCGATCCGACTACCTGGCGACGTGGAGGACAGATTGAAAAACCTGGCCGCGCGGACCGGGCGCACCAAGAGTTTTTACATCACCGAGGCGATTTGCGAACACCTCGACGACCTTGAAGATTTGTACCTGGCAGAGCGTGAGCTTGAAGCGATCCGTGCGGGAAAGTCCGAAACCGTACCGCTCGAAGAAGTAATGAAACGCTATGGCATGGAAGGTTGAGCTATCTACCCTGGCGCGCAAAAACCTTGAACAGCTTGACCCGCAAGTCGCCCGCCGCATCCTGGCCTTCTTGCATGAGCGAGTGGCCCCGCTGGAGGATCCGCGCAGCATTGGCGAAGCCCTCAAGAGTTCCCGGCTAGGGGCGTTTTGGAAATACCGCGTTGGGGATTGCCGAGTAATAGCCAACATCGAGGACGGCGCTTTGTGCGTGGTTGTCGTGAAGATTGGCAACCGGCGCGAGGTGTACCGATAAGCACCCAAGCGAACGGCAAGGGGGCTGGCCCTTGCCGCTAACCACGATACGCAGAAAAACGCCGGCTGGAAGCCGGCGTTTGTAAGGGGCAAGGGGAATAACCGTGGTCTGTCCCCTATTTCCCGCTCCGAAGAGGCGCTGCAAGGAAGGGTAAATCGAGTGGGTTAAATCGTGTCTGACCCCATTTACCCCTCTTATGGCAGGGGCATGCGAGCGAGTAGCACATCCGTGCTACTCTCCCCCTCCACCCCCCAGCACTTTATGAGGCCAACATGTCCACCACCACTATCAGACTGCCAGACGACTTGAAAGCCCGCATCGCCAGCGCAGCGCAACGCACCGGGGTCTCGGCGCATAACTTCATTCTGCAAGCCATCGCCGAAAAGACTGATCAAGAAGAACTGCGTACTGAATTCAGCACACTGGCTGAAGGCCGCTACGCGCAAATCATTGCGACAGGTGAAACCGTTCCCTGGGAGGAAATGCGCCGCTACCTGCGGGAACGCATGACAGGCCAGGAAGCCAAACGGCCCCAAGCCAGGAAGCGCTGAACGTGCCACGCATCGAACTGGCCCCGGAGGTTGCGGAAGACCTCGACCGGATCATCGACCATCTGGTGAATCATGAGGCTGCGGATATCCCTGCACGAATCCGAGAAATCATTCAGGCCATTGACGTCCTGCAAGACAGCCCGCTGATCGGCCGCCCCGTGGCCAGTGGCAAACGGGAACTGGTCATTGGCCGCCGCGCTCACGGCTATGTGGCCTTGTACCGCCATGTTCCCGAGTTCGACACGGTGTTTGTGTTGGCATTAAAGAGCCAGCGGGAAGCGGGGTATGCGTGAAATACGCTAACGGTTTCTGGCCCCATTAACTCCTGAAGGGTTCATTTGTTCAAGTTCCCCGAGGGGGACCACCCCTTCAACATCACGCAGCTTGACCATCCAGACAGCGAAGGCCATCACAGGTGGTGACCATGCTTACAACCATGGGCGAAACTAATCCAGTGGATTACACTCCACGTCCATGTTGACCTTAGCCGAAGTGCCCGAGTACATCCGCAAGTCGGAGAAAATGCTGTCGGACGGCGAACGCCGGGACGTGGTGGACTACTTGGCTGCCCATCCCAAAGCGGGCGATCTGATGGAAGGCACCGGCGGGGTTCGCAAATTACGCTGGGGCCGGGGCGGGCAAGGCAAGTCCGGCGGCGTGCGGCTGATCTATTACTTCCACAGCGAGGCCATGCCGCTCTATCTGCTGACCCTGTTCGCCAAGAACGAGCGGGCAAATCTCAGCAAGGCGGAACGCAACGACTTGGCCGAACTGGTGGAAATTCTGGTGCGGACTTGGTTTGAGAGGTGACACGATGGGCGCAGCATTCGACAGCATCAAGCAAGGATTGACCGAGGCCATCACGCATGCGCGAGGCGAGAAGATCGCGGCCGAGGTCTATCAACCGGTTCCTGTGAACGTGGCCGGATTGCGGCAGCGCATGGGCCTGACGCAAGAACAGTTCGCCGCGCGCTTCGGCTTCTCGGTGGCGACCTTGCGCCACTGGGAACGCGGCGACCGCAATCCTCAAGGCGCGGCATTGGTGCTGCTGAACGTGATTGAACGCGACCCAAATGCGGTCATGCGGGCATTGGGATGACAGGCACGAACTCAGGGCCGTTCACGGCGTAGATGAGAAACGCCGGCGAGATCGGCCGGAGAGCTTGGTAGGATGGGTTGAGCGATAGCGAAACCCATCGGGCGGCGGTACGGATGGAATGATGGGTTTCGCTATCGCTCGACCCATCCTACGCGGGCTTGCCAGTGTGTGCTGGCGCACTCCCCTATTACCTCCGGTCACCCCCATTTACCTCCACGTTTTCGATTCAAGCTGATGTAACTCCTGACGAATGGTTTGGCGTACGACCTCGGCCAGATTTTCTCCCTGTGCAAACTGCTTGAGCGCCTCATTCATCAGCGTTTGATAACTTCCCCCGCTCATCTCGGCGCGCGCTTTGAACAAGGCCAGAATGGCGTTATCCACACGCATGGTTATGCGCGTCTTGCCGCCAGATTCGGCCTGCAATTTCGCCAGTGCGGGAATTGCGGAAACGGGCTTGGCTTCGGTGAAGTCCATATCGCCGTAGCGGTTGTACATAGGATCAGAATTGTTGTTCATAGCGTCTCCGTTGTGGTTGCCTGGCCTTCCATGCGGAAATCAGCCGAATCCGTTCATCGCGCAGTGTCCACACCACCAACAGGATGCGGTTGCGAGCCCCCATGCCTAGCGAAACAAAACGGGCTTCTCCGATGGCGTCAACATCCTCTCGGGTCAGCACATAAGGGTCGAGTAATACGACACTCGCCTCCTCGAAGGTGACCCCTTCATGATTAAGCGGATTCGCTGCGGCTTTCTCGGGATCGAATTCGATTTCCATGATGCAATGATATGTACATATGTCAGACATTGCAATTATAGGTTGATGTGGATCACGTTCCCCCGCTGCAAAACCGTTCCACGGCTGGCGGGGTAACGTAAAACGGCAGGTGGCCCAGTGGGAATCTCGTGTCTGACCCCCATGGCGCACCGGTTGCCCTGCGGCGGGGTTCGGAAATGAAAAACGCCGGCTGGAAGCCGGCGTTTGTATGGGGCAAGGGGAATAACCGTGGTCTGTCCCCTATTTCCCCTAATTATCGTAGCAGAACGTCGGCGTTGGCAAGGCGGCGCACCAGAAGAAACCCCCGCCGGAGCGGGGGTTCGTGTTGCAGAGGGCAAACCGATTAAACCGTGGTCTGTCCCCTATTCTCCCATTAGCAAATTCCAGCAGCGATACATGTAGAAACTGCGTCCCTCGTCCAAATAATGGGTCGACCAACTCCGGGAGATGTACCTACGAGTACGTAAGTCTCACCGTTAAGCCCATTGACAGGAGCGTTAGCAGTGCCAACAGCTTTCATAGTGATTGTAGTAGTGAGGGCGCCCCAATCAGACAATTGACCAGAGGCGGCCGCCACGCCACCGCCAGCACCAGGGGCAAGAGTTACGGCAGGAATACCACCCACTAATGCTCCCGGAGTGTTGTCACAGGAAGCCTGAACTAATGTGCCGGCATCTTGGAAACACGTTTCAGCAGCTAATTTATATGGCGCGACCGCCGAAACTACTTCACTGAATCTGGCCTTCTTCGTGTAGCTCTGATAACTCGGCACCGCAATCGCCGCCAAAATACCGATGATGGCGACGACGATCAGCAGTTCGATCAGGGTAAAGCCGGACTGGCCGGAGGGGTGGGAATAACGCTGGGCGAGTTGTTTCATGGTGTGCTCCTGGTGAGGAAGGTGAGGGTTCAAGCCTGCCGCCGGAAAGTCCGCATCGGCATGGTGGGAGCAACTAAGCGGGAACCATGCCAGTCCTGCCAATCAGCCCAACATTGCGTGTAGGTGCTTGTTATTGCAGGGGTTGCCGCGAAGCGCAGGGAGGCGGTTGGATTTCTCCGCACCGCGCAACCTGACGTTTTCCGTCACCTGGTTGCCGCAAATGGGCAGCCTGATTTTTTACGCCGCCGCCAACAGGGAGGCTTCCACCTGGACGATCACATCGTCGAACGGCGTGAACACCCGCCCTGCCGCATCCTTCTCCACCAGGCCATGTTCGATCAACCCGTGCTTATCCGGTTAGCGCCCAAGATTCGTAGCCCGGATGAAGCGAAGGCGGAATCCGGGAAACACGCCACACCCCTTCCCGGATTCCGCCTTCGCTTCATCCGGGCTACCTGTTTGGTTCCGGCTTCGCCGGCTTAGGTTTGGGGGCGTACGGAGCCAGCTTTGGTGCCAGCCCCATCAAACAGCCAGAATGCTCGTGAGCAACCGCGAGCGTGGCGTAACGAACGGATTGACGATCGTTACCCCTCCCCAGGTGAAGCCATTCTGCAAATCTTCACTAAGCAGCAAGCGGCAATGGCTTTCTGCCGCGACGGACACTATCAGCGCATCCCATATCTGCAAGCCATGATCGGCAGCCAGATCCAGCGCCGACTGAAAAGCAGGCCATGACGAATCGGCAACCTCGAAGCTATCGGCCCAGCCCAGAATGGCCTCTCGTGCCTCTGTGGCTTCACGCTTGGCCTTCCCGGTGAGTACCCGGTAAAGCTCGCCTAGCGTTTGCGCCGGAAGCAACACAAGTTCCGCTGGTAATTGCTCGATCAGCGTGATTGCGGCGGTACAACGGGCTTCGTCTCCGACGCCTTCCGCATAAACGAGGACATTGGTGTCGAGCGCGATTCTCATGGTCAGTGATCGTAGAGTTCGTCGCGTGTCCAGTTGCGCTCGCCACTGGCCTTCTGCTTGCGCAAGCGGTCAACCAACGCCGCTTTTGCCGCGCGGTGCTGCGCGTCTGCGGACTTGGCGGGAGTGATGGTTGCTACAGGTTTTCCCCTCGACACCACGGTGAATATCTCACCTTGGCTGATATCGCGTAATACGCGTGAAAACTGCCGGTTGGCCTCTGCTGCGGTAACGGTTTTCATGAGAACGCCTCTTTATGTAGTGCTCAGCACTACATTATGTGGACAAGCCGGTTCTTGTCAAAGACCGGGTGGATGGGGCCGGTTATTCGTTATCCCGCCACCATCGAGCAGTAGGGCGGATGCCCGAAGCGTTAATGGGGTCAGACACCGTTTGCGTGTTGGCACATATCGTGTCTGACCCCATTATTCTCCGCGCTTGCCAGGGCATACAATAGTTTGTATGGTTGCGGCATGGCCAATCCCAAGCCGGTCGAATTCCGGGGCAGTTCCCTTGATGACCTGCGCACCTTCCCGCTCGCGGCCAGGCGCGAGGTAGGTCATCAGCTTGACCAAGTACAGAACGGCCAGGAGCCGGACGACTGGAAACCCATGAACACAGTGGGCCAAGGCGTGAAAGAGCTCCGGATTCGAGATGCCGCCGGGGCATTCCGAATCCTCTATGTTGCCAAGTTCGTCGATGCGGTCTATGTGCTTCACTGCTTCCAGAAGAAGTCAGAGAAGACAAGCAAGGCCGATGTGGACTTGGCCGCCAAGCGTTACCGCGACTTGTTGAAGGAGCTAGGCCAATGAGCAACCAACGATTTTCCAGTGTCTGGGATGCCATCGAGGACACCCCGGAAGAAGCGGAAAACATGAAGCTGCGTTCCGTTCTGATGATGGCGCTGAAAAACCACATCACCCGCACCGAAATGAGCCAGGCGCAGGCCGCAAAGCTCTTCGGCGTGACCCAGCCACGCGTCTCTGACCTGATCCGTGGCAAGATCAATCTGTTCGGCCTTGATGCGCTGGTGAACATGGCGACGGCTGCCGGGCTGCACATCGAAATGCGGGTACTCGAAGCCGCCTGAATCAATGGGGTCACGAGCAAAACAACTGAAACAACTGGGGACAGACCACGGTTTCAAGCTACTTACAAAGCAGTGGGGAGTTGCATTTTGGCGGTGGTACTGAAGCGGGCGGGGGTCATCGCGGAAGGGGGCGGCACGATTTTCGAATAATTACGCGTTTGGTATAGACTGCCACTGATGGAATATGTGCTGACCGAGCACGCGCGGAAGCGGTGTATCAAGCGAAAAATCCGCCTTGAATGGGTTGCCGTGGCCTTGGCCAATCCAGCTCGTACAGAGAACGACTCGGATGATCCAACATTGGTCCACGCACTGCTCGCGATCCCGGAAAGAGGTTTTCACATTCTTCGCGTGATCTACAACGAAGCTGTTGATCCAGTTGCAGTGGTCACGGTTTATTTCGATGACGGAGTTACCGACCTATGAAACTTGAATTCGACCCACTGGCAGATGCTGCCTACCTGGAAATCAGCGACTTGGAAGTCGAGACGACGCGGGAAATTGAACCCGGCATCATCGCGGACTATGACTCCCAAGGGCATATTGTCGGCATTGAGGTGCTATCTATCAGCAAACGGGGCATGACGGTACCTCTCAAACAAGCTGCCTAGCAAAGAAGAAACGGGGTCAGACACGATATACGCGCAGCGGACAGACCCCGGTTGTATCCCAGCCCCTCTTCGGAGGGGCTTTTTCTTGGCGACTCCATGCAAACGTGCGAATCTATGGGGTCAGACTCGATTGATCATCTGCGGCAAGCGGGGTGTTACGTCCTCGATATCGGCAGGGGCCGGACCACGGTTTAATCGGATTGCCCTCTGCAACACGAACCCTTGCTCCGGCGGGGGTTTCTTCTGGTGCGCCGCCTTGCCAACGCCGACGTTCTGCTACGCTTGCCATGCGGTTGCAAAGGAGTGAACCTGACCATGAGCACGATTACTTTCGATACCTTGGAATTTACGCGCAAGCTGCGCGATGCAGGTTTTGACGAGAAACAGGCTGAGGCGGTGGTGCGCGTCATGGTGGATGCGCAAACGGCGCAGGTCACGCGGGAGCATTTCGACATCAAGATTGAATTGCTCCGCGCAGAAAACTCCCATACGCGCTGGATGCTCGGCATCATTATCGCCTTGGCCGTCGCCAACTTCGCCAAACATTTTTTCTGACCTTCCACAGGTAACTGGGCAGATAACACAGGTAACACAGCCCGCGTAGGATGGGTTGAGCGATAGCGAAACCCATCATTCCATCCGTACCGCCGCCTCTCAGGAAACACATCGCAACCCATTGATCCTCAAGATGAAATAAGTGCGTAGGGCGAATGAGCCGGTGGCTTTTTGCCGGCGTTATCCGCCGAATGCCAACATACGGCGGAAGGCGGGTGTACTCGGCATCGCGATAGGCTGTCGCGCGGCGTGCCATAGTTCATTATTGATATATCATTCGCAAGATGAAGGGCACAGACATCATCAAAAGACTCAAAGCGGCTGGCTGGGTACTTGACCGCATCAATGGCAGCCACCACGTCATGTCCAAAGATGGCTGTGCCGTGCCTGTGCCCGTTCATGGCAAGCGTGATTTGGGCGAGGGATTGGTCTCCGCCTTGCAACGGCAAACCGGCGTGAAACTGAGATAAGGAAGAACCATGGATATTCGCTACCCCGCCACCATCGAGCAGCAGGACACCGGTTTTTTCGTCCAGTTCGTCGATTTGCCGGATACCTTCACAGAAGGTTTAACGGTCGAAGAGGCGCTGTTCAATGCGGCTGAGGCTTTGTCGGCCATGCTGGATTGGCACCTGGACCAGGGGCATGTTCTCCCGGAGCCCAGCGTGGGTTTGACGGGAGCGCACTATATTGCCCCCGATGCCAAGACGCAGGCCGCGCTGCTGGTACGTCGCGCGCGTGGAAGCCGACCCTTGAGCGAGGTGGCGCGGGCCATGCAAACTTCATGGCCCGCAGCGCAGCGACTGGAAGACCCAAGCCATTCACCCAGCCTCAAACAACTCGAACGCGCCGCCGCCGCGCTGGGCAAGCGGCTTGTGCTGAGCTTCGAATAGGAGGCACGAGTGCAAACGGGGTCAGACACGATTTAACCTTTCCCTTCCTGCCCACCTCTCTTGCAACCCCTCTTCGGAGGGGTTTTTGGGTTGCGCCAGCATTAAAACCCGGCTTCCTTTTGGTGGCGCACGGCCAGAACCGTCACGCCATCCTCGGCCAACCGATAGCGCGCCACATAACCGTTATCACCGAAGTCGATCTGTAATTCGCGGTAAGCAAGATCGTCCATCCCTTCGGCGGGGCGGCCAATTTGCGGATGCCGTTCCAATATCTTGACGGCATTGAGGATGGCGACTGCCGCACGCTTCGCCGCGGCTGGATTCTTGGGGCGCAGGAAGTCGCGCAAGCGCTCCAAATCGCGCAGGGCGGTTGGCGCAAATTGGACGTGCATCAGGTGTGAGGTACGGGGGGCGGCAGTTCGTTTTCTTCACCCCAGGAGTTCAGCCAAGCCACCACTTCATCTCCGGTGACATGGATGCCGGTTTCTTGATAGGCACGCCAAGCGTTCAACGTATCCTGACGAAATGATTCGCGCTGCTCTTCACGGGTGACATATTGCTCGATGGCTTCGCGCATGAGCCAGTGCATCGGTCTGTTCTTATGCCCGGCAAGCGCGCGAACACGTTCCTTGAGCGGTTCACCAAGACGAACGGCGACAGGGGTGGTCGGCATTAGTATTCTCCTGTATTACAGTTCGCTACTTTATCGCAGTTTAGCGGAATAAAAGGCGTATACGAATTGGAGCTTTGTCCTTCGATCTGTCCGTCGCCGCAGGGTAAACGGGGTGGGACAGAGAGGCCACCGGCCGTCGACATCGTTCTCGGGGCCTGTTGCGCGAGGGCGACGGCGCGTCGAGAGGCCTTACGCGAACCCGGAAAAGCCGCTGTACTGGTCGGCGGATGGGTCCATCGCCAAGCCCACGACGTCCTTGCCGTTGAAGCTGAAATTGATGTGGGAGGGGTCGAGGGTGCCATTGCCGGTGGCGTTCTGGCGCACCTTGAACAGCACCGTCGCGGTCTGCTCCCGCTGGTCGTAATACACGGCCAGCGGCGTCGGCGTCAGGGTGATTTCCGTCCCGGGCAGCGGCATATCGTAGTTGTATCCGTCCGCGCGGCCAGTGCCGCCAGCGCGGGCGATAGCCCAGTTGAAGACGTTTTCCACCGAGGTGAAGTCCATCTGTTTGTCGAACTGGAACACCATCGCGAAGGTGTGCTCGTCGCCGGCCTGGGCCAGATAGCTGCTCATCGCGCTCAGGCTGGTTTTCGGCCCTTGAGTGGCGATGAAAGGCGTGTAGAGATCGCTGACGTAAGACGCCGTCATCTTCGGCCGGGTCTTTTCAAAAAGGTATTGGCTGAGGTTGCCCGCCAGCGCGGTGTCGTTGGGGGAGAGGCGGTTGAGGGTGGCGACGCTGTCGTTGGCCAGCTCGATGTTGCCGCTGTCGACATAGGCGTAACCCATTTCCGAGTAGGCCTCAAGGTAGTCGCTTTTAATGCCCACGGCGCTCTGGAAGGCGGCGATCGCCTCCTCGTGGCGGCCCTGTTTGGCATAAACCTGGCCAAGGCCGAAATAACCGAACGGCCCCTTGGCATCCTGCTGGCGCACCTGTTCGAACTGCTGGATCGCGTCATCGTACTGGCCGGCGCCGAGGTAACCCTGGCCCAGAGCGTAGCGATTGGAGTTACTGGGGTTGTATTTCACCGCCAGTTCGTACTGGGCACGCGCTTCATCGGAACGGCCTTCCCTGGTGTAGATCTTGCCCAACTGCACATGCAGATCGTCGCGATTCGGGGCGATCTTCAAAGCCTGGGTATAGGCGTCGATGGCGGCCTGGGTATCGCCCTGGGTGAGATAGGCGCGCGCCATGTAGTCATAGGCATTGAGGGCGGAATCGGCGAGCGGCGCCATGCTGATCGTGCGTTTGAAGCTGGTGATGGCGAGGTCGTAGCGCTTGGCGCTGAATTGCTCCAGGCCGGTGTTGAGCGCGCGCAGGGCAATGTTTTCCTTCTGCGCCGTTTGATCCGCCGCGAAGATAAACAGGTTGTCACTACTGACGCTGAAGACGTCCATGTTGCCAACTCCAATGGGCTAAAACGCCGTTCCACCGTTTTAGCGGCATTCTCCGGGAAAACATGAGGTTGCGGCTAGAAGTTGCCGCCGCTCACCCGTTCATGGCCGGCCAGGTCGGTGGCGCTGAACACCGCGCGAAAGCCGGCTTCCCGCGACAACCGCCGCACCGCCGCCGCCTGGTCGCAGCCGTGCTCCAGCAAGAGCCAGCCGTCGGGCTCCAGGTGGGCGGGCGCCGCGGCGATCAGGCGGCGAATCAGGTCGAGGCCGTCGTCGCCGGCAGCCAGGGCGTGGAGCGGCTCGAAACGCAGATCGCCTTGGCTGAGGTGCGGATCGGCGGCGGCGATGTAGGGGGGGTTGCTGGCGATGAGGTGGAAGCGGCGCGTGCCCAGGGCGACATAGCCATCGCTGGCGAGGCATTCGACGTTGGCGCCCAGCGCGCCGGCGTTGGCGCGCGCCACGTGCAAGGCGGACGCGCTGATGTCGACCGCGGCCACCCGGCAGGATGGCCGCTCCAGCGCCAAGCTGACCGCGACCGCGCCGCTGCCGACTCCGACCTCGAGGACATTGCGGGCCGCGCCTGGCGGCAGGCGTTCCAGGGCTTGTTCCACTAGAAGTTCAGTCTCCGGCCGGGGGATCAGCACGTCCGGGGTGACCTGGAATATCCGCCCGTAGAACTCGCGCTCACCCAGCAGATAGGCCACCGGCTCGCCGGCCAGGCGGCGGTTCAGCAACGCTTCGACGGTGCTTGTTTGCGTGGGCGTCAGGAGATCGCGGTCGTGGCCGATCAGCCAGGCTCGGTTCACGCCGAGGCTGTGGGCAAACAGGATTTGCGCTTCCAGACGGGCTTCGCGGGGGGGAAGGGTGAGCGCGTCGGCCAGTTGGCGGGCGGCGCTGATGAGGTGTTCTGAGAGCATCGTGTAGCGGCGGCGCTACATTTCACCGCTTAGCGCCGCCAGCAACTCCGCCTGATGCTCGGCGGTGAGCGCGGCGATCAGTTCGTCGAGGTCGCCGTCCATGATCTGGCCGAGTTTGTACAGGGTGAGGTTGATGCGGTGATCGGTGAGGCGGCCCTGCGGGAAGTTGTAGGTGCGGATACGGTCGGAGCGGTCGCCCGTGCCGATCAGGCTTTTCCGGGTGCTGGCCTCTTTCGCGTGGGCGGCGCGCTCCTGCATATCCTTCAAGCGCGCGGCCAGGACGGCCAGGGCCTGCGCCTTGTTGCGGTGCTGCGAGCGGTCGTCCTGGCATTCCACCACCAGGCCGGAGGGCAGGTGGGTGATGCGCACGGCGGAGTCGGTCTTGTTGATGTGCTGGCCGCCGGCCCCGCTGGCGCGGTAGGTGTCGATGCGTAGATCGGCCGGGTTGATGTCGATTTCACCGGCTTCGTCCGCTTCCGGCATTACCGCGACGGTGCAGGCCGAGGTATGGACGCGCCCCTGCGTCTCGGTTTCCGGCACCCGCTGGACGCGGTGGCCGCCGGATTCGAACTTGAGTTTGGAGTAGGCGCCCTGGCCGACCACACGGCAGATCACTTCCTTGTAGCCACCGACTTCACCCACGCTTTCCGAGACGATTTCCACCTTCCAGCGCCGCCGTTCGGCGTAGCGGCTGTACATGCGCAAGAGATCGCCGGCGAACAGGGCCGACTCGTTGCCGCCGGTGCCGGCGCGGATTTCCAGGAACAGGTTGCGCTCGTCATTGGGGTCGCGCGGCAACAGCAGAAGTTGCAATTGCTGATCGAGATCGACCAGGCGCTGGTGCGCGGCCGCCACCTCTTCCTGAGCAAATGCCTTCATGTCCGGATCGGTTAGCAGCGCGGTTGCGGTGGCAAGATCGGCCTGTACCTGCTGCCAGATGCGGTAGTGCGCCACCACCGGCGTGATTTCCGCGTGTTCCTGGTTGAGCTTGCGGTACCGCGCCCGGTCCGCCGTGGCCCGCTCATCGGCCAACAGGCCGTCGATCTCTTCCAGGCGGAAAGTGAGTTGCTCTAGCTTGGCTTGGAGAGAAGGCTTCATGAGGCTTCTGTAGGGGCGGACCGCGTCCGCGATTGCCGGCGGCCCCGCACGGGATGCGCGCGGCGCGCCCTACTCGTTATGCAGGTTGTACAGGCGTGAAACCAATTGGGCGAGTTGATCGCGTTCGCTGTCGGCGGCCTGGTTGAGGGCGTGGCTGGGGTCATGCAGGAGTTTGTTCATCAAAGCGCGGCTCAAGGCTTCCAGCACGGCTTGCGGGTCATCGCCGTGGAGCAGGGCCTTGTGCGCCTTGTCCAGTTCATGGCGGCGCAGGCGCTCGCCGTGGTCGCGCAGTGAGCGGATCACCGGCACGGTGCGGCGAGCGACCATCCAGTGCATGAACTCGTTGACGCTGGAGGCGATGATGGCTTCCGCCTGCACCACCGCCGACTGCCGGTTGTCCTGGCCGGATCGCACCACTTCGCCGAGGTCGTCCACGGTGTAGAGAAAGACGTCGTTCAGTTTCCCGACTTCGGTCTCGATGTCGCGCGGCACGGCCAGGTCGACCATGAAGATGGGGCGATGTTTGCGCGCCTTGATCGCGCGCTCCACCATCCCCAGACCGACGATGGGCAAGGGGCTGGCGGTGGAGGTGACCAGGATGTCGAACTCATGCAGGAGTTCCGCCAGGTTGGTGAGCGCCGCCGCCTCGCCGCCGAATTTGTTGGCGAGGTCGCGCGCGCGTTCGATGGTGCGGTTCACCACCATCAGCCGGCACGGGCTCTTGGCGGCGAAGTGGGTGGCGACCAGATCGATCATTTCGCCAGCGCCGACGAACAGCACGGACTGTTCGCGGATGCTGGGGAAGATGCGTTCCGCCAGGCTGACGGCGGCGGCGGACATGGATACCGTGCTGGCGCCGATTTCGGTGCTGGTGCGGACTTCCTTGGCCACCGAGAAGGTGCGCTGGAACAGCTTGTTGAGGAGCAGGCCCAGGGTGCCGGCATCGGTGGCTTTTTCCACCGCCTGCTTCATCTGGCCGAGGATCTGGGTTTCGCCGATAACCATCGAATCCAGCCCGGATGCCACCCGGAAGGCATGGTTGGCGGCCTGATCGTTGGGTAGTTGGTAGAGATAGGGTTTGACCTCGCGCGGCGCCAGACCATGGAAGCTGGCCAGCCATTCCGCCACCGCCTCCGGCACCTTCGTATTGCAGTAGATCTCGGTACGGTTGCAGGTGGAAAGAATCGCCGCTTCCCGCGCCAGCCCGCTCTCGCCGGTTACATCGGCGAGCGCGCGTGGCAGGATATCCGGCGGAAAGGCGACCCGCTCGCGGATGGCGACTGGAGCTGTATGGTGGTTTACACCGCAGGCAAATAGCTGCATTCCGCTGTTAATTCAAGGCGTTGAAGGGCGCGCATTGTAGCGCGAAGGGAGGCTCATGTAGCGCTGGCATCCTTGCCGGCGTCTTTTTGAAAACGGCCGGCTGGATAGCGAAGAGTAGGGGCTTCATCAAACCAGCGCTACAGCGCTTCCGCCGAATACTCCACGCTCAGGGTGTGGTTCTGCCCAGCCGGAACGACGACCACGTTTTCCAGGGCGTTGGCGGATTCCACGCAAACCATGCGGCGCCAGCCCCCTTCATTTGCCACCACCGGGCCGAAATCGCCCATCTTGTCGGCCTTTTCCGCCCACGGTGTCCACACCACGGTGGAGCGGGAACCGCGCTTGGCGATGAGGATGCGGCGCTTGAGTTTGCGGTCCACGATCACGCAGGTGGCTTCGGTGTTCACATAGACCCGATCCACTTCGCCGTCGAAGGTGACCGCGCCGTCCTGGGTACGGCGATTCACGCCGCCGACTTTGTCAACAAACTCGCAGCCGCCCAGGCCGAGCACCTCGATCTCGGCGATGTCGCCAATCTGGAAGTAGGTGTGCAGGGCTTCGCCGATCGAGATGTCGGAGTCGCCCAGGTTGGTCGTGATCAGGTTGGCCTTCAGGCGCTTGCCCACCACCACGTTCAGTTCGACACTGCTGGGATGCGGCCATTGCGTTGCCCATAGGGCGCGGCTCTGCTCGTTCTCGATCAGGGCCAGGGTGATTTCGGTTTCGCCGGAGGCCAGGGCGGCACTCGCGGTCACCTCCCACATCACAGTGCGGGCGAAGCCGTGGCCGGGGAAACCGGCTTCCGTGGCGTGGGGCCCGAACCAGGGCCAGCATACCGGCGCACCGCCACGGATGGATTTGCCCGGCGCGAACTTGGCGTAATCGGACAGCCAGATCACCGGCTCGTCCTGGTCCTTGGGGCGGAAAGTGGTGATGTGGGCGCCTTGCAGGCAGAGATAGGCGGTGCCGAAATCGTTGTCGATTTCCGCGAAAATCAGGCCGCCGGGGCCTGCGACAAATTTCAGTTGTTCGGCGAGGCCAAAGCGGCTGTTCAATGTGGCGAGAGGCATGGTTCGGACTCCAGGTTGAATGGGCTGCGAATTGGAAAAGCGGTTTCAAGCGGCAAACATCACGCTCCAACTGGCGAAGATCATGATGGCGCAGAGCATGCGGTAGAACCCCCCGCCGGGGGTGTCGGCCAATCGGGCCATGATGGCGAGGTAGACCGCGGTGGCGATGGCGTTGAATGGCAGCCAGGCCAGCACCTTGTACCAGATGGCGCCGTTCGGGTCAGACACGGCGCCGAGCATGCCGTAGATGAACAGCAGGTTGAGCGCGACACTGGCGAAGAGAAAGCCGCGCCAGTTGCGGAAGCGCGCGAGGGGGTCGTCCGGTTCAGGAACGTCGAGTTCCGGCATCGCCTCAGAACCCGTGCTTCGGCAGGCGGGTAGCCAGTTCGTCCCACTGGATGATCACGCCTTCAAGCACGCCTACCGGGGTAGCGCCTTCGAGTTCCTGGGTATAGGGCCGTCCATACTGGCCATCGACCAGCCGGTATACGGTCAATATCTTGTCACGGGGATGCACCAGCCAGTATTCGCGCACCCCGTGGCGCTCGTAGATGCGGAGTTTTCTGATTTGGTCATGCCCGGCAGTGGAGGGCGACAACACTTCCAGCACCCAGTCCGGGGCGCCGCGCACGCCGCGTTCACTGACCTTCTTTTCGTCGCAGACCACCAGCACGTCCGGCTGCACCACGGTGTCGATCCGCTCGTCGGCCTCATCCGCCTTGGGCAGCCGCACATCCACCGGGGCGATCAGCGCGCGACAGGGTTTGCCGTGCAAGGCGTTTCCCAGTTGTCTGTACACCTCGCCAGCGATGTCCTGGTGGCTGACCGTGGGGGCGGGTGCCATCAGATAAGCATCGCCGTCGATCAACTCGTAGCGCACATTTTCCGGCCAGGTGAGGTAATCGCCGTAGGTGTGGTATTCCGGGTCACGCAAGGCCAGTCCCATGTTCGTCTCCTATTTCCGTTCCACTTGTGACACATCCCGCACCGCGCCAAAGGCCGCGCTGGTGGTCATGGCGGCGTAGGCGCGTAGCGCCGCCGAGACCGGGCGGTCGCGGTTTTCCGGCTGCCAGGCAGTTTTACCCCTGGCTTCCATTTCGGCGCGGCGGCTGGCCAGCTCGTCGTCGGATACGGCAACACGGATCGTGCGATTGGGGATGTCGATCTCGATGCGGTCAGCTTCGCGCACCAGGCCGATGGCGCCGCCTTCCGCCGCTTCCGGGGAGACGTGGCCGATGCTCAAGCCCGAGGTGCCGCCGGAGAAGCGGCCGTCGGTAATCAGCGCACAGGCTTTGCCGAGACCCTTGGATTTCAGATAGGAGGTCGGGTAGAGCATTTCCTGCATCCCGGGGCCGCCGCGCGGGCCCTCAAAACGAATCACCAGGACGTCGCCCGCCTTGATCTGGTCGGCCAGGAGGGCCGCCACCGCCGCGTCCTGGCTCTCGAACAGGCGCGCCGGGCCGGCGAACTTGAGGACGCTCGCGTCCACCCCGGCGGTCTTCACGATGCAGCCGTCCAGGGCCAGGTTGCCGTAGAGCACGGCCAGGCCGCCGTCCTGGGAATAGGCGTGGGCCCGGTCGCGAATACAGCCGTTGGCGCGGTCCCTATCCAGTTCCGGAAACTGGCGGTTCTGCGAGAACGCCACCTGAGTGGGCACGCCGCCGGGCGCCGCCTTGAAGAAGTTGAACACGGAGACGTCGTGCGCGCGCATCACGTCCCAGACCTCCAGGGCGCCGCCCAGCGTCTTGCTGTGCACGGTAGGGCAGTCACGGTGAATCAGCCCGGCGCGGTCGAGCTCGCCGAGGATGGCCATCACGCCGCCGGCGCGATGCACGTCTTCCATGTGATAAAGCGGGGTGGAAGGCGCCACCTTGGCCAGGTTGGGCACGCGCCGCGAGAGGCGGTCAATGTCCTTCATGGTGAAATCGACGCCGGCTTCGCGTGCCGCGGCCAGCAGGTGCAACACGGTGTTGGTGGAGCCGCCCATGGCGATGTCGAGTGCCATGGCGTTCTCGAACGCCGCGAAAGTGGCGATGGAACGCGGCAGCACGCTGGCGTCGTCGCCCTCGTAATAACGTTTCGCCAGATCGACGATCAGCCGCCCGGCGCGCAGGAACAATGCCTTGCGCTCACCGTGGGTGGCGAGCAGGGTGCCGTTGCCGGGCAGGGAGAAACCCAGCGCTTCGGTCAGGCAGTTCATCGAGTTGGCGGTGAACATGCCGGAACAGGAACCGCAGGTGGGGCAGGCGGAACGCTCGGTGGCCGCCACTTCCGCGTCGGAACAGGCGTCATCGGCGGCCTGTACCATCGCATCGACCAGGTCGAGCTTGATGGTCTTGTTGTCCCACACCACCTTGCCGGCTTCCATCGGCCCGCCGGAAACGAACACGGTGGGAATGTTCAGGCGCAAGGCGGCCATCAACATGCCGGGGGTGATCTTGTCGCAGTTGGAGATGCACACCAGGGCGTCGGCGCAGTGCGCGTTGCACATGTATTCCACCGAATCAGCGATCAGGTCGCGCGACGGCAGCGAATACAACATGCCGCCATGGCCCATGGCGATGCCGTCATCGACGGCGATGGTGTTGAATTCCTTGGCCACCCCGCCGGCCGCCTCGATTTCGCGCGCCACCAGTTGCCCCATGTCCTTCAGATGGACATGGCCGGGCACGAACTGGGTAAAGGAATTGGCGATGGCGATGATCGGCTTATCGAAATCGCCGTCCTTCATGCCGGTGGCGCGCCAGAGGGCGCGGGCGCCAGCCATGTTGCGGCCATGAGTGGTGGTGCGGGAGCGGTATTCGGGCATGGGATCAACCTCGGGTCTCTATAATCCGCCGCATTTTAGCCCAGCCTTCATTGGCCCACCCTCCCGACCCACGCCATGCTCGTTCACCCCCAATTCGACCCTATCGCGCTGCAACTCGGCCCACTCGCCGTGCGTTGGTACGGCATGATGTATGTGCTCGCCTTCGCCGCCTTCATCCTGCTCGGCCGCCGCCGCTGCACCGCGCAATCCGGCTGGAGCCACCAGGACGTCGACGACCTGCTGTTCTGGGGCGTACTTGGCGTGGTGCTGGGCGGCCGCCTCGGCCAGGTGCTGTTCTACGAACCTGGTTATTACTTCAGCCACCCGGTGGAAATCCTCGCCGTCTGGAAAGGTGGCATGTCCTTCCACGGCGGCCTCATCGGCGTGCTCCTCGCACTCTGGGCCTATGGCCGCAAGAGCGGCCGCGGCTTCCTGCAAGTCGGTGACTTTGTCGGCCCGCTGGTGCCGCTGGGCCTGATGTTCGGCCGCATCGGCAACTTCATCAACGGCGAACTCTGGGGCCGCCCGGCCGACCCTTCCCTGCCCTGGGCGATGATCTTCCCGCAAATAGATGCCATTCCCCGCCACCCCTCGCAGCTTTACCAGGCCAGCCTGGAAGGGCTGCTGCTGTTCCTCCTCCTGTGGGGATATTCCTCGCGCCCCCGCCCGGTCGGCGCGGTCTCCGGCGCCTTCCTGCTCGGCTACGGCGTGTTCCGCGGCATCGGTGAGTTGTTCCGCAGCCCGGACGACGGCATCTTCGGCCTCTCCTACACCGTCAGCATGGGGCAGTGGCTATCGCTACCGATGATCCTGATCGGCGTCTGGCTGCTCTGGCGCGCCCGCCGGCCCTCGCCTATGGCCTGAAAGACTGCTATATTTCGCGCCATCGCGTGGGGGGGTAGCTCAGCTGGGAGAGCGCCGCGTTCGCAATGCGGAGGTCGGGAGTTCGATCCTCCTCCTCTCCACCAACAACACTCAAAGGCCAGACTTGTTCTGGCCTTTTTTCGGCTGCTCTGATCTATTCGATTCCGACTGAGTCTCCGGAATTTCGGTTTTCTCGGTGAACTGCTATCGGCCATGGCAAGACCGCTTTGGCAAGCCACCATTCGCACGCCCCGCGTCCCTGATTTCCCATGAGCGAATACCCGTACCCCGCATTCGCGGCGGTGAATCACCTCAAAAAGGCCAGCATCCTGTAGCCGTGCCCCTCGACTACGCCACCCTCGACACCCTGCGCCGCAACCACCCGGCCTGGCGCCTGCTCGATTCGCCGCATGCGCCGCTGGTGGCGAGCTTTCTGCATCAGGTTTTCGTGCTGCCCAATGTGCGGGTGATGGCCCAGGCCGATCTGGTGGAAAAGCTGGAGGATGTTCTGTTTGGCCTGCGCCAGACGCTGGGCGAGGGCGTTTTCCCGCGTTCCGCCGCGCACTATCTGGACGATTGGGCGGCCAACGAGAAGGGCTGGTTGCGCAAGTTCTATCCGCCCGGTTCCGACGAGGCGCATTGCGACCTCACCCCATCGACGGAAAAGGCCCTGGCCTGGCTGGAGGGCCTGACCCAGCGCGCCTTCGTCGGCACCGAGTCGCGCTTGATGACGGTGTTCGAGCTGTTGCGGCAGATGGTGGAAGGCTCGGAAACCGACCCCGAGGCGCGCATCCGCGAGTTGGAGAAACGCCGGGCGGAGATCGACGCCGAGATTGCCCGCGTGCGCGAGGGGGAAATGGCGCTGCTCGACGATACGGCGGTGAAAGATCGGTTTCAGCAGGTGGCGGCGACGGCGCGCGAACTGCTCTCGGACTTCCGCGAGGTGGAACAGAACTTCCGCAACCTCGACCGCAGCGTGCGCGAGCGCATCGCCTTGTGGGAGGGCGGCAAGGGCGCCCTGCTGGAAAGCATCTTCGGCGAGCGCGATGCCATCGCCGATTCCGACCAGGGCCGCAGTTTTCGCGCCTTCTGGGATTTTTTGATGTCGCCGGCCCGGCAGGAGGAGCTAACGGCGTTGCTGGAATCGGTGTTCGGCCTCGCGGCGGTGCAGTCCCTGGCGCCGGATGGGCGCCTGAAGCGCGTCCACTACGACTGGCTGGAAGCCGGTGAGCACACCCAGCGCACGGTGGCGCTGCTATCCATGCAGTTGCGCCGCTTTCTCGACGACAAGGCCTGGCTGGAAAACCGCCGCATCATGGAAGTGCTGCACGGTATCGAGGCTCAGGCGCTGGCGCTGCGCGAGGCGCCGCCCATGGACGCCTTCATGGAATTGGACGAGGCGTCGCCCCGCATCGAGTTGCCCATGGAGCGCCCCTTGTATACGCCGCCAATCCGCCCGGTGATCGCCGATCAGGTGTTGCTGGAGGGCGAGGCGGAAGTCGAAACGGATGCCCTGTTTGGCCAAATCGTGGTGGACAAGGCGCGGCTGGCCGGCTGGGTCCGCCAGTCCCTGCAAGAGCAGTCGCAGGTCAGCTTGAGCGAACTGCTGGAACGGCATCCGCTGGAGCATGGCCTGGCCGAACTGGTCGCCTGGCTGACGCTGGCCAGCGAGGATCGCAAATCGCTATTCGATGAGGACACGCGAGCATCGGTGGCCTGGCTGGATGCGACCGGGAAGCCAAGGCGGGCAACCTTGCCGAGAGTGATTTTCACGAGATGAGCACAACGACGGAATCGGCGCAGGGTGTTGAGTTATCGCGCGTATTGGTCGGGCTGATGAAGGGCGTCGTCTACCGCGAGGGCGACGCGCCGCTGTGGCAGGACCTGCTCGCTTTGCAAGCCCGCGTGCGCGACCACATCGCGGTGCTGGGCCTGGAACTGCTGCTCGACGAGGCCGAAGGCTATGCTTTCCTGCGCACCCGCCCCCTCAATGAAGGCGAACCCGAATTGCCGCGCCTGGTGCAGCGCCGCGCCTTGTCCTTCCCGGTCAGCCTGCTCCTGGCCCTGCTGCGCAAGAAGCTGGCCGAGTTCGATGCCGGCGGTGGCGAGGGTGGCAACAGCGGACGATTGATCCTCTCACGCGACGAAATCGTCGAACTGATCCGGGTTTTTCTGCCGAGCGGCAGCAATGAAGCGCGCCTGATCGACCAGGTGGACACGCAGATCAACAAGATCATCGAACTGGGTTTCGTGCGCCGGCTGAAAGCGCCCGGCGGCGAGCCGGCCTTCGAGGTGCGCCGTCTCCTCAAAGCCTTCGTCGATGCCCAATGGCTGGCCGAGTTCGACCAACGGCTGGTGGGGTATCGGGGGCTGTTGGGCGAACAAGAGGCAGCGGAATGATCCCACCCGACCAGCTCGATTTCTCCGCCGGCGACGCACAAGCCGGTTTCCGCCTGCATCGGCTGGAGGTCTACAACTGGGGCACTTTCGACAAGCGGGTGTGGACGCTCACGCTGAACGGCGACAACGCGCTGCTGACCGGCGACATCGGTTCCGGCAAATCCACCCTGGTGGATGCGGTCACTACCCTGTTGGTGCCGGCGCAGCGCATCGCCTACAACAAGGCGGCCGGGGCGGAGGCGCGGGAGCGCACCTTGCGCTCCTATGTGCTGGGCCATTACAAGTCGGAGCGGGCCGACGCCGGTCTGGCGGCGAAGCCGGTGGCCCTGCGCGACCACAACGCCTATTCGGTGGTGCTGGGGGTGTTCCGCAACACCGGCTTCGACCAGAGCGTGACCCTGGCCCAGGTGTTCTGGCTGAAAGATGCCCAGAGCCAGCCGGCGCGCTTCTTCGTGGCGGCGGAGAAAGACCTGTCCATCGCCCTGGACTTCGCCGGCTTCGGCAGCGACATCAACGATTTGCGCCGCCGCCTGCGTGGCCGCCGTGGCATCGACCTGTTCGACAGTTTCCCGCCCTATGGCGCCTGGTTTCGCCGGCGCTTCGGCATCGACAACGAGCAGGCGCTGGAACTGTTCCACCAGACGGTTTCCATGAAGTCGGTGGGCAATCTCACCGACTTTGTGCGCGAGCACATGCTCGAAGCCTTCGCTGTGGAATCGCGCATCGCCGCGCTGATCCACCATTTCGACGATCTCAACCGCGCCCATGCCGCCGTGCTCAAGGCCAAGGATCAGGTGGCGCGTCTGCAACCCCTGGTGGCCGATTGCGGGCGCCACACCGAGCTCACCGCCCAGGTGGACGCTCTGCGCGGCGCGCGCGATGCGCTCAAGGCTTATTTCGCGTGGCTGAAGTCCAGCTTGCTGGAAAAGCGCCTGGCCGGGCTGGACATCGAACACCAGCGCGGCGAGGCGCGTATCCGCTCGCTCGATGAAACGAAGCGCGGCCAGTGGGCGGAACGCGACCAACTGCAACGCGACATCGCCGAGAACGGCGGCAACCGCCTGGCCTGGATCGCCACGGAAATCACCACCAAGGAAGTAGAAAAAAAGCGCCGCCGCAAGCGTGCCGAACGTTATGCGGAGCTGGCCGAGGAATTGGGGCTGCTGCCGGTGACCGGGCCGGAACGCTTCGTCAGCAATCGCGGCGTGTGCGAGACCCTGGCCCGCGCCTCACGGACGAAAGAGGCCGAATTGCAGAACCGGCAGAACGAAGCCGGGGTCGATTTCGCGACCGGAAAACGGGAGCACGACAGCCTCGCCGTCGAGCTGGCCGGCCTGCGGGCACGGCGCAGCAACATCGACGAATCCCAGGTCGCCATCCGCCGCGCCTTGTGCGACGCCTTGACCCTCGACGAGGCCGATTTACCCTTCGCCGGCGAACTGATCCAGGTGCGGCCGGAGGAAAAAGACTGGGAGGGCGCGGCGGAACGCCTGTTGCATAACTTCGGCCTGTCGCTGCTGGTGCCGGACCGCCACTACCCGGCCGTGGCCGAATGGGTGGAGCGCACCCATCTCAAGGGCCGGCTGGTGTATTTCCGGGTGCATCTGAAGGCCGGCACCGCCGCCAGCCCACCGAGCACGAATCCGGATGCCCTGGCGCGCAAGCTCTCGATCAAGCCCGATTCGCCTTTCTATGCCTGGATCGAACAAGAACTGGCGCGGCGTTTCGACACCGTCTGCTGCGACACCCTGGATCAGTTCCGCCGCGAACGCCAGGCCGTGACCCGCGCCGGCCAGGTCAAGGCCGGCGGCGAGCGGCATGAAAAGGATGACCGCTTTCCGCTGGACGACCGTAGCCGCTATGTGCTGGGCTGGAGCAACGAGGGCAAGATCGCCGCCTTGGAAAAGCGCGCCCACGCGCTGCAAGTCGAAATGCAGAAAATCGGCAAGCTGATCGCCGAAGCCCAGGCGGAACAGATGCGAGTGAAGGAGCAGGCCATCCGCCTGGCGCAGATCGGCGAATTCCGCGACTTCCAGGAACTGGACTGGCAACCGCTGCTGGCGGAAATCGCCAACCTGGACGTTGAGAGAACAGCACTGGAAGCCGCCTCCGATCTGCTGCAAACCCTGGCCGGGCAGTTGGCTGCGCTGGAGAAGAAGCTGGATCAGACGGAAAACGATCTGCGTGAGCGCAACCAGGACCAGGCCCGCAACGAGGAAAAGCAGGCCCAGGCGAATGCCCAGTTGAGCGACTGCCTGGCCAGCCTGGCGACTTTAGACGAGGCCGCGCGGCAGTTGCGCTTTCCCCAGTTGGAGGCCATGCGCGGCGAAGTCCTGGGCGAACATGCCCTCATGGTGGAATCCTGCGACAACCGCGAGCGGGAACTGCGCGACTGGCTTCAGGCCAGGATCGACGCCGAGGATGGCCGCACCAAGCGGCTGCGCAACAAGATCATCGACGCCATGCGCGCCTACAGCATCGCCTACTCGCTGGAGACCCAGGAAGTGGATGTCGCGGTGGAGGCCGCCCACGAATACCGCGCCATGCTCGACCAGTTGCAAGCCGACGACCTGCCGCGCTTCGAGGCGCGCTTCAAGGAACTGCTCAACGAGAACACCATCCGCGAGGTGGCCAATTTCCAGTCGCAACTGGCCCGCGAACGGCAAACCATCAAGGAACGCATCGAGCGCATCAACCAGTCCTTGCGCCAGATCGACTACAACCCCGGCCGTTTCATCGAACTGGAAGCGCAGACTAGCCCGGACCCGGAGATCCGCGACTTCCAGAGCGAACTGCGGGCCTGCACCGAGGGCAGCCTGACCGGCTCCGAGGACATTCAGTATTCCGAGGTGAAATTCCTCCAGGTGAAAGCCATCATCGAGCGCTTCCGCGGCCGCGAGGGGCAGACCGACCTGGACCGGCGCTGGACCCGCAAGGTGACCGACGTGCGCAACGGCTTCGTGTTCGCGGCCGCCGAGCGCTGGCGCGAAGACGGCAAGGAATACGAGCACTACACCGACTCCGGCGGCAAATCCGGCGGCCAGAAGGAGAAACTGGCCTACACCGTGCTGGCGGCCAGCCTGGCCTACCAATTTGGGCTTGAGTTGCACGAAAAAGCGGGCGCGGTGAACTCGCGCACCTTCCGTTTCGTGGTCATCGACGAAGCCTTTGGGCGCGGCTCGGACGAATCCGCGCGCTTCGGCCTGGAACTGTTTCAGCGCCTCAACCTGCAATTGCTGATCGTCACCCCGCTCCAGAAAATCCACATCATCGAACCCTATGTGGCCAACGTCGGCTTCGTGCACAACGCGGATGGGCGGGAATCGCTGCTGCGCAACCTTTCCATCGCTGAATACCGGGCGGAAAAAGCGGCGCACGGAAAATGACCGACTGGACCACCGCCGCCGACCTCCGTCGCCGCGTATTGCGCGATTGGGAACGCGGCCTTCTGCTCTCGCTTTCCCTGACCGGCGAGGCGCTGTATCCCTGGCGAATTCCCCTGAAAGGCCCTACCACCGCGATGCTGGCGGACCAATTCGACGCCGTGCGGCAGTGGATACGCGCCCTCGCCGAGGGCGCCAAGACCGAGGCTGGGAAGAGCGGAAGCAGCTCCGGCTACCGCCTGGAATTCCAGGAAATCAACCATCGCCAACTCGGCCGCAATCAGGTGCCGGTAGCGGCATGGCTCGACACCGAGGGCGATGCCCTGGCCCTGATCGGCAAGCGGCGCGAAGCGGCCCGGTTTCACGAACTGGCCACCCCCATCGCCCTGGCCTTTCCGCAACTGCAAACCTGGCTCGCCAAACGCCCCTTGCGCGCCCTGGAACAGGCGGACGACTGGCCGGGGCTGCTGGGGGTGTTGCGCTGGATCGCCGAACACCCGCGCCCCAATGTCTATTTGCGCCAGATCGACGTGCCCGGCGTGCATAGCAAATTCATCGAGCGCCACCGCGCCCTGCTGTCAGAACTGCTCGATCTGGTGCTGCCGGCGGCGGCCATCGCCGCCGCTTCAGCCAGCGGCGCGGCCGGCTTTGAGCGACGCTACGGCTTTCGCGCCAAGCCGCTGCCGATCCGTTTCCGCCTGCTCGACGCGCCGTTCCACGGATTGACCGACCTCTCCGTGCCCTGCGACGAGTTCGCCCGCTTGTCGCTCCCCGCCCGGCGGGTGTTCATCACGGAAAACGAGATCAACTTCCTGGCCTTCCCCCGCGTACCCGACAGCCTGGTGATCTTCGGCGCCGGCTACGGCTTCGAGCCGCTGGCCGAGGCAAGCTGGCTTCAGGCGCGGGAAATCTACTACTGGGGCGACATCGACAGCCACGGCTTCGCCATCCTCGACCAGTTGCGTGGCCACTTTCCGCACGCCCGTTCACTCCTGATGGATCGCGCCACCTTGCTGGCCCATAGGCCATTGTGGGGGCGGGAAGCCACGCCCACGCAGCGGGCATTGAGCCGGCTCCAGGCCGATGAAGCCGGTTTGTACGACGATTTGCGCCACGACCGGATCGGGCCGGCGCTGCGGCTGGAGCAGGAGCGGATCGGTTTTGCCTGGGTTCAGGCCGCGCTGGCGCGGATTGATCCAGAAAACCTTCGTGGTTTCGACTGAACCTTTTAGCAACCTACCGAGCTAAAGGGCACGGATTGAGGCCACCCCTGACGATGAAACCGGCGCTACAGGAGGGACGTGAGCTTGTTTCACGTTAACAACCATGGCGGCGAGGCGCCGACGCCCCAGCAGAGGCGCAAGCTCGTTTCACCTTAAATCGCCTCGTCCTTCAACTCCCGCGCCAGCAGAGCGGTGACAGCTTCGCGCGGCGGCATTTCGCCGCGCAGGATGCCGGCCACCGCGCGGGTGATGGGCATGTCGACTTGCAACGAGTCGGCCAGGACATCGAGTTCCAGGGCGGTGGTGACGCCTTCGGCGACGTGGCCGAGTTGGCGCAGGGCGCCTTCCAGGCTCTCTCCGGCGGCCAGGCGCATCCCGACCTGGCGGTTGCGGGAGAGATCGCCGGTGCAGGTCAGAATCAGGTCGCCCATGCCGGACAGGCCCATGAAAGTTTCCGGATGGCCGCCTAGATGCAGGCCGAGGCGGGTGAGCTCGGCCAGGCCACGGGTCACCAGGGCGGCGCGCGCATTGAGGCCGAAGCCAAGGCCATCGGAGATGCCGGCGGCGATGGCGATGACGTTCTTCACCGCGCCACCCAGTTCCACCCCGACCACATCGGTGCTGGCATAGAGGCGCAGGCGGGGATCGTGCAGCGCCTGGGCGGCGCGGCGCGCGAATTCGGCGTCTCGGGAGGCGACCGTGAGCGCGGCGGGCAAGCCGCGCGCAATTTCCAGCGCGAAGCTCGGCCCGGACAGCACGGCGGCCGCTGGATGTTCCGGCCAGGCTTCTTCCAGCACCTCATGCGGCAGGCGACGCGAGCCGGCTTCGAAGCCTTTGCACAACCAGATCAGGGGGGTTTGAGTGCCCCGCTCACAAAGGGTTTGCAACAGCGGCCGGAAACCGCTGCTGGGGACCGCCGAAATCAGCCAGTCCGCACCACTCAGCGAGGCGTCCAGGTCGGCACTTGGGGTCAGGTTGGCGGGCAGAGCCTGGCCCGCAAGGTAACGTGCGTTGACCCGCGTAGTCGCCATCGCTGCGGCATGCTCCGGCGAGCGCGTCCATAGCCGCACCGAGTGAGCCCCGGCCAGGCGGATGGCCACGGCCGTGCCCCAGGCGCCGGCCCCCAGTACAGAGATGCTCATGGCGAAATGGAAAGGCTCAGTTGGGCTGGCCGGCCGCCTTGGCTTGCTGCTGTTGCTGCTGCAGGTAGAGGGCTTCAAAGTTCACCGGCTGCAACACTAGGGGCGGGAATCCGGCTTTGAGCACGGCTTCGGAAATGGCTTCGCGGGCGTAAGGGAAGATGATGTTGGGGCAGCCGATGGCGAGTGCCGGCTCCAGCGCTTCCGGTGGCAGGTTCTGGATACGGAAAATGCCACCCTGTTGCAGTTCCACCAGAAACGCGGTCTTGTCCTTGATCTTGGCGCTGATGGTGATCGAAAGGATGGTTTGATAGATGCCATCCTCGACCGCGGCGCTCTGGCTGTTGATCTGCATTTCCATCTGCGGCGCGTCGCGCTCCAGAAAGATGGCCGGGGCGTTGGGCACTTCCACGGAAAGATCTTTGACGTAGATCTTCTCGATGTTGAACAAGGGCGCGGCGGGTTGTTGGGCTTGCTGGTCGGTCATGGTGGAGTCCGGTTTTAGGGTGAAAAAAGCGGCACATTATAGTGGCGGCATAGCGGCAATTGCCGGAGAACGGGCATCACGAGAGACACTCCTCATCCGCGGCGGCACTGCTCGCTCTGTCCATTAGCGTGAAGCAACCGCGCGTCTCCACTGTAGCGCCGGCGTCTCGCCGGCTTCGTGGGCCTGATCAAAAAAAAGACGCCGGCGCTACCAGTGCGCCCGGTTTCATGCTTCAGGGTGACCGCACTCCATGCCCGTTAACGCTGCACCTTGTAGGGCTTGACGCCGAAATCCTGCTGGTAGGCGAGGGCCAGTTGTTCGGCGGCGGCGGCGGTGGCGAAGGGGCCGGCCTGGACCTTGACCCAATTGCCCACCGCGAGGTGGTCGATGCCGGGTAGCTCACCGCCGAAGCGGGCCTTGACCCGGGTGGCGAGGGCTTCGGCGGCGGCGCGGCTGGAAAGGGCGGCAAGTTGTAGATAGAGGCCTGAAACGGCGGTGGCCGCCGGGGTCGTGGCGGCGACCGCCAGCTTGCTCATCACCTTGACCGGCGCCACATCCAGTTCCGCGCGAATCCGCGCGGCGGCCTGGCGGGCGGCGGCGGCGCTCAGAAACGGCCCGGCCTGGACCTTGTGCAGACCGCCCACCTCCAGGCGCATCACGCCGGGAAAGTCGCGCGACAGCTTGGCACTGGCACGGGCGAGCAAGGCGTCGGCGGAAATTGGATTGGCATAGGCGCCCAGTTGCAGGTAGATCGCTTCCCCGGCTGGCGCGGGTTGAGCGCCGGGCGCCGGCGTCGAAGCCTCGCGGATCGGCGAAACCGCCTGAACCTCATTGGCCTGGGCGATGAAGGAATCCGGCGCGGCGGAGGCAGAGACCAGTTCGACTTCCACCGGCGCCACCCCCTTGAGCACATCGAGTTTGTAGGCGGCGGTGTAGGACAGGTCGATGATGCGGCCGTCGTGGAACGGACCGCGGTCGTTGACCCGCACCAGCACGCTCTGGCCGTTATTCAGGTTGGTGACGCGGGCATAGCTGGGAATCGGCAGGGTGGCATGGGCCGCCGACATGGCATACATGTCATACGGCTCGCCCGAGGAGGTGTTCTTGCCGTGGAATTTGCGCCCGTACCAGGAGGCGAGGCCTTTTTCCTTGTAAGACTTATCTGCCGCAATGGGCTGATAGGTCTTGCCCATCACCTTGTAGGCATCGTTGGCGTAGCGGTGCGGGGGTTCCACCTTGGGCACGGCGTCCGGCACCTGGTCCAGATTGGTCGGGACATTGCGGCCGGGGCCATCGTCCTTGTAGTAACCGCCCCCCTTGTAGGGTGGGGCGGTCGTTTCGCCACGCGCGGTCTGTGCCGGCGGGGTCTTCTCGGCACGCTTGTCGGTCACACTCGCGCAACCGACCAGATAGGCGGCGACGGCGAGTGCGATCAAGGGGGTGCGAAGGGGGTGAGGCAAGGAATGTCGGTACGTGGGTTGATTCATGGCGGCCCCGCTACGACAGATGTCGTGAGAAAGTTCCGCAAGAATATCGCCCATCTTCATGTTTTTACAAGTCTTTTGTGTGTCACCAAGCTCATGACGATGCCGAAGCCCACCAACACGGTGAGCATCGAGGTGCCGCCATAGCTGACCAGGGGCAGCGGCACCCCAACCACCGGCAGGATGCCGGAGACCATGCCCATATTGACGAAGGCGTAGGTGGCGAAGGTCAGCACGATGGCGCCGGCGAACAGGCGGCCGAACAGGGAGGGGGCCGCGGCGGCGAGGACCAGGCCGCGCCAGATGATGGCGGCGTAGAGCAGAAGCAGGAACAGGTTGCCGATCAGGCCGAATTCTTCCGAATAAACGGCAAAGATGAAGTCGGTGCTGCGTTCCGGCAGGAAATCCAGGTGGGTCTGGGTGCCAGCCATCCAGCCCTTGCCGGCGACGCCGCCGGAGCCGACGGCGATGGTGGACTGGATGATGTGGTAGCCGGCCCCGAGGGGATCGGAAGACGGGTCGATCAGGGTCAGCACGCGATTGCGCTGGTAGTCGTGCAGCAGGGTGTTCCAGGCCAGCGGCAAGGCCGCGCCAGCGGCGGCCGCCGCGCCGACGATGACTTTCCAGGACAGCCCGCCGAGGAACAGAACATAGAAGCCGGAAGCGGTGATCAGCAGCGAGGTGCCCAGGTCCGGCTGTTTGGCGATGAAACCGACTGGCAGCACCAGCAACAGGCCAGCAATGGCGAAATCGCGGCCGCGCAAGGTTTCCTGCTTGTAGTGCAGATACCAGGCCAACATCATGGGCACCGCCAGGCGCATCAGTTCGGACGGCTGGATGCGGGTCACGCCCAGTTCCAGCCAGCGCCGCGAGCCATTGACGACGATGCCGAACAGCGCCACGCCAAGCAGCAGTACCAAGCCTAGCGCGTAGGCCGGCAGGGCGAACTGCATGAGGCGCTGTGGCGGGATGTGCGACACCAGCAACATGGCGCCCAGCGCCAACGACATATTGAGGAAGTGGCTGGCAATTTTGGCCGTGTTCTCGCCGGTCGCACTTAATACCACCAGGCTACCGAGCAGCAGCAGCAGGCCAAGCAAACCGACCAGGGGGCCATCGAGATGGGCGAACAGGCGGGTAAACACGGCGCGTAGGTTCATTGCGTGGCGCCTTCTTCCACGACAGGCGGTGCGATTTCTTCCGTCGGGCCGGCATCTTCCACTTCTTCTTCCGGTGGGGCGGCCATCGTTTCCACCGGCGCATACACCGTGGGCAGCTTGCCGAGCAGCCAGTAGTCGATCACCTTGCGCGCCACCGGGGCGGCGGTGGAGCCACCGTGGCCGCCGTTTTCCACCAGCACCGCCACCACGATCTTGGGATCGTCGGCCGGCGCGAAGGCGATGAACAGGGCATGGTCGCGGTTGCGCGCGGCAACCCGGCTGGCATCGTATTTCTCGCCCTGGCGGATGCCGATGACCTGAGCGGTCCCCGTCTTGCCGGCGAGCAGGTAGGGCGCTTTGGCGCCGGCGGCCGAGGCGGTGCCGCCGGGCTGGGTGACTTCGACCATCGCCTCTTTCACCAGGCGCAGATGTTCCGGGCTCATGGCGATCTTCCCGAGCGGGCGCGGTGCCGCATAACTAACCTGGCCGCTTACGGGATCGCGCCAGGCGCGGATCAGTTGCGGTTTGTAGACTACACCGTTGTTGGCGATGGCCATGGTGGCGACCGCCAGTTGCATGGGGGTGGTCAGGACAAAACCCTGGCCGATGCCGGCGATGACCGTCTCGCCCGGCCACCAGGGCTGCTTGAGGCGTTTCTGTTTCCACGCCGGCGTTGGCATCAGTCCGGCCAGTTCGCCGTCGAGATCGACCCCACTCTTTTTGCCGAAACCGAATTGAGCGAGGAAGCCGGACATCCGTTCGATACCCATCAGATGGGCCAGGCCGTAGTAATAAGTGTCACATGAGATGACCAGGGAGCGCTTCAGATCGACCATGCCGTGGCCGCCTTTTTTCCAGTCGCGGTAGCGGTGGCTACTGCCGGGCAGGACGAAATAGCCGGGGTCCGAGATCGTGTCAGCCGGCTTGCGCACGCCGATTTCCAGGCCGGCCAGGGCCATGAAAGGTTTGATCGTCGAGCCGGGCGGGTAAACCCCGCGCAGCGCCCGGTTCACCAGGGGGCGATCGGGCGAATCGTTCAACTCGCGCCAGGAGGCGCTGTCGATGCCGTCGACAAACAGATTGGGGTCGAAGCCGGGCTTGGAGACCAGCGCCAACACGCCGCCATTGCGCGGGTCCAGCGCCACCAGGGCGCCGCGATAGTCGCCAAATACCTTTTCCGCCACCTGCTGCAATTTGGCGTCCAGATGCAGGTAGAGGTTATGGCCCGATACCGGCGCCGTGCGCGAGAGCACGCGCACGGCGCGGCCGCTGGAATCGGTTTCCACTTTTTCGATGCCGGTGTTGCCATGCAGCCAGGCTTCATAGCTGGCTTCGATACCAAGCTTGCCGATGTAGTCGCTGCCACGGTAGTTGGCCAGTTGCTCGTTGGCTTCCAGACGATCCAGATCGCGCTGGCCGATGCGGCCGATGTAGCCCACCACATGCGAAAAAATATCAGCGAACGGATATTGCCGGAACAGGCGCGCCTTCACTTCGACACCGGAAAAGCGGTAGCGGTTGACGGTGAAGCGCGCAACTTCCTCTTCCGTCAGCCGATTGCGGATGGGAACGCTCTCGAAATTCTTGCTCTCCGCCAGCAACCGCCTGAAGCGCTTGCGGTCCTCGGCGTCGATGTTCACCACCCGAGCAAGCTGATCGATGGTATCCGCCAGCTTGCCGGCTTTGTCGGGCGTGATCTCCAGGGTATAGGCGGAAAAATTCTGCGCCAGCACCAGGCCTTGCCGGTCGTAGACCACCCCGCGCGAGGGCGGCGCCGGCACCAGAGAAATGCGGTTGCTCTCGGCCAACGCATGGTAATGGTCGTACTGGATGATTTGTAGCCAGACGAAACGCGAAAACAGGGCCAGAAACAACAAGGCCGCGACCCCCCCGGCGATTTCCATGCGCCGCCGATAGCGCAAGAACTCCACCTCCGGGTTGATCAGGCGCAGGCTGCTCACGAGTGTTCAGATTCGGGCACGGGCCGTCCGGCCACACGGTCCAGCAGCATGGCCAGCGGCAACCAGAGCAACGCGGCCAACAGGCCGGCGGCCAGATAGCGCCAATCCGCCTCGCCACGGCCAAAAGCCAGCCCGAGAGTCAGCACCAGAGCCTCCTTGCCGAGCAGCAGCGGCGCCAGTTGCAGGGTCTGGCGCGGTACATCGAACCCTTCCAGACGCTTTTGCACCATCAAGGCTACAAAGGCGGCGCCGCAATAGGCCAGCGCATCCAGCCCCAGCAGCAGGCCGTGCGTCACATCGGTGAGCAGGCCGAGCGCGAAAGCAATGCCAAGCCCGGCCAGGCGCGGCGCATGGATACACCAATAGAGCAGCACCATCAGCGTGAGATCGGGCAGCAGCCAGCGCAACCCATCCGCCCACGGCAACAGGGTGAGGCAAAGCGCCGCGAACAGGGTGGACATGACCTTGGCGCGGGTGGCCGGCGCGGCCAGCGCGGCGCCTTGTGGCAGCAGGGGTTTGGCGAGGCTCATGGTTTATCCGGCGCGGATTTCAGCGCGGGCTGCAACACCGCCACATGCCGGTAACGGCCGACGCCGCCGAGCGGACGGCAATAAGCCCGCGCGAAAGGGGTATTGCGCGGCGGTTCGGTCTTGACCACTTGCGCCACCGGTATGCCGGCCGGATAGGTGCCGTCGATGCCCGAGGTGTACAGCAGATCGCCCTCCTTGATGTCGGCGTGCATGTCGAGAAAACGGACTTCCAGCAAGCGGTCCGAGCCGGTACCGGAAACGATCAGGCGCAGGCCGTTACGCAGAATCTGCACCGGCGCGCCCTGATCGCGGTCGGTCAGCAGCGTCACCTCGGCGGTCAGGGGATAACTGCGCGTCACCTGCCCCACCAGGCCGACCGCGTCGACCACCGGCGAGCCGGCCTCCAGGCCATGCGCCTGGCCACGGTTGATGATCACCTTGCGCGAAAAAGGGCTGGGCACGGTCTGCACGATCTCCACCACGCGCGGCGCCGCATCGGGCCGTGCTGGCAAGGCCAGCAACTGGCGCAAATTGTTGTTCTCCGACAGCAGTGTCTGGCGATCCTGCTGGGCGATGCGCATGCGGTCGCGCTCCTCGCGCAAGCGATCGTTATCGCGCTTGAGTTCGCCGTGGGTAATGAAGAAGCCGGCCACATCCTGGCTCCACTCCCAGGGCGCGGCAAGCACCCGCTGGATCGGATGCAGCAGCGTATTGAGCCCGCCGCGCAACCAGGCCAGGGTGGAATAACGCGCATCCAGCGCGAGCAAGAGCAAGCAGAACAGCAGGTAGAGCGCGAACCGGGTGGGCAACCCCATTTCCCGGACGAACAAGGGAGCCTGAGGGGTGTGGGGCATGGGTGGTCAGGAAAGGGACAAGTAGGGCGCCGGCTTTCCTTGCCCCTTGTTCCTTGCCCCTGAGGTATCAGTCGTTCGTGAACACCGTGGACAGCCGGTCCATCTCTTCCAGGGCGCGGCCGGAGCCGCTGACCACGCAGGAGAGGGGGTCTTCCGCAACAATCACCGGCAAGCCGGTTTCTTCCATGAGCAGACGGTCGATGTCGCGCAGCAGGGCGCCACCCCCGGTCAGCACCATGCCCTTGTCGGCGATGTCCGCGCCCAGTTCCGGCGGGGTCTGCTCCAGCGCCGACTTCACCGCCGAGACAATGGTGTTGAGCGGGTCGGTGAGCGCTTCCAGAATTTCGTTGCTGGTGATGGTGAAGCTGCGCGGGATGCCCTCGGCCATGTTGCGGCCCTTGACTTCCATTTCGCGCACTTCGGAGCCGGGGAAGGCCGAGCCCATCTGCTTCTTGATGTTCTCGGCGGTGGCCTCGCCGATCAACATGCCGTAGTTGCGCCGGATGTAGTTGGTGATGGCCTCGTCGAACTTGTCGCCGCCAACCCGCACCGAGGCCGAGTAGACCAGGCCGCCCAGGGAGATGACGCCCACTTCCGTGGTGCCGCCGCCGATGTCCACCACCATCGAGCCGGTCGCTTCCGCCACCGGCATCCCGGCGCCGATCGCCGCCGCCATCGGCTCCTCGATCAGATACACCTGGCGGGCGCCGGCGCCGATCGCGGATTCGCGGATGGCGCGGCGTTCCACCTGGGTCGCCCCCGACGGCACGCAGATGATGATGCGTGGGCTGGGGTGGAACATGCGGCTGTCATGCACCTTCTTGATGAAGAACTTGAGCATCTGCTCGGTGACGTTGAAGTCGGCGATGACGCCGTCCTTCATCGGCCGGATGGCCTGGATGTTGCCAGGGGTGCGCCCCAGCATCTGCTTGGCCTCCAGGCCGACGGCCTGAATGGTCTTCTTGCCGGTAAGGCCTTCCTGGCGGATGGCGACGACTGACGGCTCGTTGAGAACGATGCCGCGGCCGCGTACATAAATGAGGGTATTGGCGGTTCCCAGGTCGATCGCGAGATCGGTGGAGAAGTAACCGCGAAGGAATCCGAACATGCGTGGTCCAATTGGGCGGAAAAATAGCGCCGTATGATAACCTACGATGCCTTATGGAATAAGGCTTTGAGAACATGTCTCTTTCCCTGCAAGACGTGCAACGCATCGCCCATCTGGCACGCATTCGGGTGGATGAAGCCGAGGCCGCCGGGTATCAAGCGCAACTCAACGGCATTTTCGGCCTGATCGCGGAAATGCAGGCCGTCGATACCCGCGGCGTCGCCCCCATGTCCCATGCCCAGGATCTGTCGCAGCGCCTGCGCACCGACACCGTTTCCGAACCCGACCGCCGCGCTGCCTTCCAGGCCGTGGCGCCGCAGGTCGAAAACGGGCTGTATCTGGTACCCAAAGTTATCGAGTAGTCAGTTGGCAGTCACTACCGACTGCACGCTGCCAACTGTCATTGAGCCATGACCGACACGATTAAATCCCTCTCCGCCCTTCTCGCCGATGGCAAAACCTCCAGCGTCGAACTGTGCCAGGACACCCTGGGCCGCATCGAGCGGCTGAACCCCACGCTCAACGCCTTTATCACGCTGGACCCCGACCGGACACTGGCCGAGGCCGCCGCCGCCGATGCGCGCCGCGCCGCCGGGCGTGTTGGCAAACCCGCCAATCCGCTCACCGGCGTGCCGATTGCACATAAAGACATCTTTTGCGCCGAAGGCTGGCTGACCACCTGCGGCTCGAAAATGTTGTCCAACTTCGTCTCACCCTATGACGCCCACGTCATCGAGCAATTCAAGGCGGCCGGGATGCCCACGCTCGGCAAAACCAACATGGACGAGTTCGCGATGGGCTCCTCCAACGAGACCAGTTTCTACGGCCCGGTGAAGAACCCCTGGGATACCACGCGCGTGCCCGGCGGCTCGTCCGGCGGCAGCGCGGCGGCGGTGGCCGCGCGCCTCGCCCCGGCTGCCACCGGCACCGATACCGGCGGCTCCATCCGGCAGCCGGCGGCGCTGTGCGGCATCACCGGCCTCAAGCCCACCTACGGCGTGGTGTCGCGCTACGGCATGATCGCCTTCGCCTCCAGCCTGGATCAGGCCGGGCCGATGGCGCGGACCGCCGAGGATTGTGCCCTGCTGCTCAACGTCATGGCCGGCTTCGATGCGCGTGACTCCACCAGCCTGGAACGCGAGAAGGAGGATTACACCCGCGACCTCTCCCGTCCCCTGGCCGGCCTGAAAATCGGCCTGCCGCGCGAATTCTTCAGCGAGGGACTTTCCGGCGACACCGCCCGCGCGGTCGAGCAAGCCATCGATGCGTTGAAGAAGCTGGGCGCGCAAACCGTGGCAGTGGCCCTGCCCAATTCGAAATTGTCGGTCGCCGCCTATTACGTCCTGGCGCCGGCGGAAGCGTCCAGCAACCTGTCGCGCTTCGATGGCGTGCGCTACGGCTACCGCACCCCCGAGTATGGCGATCTCACCGAGATGTACGAGAAGACCCGCGCCGAAGGCTTCGGCGCCGAGGTCAAGCGCCGCATCATGATTGGCGCCTACGTGCTCTCGCACGGCTACTACGACGCCTATTACTTGCAAGCGCAGAAGCTCCGCCGCCTGATCGCCCAGGATTTCGTCGAGGCCTTCAAGCAGTGCGACGTCATCCTCGGCCCCACCGCGCCCACCACCGCCTTCAAGCTGAATGAAAAAACCGCCGACCCGGTCGAGATGTACCTCTCCGACATCTACACCATCGCCGTCAACCTCGCCGGCCTGCCAGGCATGTCGCTCCCTTGCGGTTTCGACGCCCAGGGCTTGCCGATCGGCCTGCAACTCATCGGCAATTACTTTGCCGAGACGCGGATGCTGAACGTGGCGCATCAGTACCAGTTGGCGACCGATTGGCACACGCGGGCGCCCGTGCTCTGAAAGGAGGTTGAATATGGGATTCGCACTACGCAAGGACGAGCATTACACGGTGGCGGAGTCCCTCACCTGGCCCGAGGACGGCCCGCGTTATGAACTGATCGACGGCATTCCCTATGAGATGAATGCGCCAGGTTATGAGCACCAACGACTGGTGGCGGCGCTGCATTACGAACTGGAGTTTCACCAGCGCGAACGCCTGAAGTCTGGCGGCGGCGGGCGGCCTTGCGACATCCTGTTTGCCCCTCTCGACGTCATCCTCTCCAACCTCACCGTGGTGCAGCCCGACCTGATCGTGGTATGCGATCCCGACATCGTGGTGAACAACCGCGTGTGCGGCGCCCCCGACCTGGTGGTGGAAGTCCTCTCCCCCAGCACCGCCGCCAAGGATCGCAAGCACAAACGCCGCCTCTACGAGGCCGCCGGGGTGCCGCAATATCTGCTGATCGACCCGGCCTACCGTTTTGCCGAGTTGTATAGCCTGGGCGCGGACGGGCGCTATCCCGAATCCGAGGTGCTGCTGGCGGAAAACGCGCTTAGCCTGCAAGTCGCCCCCGGTTTCAGCCTCACCTTTCACGATTTGTTCGGCTGGCCATTGCAGATCGAGGCCCGCCAGGACATCCCCAGTTACGGATAAAAGCCATGCAATGGGAAACCGTCATCGGGCTGGAAGTGCATTCCCAGCTTTCCACCCGGACCAAAATCTTCTCCGGTGCCAGCACCGCTTTCGGCGCCGCGCCCAATAGCCAGGCCTGCCAGGTCGATATCGCCCTGCCCGGCGTGCTGCCGGTGCTCAACAAGGGCGCGGTGGAGCGGGCGATCAAGTTTGGCCTGGCCATTGGCGCCAAACTGAATCGCACCAATATTTTCGACCGCAAGAATTACTTCTATCCGGACCTGCCCAAGGGCTACCAGATCAGCCAGTTCACGCTGCCCATCGTCGAAGCCGGCGAGTTGACCGTCCAAGTCGGCGAGGGGGGCAAGGCCGTGGAAAAGACCGTCCGCATCACCCGCGCGCACCTGGAAGAAGACGCCGGCAAGTCGCTGCACGAAGACTTCCACGGCGAGGATGGTCGTCCACTGAGCGGCATCGACCTCAACCGCGCCGGCACGCCGCTGCTGGAAATCGTCTCGGAGCCGGACATGCGTTCGGCCAAGGAAGCGGTGGCCTATGCCAAGGCGCTGCATACCCTGGTGACCTGGATCGGCATCTGCGACGGCAACATGCAGGAAGGCAGCTTCCGGGTGGACGCCAACGTCTCGGTGCGGCCCCTGGGCCAGGCCGAGTACGGCACCCGGCGCGAGATCAAGAATCTCAACTCCTTCAAGTTCCTGGAGCAGGCAATCAATTACGAAGTGCGCTGGCAGATCGAGCAGATCGAAGACGGCCACACCATCCAGCAAGCCACCGTGCTGTTCGACCCGGACAGCGGTGAAACCCGCGTTATGCGGACCAAGGAAGACGCCCACGATTACCGCTACTTCCCCGACCCCGACCTGCTGCCGGTCAAGCTGGACGAAGACTGGATCGAACAAGTGCGCGCCACCCTGCCGGAACTACCGCAACAGAAGCAGACGCGTTATCGCGATGATCTGGGGTTATCCGCATATGACGCCAACACCCTGACCTCCTCGCGGGCGATGGCGGACTATTTCGAGTCCGTCGTGGCCGGACTGATGCAGCCGGACGCCAAGCTGGCCGCCAACTGGATCATGGGCGACCTCTCAGCCACCCTCAACCGGGAAGGCCTGGACGTTGCCGCCAGCCGCATCTCGGCGCGACAACTCGCCGGCCTGCTGGCGCGGATTCAGGACGGCACGCTGTCTGGCAAGCTCGCGAAACAGGTGTTCGAGGCGATGTGGGCCGGCGAAGGCGAAGCCGACGCCCTCATCGAAGCCCGTGGCCTGAAACAGGTCTCCGACTCCGGCGCCCTCTCGGCGATCATCGACGAAGTGCTGGCGGCGAACACCAAATTGGTCGAGGAGTTCCGTTCCGGCAAGGAAAAGGCCTTCAATGCCCTGGTCGGCCAGGTAATGAAGGCCAGCAAGGGCCGCGCCAATCCGACCCAGGTCAACGAACTATTGAAGCGGAAACTCGGGGCGGGCTGATCAACGTAGGTCGGGCTACGGCGCCCGCGCCTAAAGCGCATGACCGGACGGCCGCTCGTGAAAATGCAACCCACCGTAGGAGCGGACCGTGTGATGAAGCTCCGACGGCATGGCCGTTTTTTCACGTTAACCCGACCTACTTCCTGCTACCGCGCTATCGCCTTCAACTCCAGCAGTTCCTGAAAGCGCGCCTTGTCGGCCTCGAACCGTTGTTTCAGGCCATTCATGGTCTTTTCCCGCTGCCGCATGGCCGCGCCGATTTGCTCCAGCTCCGCCTGTGCCTCGTCGCGCATCTGCGCGAGATTGGCTGGCTCCACCATGCGCGCCGCACGCAAGCGGGCCAATTGCTTGTTGGCGAAGGAAAGCTTGGCCGCGGTGCTGTCCAGGCGTGACTGCAAGCCGTTCAGGTTCGACCTTTCCAAAATCAGGGCGCGATCCCGCGCCAGGTCGATCTCACTCTCATTGGCGAAGGTGGACAACAAGGCGCGGTCGCGGCGCTGCTGATCTTCCACCCGGCGCATATGTTCGTCGTGGGCGGCGGTTTCCTCGGCTCGGCGACGCCGCTCCTCTTGGGTGAGCAGGGTGCGCGGCGTGCTCTTGACCACCCTTCCCTGCTTGTCCAGTTCCTGGTGACCCAGGCCGGACTGCTGGCTGGGCATGACATCACCATAATGCACCTTACCGTTGGCATCCAACCAACGGTAGGTGGTGGCCAGGGCTGGGCCGGCGGCGAAAATCAGAAGGAGGGTGGTAACGATGCGCATGCGGCTGGCAAATGAGGGGGCTCCCCTCTCCAGCAAGCGGCAGGCCAGCAATAATTCTTTTATTTTCAACATGTTGGACAACCCTCTCGCGGTTGCGTCCGTTGAAATCCCGGCATCCTGTATAGGCATTCCGTCACTCATCGGCGCCATACTGGCCGCGATAACGTTCGATGGCCGCGAGGGTATCGCCCCACTTCGGCGTGTCGGCCAGGTAGTGGGCCAGGTCATTCAAGTTAACGATGGCCACCACCGGCAGACCGTAATCGCGGCTCACTTCCTGCACCGCCGACAAGCTGCCATGGCCGCGTTCCATGCGATCCAGGGCGATCGCCACGGCGCACGGCGTGGCCCCCGCCGCGCGGATTAGTTGCACCGATTCACGCACCGAAGTGCCGGCGGAAATCACATCGTCGACGATCAGGATGCGTCCGGACAGCGGGGCGCCAACAATATTGCCGCCCTCGCCGTGGTCCTTGGCTTCCTTGCGGTTGTAGCTGTAAGGCAGATTGCGCCCCGCGCCGGCGAAGGCGATGGCTACCGCGGCCGCCAGCGGAATGCCCTTGTAGGCCGGCCCGAACAGGCCATCAAAGGTGATGCCGGAGTGCTGAATCGCCTGCGCGTAGAATTCGCCAAGCTGTTTCAGCGACGCCCCATCATTGAACAAGCCGGCGTTGAAAAAATACGGACTCATCCGCCCCGCCTTGGTCTTGAACTCCCCGAACAGCAATACCTGTTGGCGAATCGCGAATTCGAGAAACGTCCGTTTGAAATCCCGCATCCCTATAGCCTTCATTCCATGCGCGTTATCAGCCTGAATCTTAACGGAATTCGCTCCGCCGCCAAGAAGGGCGTGTACGCCTGGCTGACCAGCCAGGATGCCGATGTCATCTGTCTCCAGGAACTCAAGGCGCAAGTGCCGGACCTGTCCCTGGAAATGCTCAACCCGCCCGGGCTCCACGGCTATTTCCATTACGCGAAAAAAAAGGGCTACAGCGGCGTCGGCCTGTACTCGAAACAACAGCCCGAACAGATCATCGAAGGCCTCGGCATAGCCGACATCGACGCGGAAGGCCGCTATATCGAAGCCGTCTTTGGCAATCTTTCCGTGGTCTCGCTTTATCTGCCATCCGGCTCCTCGGGGGAGGAACGCCAGGCCGCCAAATTCGCCTTCATGGAACGCTTTCTGCCGCGCCTGGAGGCGCTGGCGAAGAGCGGGCGCGCGTTCATCCTGTGCGGCGACTGGAACATCGCCCACCGCGAAATTGATCTGAAAAACTGGAAAGGCAACTGGAAGAATTCCGGCTTCCTGCCGGAAGAACGTGCCTGGATGAGCGACCTGTTCGAGCGGGTCGGCCTGGTTGACGTCTATCGCCGCCTCTATCCGGAGCACGCAGGCGAGGCCTATACGTGGTGGAGCAATCGCGGCCAGGCTTGGGCGAAGAACGTCGGCTGGCGCATCGACTACCAGATCGCCACCCCCGGCATCGCCGCCCAGGCGCGCGCGGCGAGCGTGTACAAGGATCAGCGCTTTTCCGATCATGCGCCGCTGATCGTGGAATACGACTACACGCTATAAGCCTTGCCCCTCTCCTGGAACGAAATCAAGGATCGCGCCCTGGCCTTTTCCCGCGAATGGGCGAATGACTCCGCCGAGGACGCGGAAGCCAAGAGTTTCTGGGACGGCTTCTTCAACGTGTTCGGCGTCAGCCGACGCCGGCTGGCCAGCTTCGAGGAGCCGGTCAAGAAGGCGGACGGCAAGGGCGGCTTCATCGACCTGCTCTGGCGCGGCGTGCTGCTGGTTGAGCACAAATCGCGCGGCAAGGATCTGGATCGCGCTTATCGGCAGGCGGTGGACTACTTCCCCGGCCTGAAAGAGCGCGACCTGCCGCGCTATGTGCTGGTTTCCGACTTCGCCCGCTTCCGTCTGCACGATCTCGACCGGGCTGAAACCTTCGAATTCGCCCTCGCCGACCTGTACAAACAGGTGCGCCTGTTCGGTTTTGTCGCCGGCTACCAGACGCGCAGTTTCGGCCAGGAAGACCCGGTCAACGCCAAGGCGGCCGCACTCTTGGGCAAGTTGCACGACCAGCTCAAAGCCACCGGTTACGACGGTCATGTGCTGGAAGTTTTTCTGGTGCGCACGCTGTTCTGCCTGTTCGCCGAAGACACCGCCATCTTCGAGCGGCGTCAGTTTCAGGACTACCTCGAAGGCCGCACCGGCGAGGACGGCAGCGATCTCGGTATGCACCTCGCCCAGTTCTGGCAGGTGCTGGATACCGCGCCGGACAAGCGCCACAAGACGCTGGACGAACAGCTCGCCGCTTTCCCCTACGTCAACGGCCAGTTGTTCAGCGTACCGCTGCCGATCGCCGCCTTCGATCGCGCCATGCGCGAAACCCTGCTCGACTGCTGCGCCGTGGACTGGAGCCGCATCTCGCCGGCCGTGTTCGGCTCGTTGTTCCAGAGCATCATGTCGCCCGACGCGCGCCGCGCCATCGGCGCCCACTACACCAGCGAAACCCACATCCTGCGGCTGATCCGCCCGCTGTTTCTGGATGCGCTCTGGGCCGAATTCCACAAGGTCAAAAGCAACAAGAACAAACTTTTTGAGTTCCTGAAAAAGCTCGCCACGCTGCGCTTCATGGACCCCGCCTGCGGCTGCGGCAACTTCCTGGTCATCGCCTACCGCGAACTGCGTTTGCTGGAACTGGAAGTGCTGCGCCACGTGCGGGATTCGGGCCAGATGCACCTGGACATCTTCCAACTGGTGCAGACCAACGTCGATCAGTTCCACGGCATCGAAATCGACGAATGGCCGGCGCGCATCGCCGAAGTCGCGCTGTGGCTCACCGACCACCAGATGAACCTGCGCGTCTCCGAAGAGTTCGGCCAGTACTACGTGCGCCTGCCGCTGAAGCACGCGCCGCATATCGTGCATGGCAATGCGCTCAGCCTGGATTGGAACGACGTGATTCCCGCCGAGCGGCTGTCGTACCTGCTGGGGAATCCGCCGTTCATCGGCGCGAAATACCAGACCGATGCCCAGCGCGCCGAAGTCGCGGCGGTGTTCCAGGGCACCAGGAACGCTGGCCTGCTGGATTACGTCGCCTGCTGGATTACGTCGCCTGCTGGTATCGCAAGGCGGCGGAGTACATGGCTGCCAACCCGGGCGTTCGCGCCGCCTTCGTCTCCACCAACTCCATCACCCAGGGCGAACAGGTCGGTATTCTCTGGCCCGAGCTGTTCCGGCTGGGCGTCAAAATCCACTTCGCCCACCGCACCTTCCAATGGCAGAGCGAGGCGCGCGGCAAGGCAGCGGTGCATTGCGTCATCGTCGAGTTTGGTTTGCGGGACGTGGCCGAGAAATGGCTATTCGATTACGCCACGCTCAAGGCTGAGCCACATGCCACCAAGGTCGCCAACATCAATCCCTATCTGGTCGATGCCGCGGATGTAGTGCTGCTGAACCGAAGCACGCCGATTTGCCCAGTGCCGACCATTGGCATCGGCAACAAACCCATCGACGGCGGCCACTATCTGTTCACGCCGGAAGAGAAGGCCGAATTTCTTGCCCTGGAACCTACGGCGGAAAAGTGGTTCCGCCGTTGGCTCGGTAGCCATGAATTCCTCAACGGTTATGAACGCTGGTGTCTCTGGCTGGGCGATTGCCCGCCGGACGAGCTGCGGCGAATGCCTGAGGCTTTGAAGCGGGTGGAGGCGGTGCGCCGCTTCCGCCTGGCCAGCAAGTCCGCACCCACCAACAAGCTGGCCGACACGCCCACCCGTTTCCATGTCGAGAACATGCCGGATGCCTCCTACTTGGTCATTCCAGAAGTGTCCTCGGAGCGGCGCAACTTCATCCCCATCGGCTTCATGGCGCCGGACACGCTATGCAGCAACTTGGTGAAGATCGTCTCGCACGCCACGCTCGGCCACTTTGGCATCTTGCACTCCACCATGCACATGGCCTGGGTGCGCGCCGTGTGCGGTCGCCTGAAGAGCGATTACCGCTATTCCGCCGGCATCGTTTACAACAACTTCCCCTGGCCCGACCCCAGCGACAACCAACGTGCCGCCATCGAAACCGCTGCCCAGTCCGTGCTCGACGCCCGCGCCCTTTTTCCCTCCGCCACGCTGGCCGACCTCTACGACCCGCTGACCATGCCGCAGCCACTGCTCAAGGCGCATCAGGCGCTCGACCGGGCGGTGGACGCAGCCTACGGCAAAAAGTCCTTCGCCAGCGAAGCCGAGCGCGTGGCCTTCCTGTTCGAGCGCTATCAGGCGCTGACTTCGCTGCTGCCTGAGGCGAAGGCCAAGGCAAGTCGGAAGCGGGTGACGGCATGAGTGCGTTGCCATTTCCGGACGATTTGCGCGTGGATCGCGCCAAAATCATCGACTATCTTTTGCATTCAAGTAATGGGCGCGGCAAAGCCCAATTCTTCATGCACTATGGTTTCGCACCCGAAGCATGGGAGGCGCTGGCCGAGGCGTTGATAACGCAGGCGCGGTGTTTCCCTGTGGTCTCGGCGATGGATTCGGCCTATGGCACGCGCTACAGTGTGGACGGCGCCATCGATACACCAAGTCGGCGGGAACCGCTTCCACATGTGCGAACGGTCTGGATATGGGAAACGGGTTCCACCCACCTCCGCCTGATAACCGCTCACCCGATTTAGGAGAAAACCATGATTCAGGAACATGCCTCAGTGGTATTGCTGGAATCTCTGCCCCGGTCCGGACTGGAGGTGGGCGATGTCGGCGTGGTGGTGCATGTGCATCGCGAAGGCGAGGCTTACGAGGTTGAATTTCTGACCCTGGAAGGCGAAACCGTCGGCGTCGAAACGCTCTCCGCCGGACAAATCCGGGCGGCGTCTCGACGTGATATGCCCCATGTGCGGGAACGGCTGGCGGCGTAATGTCGATTCGACATCGCGTTGACCGGTAAACCTTATTTTGTGAAACATGCACTGCGACATTCTCAACTTGTTGAATTAAGAGAAAACCATGGATCAATCGAACCCTGGTGGGAAGCCAAGTTTGGTCAACGTTTCGACTGCCTTACTCAATCGGAAGCTCGGTACCTCGCTCGCACCCCGGATGCTGACACCATCCGAAATCGCCTTGCTGCGGCAGAGCAAGTGTGAAATCGCCTCCGAGTTCAAGCAACACTGACCTTTCTCAGACACGATAAGATCAAACGGCCACCTGTCCGGGTGGCTTTTTTCTTGGCCCCCTCGGTGCCAATACCATTTGAGATAACCGTGCCCTCATCCCTCGCCGCCTTCCACCGCTTCTTCGCCGTCCTCTTCCTCGGTTTCGCCTCCGGCCTGCCGCTCGCGCTCACCGGCCAGGCCATGCAGGCGTGGCTGACCATCGAGGGGGTGGACATCGCCACCATCGGTTTCCTCGGCCTGGTGGGGGTGCCGTATACCTTCAAGTTTCTCTGGGCGCCGCTGATGGACCGTTTCGAGCCGCCCTGGCTGGGGCGGCGGCGTGGCTGGCTGGTGCTCACGCAACTGGCGCTGGCGGCGGTGTTGTGGTGGATGGCTGGGGCGAGCCCGAAGGAGGCGCCGCTGGCCTTCGCCGGGGTAGCGGTGCTGGTGGCCTTCCTTTCCGCCTCCCAGGATGTGGTGATCGACGCCTATCGCACCGATGTGCTGGCGCCCAACGAGCGCGGCCTGGGGGGGTCGCTGGCGGTGTTCGGCTATCGTCTGGCGATGATTCTCTCCGGTGGCATCGCCTTGATCTGGGCAGATCAGTGGCAAAGCTGGGGGCGGGTGTATGAGGTGATGGCCTGGATCATGGTCGCCGCCGCCGGATTTTCCCTGCTCGCCATTCCAAAGGTGGGCGGCGCCTCGAAGCCGCTGGATTCCGACCCGAAACGCGAGTTGCTGGGTTTTCTCGCGCTGCTCGCCGGGGTGCTGGTCGGCGCCTTCGCCAGCCGCTGGGGGTTGCTGGGCCTGGGCCTCGATCCGGATGACCCGAACAAGTGGGTGCGCCTGTTGTTCGTGCTGGCCGGCGTGGCCTGCGCGTTGCCGCTGGGCTACTGGGCGGCCAGAAAAGCGGGGTTCGAGACGCTGACCCAGTCGCTTTCCAGCTATTTCAGCCAGCCGGCGGCCTGGTCCTTCCTGTTGCTGATCGTGCTCTACAAACTGTCGGATGCTTTCGCCGGCAGCCTGACCACGCCGTTTCTGATCAAGGGCATGGCCTTCAGCCAGGCGGAAGTGGGCATCGTCAACAAGATCATCGGCATCTGGCTGACCATCTTCGGCGCCTTGTTGGCCGGAGCCTTGATGCTGCGCCTCAACTTGTACCGTTCGCTGCTGCTGTTCGGCGTCTTGCAAATGCTCGCCAACTTCGGTTTTTACGCCCTGGCGGTGCTGGGCCGTGGCGCCTGGGGCGGCTTCACCCTGCAACCTTTCGACTGGGGTTTCGTGGCGATTACCCAGCCGGCGCAAATTGACAGCCTGCTGATGGCCGCCATCGCCGCCGAGAACGTCACCAGCGGCATGGGCACGGCGGCTTTTGTCGCGCTGCTGATGAGCCTGTGCAGCCACCGCTTCAGCGCCACCCACTACGCCCTGCTCTCGGCGCTGGCCGCGGTCGGCCGCATCTATGTCAGCCCGTTGGCCGGGGTCATGGCGGAGAGCATCGGCTGGCCAGCGTTCTTCCTGATCGCCGTGCTGCTGGGTGTGCCGGGCATTTACATGGTCTGGCGCATGCGCGAGGTGATCCGCGCACTACTCGGTGCCGTCTCCCGCTGAGGCTGCGGCAATTCGCCGCATGCCCTGGTCTACGCCGCCTTCTACACTGCCTGCCATTTTTGAGGAGGAGACCATGAAGAGGATTCTGAACCTGCTGGCCCTGGCCAGCGTCATTCCGCACGCCCAGGCGTCTTGCGGTTCGCTGATGTGCGAGTTGAACCCCGCCTGGGATACCCAGAGCCTGACTCACGAGCATGGCCTGCGCATGGACCTGCGCTATGCCTATGCAAAGGCCGACGTGTTGCGTACCGGCTCGAACAAGACCACTCCGCCTCCCTTGACCGGCTCCGGCGACGAGATCGAAAACATGCGCACCATCAACCAGGCGCTAACAGCAGACCTGGACTACACCATCAATCGTGAGTGAAGCGTGGCCGTTCAGGCGCCCTTGGTCAGCCGGGACCACGCCCATACCGTCGACAACCTGCCGCCTGATGTCGAGCAGGCCAAGTATTCCGCCCTCGGTGATGTGCGCGTATCGGCCAAGTACCGTTTCATGGCGGCGGATCACCATAGCGGCGGCGGCCTGCGATTCGGGCTGAAGCTGCCCAGCGGCAGCACCGACAAGGAAATGGCGCCCGGCACACCCATGGAAGCCTCGCTGCAACCCGGCACCGGCTCCACCGACCTGATCCTGACCGGCTACACAGGGTGGACCCGGCCTGACTCCCACTGGAGCAGCCTGGCACAATTGCAGTTTCAGCAGGTGATCGCGGACCGCAACGACTATCGCCCCGGAACCAGCATCTCCCTGGATCTGGGCGCCAACTACGCCATCAGCGAACGCGTCGCGGGCCTGCTGCAGTTGAGTATCCTGCAGCGCGCCCGCGACCACGGCGGCAACGCCGACCCACTGGGCAATTCCGGCGGACATGCCGTGTTCCTCAGCCCGGGGCTGAGCGTGACCGTGGCACCGGGCACTCATGTCTATGGTTTCGTCCAGTTGCCGATTCGGCAGTAAGTCAACGGCGAACAGCTCACGCCCCGTTGGAGCACCACCCTCGGCGTCGGCTTCGATCTCTGAAGCGCCAGACGGGTGGCTTGCGCCCACCCGCAGCCCCCCGCACTATGCGCTACTCTGATTGACGGATAGGAGCCAGCATGAGCTGCAGGGCGCTGTTACTCGACAAGCAACCCGATTTTTCCGTTCAAGTGGCCGATATCGATGTCGCGAGCCTTCCCGAGGGCGATGTGCTGATCCGGGTCAGCCATTCCACCTTGAACTACAAGGATGCTCTGGCCATCCGCAACAGGAGCCCCGTCGTACGGATCTGGCCCATGGTGGCCGGCATCGACGCGGCGGGAGTGGTGGAAAGCTCGTCGCATCCGGATTTCCGGCCCGGCGACCCGGTGGTGGTGAATGGCTGGGGCCTGGGTGAAACCCGCTGGGGCGGATTGGCCCAATATGTGCGTGTGCCCGGCGACTGGCTGGTGAAACTGCCGGCGCCGCTCACCCCGCGCGATGCCGCCGCCATCGGCACCGCCGGCTACACGGCGGCGCTGTGCGTGCAGGCGCTGGAACGGCATGGCCTCACGCCCGGCGACGGGCCGGTGCTGGTCACCGGGGCCACCGGCGGCGTCGGCTCCATCGCCGTGGCCTTGCTGGCGCGCGCCGGCTTCGAAGTGGTGGCGGTTACCGGCAAGGCGACCGCGGCGGAATACCTGCAACGCCTGGGCGCATCCGAAATACTGGAACGCGCCGCCTTCAGCGCATCCGCCAAGCCGCTGCAACAGGAACGCTACGCCGGGGTAGTCGATACCCTGGGCAGCCAGGCCCTGGCCAATGCCTGCGCGCGGGTCAAACGCGACGGCGCGGTGGCCGCCTGTGGCCTGGCGATGGGCATGGATTTCCCGGCCAGCGTGGCGCCCTTCATCCTGCGCGGCATCGCGCTTTATGGCATCGACTCGGTCTATGCCAGCCCGGCGCGCCGCCAGGCCGCCTGGAGCCGGCTCGGCGACGATCTTGACCCGGCCCTGCTGGGCGGCATCGCCCATGAAATCACGCTACGGGACTGCATTCCTGCCGCCCAAGCCCTCCTCGCCGGGCAGGTGGTCGGGCGCTATCTGGTGGATGTGAATCGGTAGGCGGCGCGCTTGATGTTGCGCCGGCGGATGCCTCCCGGTGTTATCCTGCCGCGCTCTTTTGATAAGAAAACAGGTCCATGTTCGCGCTGCTGGGTCGCCTGATTTGCCGATTCCCCTGGTTGTTCGTCGCGGTCGCCACTTTCGTGGTGGGGATGGCGGCGGGGTTCGGCGCCGATGTGGTGAAGCATCTGACCCTGGCGCCGGGCTGGGATGTGCCCAACAGCGGCTCCGAGCTGGCCTTGAAGCAACTGCGCGACCGCCTGGGCAAGGACGAAACGCCGGTTATCGTGTTATTCCGCGCCTGGCCGGGCGGGCCGGCGAATGTCGACAATCCGGCCTTTCGCGACGCGGTGGAGGCGGCACTGGCCGGCATTGGCCAGAACCCCGATGTTTCCGGCGTGCAGAGCTACTACGGCAACGCGGATACCCGCCTGCGCTCCGCCAAGGGCGACATGACCTATGCCCTGATCAACCTCAAACTCGCCGCCGACGAAGGCATGGGCGCCTATCAGCGCCTGCGCGCGCAACTGCACAGCGAGCGGGTGGAGATCGAACTGGGTGGCGAACTGGCCACCTATGTCGATGTGCGCGAGCAACTGGCGAAGGACATCTGGAACGCCGAAATGGCCAGCTTCGCGCTGCTCGCCATTCTGCTGGTCTGGGTGTTCGGCTCGGTGGTGGCGGCGACGCTGCCGCTGGTCATCGGCGGCGTCACCATCGTCCTCTCGGCCGCCCTGCTCAAGTTCTTCACCCTGTTCACCGACATCAGCGTTTATGCCGCCAATGTGGTGTCCATGCTCGGCCTGGGGCTGGCCATCGACTATGGCCTGTTCATCGTCTCGCGCTATCGCGAGGAACTGGCGCGCGGCGGCAGCCCGGAACTGATCCTGTTCGCCACCCTGTCCACCGCCGGCCGCACCGTCGCCTACAGCGGCCTCACGGTGGCGGCCAGCCTGTTCTGCCTGTTGCTGATGCCGCAGCGTTTCTTCCAGAACATGGGCCTGGCCGGCGCCATTTCGGTGGGTTCGGCGATGCTCACCTCGGTGCTGCTGCTGCCCGCCCTGCTCGCCCTGCTAGGGCCGCGCGTCAACCGTCTCGCCCTGCCGGGGCTGGCCAGTCGCGCCGCGCGCGAGGAGGGTAGCGGCGGCTGGTATCGCTTCAGCCAGTTCGTGATGCGCCATGCCGTGCCAGTGCTGGTGGGCGCCTTTCTGTTGCTGGGGGCGATGGGCGTGCCGGTGCTGCATATGCAGGTCGGCCCCTCCGACAGCAAATCGCTGCCTGTCAGTGCCGAGAGCCGCCGCGTGCAGGAAGCCCTGGATCGCGATTTCCGCCATGCCGAACTGAGCCCCCTGGTGCTGACCGTGCGCGCCAATGGCCCGGCCCAGGCAGCCACCAGTCTGGCTGGCCTGCATGAACTGACCCGCAAGATCCAGGCGCTACCTGGCGTCACCCGCGCGGCAGGACTGGTGAGCCTGAGTGACCCGAATAACCAGGCCGGCGCCCTCGCCTTGGCCGACTATCAACTCATGTACGCATATCCGGACCAGTTTCCCGTCGCCCAGGTGGGCTTGCAGGAGTACGCCAAGGGGCCGGACAGCCTGATCTTCGTCTATTACCGGGCGGCGCCGACCTCGCCGGAAGCACGCGCCCTGGTCCGCCAGATCCGCGCCATTCCCCGACCGCTGGGGCTGCAAGAGGTGGAGGTGGGCGGCTTCCCGGCCTTCCATCTGGACTATGTGGAATCCCTGCGCAGCGGGGTGCCCTGGGTCATCCTGGCCATCGTCTGCGTGATTTTCGTGCTGCTGTTCCTGATGCTGGGCAGTGTGCTGGTACCGCTGAAAGCCGTGCTCACCAACCTGTTCTCGCTCTCCGCCACCTTTGGCATCCTGGTATGGATATTCCAGGATGGGCACTTGGCCGGGCTGCTCAACTTCACCCCGCAGGGCAGCATGGACGGCACCATTTTAGTGTTGATCTTCGCCAGCGCCTTCGGCCTCTCCATCGACTACGAAGTATTCCTGCTCTCGCGGGTCAAGGAAATGTGCATCGCCACCGGCGACCACATGCGTGCGGTGGCCACCGGCATCCAGAAAAGCGGCCCCATCATCACGAGCGCCGCCCTGCTCATCGGCATTGTGCTCGGCACCTTCGCGATGGGCGAAGTGGTGTTCATGAAGGCGATGGGCCTGGGACTGCTGCTCTCGGTCATCGTCGACGCCACCCTGGTGCGCATGCTGCTCACCCCCGCTTCGCTCCGCCTGCTCGGCCGCCTCAATTGGTGGGCGCCGAAGCCGTTGTTGCGTCTCTACCAGCGCTTTCACCTCAGCGAAATCGACCCCCGCCAGGACCAGGAAAAATGATGAATACCCGCCCCATCGGCCTCGGCCTAGTAGTCCGTTCCGCCAAACCGGTGACAAATGAAACGGATGGATTTTTTCGCCAGGCTAGGCGCAGCCCCGCCGCCGTATGGGGTATACGGCAAGGGGGTGCAACAACGCATGGCGGAAAAAGACGCCGTTTAATGTTATTGGTTTGGCGGAACGGACTACTAGCCACCCTGTTGTTTGCCGGCAGCGCCGCCGCCGACCTCACCCTCACCGGCCACAGCACGGTCATGTCCATGAACATGCCCGCCACCAGCCAGGAGCGGATCTACCTGAAAAAATCCTGGCTGCGCCGCGACCAGCTTGATCGCGGCAAGGCCTACACCTACATCTATGATCTGCGTGGCCGCGAGATCAGCGCGCTTGACCACTCGCAGCGCCAATTGCGGGTGTATGAAATGAACGCGCCCGCCAACACACCCGAAGCCCGCGCCACGCACAAAGACCTCAAGCTGGAACTGCAACCCAGCGGACTGAAACACACATTGGGGCCGTGGAATTGCGCGGAAAACACCCTGAACGCCAGTATGCCGGCTGAACTGGGAACGGAAAAAGTCACCGTGCAGCTTGCCGGAAAGGTCTTTCTGGCCCGCAACACGCGCGAACACAAAGACCTGCAGGCGTTCTTCAAGGCGATGGACTCACCGGACTTCCTGATGGGCATCTCCGCCCTCGCGAAGAACCCGCCGACACAAACGCGCGCCCTCGGCGAAGTGCTGCGGCGCCTGTTCAACCAGGGCATGGTTTGCGCCATCGATGTGGAACTCAGATACGAGGGCGGTGGCCGCATGGCGGAACTCGCCCGGCGCATGGGTACGCGCCTCAACCTGGTCTACGACAACGCCACAACCGATCCGGTGCCGGATGAATTCTTCATGGTGCCGCCGGGGTATCGGCAGGTGCAACGCTGACGCGGTGGCGCCGGCATACCCGCAAAGAGAGCGTCTTTAAAACAGCCGGCTGGAAGCCGGCGCTAGAGGGGTACGCCGCGAGCCGCCTCAGTCCGCCGCCCAGTGGATGAGCCCCAGATAGTGCGTCGCCAGCACGGCCACCCCAAAGGCGATGCGGTACCAGGCGAATAGCGTGAAATCGTGGCGACTAATGAAACGGATCAGGCCACGCACCACCAGGAAGGCGGAAATGAAAGACGCCACCCCGCCCACCGCGAACAGTCCCAGGTCGTCGGCGCTGAATAACTCGCGGTGCTTGTAAACGTCGTACAGGGTCGCCGCGAACATGGTGGGGATGGCCAGGAAGAAGGAAAACTCCGTGGCCGCCTTGCGCGAGAGGCCGAAAAACAGGCCGCCGATGATGGTGGCGCCGGAACGTGAAGTGCCGGGAATCATCGCCAGGGCCTGGGCGAAGCCGACCTTCAGGGCATCCGGCCAGCGCATTTCCTCCACTTCCCTCACCCGCACCACATGTTGGCGCCGTTCCGCCCAGAGAATCAGCAGCCCGCCAATGATGAAAGCGGAAGCCACCACGATCGGGTTGAACAGGTAAAACTTGATCTGTTTTAGGAACAACAGGCCGAGCACGGCGGCCGGCAGGAAGGCCACGATCAGGTTCAGGGCGAAGCGTTGCGAGACTTTTTCCCGGGTCATGGAAACGGCGACATGCCCGAGGCGGGCACGGTATTCCCACACCACCGCGAGAATCGCGGCCAACTGGATGGCGACTTCGAACACCTTGGCCTTGTCGCCGGTGAAATCGAGCAACTGGCCAGCGAGGATGAGGTGGCCGGTACTGGAAACCGGCAGGAATTCGGTAATCCCCTCGACGAGACCGAGGATCAGGGCTTTGAGCAGGATGGGGAGTTCCACGGATGACTCATTCTCATTTATTGGAAGCGGCTGGGATTCTAGCAGTCCGCGTATCCAGGCCGTCCTTGCCGCACGTCACCCGGACCATGTGAATCCGATCGTCCTTCCCCGCGCCAGCCCGCGTTGGAGCGGGCTGCCGGCTCCCTCGTGTTACCTGACGGTATAACCATGCGCTTCCAAACATGCGCTGGCGGCGCGCTGGAAGTCCGATCGGCGGAGGTCACTTGGCGATGACCTTGCCGGGTCGTAACCGGTCTGATTAACGGCCCAACGCGTGCATTCGGCCCGGTCAGCCGCCATCTGGGTTGCGCTCTGGCCATCCTGCGGATAAATAATCAGCCCGTCCTCAGAGGGCGATGGCAAAGGGGCTGGCGAAGCCTCCGCCGGAGACGGCGGGGGCGGGGGCGGGGTGACCACTTCATATTCCGGAGGCGGGGGGGCGACCACATACCCCCCCGCGGGAGCCTCGCTGTAATACACCCCATTGGCATAATAGTAGGGCGAGGAACCTATCCAGACCGTCGAGTAGGCGGGCGGCAAAACCGGGATGAAGACCCCGGGTGGGGGTTGCACCACGACATAGCGGTTTCCCTCGGGACGAAACCAGACCCCGGCGCGAAAAAAGAGATGGCCGCCGCGGATGCCGATATCGAGATACCCAGGAGGCATGGCGTTGACGGAATAACCGGGTGTTGGATAGTAATGATTGTGATGAAAGCGCGAGTCGAACACCCAGTGATCGGAACGATAAGGCCTATCGTCACGCCGGTCGCGCTGCTCGGACCGCTGGCGTTGGTCGTGATCCCTGTCCGCATGGGCCTGAGTAACCGGGCCCAGGGCGACCAGCGCGGTTAACAGAAGTGTCAAGGCGCTGTCTTTCATGTCGGTTCCTTGGAAATCGAGTTCATTTGACGGTGTAGCCATGGGCGTTTAGACAGGCGGCGGTGGCCCGTTGGAAATCGCCCTGGCGAGGATCGCCGGGCGCGTCTTTCGCGGGGTCATAACCGGTCTGGGCGCTGGCCAAGTTCTCACATGCGCGCCGATCCAGCGCGACCTGGGCATCACTTTGCCCTCCCTTGGGATAGATGAATAAACGGCCCCCTAACGGTGGCGGCGCTGTCGTCAGGGGCGACTGGGGTGGGGGTGGGGGTGGGGGTGGGGGCGGGGGCGGATAACCCGGCGCGACTTCGCTCCACCGTCAGGCGTCCGGAAACCGGCACACGATGGCCCTGCTCGTACATGCACTGGACATAGGCGATGTCATAGCGTTGCTGAGTCCCATAGGCGGAATGTTCCGCCGCCTCGGTACCAGCCAGTCCACCCACCACCAGGCCAGCCCCCGCACCCACTCCGGCGCCTTGATGGCCACCGACCGCGGCGCCGGCCGCCGCGCCCAGCAGCGTACCCACCGCGGCGCTGCGCACTCCGCTGTCGATGGCGTTCTGATCAGCGCTGCTGCCGCCACTCTGTTGCAGAGCAAACCGACGGCAATCGGCGGCGTCGCTCTTGAATTGTTCCAGCCCCTTACCCGTACCGGGCAAGGCCAGGATGCTCGGGCCGTCTGGCACAGTGGCACAAGCGGCGAGCAGCAGGGCCACGGCAAAAGGATAAACCTGAGTTGGGCGCTTCATGGCCGTCTCCTAACGCATTCCAGCTTGCCCGGGCGATTGTGGAAGCACCGTCAGCCAGCCGCTCTGGCATTCCCTTACGTAGGGGTAATACCCTTGCGAGTCAGGGCAGTAGTACCAGTAATTCGATGCCGGCGCCGGCACAGCGGGAGGCTCCCCACCCTTTTCGATATAGACCGGCGGAGAGGGAGGGAGCGCAACGACATTGGGGTAGGCCGGCACCGCTACCACCGGTGGATATGGGTAATAGTAAGGGGGTAATACCAAGGCCCCAGCGGAACACCCAGGTTGATGCCAAACGTCACACCACCATGACCATGGCCACGATCGGCCCAAGCCGCGCCGCAGGCAATAGTGCCTAGCGCAAGGGCGATACCAAGAACAAATTTCGCGTTTTTCATGATTACTCCTTCTCGCCGGATCGTGACGGGCTAAACCCCGCTTGGCTCCACACGAGCAACCCGAAGGCATGCGGTGGATGATGCCTCGCACCCCGCATGATCAGTATGTGGATGCGAACGATACAAGTATGGGATGGCCTTGCTACCAGGCGGTATCCATCTGTTACAAGGTGTAACCGCAAAGGCCGAGAGCCTTCGCGCGCGTGGGCTATACCGCTTCCAGCTTGGCATATTCCAGAAGGAACGCCTTCTCGCCGACCGTCGGGAAGTTGACTTTTATTTCCATATCGGGAGCCTGACCCTGGTAGCCGGCGACCACGCCTTCACCGTAGCGGGAATGTTTGACCCGGCTGCCTATCTTGAAGGGGACATCGGCAAGGCGCCTTGGCGGCGGGGGCGCGGCGGGGGTGATCTTGCGGGTGACGAAATTCGTGGCCTGGGGGAGGGGCGCGGTGACCGCGCGGTTTGCTAAAGCGTTCACAAGTTTCTCCGGGATTTCTTCCAGGAAACGGGAGGGCAGGCCGTAACGCACCTGGCCGTGCAGCATTCTGGATTGTGCATGGGTGAGGTAAAGCTGTTTGCGTGCGCGGGTGATGGCAACGTACATAAGGCGGCGTTCTTCTTCCAGACCATCCTTTTCCGTCAGCGCATTCTCGTGCGGGAACAGGCCTTCTTCCAGGCCCGTGATGAACACGGTGTTGAATTCCAGCCCCTTGGCGGCGTGCACGGTCATCAACTGGACCGCATCCTGGCCCCGCGTGGCCTCGTGTTCGCCGGCTTCCAGGGCGGCGTGGCCGAGAAAGGCTTCCAGGCTCTGATCATCGCTTTCCTGTGCGTATGCGGCGGCGGCGGTGGCGAGTTCGCCAAGGTTTTCGACGCGGTCTTCGCCGTCCTTCTCGTTCTGGTAGAAAGCCATGAGGCCGCTTTGCTCGACCACGCAGTCCACCTGTTCGGCCAGCGGCAATCCGCTTATTTCTTTTTGCAGGGTTTCAATCAGCAGCACGAAGGGGGCGAATTTCTTTCCGCTGGAAAGGTTGCTAGATGCACATGCGGCAACCCACAGGCTGGTGCCAGCGGCGGCGGCCTGGTCGCTAACGGTTTCCAGGCTGCGATTGCCAATGCCGCGCGTCGGGAAATTCACCACCCGCAGGAATGCGTTGTCATCTTCCGGGTTGGCGGCCAGACGCAGGTAGGCCAGGGCATGCTTGATTTCGGCGCGTTCGAAGAAGCGCAAGCCGCCGTAGACGCGGTAGGGAAGGGTGGCCGAAAACAGGGCATGTTCGATGCCGCGCGACAGGGCGTTGGCGCGATAAAGCACGGCCATCTCGCTGTAGCGCTCGCCGTCGCGGTGGCGGCTTTCGATTTCCTCGACGATGAAGCGCGCTTCCTCACCATCGCCATAAGCCTGGAAATGGCGAATCGGCTCGCCACCGCCGGCGTCGGTCCACAGGTCTTTGCCCAGGCGGCCCTGGTTGTGGCTGATCACCGCGTTGGCGGCGTCGAGGATGGTGGACAGAGAGCGGTAATTGCGGGTGAGCTTGATTGGTTCTTTGATGCCGAATTCGCTCATCATCAGGCTCATGTTGGCGACGTTGGCGCCGCGGAAGGCGTAGATCGACTGGTCGTCATCGCCCACCGCAAACAGCGCGCTGTCGGGGCCTTTCAGCAGCTTCAGCCAATCGTATTGCAGGCGGCTGGTGTCCTGAAATTCATCCACCAGGAGGTGGCGAAAACGTTCCTGATAGTGCTCGCGCAGCAGGGCATTGCGAGAAAGCAGTTCGTGGGCGCGCAACAGGAGTTCCGCGAAATCCACCGCACCCTCGCGCTGGCATTGCGCGTCATAGCCGGCGTAGTAATCAACCAGGTGGCGGGTGAAGGGATCCCAGGCTTCCACGCGGTCGGCGCGTAGCCCCGCTTCCTTGTTCTGGTTGATGAAGCTCTGAACCTTGCGCGGTTCGTATTTCTCGGTATCGACATTGAGCGCGCGCAAGGCACGTTTGACGGCGGAAAGCTGGTCGCTGGAATCGAGGATGGTGAACAGTTGCGGCAGCCCAGCCTCGCGGTGATGCGTGCGCAGGAGGCGGTTACACAGGCCGTGGAAGGTGCCCACCCACATACCACGGGTGTTGATGGGAAGCATGGCGGTAAGGCGGGTGAGCATTTCCTTCGCCGCCTTATTAGTGAAGGTCACCGCCATCAGGCCCATGGGAGAGACTTGTTGCTGCTGGATCAACCAGGCGATGCGGGTAGTGAGTACGCGTGTCTTGCCGGAGCCGGCGCCAGCCAGAACGAGGGCGGAAGAAGGCGTGGTGACGGCGGCGAGTTGGTCGGGGTTGAGGCCGGAAAGCAGATCAGAGTGCATGTGTGGGTGAAGCTTATTTCATTTTCGCGCCAGCCGTGCGGGGTTCGCGCGGCGCATCCTGCTCAAACCTTGTCCCAGCCACCATGCTCAACGCCACCGCTTCCGCGACCTTGATCCCGTCCACGGCGGCGGAAAGGATGCCGCCCGCGTATCCGGCGCCTTCGCCGGCTGGATAGAGGCCGCGCGTATTGAGGCTCTGGCAGTTGGCGTCGCGGGTGAGGCGGATGGGCGAGGAGGTACGCGTCTCCACGCCAGTCAATACGGCGTCGTCCATGGCGAAGCCGTGGATCTGTTTGTCGAAGGCGGGCAGAGCTTCGCGGATCGTTGCGATGGCGTAATCCGGTAGACAGGGGGAGAGATCAGTCCAGCGCACGCCGGGGGTGTAGGAGGGAATCACCATGCCTTGCCCGGTCGAGGGGCGGCCGGCGAGGAAATCGCCGACTTTCTGCGCCGGCGCGCGGTAGTCGCCGCCACCGGCAACGAAGGCGGCTTCTTCCCATTGGCGCTGGAAATCCATGCCAGCGAGTGGGTTAGCTTTGATGTTGCCGGGGAAATCCTCCGGATTCACGCCAACGACGATGGCCGCGTTGGCGTTGCGTTCGTTGCGGGAATACTGGCTCATGCCATTGGTGACCACCCGACCCGCTTCCGAGGTGGCGGCGACCACGGTGCCGCCCGGGCACATGCAAAAACTGTAGGCGGTACGGCCGTTGCCGGCGTGGTAAACCAATTTGTAATCGGCGGCGCCGAGGCTGGGATTGCCGGCGAATTTGCCAAAGCGGCAGGCGTCGATCAGCGCTTGTGGATGTTCGATGCGCAAACCCACCGAGAACGCCTTGGGCTCGATGCTGACGCCATGATCAAACAACATTTTGAATGTGTCGCGTGCGCTGTGGCCCACCGCCAGGATAACGTGGTCGCTGGCGATACGCTCACCATCGGCCAAAATCACCGCGTGTATCTGGCGCCCCTCCGTGCCATCCTCGATATCGACATCCACCACTCGGCACTGGAAACGGATTTCTCCTCCCAGCGACTCGATGTTGGCGCGCATATGTTCCACCATCGTCACCAGCCGGAAAGTGCCGATGTGCGGTTTGCTCACATATAGGATTTCTGCAGGCGCCCCGGCCTTGACGAACTCTTCCAGCACCTTGCGGCCATGGTGTTGCGGATCCTTGATCTGGCTGTAGAGCTTGCCATCGGAAAAAGTGCCGGCGCCACCCTCGCCGAACTGCACATTGGATTCCGGGTTCAGCTCGCCACGGCGCCAGAGGCCCCAGGTGTCCTGGGTACGTTCGCGCACCACCTTACCGCGCTCCAGGATGATCGGCCGGAACCCCATTTGCGCCAGCACCAGGCCAGCCAGGAGCCCACAAGGGCCACTACCGATGATGAGCGGCCGCGATTTCAGATTGTCGGGCGCCTGGGCAACGAAGCGGTAAGCGCTATCCGGGGTGAGGGAAACGCGCGGGTCGCCGCGCAAGCGCTTGAGCAACCCCGCTTCATCCTCCACTGCCACATCCAGGCTGTAGATGAGGAAGATCGCGGAGCGCTTGCGCGCGTCGTAGCCGCGCCGGTGGATAACGAAGCGCAACAGCCGCTCCGCCGGAATACCCAATTTCTTGAGGATGGCGGCCACGAGATCGGCTTCGGAATGATGCAGGGGAAGTTTGACTTCGGTTAATCGCAACATGGGGATAAAGCATTGGACCTGACTGCCGTGCGTAGCTTCCTCAATATCCCACCCAGCCTGGCCCGCGGCCGCCAGGACCGGATTCTCATGGGAACCCGGGAGAGACATGGCGAAAAGGCGACAGTGGTCCTTTATTTACACATCCAGGTTCCTGACCCCTAGCGCATTGGTCTCGATGAAGTGGCGACGCGGTTCGACTTCCTCACCCATCAGGGTGGTAAAAATGGCGTCCGCGGTGATGGCGTCCTCGATCTGAACGCGCAGGAGGCGGCGAACTTGCGGGTCCATCGTGGTTTCCCAGAGTTGTTCCGGGTTCATTTCGCCCAGGCCTTTATAGCGCTGCACGCCAAGGTTTTTCTTGACCTCGCCCAACAGCCAATCGAGCGCCTGCTTGAAGTCATAAGCCGGGGTGCGGGCTTCGCCACGACGGACTTCGGCGCCGGGTGACAGGAGACCAACCAGAATTTCCGAGGTACGGCGCAGTTGGTCGTAGTCGCCGCCTTCAACGAAGTTGTAGTCGAGGTAGCTGGTGTGGCCGATGCCGTGGCGACTGCGGGTTATTTCCAGGCGCCATCCCAGATCACCCTCGTATTGCAACGGGTTGATCTTCACTACGCCGAGCTTGGCCAGTTCGCGCGTCAAGTGTTGTACCGCGACCTGGGTGTCCGCTTCGCTGCTCAGGCTGATGGTGGGAATTTTGAGCAGGCAGTAGAGCACATCCGGGTCCATGCGTCGGGCCAGGCGTTCGATCATGGCTTCCGCGAGCAGAAATTCGCGAGCGATGCGTTCGAAGCTTTCCTTGGGTAGTGCCTCGGCGCCGGCGGCCGGGATCAACTCGGCGCCATTGAGCGCTTCGCGCAGCAGATATTGCTTGAATTCGTAATCGTCTTTCAGGTAAGTCTCGCGCTTGCCTTGTTTGACTTTGTAGAGCGGTGGCTGGGCGATATAGATGTGGCCGCGCTCGACCAACTCCGGCATCTGGCGGTAGAAGAAGGTGAGCAGCAGAGTACGGATATGGGAGCCATCCACGTCCGCGTCGGTCATGATGATGATGCGGTGGTATCTAAGCTTGGCCGGGTTGTAGTCGTCCTTGCCAATGCCGGTCCCCATCGCGGTGATCAGGGTAACGACTTCCTGCGAGGACAACATCTTGTCGAAGCGGGCTTTTTCGACGTTGAGAATTTTCCCCTTGAGCGGCAGGATGGCCTGGAACTTGCGGTCGCGGCCCTGCTTGGCGGAACCACCGGCGGAATCACCCTCGACCAGGTAGATTTCGCACAGCGCGGGATCCTTTTCCTGGCAGTCGGCCAGCTTGCCTGGCAGGCCCGCGGAATCCAGCACACCCTTGCGCCGGGTCATCTCCCGCGCCTTGCGGGCGGCTTCGCGGGCACGGGCGGCCTCGACGATCTTGCCACAGATAATTTTTGCATCTGCGGGGCGTTCCAGCAGGTATTCCGAGAGCTTTTGCGAGACCGTTTCTTCCACCGCCGGGCGCGCTTCCGAGGAGACCAGTTTCATCTTGGTTTGTGATGAAAACTTGGGGTCGGGCATCTTCACAGAGAGTACGCAAGCAAGTCCCTCGCGCATGTCGTCGCCGGTGATTTCCACCTTGGCCTTCTTGGCGATCTCATGTTCTTCAATGTATTTATTGATCACCCGGGTCATCGCGGCACGCAGCCCGGTGAGATGGGTGCCGCCGTCGGATTGCGGGATGTTGTTGGTAAAGCACAGTACCTGCTCCTGGTAGCCGTTGTTCCACTGCATGGCCACCTCGCTGCTGATGCTGACACCGGTGTCGCCCACCTTCGATTCGCCGGTGGCATGGAAGATATTGGGGTGCAGCACGGTCTTGGCGCGGTTGATATATTCAACGAAACCTTTCACACCGCCAGAGAAGGCGAAGTTCTCCTGGCGGCCGTCGCGTTCGTCGAGCAACTCGATCTTGACGCCGTTGTTCAAGAACGAGAGTTCACGAATACGCTTCGACAGCACGTCATAGTGGAAATCGACAACATTGCCAAAGATTTCCTCGTCGGGTGAAAAGTGGACTTCAGTGCCACGCCGAGTGCTCTCGCCCAGTACTTTCAGGGGTGAAACTTCAATACCGTTGTGAATTTCGATCAGGCGGTTCACCGGCACGCCGCGCTGGAATTCCATGAGATGCTTCTTGCCGTCGCGATAAATGATCAGACGCAGCCATTTCGACAAGGCATTCACGCAGGAAACGCCAACGCCGTGTAGACCACCGGAAACTTTATAGCTGTTCTGATTGAACTTGCCACCGGCGTGCAGCACCACCATGACGATCTCGGCGGCGGAACGCTTCGGTTCGTGCTTATCGTCCATCTTCACGCCAACTGGGATGCCGCGGCCATTGTCGGACACGGAAATGGAGTTGTCCGGGTGGATGATGACCTTGATGTCGTCGCAATAGCCGGCCAGGGCTTCGTCGATGGCGTTGTCCAGCACCTCGAACACCATGTGGTGCAGGCCGGAGCCATCCGATGTGTCGCCTATGTACATGCCGGGACGCTTGCGCACCGCCTCCAGCCCTTCCAGTTGCTGAATGCTGTCTTCGTCGTAGCCGCCATTACCGCTTGGATGTTCCACGTGAAACCTTTTTCTGTGATAGGAATGAAACTGAGCGAGAGGTGATCACTCACCACGCTCCGCCCTACTTCAAATGCGCATGGGCATGACCACATAACGGAAGTTTTCGTCTCCCGGAATAGTGATCAGCATGGAACTGGTGGCGTCACCGAACGAGCATTGAACGGCTTCACAGGACAAGTTATTAAGGGTGTCCTGCAGGTATTGGACGTTGAAGCCAATGTCCAACGGCTCGCCATCGTAGTCAATATCGAGTTCTTCCTGGGCGTCTTCCTGCTCGTTGTTGCTGCAGGCAATGCGCAGGCTGCCAGCGGTAAGGGCCAGTCGGGCGCCGCGGTATTTCTCATTGGTAAGGATGGCCGCGCGGGTGAGAGATTGCGACAGACGCTGGCGGGCAATGACGAAAATTTTGTCATGGCCGACTGGAATCACGCGCTGCCAATCTGGGAACTTGCCATCCACCACTTTGCTGCGCAGTTCAAAGTTGGGGCGGCGGAATACCACCTGGCTCTGGTTGATCTGGATATGTACCAGCTCGTCGTCGTCGCCAAGCAGCTTGCCGAGTTCCAGAACGGTCTTGCGCGGCAGGATGACGTCGATTCCCTGACCCTCGGCTTCAGGTATATCGGTGGCATCAACTCCTAGCCGGTGGCCGTCAGTGGCGGCCACCGTCAGTCGCGTGCCTTGTACCGAGAGCAGCATGCCATTGAGGTAATAACGGATGTCCTGCGCCGCCATGGCGTATTGCACGCTGGCCAGGAGGCGCTTGACCTGGCCTTGTGGCAGGCTGAAGGAGAGGCCTTCGCCATCGGGAATCTGCAATTTTGGGAAATCGCGTGCCGGCAGTGTTTGCAGGTTGAAGCGGCTGCGCCCGGACTGAATCTTAAGTTGCTGCTCCTCCGAGAGTTCCAGGGAAATAGGCTCGGCATCCGGCAACGATCGGCAGATATCGAGCATCTTGCGCGCGGCGACGGTGAATGAGGCATCCGTCGCCCCTTCCTCTTCCGCTGAGGTACTGATCTGGAGTTCCAGGTCTGTAGCAATGAAGGTGGCGCGCCCACCCATAACTTCGACCAGCACGTTGGAAAGGATGGGCAGGGTGTGCTTGCGTTCCACCACGCCCGCTACGGCTTGCAGAGGCTTGAGCAAGGCGTCCTTGGGTGTCTTTAGTACAAGCATGTAAATCTTCCTGGTAGTGATGATAGGTGAGGGATCAATCTCTGGATAAGCCGGGAAAGTTTATCAAAATCATCGGCTTAAGCTGTTTAAAAAACGTGTACCAGCCTGTGGGCGAGATGGGTATTGATTGTGGATAATTTTTTCGCATGAGGGCGTTAGCCGACATATGAACAATCCATACATAAATTGTCTTGTGTTTACGCACAGCGTTATCCCATTTATGGGGGTAGCCGCTAGGAGCCTGTCGGACTTTGGTCACCGACAGCGAAAATCGGCCCCGTCGAGGCCAGTTTTTGCCGCTTTCGCTGGGGAATAGTCGAACTATTGCCCAATAAAGTGGCGAAAAATGGGACGGCGCGGTCTGTTTGCAGCCGGTGATTCCAAAGTCCGACAGGCTCCTGGGAGCGGCTCTCGACACTTCCATCCACCTGAAGTGCTTTAAAAAATTAGGGTAGATAGAACCATGATGGTTGCCGCGCATCATCCGGTGAGTACCTGAATTAGTAGGTTGTAATCGCGGCGCAGATTTTGATCTGTCGCTTTAAGTTCCTCAATTTTTCCGCAGGCGTGCAGCACGGTTGTGTGGTCGCGGCCACCGAAGGCCTGGCCAATCTCTGGGTAAGACAGATCAGTCAATTCACGCGCCACATACATTGCCATTTGTCTGGGGCGCGCCAAGTTGCGAGTACGTTTTTTAGAGTACATGTCCGCAATTTTTATCTTGAAGTAGTCGGCAACCGTCTTCTGGATGTTTTCAATGGAAATCTGGCGATTCTGAACAGCCAGCAAGTCTTTTAACGCTTCCTTGGCCAGTTCGACGGAAATTGGTAGCTTGTTGAAACGGGCGAAGGCAATTACCCGCTTCAGAGCACCTTCCAACTCGCGTACGTTGGAACGTATTTGTTTGGCGATGAAAAACGCGGTTCCTTCATCGAGACTGGTTTTTTCCAGACGCGCCTTGTCGAGCAGGATGGCGACCCGCATTTCCAGTTCTGGCGGTTCCAGCATGACGGTGAGCCCCCAGCTGAAGCGGGATTTCAGGCGTTCCTCAATGCCTTCCATATCTTTCGGGAAGGTGTCACTGGTGATGATGACCTGCTTGTGGTCTTCGATCAGCGTGTTAAAGGTATAAAAAAATTGTTCCTGCGTGCCTTCCTTACCTGCAAAAAACTGGATGTCGTCGATCATCAGGAGATCGAGCGAGTCGTAGCGGCGCTTGAAGTCGTCATAAGAATTTGAACGCACGGCGCGTACCATGTCGGAGACATAGCGGTCGGCATGGATGTATTTCACTTTGGCTTTTGCGTTGCTCTGCACCATGCGATTGCCAATGGCATGCATCAAGTGGGTTTTGCCCAGGCCGACGCCACCATAGACGAACAAGGGGTTGTAGCCGGAGCCCGGATTGTCAGCTACTTGCAGGGCGGCGGCTCGCGCTAGGTCGTTGGCTTTGCCGGGCACGAAGGTGTCGAAGCTGAACAAGGGGTTGATCCTGCTTTCGTCGGGAAGTGCGGCCTTCTCGGGTTTGCCAGGGGATTTTTTCTCTGCTGCTGGCTTGGTTATCGCGGCCATATCTTGAACGGGTAACGCAATTAGTGCGGGTACTGCTTCCAGGGTTTCATTCACTGTTGCAGTGTCGCTCAGGCGACCGTTACCGCCGCCTGCTACCTTAAGAACGATCTTGGTAGCGATGGGAAAATAATCACGCGCTAGTTGTTCAATTTCCCGGAGGAATTTTTCGCGCACCCACTGCGCCACGAAACCATTTGGCGCGGTAACACTGACCAGGCCAGCGGCTGTTTCCGCCTTGAGTGGCCTGATCCAGGTGTTGATCTGCTGGGTGTTCAGAGTCCGTTCAAAATGGGCGAGGCAATGACTCCAGAATTCGTCCATTTGGCGTGATTGGGTGGGTGTGTAAAAGGCGGACTGGGCATTCTAGCACCGGCGTCGTAGCACCCGGAAAGGTTTGACAAATTAGGGGCTTACAAGTCTAATACCGCGTTTCTAGCGACCGAGGTTTCCCCATGAAACGCACCTATCAACCTTCCGTTGTCCGCCGTAAGCGCACTCATGGCTTCCGCGCGCGCATGAAGACCGTGGGCGGGCGTGCCGTCATCAATGCTCGCCGCGCCAAGGGCCGCAAGCGTCTGGCCGTTTGACTTCGACGGCGGAGCATCCGGTTCAGCCCGCTTTGCTGACCCAGAATCTGGCGGAACCCACACAGGCCTACGGCTTTGGGTGGTTGAAAAAAATGCGCGAAACGGATGAGTTTTCATCCGTTTTTCGTTTTCACTGTTCCTATCGCGGTGCTTTACTCGATGTGCTGGCTGGCCCGAATGGATTGGATGTTCCCCGCCTGGGAATGATTATTCCAAAGAAAGTGATTCACCATGCCGTTAGCCGCAACCGTGTCAAGCGACTGCTGCGGGAATGGTTCCGCCTGGGCCAGTCAGACATCGTCGGCCTGGATGTCGTCGCCAGGCTGAAAACACGCGGCAATGAGTCACTGCTCAAATCAGATTTTCTTGCCGGCCTTGGTGTCTGCAAGACCTGCGTGCTGACACGCACCTCTACTCTTACCTGATCTCGCTCCCCATGGACACCCAGCGTCTTATCGCCTTCGTTATTTTCTCTTTTTCCCTTCTGATGCTCTGGAACGCCTGGCAGGAATATACACATCCGAAAGAAGGGGTCGTGGTCGCTGGCTCGCCAGCGACCACGAAAGGGCAGGCTGCTTCGACCGATACCCTGCCGCCGGCACCTGGACAGGCGCTCAAGGGAGTTCCGCAGCCAGTCGAATCGGCTCAGGTTGCCAAGGGTGCTCGCGCCAAGGTGGTGACCGATGTTTTGACTGCCGAAATCGACGCCAATGGTGGCGATCTCCGGGAGTTGGTGTTCACCAACTATCGCGGGAACGAGGACGAAAACGCACCCTTCCGCCTGTTTGAAGAGAAGGCAGGCCGCAATTACTTCGCCCAGAGCGGCCTGATCGGCCAGGGCTTGCCCAACCACAAGACGGTGTTTGTTCTCGAGCCGGGCGAATACCGCCTGAAAGCTGGCGAGAACCAGCTCAAGGTGAGCATGAAGGCGATCACGCCGGGTGCCGAAGTGGTCAAGACCTACACCTTCACGCGGGGCAGCTACGTGGTGGACGTGGATACCCGGATCAAGAACCTCGGACAGACGGTACTGGATGCCTATCCCTACTACCAATACCTGCGCCACGGACAGGCGCCGGAAGGTGAATCCAAGATGGTCAACACCTTTACCGGCCCGGCGATCTATACCGAAGCCGGTAAGTTTCAGAAGGTGAAATTTGATGACATCGCCAAGGGCAAGCAGGAGCATGCCAAGGCGGCCAAGGACGGCTGGATCGGCATGGTGGAACACCATTTTTTCACCACCTGGCTAACCCGCGACCCCGCCGATGCTTCCTCGCGTGAGTTCTACACGCGCAGCCTGGGTAACGGCGAGTTCTCGGCGGGGATGATCATGCCGGCAGTGAAACTGGCGCCGGGAGAGGAAAAGACCGCCTTTATGCGCCTCTATGCCGGCCCGCAGGAACTGGAAAAAATCAAACACCTGGCTTCCGGGCTCGACCTGGTAGTGGATTACGGCTGGCTCACCGTGCTCGCCTATCCCATCTTCGTGATGCTCAATTGGCTGCATAAACTGGTGATGAACTGGGGAACGGCCATCATTCTGCTCACCGTTCTGATCAAGCTGGCGTTCTACCCGCTCTCCGCCGCCAGCTATAAGTCGATGGCCAAGATGCGCAAACTGGCGCCACGTCTGGAGCACCTTAAGGAGCGCTATGGCGATGATCGCCAGAAGCTGCATGAGGCCATGATGAAGATTTACTCGGAAGAGAAGATCAACCCGCTCGGCGGTTGTCTGCCCATTGTGGTCCAGATTCCGGTGTTCATCGCCCTCTACTGGGTGCTGCTGGGTGCCGTGGAGTTGCGCCAAGCACCGTTCGCGCTGTGGATAACCGACCTGTCCAAACCCGACCCCTTCTATGTTCTGCCAGTGATCATGGCCATTACCTCGTTTATCCAGGTGAAGCTGTCGCCGGCGCCAACCGACCCCGTGCAGGCCAAGGTTATGATGATCATGCCGGTCGCCTTCTCGGTGATGTTCCTGTTCTTCCCGGCTGGCCTGGTGCTCTACTGGCTGGTCAACAACGTGCTGTCGATCCTGCAGCAGTGGCGCATCAATACGGTGATCAATAGCGCTGCCAACGATAGCAAGCAGTAAAACGGGCCGCATGGCCGCGCCCAGCGACCCCATCGCCGCCATCGCCACCGCTCCAGGGAGGGGCGGTATTGGCGTGGTGCGGATCTCCGGTGGGGCTATTGGGCATTTCGCCCTGTCGCTCACAGGCAAGACCCTTGCCCCGCGCCATGCCACCTACACTCGTTTTTTGGACGCGGTGGGTGAGACGCTGGATGAAGGCATCGCCCTCTACTTTCCTGCACCACATTCCTTTAGCGGTGAAGATGTCCTGGAACTGCAAGGCCACGGTGGCCCACAGGTGCTGCAAGGGGTGTTGGAACGTTGCCTGGAGCTGGGCGCGCGCTTGGCGGAACCCGGCGAATTCAGCCGCCGCGCATTTCTCAACGGCAAGCTCGACCTGGTGCAGGCTGAAGCTATCGCCGATCTGATCGACGCCGGCAGTCGGGAAGCGGCGCGCTCCGCGCTGCGCTCCCTGGACGGAGAGTTTTCCCGTCGGATCAACAGCGTCAAGGATGCCCTGATCCATCTGCGCATGCTGGTGGAAGCTACGCTCGACTTCCCCGAAGAGGAGATAAATTTTTTGCAACAGGTCGATGTCTCGGGCCAATTGGCAGACCTCACTGACAAGCTCGACACTGTGCTCGCGCAGGCATGTCAGGGCGCGCTGTTGCGGGAAGGCCTGAATGTGGTGCTGATTGGCCAGCCTAACGTCGGCAAATCCAGCCTGCTTAACCGCCTGGCTGGTTATGACGCCGCCATCGTCACCGAAATTGCCGGCACCACGCGCGATACCGTGCGTGAGGCTATCCAGATCCATGGCGTTCCACTGCACATCAGCGACACCGCTGGACTACGTGAAACTGACGATCTGGTGGAAAAGCTTGGCATCGAGCGCACCTGGACGGCTGTCGAAAAAGCTGACGTCGCCGTGGTGCTGATTGATGCTCAGCACGGCGTCACAGCCCAGGAAAACGCATTGCTGGAGCGCCTGAGTGAGATTCCTGTGCTCACCGTTCATAACAAAATTGATCTTGCCAGCATAAGCCCCCATGTTTCGACAGATGGCCTGGAACTTTGGCTCTCGGCCAAGACGGGTATGGGCATTGATCTACTGGAAAGGCAGCTACTCCATCTGGCTGGCTGGCGAGCGACAGGCGAGAACACCTTCATCGCACGCACCCGCCACGTCACGGCTCTGCGTCGCGCACGCGGCCATCTGGAAGTGGCCGCGGCTACCCGCAAGCAACTGGAATTTCTAGCCGAAGAACTGCGCCTGGCTCAGGATGCCTTAGCGGAAATTACCGGTGAATTCACCACCGACGACTTGCTGGGCGTTATTTTTGGCCAATTCTGCATCGGAAAGTGACTTAGCTTCCGAAGGCTTCCAACCTGTTCCACAAACCCCCTGTAACCCCGCGTAAATGCGCGGGTTTTTCGTCTTACCTGTTCCGTTGTGTGCCGACTGAATCCGGCATAAAGTGTTCCCACTTCTGTTCCCACCTTCGGTTTTCATGGCGATAGTGGGAACAAAAAGTGTTCCCACTCCATGCAAAAAGGCGCGGTGATTTCAATAAATCGTGGGAACAAATGGCGGGTTCAATCTGGCTGCAAGCAAGCATCCATGAGGCTTCAAGGCGATTGTTCCCACGCTCCCGGCGAGAAGGTGGGAACAAAGGGGTAAGTCATGGCGCTGTTAGATACCAAGCTGCGGAACCTCAAGCCGAGAGAAAAGGCTTTCTCAGAATCAGACGGCGGTGGGCTGTCCATCGAGGTCTTGCCGAGTGGCAAGAAGCGGTGGGGGCTGCGCTACCGACTGGCGAATAAACAGGAAACGGTCAGGCTTGGCGACTACCCCGCATACGGCCTGGCCGAAGCCCGTACCTGGCGCGACGACTGCATGGCGCTGGCGAAGCGTGGCCTGTCGCCGATGGCCTTGAAGCGCGGCGATCCGATCCCCGACGACAGCAAACCCGAGGTGCGGGAACTGGCGCAAGCCTTCCTGAAAAACTGGTGCTGGCAGGCGGTGGCGAAGGTGAAGGCCAGGCAAGCCGAGGTTGCGGCGGCTGACACTGTGGAAGCCTTTGCCTGGCGCTGGTATGCCGAAGTAGTGGAACCCGGCAACAGCGAGCCGCGCAACATCAAGCGCGTGCTGGAAAAGGACGTGCTCCCCGCCATCGGCAAGAAGCAACTACCCGACGTGACCCCGGATGACGTGCTCGCCATCGCCGACGCCATCAAGGCGCGCGGGGCCGATCAAATGGCGCTGGCGACCCGCAACGTCATGAAGCGCTTGTTCGCCTACGCCATCGCCCGGCAGAAAGTCACCTTCAACCCGGCGGCGGCGATTGAAGCCAAGTTCATCGCCACGGCCAAGAGCCGCGACGTGGCCCTGATCCCCGAGGAAGTCGGCAAGCTGCTACGCGCCATCTACCAAAGCAGCATCAAGCGAATGCACAAGCTGGCATTGCACCTGCTCATTCTGTGCATGGTGCGGAAGGGCGAACTGATAGGCGCGCACTGGGATGAAATCGACTTCGACAAAGCGGAATGGGCCATCCCCGGCGAACGCATGAAGAAGGACAGGCCGCACCTGATACCCCTCTCCAAGCAAGCGCTGGCCATGTTCGAGGAATTGAAGGGGCTGGCCAGTGGTTCCGAGTGGGTATTCCCCAGCCGGGGCAGTCTGAAACAGCCGATTGCCCATAGCACCTTGAACCAGGCGGTGCGCTCCCTGGAAATCGACGTGCGGGATTTCGTGCTGCACGACTTCCGGCGCACGGCTTCAACGCACCTGCATGAAACCGGCTTCAATTCCGACTGGATCGAGAAGGCGCTTGCCCACGAAACCAAGGGCATCCGGGGCGTCTACAACCGCGCGCAATATCTGGATCAACGCCGGGAAATGCTGCAATGGTGGGCTGACTTCGTGGACAGCCAGATTGATGAAGGCAAGAGCAACGTGATTATCGGCCGCTTCGGGAAGGCATACCGGGCGGCGGCTTGATGGCGCATACATCGCAAGCACTCACGGTAGGAGGGGTGCGCGTATCGGCTGATATGTGCTGTAAATAGTCGGGCCATGCCGGTACGTTCCGGCGAATGCACGGAGTTTCGAGCATGGCCGCACAACTTCAAACCGCGCTAACCATCATTCGGCGCAAGCAGGTAGAAGCACGCACCGGGCTTTCCCGCTCCACCATCTACGCCAAGATGAGGCGCAATCCCAAGCGGCCGGCGGACTATGACCCGACCTTTCCGCTCCCGGTATCTGTTGGCGCAAAGGCTGTCGGCTGGATCGAGGGGGAGATAGATGCCTGGCTGACCGCCCAAGTTGAGAAGAGCCGCAAGGCTCAGGGGTGACCATGTGCACCCCCAGAAAAGAAAGCGCCAGCGGGCAAGGCTGGCGCGAAGTGGGCACCGTTGCGGCACCGTTGGGAGGTGACGCGAAGGATACCGAATTCCTGACCGACAAGCGCGGCCGGCCGATACTCGACGCGGCCGGGCTGGAAGTGCTGAAAGCCTGGCGCTACTTCTCCACCGTGCCCGGCGACGTTCCTGCCATCGTGGTGGCGCTGCTGGTGATTGCCTGGGCGATGCTCAGGGGGCGTACATGACGACCAACCCAATCGACCAATTCCGCACAGCGCTGTCTGCTCGCGGCATCCTCGCCCCGCTGGAAATCCGCGCCGATGGTGTGCTCCACCGATGCGACGCCGATGGCAAGGGCGGTAAGAAAGATGCCGCCTATCTGCTGCACCTGGATGGCGTGCCAGCCGGCGGATTCGAGAACCACCGGGACGGCCTGGGCTGGGAGAACTGGCGAGCCGATACCGGCCGCGCCCTGACCCCTGCTGAGGAAGCCGAACACCGGGCCAAGATCGAGGCCGCGCGCAAGCAACGAGAAGCCGACAAAGCCATCCGCCATACCGAAGCGCGCGAGCGGGCTGGCTTGGTCTTGGCCGATGCCTACCTCGCACCAGGCGACCATCACTATCTGCTCAAGAAAGGCATCAAGCCCTTCGGCGCGAAAGTGATCGAGACCGAACAGGCGCGCGCCATCGCCCCGAACCTGTCACCCGACCTGTCCGGCACGTTGCTGGTAATCCCGATGCGCGCCGATGGCGTCCTGCATTCGTTGCAGTTCATCACGGCGGACGGCATCAAGCGCCCGTTGACCGGCGGCAAGGTGGCGGGCTGCTATCACGCCATCGGCACCATGAAGGGCGCGGTTGTGTTGTGCATCTGCGAGGGATTCGCCACGGGCGCGACGATTCATGAAGCCACGGGTTACCCGGTTGCAGTGGCGTTCAGTTCCGGCAACCTGCTGGCGGTAGCTCAGGCCATGCGCGCCAAGTTCCCCGACCCGGCCATAGTGATGTGCGCCGATGACGACCACCTGACCGCCGGCAACCCAGGCTTGACCAAGGCGACCGAAGCGGCGCGGGCAGTGGGCGGCGTGGTGGCAATCCCCGACTTCGGCACCGACCGGCCGGAGAAGGCCACCGACATGAACGACCTGGCGCAACTGTCCGACCTGGAAGCCGTAGGACACTGCATAGCGAGCACGGCGGCATCGGTAATGCCATCGCCTCAAGTCGATGAGCAAAGCACCCCGGAAGCCCCGCAGCCCGGCGAGACGAACATCGACGAAGTGGAAGCCATCAAGCGGCTGGCGACCCTCCCCCCGATGGAGTACGACCGCGCCCGCAAGGCCGAAGCCGAGGCGCTGGGCATCCGCCCCGCCACGCTGGACAAGTTGGTGATCCAGACCCGCAAAGATGATGAAAAGTCCGGCCTGGACTTCGATGACGTGGATCCCTGGCCACATCCGGTCAACCCGGCCGAACTGCTGCATGAGGTATCGGCAACGGTGCGGCGCTTCATCATCTGCCAGCCCGAGACAGCCGACGCCGCGGCCCTGTGGGCGTGCATGACGTGGTTCATGGACGTGGTGCAGATTGCGCCCCTGGCCGTCATAACCGCACCCGAGAAACGCTGTGGCAAGTCGCAACTGCTGTTCCTGCTGGGGCGTCTGTCCTATCGGCCGTTGACCGCGAGCAACATATCTCCGGCGGCGCTGTTTAGGTCCGTTGACGCCTGGAAGCCGACCCTGTTGGTTGATGAGGCGGACGCCTTCATGCGCGACAACGAAGAACTTCGCGGCCTACTCAACTGCGGACACACCCGAGATAGCGCCTACATCATCCGCACCGTCGGCGAGGATTTCACGCCCACCCGGTTCAACGTGTGGGGCGCGAAGGCGCTGGCCGGCATCGGACACCTGGCGGACACCCTCATGGACAGGGCGGTAACGCTCGAACTCCGGCGCAAGCTGCCCCATGAAGTTGTTGACCGCCTGCGCTATGCCGAACCCGGCCTGTTCGATGACCTGGCCGCCAAGCTGGCCCGCTTCGCCGAAGATCAACGGGACGATGTTCGACGTGCCCGTCCTGCTCTTCCTGTCACGCTTCATGACCGTGCTCAAGACAATTGGGAGCCGCTACTTGCCATCGCCGATGTTGCCGGCGGCACCTGGCCCGACCTGGCGAGAAGGGCTGCTCTGAAACTCTCCGGCGTGGACAGCCCGACCATGAGCACCGGCACCGAATTACTTGCCGACATTCAAGAGGTTTTCGAGCACAAGCGGGTGAGCAAAATCAGCACGGCGGACTTGATAACCGCCCTGTGCGATGACGACGAAAAAGTCTGGGCCACCTACAACCGGGGTAGGCCGGTCAGCCCGCGCCAGATTGCCAAGCGCCTGGGCGACTTTGGCATCAAATCCAAGAATGTGCGCATCGGGTACGACGTGCCAAAGGGCTTCGACCTGGAGCAATTCCAAGAGGCTTTTGCGCGTTATCTCTCTACCCCCCCGGAAAGTCCGCTACATCCGCTACAAACGCCGGAAGCCAGTAACGACGCGGCTTCCCGTGTAGCGGAGTATCCGCCACGTAGCAGCATGAAAAACGCTTCCGCTACGCCGGAACCCGCGCCAGTGCTGGGATGTAGCGGTGTAGCGGATAAAAACCAGGAATCCAGAGAAGATTTCGACAAGGTGGAAATATGAGCGCCGCGACCATTATCAAAGAAGTGGTTTCTGACGGGTTGCACCTGGCGCTTACCGAACGTGGAACCATCGACCTGTCCGGCGACAAATCGGTGATTGCGAAGTGGGCGCCCATCATCAAGTTGCACAAGCCGGAAATCATCGCCGCACTCGCCGCGAACGATGTACCCCTGGCACCCGACCTGGAGCACCTGATTGTCCGGGCTGGCGCTTTCTGGGAGTACAGCCCCGAGGATTACGACCTGATCCGCGAGGTAGCCCGACGCGACCCCGAAGGCCTGCGCCTGGCCCTGGAAACCGACGTGGCTTTCAGCCGGCCGGATTAGCGACGAGTGACAGCACCGCAGACAAACGCCGCCGCTTTCGCGAATACCATGCCCGTGCGCAGGCCATTTCTGAGCAGTGGGCAAGGCGTGATTACTGCTATCCGCCTCCCGTTTCCCCCACCATGCCGCCTGACCTAGCTAGCTTGCAGTGCGGCGCAAAGACGAAAGCCGGGACACCCTGCAAGTTGACTGCGATCTATCTAAGCGGGCGCTGCAAGTGGCACGGTGGGCTTTCGACTGGGCCGAAAACCGAAGCAGGCAAGGAGCAGGCGCGCATCAACGGCAGGAAGGGCGGCAGGCCACGGAAACTGAAGCTGTAGAGGCTAAGAAAACTTACTGACTGGTTCGCCAACCATGCCACAAGTACCGCCATGCAACACCTGCGCAACCTGGGTGAAGTGGTTGAGGGCATCGGCTGCATGGTGAGCACTGACGGCGCCAGGCCACCGGGCGAAAGGGCCGGCAACTTCCATGACGGCGGCGACGTCGGGACGATGCTCTTTCACGTCGGGCAGAGTATCGAGACACTGGCGCAACTGGCGGACATCGGCGATAGCGCGAAATATTGGCTTCTTCACCCAGAGCATCGGGCTACATGGGGCACATTGGGCAGGGTGAACAGGTAGCACGGAACATCCGCCATCAACCCGGCCGCGTGCCGGGTTTTTCGTGGATGGCCTGGGGTGAGCCTCGCGCGCGCGCTTTTTGCCGGGGTGGTGGCGGCTGAATCTGTTTCGCAAAATGGGGCAAAATTCACCGGGCGAGTGGGTTACCTTCGGTAAATGTTCCCGGATTTGTTCCCACTTCCGAAAACGTCAAAACGTAGATCAAGCAACAGCGCGGCTTACTGCCAGTTCGCTAGCTTCTGCATCGCACCCTGTGATTACCTGTTCCACGTGAAACCATGCAATGCCCGCTGTGTAGATAACCTTCCCAAAGCTGGATAGCACGCTCATCAGGTAGCGATATGGACACCTGGTTTATATAGGGATGGGTAGACAAGTGGCGACAGCAAAGGCGGCACTGCCCCGCTGTACCCTAATTCAGGCGAGAACCCAGGTGAGATTTGGTTCGAGGGAGTGCGAATCGAGGTATGACACGGTATGAAAACTGAACTGCTCAACCAGTCCCTCATCGGCACGGCTGAAGCGCGGGTGTTGCAGTTGCCAGAGTAAGCTTGACAGGAACATGAGTTCTTCCAGTGCGTCAGTTGGAAACCCCTGGCGATCGCCTCTGTCGTCCAGGAGCAAGCTGTTCAGATAGGCGTCGATATCATCGCTTTTCCAGCGCGTCGCGAGTTCCTGTGCTATTCGGGAAAAGCGCCGTTCAATGGAGGATAGGTCATTCCAGACGGCGCGATTCACCTGGCTGGGCTTAGCTTTGAGTTCGACGACATTGGCGAACATGGTGTACTTCCTTGGGTGTGGTTACTTCCTCCTTAGCAAGCACTGTGCCGGTTCAATAGGATTCCATATCCATCTGTTTATAAATGAGTTATCAAGGCCTAGGCCGCTGTGTAAGTTACTGTTGCCGTATTCACGCCATTTTTTTCCATCACGTATGACGAAATCATGACGCCAGTTTCCACCCACCAGCATTTGGACTGGCGCGGCATCCTTGCTGAACTGCGAAAGCATCGTGGCGCCTTTATCAAAGGCAATCTCATCGCCGTGCTGGCGGTGGCGTGCGCGGTGCCGGTGCCGCTCTTTCTCCCCATCCTGGTTGATGAGGTGCTGCTGCATAAGCCCGGCATTTTTATCGGGCACGTCTCGCCGCTGTTTCCAAATGCTTGGCATGGCCCAGTGCTGTTCGTGGTTATTGCCCTGTTGATCACAGTAGGTTTACGTCTGGCTGCCATTCTGCTCAATGTCTGGCAGATGCGGATATTTTCGCTGATATCCAAGGAGGTGGTTTATCGCATCCGGGCACGCATGCTTGACGGCCTGTCGAAGATTGCGCTGTCTGAATATGAAACCCTCGGCTCAGGACGGGTTACCTCGCATTTTGTTACCGATCTGAATGCAGTAGATGGTTTTCTCGGCGCATCCATCTCCGGTTTTCTAGTGGCTGTGCTATCCCTGATTGGTGTGTCTATTGTTCTGCTCTGGATGAATTGGCAGCTCGCCTTGTTCATTTTGTTGTTGAACCCGGCCGTGATCGGTTTTTCCACCCGCCTGGGGAAGAAGGTGAAGGAATTGAAGTGGCTCGAAAACTCGGCCTTTGAAGTGTTTCAGGAAGCATTGACCGAGACTTTGGATGCGCTCAACCAGATCCGTGCCATGAACCGGGAAAATTACTACTTGGCGCGCGTCACTGATAAGGCAGCCGGCATTCGCACCCACGCCGCCATCTATGCCTGGAAGTCTGATGCGATGAACCGGGTGGCCTTCTTTGTGTTTCTGGCGGGGTTCGACACTTTCCGCGCTGGTGCAATGCTGATGGTGGTTTTCTCTGATCTCACGATTGGGCAGATGTTAATGGTGTTCGGCTATCTCTGGTTCATGATGTCGCCAGTGCAGGAGATCATCCACATTCAGTACGCTTGGTACGCGGCCAATGCGGCGCTTGGGCGCATCAACAGCCTGCTCGACCTGAAGCGGATCGAGGAGGGCGAATCGCGCGTGAATCCGTTCACTGGCCGCGATTCGGTGGGCATCACCTTGTGTAACGCGACGTTCGCTTATGGCGACGGGGATGCCATCCTTGACGACGTCAACCTCGATGTGGCTCCAGGCGAGAAGGTGGCCCTGGTAGGTGCCTCGGGCGGCGGCAAATCGACTCTGGTGCAGGCGCTGCTCGGCCTCTATCCACTCAAATCCGGAGAGATTCGTTATGGCGATGCGGAGGTGAGCGAGATCGGCTGGCAGCTGATCCGCGAGCATGTTGGGGTGGTGCTGCAACACCCGGTTCTGTTTAATGCCAGTGTGCGTGAGAACCTGACTTTGGGACGTGAGAAGGATGACGCTGACCTTTGGCAGTCGCTGGAAATCGCCCAATTGAAGGAGTTTGTCATGGGTTTCCCCGATGGACTTGAGGCACTGGTAGGTAAGAATGGCGTGCGTCTCTCTGGTGGCCAACGACAGCGCCTGGCCATTGCCCGCATGGTGTTGGCGCGGCCGCAGGTGGTGATTCTCGACGAGGCGACCTCGGCGCTTGACAGCGATACTGAACACCATTTGCACAAAGCGCTGGCGGGTTTCCTGAAGAACCGGACCACCCTGATCATTGCGCACCGCCTCTCCGCCGTGCGCCAAGCCGACCGTATTCTGGTATTCGAGAACGGCCAAGTCGTGGAGTCGGGCGACCATGCCAGCCTGATGCAACAGGGTGGGCTGTATCACAAGCTGTATGCGCATGCGTAGGTTCCGTGTTTCACGTGAAACATACCCAACCCGTGACGTAGAATGCGTGCCCGTCGCTTTTCGGGCGACTGCCGGAAAACCAGAAATCCATGCATTTTCCCGATTGTTTTGATGTCATCGTTGTCGGTGGCGGCCATGCCGGTACCGAGGCGGCGCTGGCGGCCGCGCGCATGGGCGCGCGCACGCTGCTGCTGACGCACAATATTGAAACTCTCGGTGCGATGTCCTGCAACCCGTCCATCGGCGGCATTGGCAAAGGCCATCTGGTCAAGGAGGTGGATGCCCTGGGCGGCGCGATGGCGCTTGCCACTGATGAAGCGGGCATTCAGTTCCGCATTCTGAATTCCTCGAAAGGGCCAGCGGTGCGCGCCACCCGCGCACAGGCGGACCGCTCGTTGTACAAGCAAGCGATTCGTTCACGCCTGGAAAACCAGGCCAATCTCACCCTGTTCCAGCAGGCGGTGGACGACCTCATGCTGGAAGGCGACCACGTCGCCGGCGTGCGTACCCAACTCGGCATCGTGTTCCAGGCACGCGCCGTCGTGCTGACTACGGGCACTTTTCTGGCTGGCCTGATTCATGTTGGCTTGGAGAGCTTCAAGGCTGGCCGCATGGGAGACCCTCCCGCCGTTTCCCTGGCCGCACGTTTGCGCGAGCTTAATCTGCCGGTTGGCCGCTTGAAGACCGGCACCCCACCGCGCATCGACGGCCGCACGATTGATTTCTCGGCGCTACAGGAGCAGCCGGGCGATACGCCGGAGCCGGTGTTTTCCTACATGGGGCGACAGGACATGCACCCACGCCAGTTGCCTTGCTGGATCACCCAGACCAACGAGCGCACTCATGAGATTATCCGACAGGGGCTGGATCGCTCGCCCCTTTACACCGGGGTGATCGAGGGTGTGGGGCCGCGTTATTGCCCGTCGATCGAGGACAAGATCAGCCGCTTCGCCGACAAGGCCGAGCACAACGTATTCCTCGAACCAGAAGGGCTCGGCACCCATGAGTTCTATCCCAATGGAGTTTCCACCAGCCTGCCGTTCGACGTGCAACTCAATCTGGTGCGATCTATTCGTGGCCTCGAGCACGCTCACATCCTGCGTCCGGGTTATGCCATCGAATATGATTATTACGACCCGCGTGGTCTTAAATCGAACTTGGAGACGAAAGCGATCAGCGGCCTGTTTTTCGCCGGCCAGATCAACGGCACCACAGGCTATGAGGAGGCCGCGGCACAAGGTCTGCTGGCCGGTCTCAATGCCACTTTGCGGGTGCGGGAAAAAGCGGCCTGGTGGCCTCGCCGCGACCAGGCTTATCTGGGGGTGATGGTGGATGACCTGGTGATGCGTGGCGTCGCCGAGCCGTACCGCATGTTTACCAGCCGCGCCGAATACCGCCTCAGCCTGCGCGAGGACAACGCCGATCAGCGCCTGACGGAAGTGGGTCGGCAACTGGGGCTGGTGGATGACGCACGCTGGGCGCGCTTCGAGGCCAAGCGTGAGGTGATGGCGCGCGAGATTGAGCGGCTGAAGTCCACCTGGGTCAACCCGGCCATCCTGCCGGAAGAGGATGCGCTGCGCGTGCTGGGTAAGGGTATCGAGCGGGAATACAGCCTGTTCGACCTGCTGCGACGGCCCGAGGTGGATTACGCCGCCTTGCTGACACTGCCCGGTTCCGGCGCTGGCCTGGAGGAGGGCGAATTCAGCGGGCAGGTGGAAATCGAAGCGAAATATGCCGGCTACGTCGCCCGTCAGTTCGGCGAGATCGAACGGCTGCGCGGCCTGGAGGACCAGCCCCTGCCGGCGGATTTCGATTACATGGCATTGGCTAGCCTGTCCATGGAGGTGCGCCAGAAACTCAATCAGATACGGCCGGCGACCCTGGGCCAGGCGTCCCGCATTTCCGGGGTGACGCCAGCGGCGGTGTCGGTGTTGATGGTGTATCTCAAACGGGGTGAGTTGGCGCGAAAGGAAACCGGGGCATGAATCCGGATCATCACCTGACTGAGCACCTCACCGAGGCGTTACGCGGCATGGGCGCGAATTTTGCCGCAAGCCAGGAGCTGCGCTTGCTGGATTACCTGGCGCTGCTCACCAAGTGGAACCGCACTTACAACCTGACGGCCATCCATGAACCGGAGCGCATGCTCACTCATCATCTGCTCGACAGCCTTGCCATCCTGCCCAACCTTGGGGCGGGGCCGCTGCTGGATGTCGGCAGTGGTGCCGGTTTACCGGGCATTCCCTTGGCCATCGCACGCTCCGACCTGAAGGTGGCCTTGCTGGATTCCAGCCAGAAACGCTGCGGATTCATGCGGCAAGCAGCCATCGAGCTCAAGCTCGCCAACGTCACGGTGAGCCATGCCAGAGCCGAGGATTTTCAGCCAGAAAGGAAATTTCCCCAGATCGTTTCCCGCGCCTTTTCTGACCTTTCCGAGTTCGTGAGGGCCACCCGCCATCTTCTCGCCGAGGGTGGCGAGTGGCTGGCGATGAAGGGGCTGTATCCGGACGAGGAAATCGCCTTGCTCAAGGGCGCCCGAGTCAAGCGCCACGCCAGGTTGTATGTCCCCGGCCTGGAGGCCGACCGACATCTCATCATCATGGAAATGGATTGAACCCATGGCACGTATCCTGGCTATCACCAATCAGAAAGGGGGGGTGGGCAAGACCACTAGTTCCGTCAACCTGGCGGCAAGCCTGGCCAGCCTGGGACGGCGCGTGTTGTTGATCGACCTGGACCCGCAGGGCAATGCCACCACGGCCAGCGGCATCGACAAGCAGGGTCTGGCGAAGACGGTTTACCACCTGCTGTTGCGAACCGCCGCGGCAGCCGACGTGCGCGTGCGCTCGCCCGAGGGTGGCTACGACCTGTTGCCGGCAAACCGCGATCTGGCTGGCGCCGAGGTGGAATTGGTGCAGGAAAAGGAGCGCGAGTTTCGCCTGCGCCAGGGCTTGGAGGTACTGGCCGCGGAATATGACTTCATCCTGATCGACTGCCCGCCCGCGCTTAACTTGCTGACCGTCAATGCCCTGACCTGTGCGGATGCGGTGATCATTCCGATGCAGTGCGAGTATTTCGCCATCGAGGGCCTGGCCGATCTGGTCAATACCATCAAGAAAATCAAGGCGCGCCTTAACCCAGCTCTGGTTATCGAAGGAGTGGTACGGGTGATGTTCGATACGCGCAACACCCTGGCGCAGAATGTTTCCGATCAACTCAAGGGCCACTTTGGCGCCAAGGTGTTCGCTACCGTGGTGCCGCGCAATGTGCGCCTGGCCGAGGCGCCCAGCCATGGCTTGGCGGCGTTGCAATATGACCGGGCCTCCAAGGGCGCGCAGTCCTACCTGCAAATGGCGCAGGAACTCATCGACAAACAGGAGGGAAACCCTCATGGCTAAGCTCAAGGGACTCGGACGTGGACTGGACGCCCTGTTGGGAGAAGGGGAAACAGTGGATGGTGAGCGCTTGCTTACCCTACCGGTAGAAAGCCTCGTGCCGGGCAAGTACCAGCCGCGCACACAGATGGATGGTGAGGCGCTCGCGGAACTGGCGGAGTCGATCAAGTTACAGGGTCTGATGCAGCCGATACTGGCGCGTGGCATAGCGGGCGGGCGCTTCGAGATCATTGCCGGCGAACGCCGCTGGCGTGCTAGCCAGTTGGCCGGCCTGACACGGGTGTCCGTGCTGGTCCGCGACGTGCCGGACGAGACCGCGCTGAAAATGGCCCTGATCGAGAACATCCAGCGCGAGAACCTGAACCCGCTGGAAGAGGCGCAGGGCATCCATCGCCTGATCCAGGAATTCTCCATGACCCACCAGACAGCCGCGGAAGCAGTGGGTCGTTCGCGAGTCGCGGTGACCAATCTGCTTCGCCTGTTAAACCTCGCCAAGCCGGTGCAATCACTACTCATGAACGGCGAACTGGATATGGGCCATGCCCGCGCATTGTTAGCGCTCACTCACACAAAACAGGTCGATTCCGCTCACGAAGTGGTTAAACGCGGACTATCGGTCCGGGAGGCGGAGCGCCTGGTGACCAAAATGCTCAAACCGCAGAATAAAAAAGTGGTGAGCCGCGACCGCGATGTCGCACGCCTGGAAGAAGAATTGTCGGAAAAGCTGGGCGCCAGTGTTCACATCAGCGCCAACCGAAAGGGCGCCGGGCACATCAGCATCGAGTTCGCTGGCCTGGATCAGCTCGATGAACTACTGCGGCGAATCCGATAATTTGGCTGTGTCCCCGGCTTGGGAAAATCGTCCGATCCGCCGCCCCCACCGGGGACAAGACGTTTTTTTGATGGCCCGGCGAACAACTTGAGAGGCAATCATCAAAGCCTTTGATGATTGCATTAGACTCTCTAATTCTTATATAATTATTGGCTAATGTTTTTTTCATACGCCTTGCAAGGTGCCATGGTCGCGGCTGCGGTTATACTGCTTCTATTGTGGCAGGGAGCCGATCTTGCTAGTGCGGCCCTGTATGGTGGCTCGGTGGCGCTGGCGAATAGTGGTCTGCTGGTCTGGCACTGGCGACGAGGTCGGTATGATTACCATTGTGATGGCGAGCGCCATCTGAGGCAGTTTCACCGTTCCAGTTTGGAGCGGTTTTTTGTTGTCGGATTCGCGTTGGCGGTGGGGATGTATGGGTTGAAGCTTGATCCGCTGGCGATATTGTTGGGATTTATCGTGGGGCAAGTCGCATGGATACTCTCCGCGGCTACCCTGAAGACAGATTGACGCCCCCGGGCGATTTGACGAGTTGGAGCCATGTCCGCGGAAGCGCACACCTCAACGGAATACATCAAGCACCATCTGCAAAACCTGACCTATGGGCAACTGCCCGCTGGCTATCAGCGCGGCGATACTGAGGTGCTTCAGGAAAACACCTGGACCCTTGCGCATACGGCGCAAGAAGCTCATGACATGGGTTTCATGGCGATCAACGTGGACACCATGGGTTTCTCTATTGCCCTGGGAGCGCTGTTCCTGTTTTTCTTCCACAGGGCAGCCAAGTCAGCCGCGCCTGGTGTGCCCAGCGGGCTGGTGAACTTCGTGGAATGGGTGGTCGAGTTTGTCGACTCCAGCGTCAAGGGTTCCTTCACCTCGCGCAACCCCATGGTCGCGCCGCTGGCGCTGACCCTCTTCATCTGGATCTTCCTGATGAACCTGATGGACCTGCTGCCAGTCGATTGGCTGCCCAGGATTGCCGGTCTCGCTGGTCTTCCCTACATGAAAGTGGTCGCATCCACAGACCCAAACGCCACTTTTGGCATGTCGTTGACGGTGTTCGCTTTGGTGCTCTACTACAGCGTCAAGATGAAGGGCCTGGCTGGATTTGTCGGTGAACTCACCCTGCAACCGTTCGGCAAATGGGGTATGCCCGCGAACCTGCTTCTGGAAGGCGTCAACCTGATCGCCAAGCCGGTTTCTCTGGCGCTGCGTCTGTTCGGCAACATGTATGCCGGTGAAATGATCTTTATCCTGATTGCCATCATGTTCTCCGGCGGAGCCGTACTGGCGCTCACCGGCGGCGTGCTGCAATGGGCCTGGGCGGTTTTCCACATCCTGATCATCACTCTGCAGGCCTTCATCTTCATGACGCTGACCATCGTCTATCTGGACATGGCGCATCAAGAACATCATTGATTTTGCTTTCTGAATTGTCTCTAGGAGAAAACCATGACTGAAGTTCAAGCTCTCTTGTTCATCGCCGGCGCCATCATGATGGGCCTGGGCGCCCTCGGCGCTTCCGTGGGCATCGGCATCCTTGGTGGCCGTTTCCTGGAAGGCGCCGCCCGGCAGCCCGAACTGATCCCCATGCTACGCACCCAGTTTTTCATCGTCATGGGTCTGGTCGACGCGGTGCCGATGATTGCCGTCGGTCTGGCCATGTATATTCTCTTCGCGGTCGCGGCCTGATCGATAACCTGCAAGAGGAGCGGTCATGAACATCAATATGACCCTGATCGGGCAGTCCATCACCTTTGCGATTTTCGTGTGGTTCTGCATGAAGTTCGTGTGGCCGCCGATCGTAGGAGCCCTGGAAGCCCGCAAGAAGTTGATTGCCGATGGCTTGGCGGCCGCCGATCGCGGCAAGCATGAGCTGGAGCTGGCCGCCAAGCGTGCCGGTGAAACCCTGCACGAGGCCAAGATCAAGGCATCTGAGATCATCGCCCAGGCCGAAAAGCGTGCTGGCCAGATTGTCGATGAGGCCAAGAATGCGGCCAAGAGTGAAGGCGAGCGCATGATCACCGCCGCCCGCGCCGAGATCGAGCAGGAAACGCACCGTGCTCGGGAGGCCTTGCGTGGCGAAGTCGCCGCGCTGGTCGTCGCCGGTGCTGGCAAAGTGCTGCGCCGCGAAGTCAACGCTCAGGCCCACGCTGATTTGCTCGAAGCGATTAAGAATGAGCTGTAAGCCAACCGCCAGGACAACATCGAGATGGAACGCGCAACGCTAGCCCGCCCCTACGCCGAAGCCTTGGGCAAACTGGCCATGGAAGGCAAGGCGTGGGAGCTCTGGTCCGAGCTACTCGCGCTACTAATTCTTGTCGCCGGTGATGCCCAGTTACGAGATCTGGCCACCAATCCCGCGGTGTCAAACGAGCGTGTCGCCGATGTGATTGTGGCGGTGTGTGGCGGCAAGCTGGGCGCCGAGGGTGGCAATCTGGTCAAACTGCTGGTTGAAAACAAGCGCCTGTCTTTACTGCCGGAAATCGTCGCCCAGTTCGAGGCCCTCAAGGCTGCTCAAGAAGGCGAGCTTACTGCGCACATCACCAGCGCTTACGAGCTGACCAAGGCGCAACTGACCGGTCTGGTCACCAAGCTGGAAGCCAAATTTGGCCGCAATATTGTCGCTACTCAATCCACCGATGCCAATCTGATCGGCGGCGTGGTGATCCAGGTCGGCGACGAAGTCATGGATTCTTCAGTGCGCGGCGGGCTGGAAGCCTTGGCCGCCACTCTGAAAGCTTAATCAAGTAATTTGGAGTTCATATGCAACTCAATCCTTCCGAAATCAGCGAGCTGATCAAGAGCCGCATCCAGAACCTGGAAGCGGGTTCCGAATTGCGTACCCAGGGGACCGTGGTTTCCGTTACCGACGGCATCGTGCGCGTGCACGGCCTGGCCGAAGTCATGCAGGGTGAAATGCTGGAGTTTCCCGGTAACACCTTCGGCATGGCGCTGAACTTGGAACGCGACTCGGTCGGTGCCGTGGTGCTGGGCGATTACGAGCACATCACGGAAGGCGACACCGTCAAGTGCACCGGCCGCATCCTCGAAGTGCCCGTCGGTGACCCTTTGCTTGGCCGCGTGGTAAACGCCCTCGGCCAGCCGATCGACGCCAAAGGCCCGATTAACTGCTCATCCACCGCGCCGATCGAGAAGATTGCTCCTGGTGTGATCGCCCGCCAGTCCGTATCGCAGCCAATGCAGACCGGCCTCAAGGCCATTGACGCCATGGTGCCGGTCGGCCGTGGCCAGCGCGAGCTGATCATCGGCGACCGTCAGACCGGCAAGACCGCCGTGGCTGTCGACGCCATCATTAACCAGAAAGGTACCGGCGTACTGTGCGTCTACGTGGCGGTCGGGCAGAAAGCATCAAGCATCGCCAACGTGGTACGCAAGCTCGAAGAACACGATGCGATGGCTCACACCATTGTCGTCGCCGCCACGGCCTCCGATCCCGCCGCCATGCAGTTCCTCGCCCCTTATGCCGGTTGCACGATGGGTGAGTTCTTCCGTGACTCCGGCCGCGATGCGCTGATCGTCTATGACGACCTGACCAAGCAGGCCTGGGCCTATCGCCAAATATCCCTGTTGCTGCGTCGTCCGCCCGGCCGCGAAGCCTACCCTGGTGACGTTTTCTACTTGCATTCGCGTCTGCTGGAGCGTTCCGCCCGCGTCAACGCCGATTTCGTCGAGCGGATTTCCGGGGTCAAGGGCCAGACCGGGTCGCTGACCGCCCTGCCGATCATCGAGACCCAGGCCGGTGACGTGTCCGCCTTCGTGCCAACCAACGTGATTTCCATTACCGACGGCCAGATTTTCCTGGAGTCGGATTTGTTCAACGCCGGTGTCCGCCCCGCTATCAACGCCGGTCTTTCCGTGTCCCGCGTTGGCGGCGCGGCGCAGACCAAGGTGATCAAGAAACTGGGCGGCGGTATTCGTCTGGCGTTGGCGCAATACCGCGAACTCGCGGCCTTCGCGCAGTTCGCTTCCGACCTTGACGAAGCCACCCGTAAGCAACTGGAGCGCGGCAAGATGGTCACGGAACTGATGAAGCAGTTCCAGTATTCGCCGATGAATGTCGCCGAAATGGCCGTTACCTTGTTTGCAGTCAACCGTGGCTACATGGACGATGTGGAAGTCAAACGCGCCCTGGCTTTCGAAGCCGCCCTGCAATCCTTCATGAAGAGCAAATACGCCGCCATCATGGCCAAGATCCAAAGCAGTGGCGACCTCGATGGCGAAGCCGAGAAGCAGCTCGCCGCCGCTATCGAAGATTTCAAGGCCGGCGCGGCTTACTGATCGGATAGGAGAGAACATGGCCGCCGGCAAGGAGATACGCAGCAAGATCAAGAGTGTGGAAAACACGCGCAAGATCACCCGCGCCATGGAGATGGTCGCCGCCGCCAAGATGCGCAAGGCCCAGGAGCGGATGCGCCATGCCCGCCCCTATGCCGAGAAGATCAGCCGCGTTGCCGCGCATTTCAGTCAGGCGCATCCCGAATATCGCCACCCCTTCGTGGTTTCACGTGAAACAGTCAAGCGCGTCGGCATCATCGTGGTTACCACCGACAAGGGCCTGTGCGGCGGCCTCAACACCAACGCGCTGCGCCTGTCGCTTAACAAGCTGAAGGACTGGGGCGAGCAGAAGATTGAAGTGGATGTTTGTGCGATCGGGAACAAGGGTCTCGGCTTCATGCAGCGGCTGGGTAGCAACATCGCCTCACAGGTTATCGGTATCGGCGACACCCCGCACATGGAGCGCCTGATCGGCCCGGTGCAGGTGATGTTGGACGCCTACAAGGAAGCCCGCATCGACGCGCTCTATCTGGTGTACAGCCGCTTCATCTCGACCATGAAACAGGAGCCCATAATCAAGCAGTTGCTGCCGCTCAGTGCCGTAGAAGCGAGCGAGAGGAACGAACAACATTGGGACTACATTTACGAGCCGGACGCCAGGAGTGTGGTGGATGGCCTTATGGTGCGTTATATCGAAGCGCTGACTTATCAGGCGGTGGCGGAAAATATTGCGTGCGAGCAGTCCGCCCGCATGGTGGCCATGAAAGCCGCGTCGGACAACGCCAAAAGTGTTATCGACGAACTCAAGCTGGTTTACAACAAGACCCGCCAGGCCGCGATCACTCAGGAAATCTCCGAAATCGTCGCGGGCGCAGCCGCCGTTTAACCGATTTGAACTAGCTAGGAATGAAGGCCATGACCGAAGGAAAAATCGTACAGATCATCGGCGCGGTGGTAGACATGGAGTTCCCGCGGGGTTCTCTGCCCAAGGTCTATGACGCGATAAAAATGGAGTCCCCGCCCCTCACCTTTGAGGTGCAGCAGCAGTTGGGCGACGGCATCGTTCGTACTATTGCGATGGGTTCCACAGATGGCCTGAGGCGTGGTACAGCCGTTCGCAATACTGGAGCGGCTATCACGGTGCCAGTCGGCAAAGCCACGCTCGGCCGCATTATGGACGTGCTGGGCGAGCCGGTGGATGAGGCCGGCCCGGTCGGCGCGGAAACGCACATGCCTATCCACCGCAAGGCCCCGGCTTACGCCGATCAAGCGGCTTCCGTAGAAATTCTGGAAACTGGCATCAAGGTCATCGACCTGATCATGCCCATCGCCAAGGGCGGCAAGGTCGGCCTGTTCGGTGGCGCCGGTGTCGGCAAGACAGTGACGCTGATGGAATTGATCCGCAATATCGCCGTAGAGCACAGCGGCTTCTCCGTGTTCGCTGGCGTTGGCGAGCGTACCCGCGAAGGCAACGACTTCTATCACGAGATGAAGGAAGGCGGCGTACTGGACAAGGTGGCCCTGGTCTACGGCCAAATGAACGAGCCGCCGGGTAACCGTCTACGGGTGGCGCTGACTGGCCTCACCATGGCCGAATATTTCCGTGACGAAGGCCGCGACGTGCTGTTCTTTGTCGACAACATCTACCGCTACACCCTGGCTGGTACCGAAGTCTCCGCGCTGCTCGGCCGGATGCCGTCCGCTGTGGGCTACCAGCCCACACTGGCCTCGGAAATGGGGGCTTTGCAGGAACGCATTACCTCCACTCGCACCGGCTCTATCACCTCATTCCAAGCCGTGTACGTTCCCGCCGACGACTTGACTGACCCTTCCCCGGCCACCACCTTCGCCCACCTGGACGCCACCTTGGTGCTCTCTCGCCAAGTCGCTGAATTGGGTATCTATCCCGCCGTTGATCCGCTTGACTCCACCTCTCGGATTCTCGATCCGCTGGTCGTGGGTGAGGAGCACTATGGCGTCGCCCGTGCTGTGCAGGCTACGCTGCAGCGCTACAAGGAACTGCGTGACATCATCGCGATACTCGGCATGGACGAACTTTCGCCAGAAGATAAACTGGCGGTCAGCCGCGCTCGCAAGATTCAACGCTTCCTGTCGCAACCGTTCTTCGTCGCGGAGGTGTTCACCGGCGCCCCTGGCAAGTACGTCACACTGAAAGACACCATTGCCAACTTCAAGGCGATCGTGGCCGGCGAGTACGATCACCTGCCCGAGCAGGCCTTCTACATGGTCGGCACCCTCGACGAAGCGGTTGAAAAGGCCAAGACTTTACAGTGAGAAGGAAGGAAGAAGAGAGGAGTGAGGGGCGGAAGCTCCTCCTCCTCACTTTGCACTTCTCACTACTGACAGGAGTTTGAGATTATGGCCATGACCATCCATGTCGACATCGTCAGCGCGGAAGCCTCCATCTACTCTGGCCTCGCCGAGTTTGTGGTGGTACCCGCCGAAATGGGCGAAGTCGGCATCTATCCGCGCCACACCCCGTTGCTTACCCGCATCAAGGCCGGCTCGGTGCGCATCAAGTCGCCTGATAAGGCCGAGGAAGACCTGATCTATGTCTCCGGCGGCATCCTCGAAGTGCAACCTGGCATGATTACCATCCTCTCGGATACCGCGATTCGTGGCCAGGACATTGATGAAGCGCGTGCAACCGAAGCCAAGGCCAATGCCGAGGAAGCCATGCGCAACCGCACCTCGGCCATGGATTACGCCCAGGCGGAAGCGGAACTTGCCGAAGCCGTGGCACAACTGGCCGCCATCCAGAAACTGCGCAAGATCAAACATTGAGATTGCGGCGCCAACTTCCATGTTGGCCCGTTTCTCTCGATTAATCATTGACATAGCGCAACCCTGCCAAGATAATCCCGCCTTATTTTTGCCCCAGGTGATGTAGCTCAGACGGTTAGAGCGGTGGATTCATAACCCACAGGTCGGCGGTTCGATTCCGCCCATCACCACCACTCCCCCTTCCTCTTCCGCCAGGGCTCTCAGACTGGCTGCTCATTCCAGGCATGCCTCGCAAGGTTTACATCCGCACATTCGGTTGCCAGATGAACGAGTACGACTCGGACAAGATGGCCGATGTGCTCGCCGCCGCTGAAGGCTATACCCTGACCGACAAGCCCGAGGACGCCGACGTCATCCTGTTCAACACTTGCTCGGTGCGGGAAAAAGCGCAGGAGAAGGTGTTCACCGATTTGGGGATGGTGAGGCACCTGAAACAGGCCAACCCGGCTCTGATCATTGGTGTCGGTGGCTGCGTGGCCAGCCAGGAGGGTGCGGCTATCGTGCAGCGGGCGCCCTACGTGGATTTGGTGTTTGGGCCGCAGACCCTGCATCGGCTGCCGGCCATGCTGGAAAAGCGCCGCGCCAGCGGCAGGCCACAAGTCGATGTTTCCTTTCCGGAGATCGAAAAATTCGATTACCTGCCACCCTCGCGCGTCGAGGGTGCCACTGCTTTTGTGTCGATCATGGAAGGGTGCAGCAAGTACTGCACCTTCTGTGTGGTGCCCTATACGCGCGGGGAAGAAGTCTCGCGCCCTCTCACCGATGTACTGGCCGAAGTGGTGCATCTGGCCAGCGAGGGTGTCAAGGAAGTCACCCTGCTGGGCCAGAATGTGAATGCCTACAGGGGCCGAATGAACAATGATGTGGGCAACAACGTTGACGATGATGCAGTCGCGGATTTCGCCCTGCTGCTGGAACTGGTGGCGGAGATAACGGGTATCGAGCGCATTCGTTTCACCACCTCGCATCCGCGTGAATTCACGCCGCGTCTGATCGACGCCTATGCGCATATCCCGAAGCTGGTTTCCTATCTTCACCTGCCGGTGCAATCCGGTTCGGACCGGATTCTGGCCGCCATGAAACGCGGTTACACGGTGCTTGAATACAAAAGCATCCTCCGTCGCGTCAAGGAGGCGCGCCCCGGCATCAGCCTCTCTTCCGATTTCATCGTCGGTTTTCCCGGCGAAACCGAGGCGGACTTCGAGGCCACCCTGAAACTCATCGAAGACGTGGGTTTCGACGCCTCCTTCAGTTTCGTCTATAGCCCGCGCCCGGGCACGCCGGCCGCCAGCCTGGCCGATGACACGCCGCGTGAGGTCAAGATGCGGCGGCTCTACCGCTTGCAGGAATTGATCAATAAGCAGGCGGGGGACATCAGCACCGGCATGGTGGGTAGCGTGCAACGGGTGCTGGTGGAAAAGCCATCGAAAAAAAATACCAATGAGTTGATGGGCCGCACCGAGAACAACCGCATTGTCAATTTCGCTGCACCGGCCCACCTCATCGGGCAATTTGTGGACGTCACCATCAGCCAGGCCATGCCGCACAGCCTGCGCGGTGAAGTGGTGATGAAAGCCTGATGCAGGTCGCCTTCAACCCGGCGGACAACACCCGCTTGGCCAACCTGTGTGGCGTGCTCGACGAAAATCTGCGCCAGATCGAGACCGCGCTCAACGTTACGATCTCCCGGCGCGGTGAGCTGTTTCAGGTCTCCGGCGAGACGGAACAACAGGAGCACGCGATCAAGTTGCTCAAGGATTTCTACCAGCGCGCGCGCAAACCCCTGGATATCGACGACATCCAGTTGGCTCTGGTTGAGGTGGCACACAAGCCCCATCTCCCCTCCACCAACGACAGTGACCTGCCGGTACTGATGACCCGGCGCATTGGCCTGCATGGCCGCACACCGCGCCAGAACATCTACATCCGCCAGATGCAGGAATACGATATTACCTTTGGCATCGGCCCGGCGGGCACCGGTAAGACCTATCTGGCCGTCGCTGGCGCGGTGGATGCGCTGGAGCGTGATCTGACCAAGCGCATCGTCTTGGTGCGGCCAGCGGTGGAAGCCGGCGAACGGCTTGGTTTCCTGCCCGGCGATCTGGTGCAGAAAGTTGATCCCTATCTGCGCCCACTCTATGACGCGCTCTACGACCTGATGGGCTTCGACAAGACCACGCGCCAGTTCGAGAAGGGTGTGATTGAAGTGGCGCCGCTTGCATTCATGCGCGGACGCACCCTCAATCACGCTTTTATCATTCTTGATGAAGCGCAGAACACCACGCCGGAGCAGATGAAGATGTTCCTGACCCGCATCGGCTTCGGTTCGCGCGCGGTGGTGACCGGCGATGTCACCCAGATCGACCTGCCGCGCGGCCAGCGCTGCGGCCTGATCGAGGCGCGAGAGGTGCTGCGGAATGTACGCGGCATCGCTTTCAGCGAATTCCAGAATGAAGACGTGGTGCGGCATCCCCTGGTCGCCCGCATCATCGACGCCTATGATGCCTACGCCAAAGGCCAACCATGAACCAGCAAGCCAAACTTGCGCTGACGATTCAATATGCTACTGAGCAGGCATCCCTACCGACCCGAGCCGATTTCCGCCGCTGGGCCAGGGCGGCCCTGCTAAAGGATGTGGTGGCGGCGCTACGTGTCGTGGATGAGGCCGAGGGCATACAGCTAAATCAGGACTACCGCGGCAAACCCTACGCCACCAATGTGCTCACCTTCGCCTACGGCGCTCAACATGAAGACGGCTCGCTGGCCGGTGACATCGTCCTGTGCGCACCCGTGGTCGAGCACGAAGCCGTGGAACAGGGCAAGACGCTGGAGGCGCACTATGCGCATCTCACGGTGCACGGCATGCTGCACCTGCAGGGTTACGACCATGAAGCCGAAGATGCGGCGGTTGCGATGGAGGCGGTTGAAAGCTTTATCATGATGCGGCTGGGATTTCCCGACCCTTACCAAGATGGATGAAAGTAGCAATAACCGACCTGGGTTGATCGAACGACTCACTTCCTGGCTCTCCCGTGAGCCGGACAATCGCGAAGAACTCCTGGAACTCCTACACGCGGCCTACGAGAAAAATCTGCTGGATGCTGACGCGCTCTCAATGATCGAGGGCGTCATGCAGGTGTCGGAAATACAGGTGCGCGAGATCATGATTCCCCGCGCGCAGCTCGACGTGGTGGACATCAACGAGCCGACGGAAAAAATCCTTCCCTATGTCATCGAGACCGCGCATTCGCGCTTTCCCGCAATGGACGGCGAACGCGACAATGTGGTCGGGATATTGCTGGCCAAGGATCTGCTCCGGCTATGTACTGGCGAGGACGTTAACCTGCGCGAGCAACTGCGGCCGGCCGTGTTCATCCCGGAATCCAAGCGTCTGAATGTCCTCCTGCGCGAGTTCCGCGCCTCACGCAATCACATCGCCATCGTGGTCGACGAATATGGCGGTGTCACCGGCCTGGTGACCATCGAAGATGTGCTCGAACAGATTGTCGGCGACATTGAGGACGAATACGACTACGACGAGGCCGAGGACAACATCCTGAAGCTCGACAGCAGCGTATTTCGGGTCAAGGCGCAAACCGAAATCGGGGATTTCAATCTGGCCATGGGGGCGAGCTTCGCCGATGACGAATTTGACACAGTGGGTGGTCTGGTCACCCACGCCTTCGGCCGGGTTCCCAAGCGTGGCGAGGACATTGCGATCGGTGGGCTGCGCTTCCAGGTACTCCGCGCGGATAGCCGCCGAGTGCACAGTCTGCGCGTTGAGCACCTGCCGCAAGCATCATTACTGTAGGGCCACGCCATCAAACCACGCAACGATCTAATTGGTTGTAGAAGCACTGAGGGACTGAACAGATTTGCTGCTTGCTGCTACGTTTTCGGCATGGATGAACGCAACTACATCAACCACATGGACGAGCCGGCCACGTTGATTGCATTGTCGGGCGTGGTGGTACGTCAGATCGAAGCGGATGAGCGCGAGCGCTGGGATGCGTTGATGCGCCGC
>Ga0210033_1000015_pt1 | contig 126608 bp, 110 predicted proteins | sample CryGeymeta201501_FD_185465 | JGI IMG/M metagenome (GOLD analysis project Ga0210033, IMG submission 185465) | Groundwater microbial communities from Crystal Geyser aquifers in Utah, USA - Crystal Geyser metaG 2015-01 (SPAdes) (version 2) | ecosystem: Environmental > Aquatic > Deep subsurface >... | reverse complement strand
AGCTGAAATTCTCCTTCATGAGTCTTATGCATGAAGCGAATGATAGTGAGGGCCCAAAGAATGTCCAGACATGCTGGTTTACATCTTTAGAATCTAAGGGTTGAACCTAAGGGCAAATTTGCCGTGGATGAGCTGGAGTTAAAGCTGAATCGTGCAGCTGAAGCCGCAACGCCAAAAGCTAAAAAATTATTCGCTGATGCTGTGCGGGCGATGACGATTGATGATGCCAGGCGGATACTGAATGGTCCGGAAGATGCGGCGACGCAATATTTTAAAGCGAAAATGTCAGATCCTTTGCGTGTAGAGATGAAGCCGGTGGTTGATCAGTCGCTGGCCGAAGTGGGGGCTGTACAAGTATACGATCAGGTGATGGGGAAATATAAGTCATTGCCATTTGTACCGGATGTGAAAGCGGATTTGACAGGCCATGTGCTGGATAAGGGACTGGACGGTATTTTTCTCTATCTGGCAAAAGAAGAAGCCGCAATTCGGCAGAATCCTGTTAAACGCAGTACAGAGATTTTGAAAAAAGTTTTCGGGAAATGACAGGCTCGATAAAGCACTGCTGATCTATTTTCCCTTTTCATTCTTGCCCGAGGCTATCAGCATCCGGGATTCAATAATTTTCAGGGGTGTGACCGGTGTCCGATCATTACGATGCAAGACAAATAGAACAGAAATGGCAGGCAATATGGGAGAACTCCGGTGTTGATAAAGCTGGAGAAGATGCTCATGAGGAGCGGCCACATTACTACTGTCTGGAAATGTTTCCCTATCCGTCGGGTAATTTGCATATGGGACATGTACGTAATTACTGTCTGGGTGATGCTGTTGCGCGCTTCAAAAAAATGCAGGGTTTCAATGTGCTGCATCCCATTGGCTGGGATGCTTTTGGTTTGCCGGCGGAAAATGCTGCGATTGAGCGCAAGCTTCCGCCTGCACAATGGACATACGCCAATATCAGTCAAATGCGCGAACAACTGAAGAGTCTCGGCCTTTCTTATGACTGGAGTCGTGAAATTGCTACCTGCAAGCCGGAATATTACCGCTGGGAACAATGGATGTTCACCAGACTGGTGGAAAAAGGACTGGCATACCGTAAAGAAGCAGAAGTGAACTGGTGTGGCCCTTGTCATACTGTGCTGGCCAATGAACAGGTGGTTGAAGGCGCCTGCTGGCGATGTGATACACCTGTGGAGCGTAAGAATCTCGCACAGTGGTTTATCAAGATTACCGATTACGCTGAAGAATTATTGAACGATCTGGATACGCTGGAAGGCTGGCCAGCTAAAGTGGTTGGTATGCAGCGCAACTGGATCGGACGTTCAACCGGAACTGAGGTCAGTTTCGGTATTGAAGGCTCTGACGCTAAGCTGGATATTTTCACCACCCGCCCTGATACCCTGATGGGGGTGACTTATATGGCTGTGGCGGCAGGGCATCCGCTGGCGATTCAGGCGGCTGCCGATAAACCAGCATTGAAAGCATTCATGGATGAGTGTTCGCATATTTCAACCAAAGAAGCCGATGTCGCTCTGATGGAAAAGAGAGGTATGGATACGGGCTTGAAGGCCGTACATCCGATTACGGGCGCGTCTGTGCCTGTTTGGGTCGCAAACTTTGTGCTGATGAGTTACGGCACCGGAGCGGTGATGAGTGTGCCTGCGCATGATGAACGTGATTTTGCGTTTGCTAAGAAGTACGGGTTGTCGATTAAGCAGGTTATCACTGGTAAAGATGGGTCAACGGATGTTGAAGATTCAGCCTTCACAGACGCCGGCGTGTTGATTAATTCCGGTGATTTTACGGGTATGGATTCAGAGCAGGCGAAATCTGCAATCACTGAGTATCTGGTGGACATCGGAGCAGGTTATGAGCGGATACAATACCGTTTGCGTGACTGGCTGGTATCGCGTCAGCGCTACTGGGGTGCGCCGATTCCGATTGTTCACTGTGATGATTGTGGTCTGGTGCCGGTGCCGGATGAACAATTGCCGGTAGTTTTACCTGAATATTTACAGCCGACAGGTGGTGCTTCACCGTTGGCTGAGTGCAGCGAGTTTGTTGATGTGGATTGCCCCGGGTGCGGCAAAGCGGCAAAGCGGGAAACGGACACTTTTGATACCTTCATGGAATCGTCGTGGTATATGAATCGTTACGTTTCGCCGCAGTGCGATACTGCCATGGTCGATGCCGCTGCCATGCATCGCTGGGCACCGGTGGATCAATACATTGGCGGTGTTGAGCATGCTGTGCTGCATCTTCTGTATGCCCGTTTTTATCATAAGCTGATGCGCGATGCCGGATTATTCGACGCAGAAAAAGTCGGCAATGAACCGTTCCGGAATTTGTTAACGCAAGGCATGGTGCTGCTGAATGGCAGTAAGATGTCCAAGTCCAAAGGTAATACGGTCGACCCGAATGCCATCATTGAGAAATATGGTGCCGATACGGCGCGTTTGTTCACGCTGTTTGCAGCACCGCCAGAGAAAGACCTTGAGTGGAGTGATGCCGGTGTTGATGGTGCGAACCGCTTTTTGAAGCGGGTTTGGCGTCTTCTCGATCGTTTGCAAAGTGAAGTCGGGCAGGAAGCGGAAACATCCGAAGATGCGATTCGTCGTATGCGGTTTGATATCCACAATACGATCCAGCGAGTGACCCACGCATTCGAGCACGGTTTTGCCTTTAATGTGGCGATTGCCGCTTTGATGGAGTTGAGTAACAGTCTGGGCGCATTTGAGTTTGCTGACAGCAAGGGTAAGGCCGTCTTTGCAGAAGGCTTGCAGGCACTGGTGAAAATGCTGGCTCCTTTTGTGCCGCATTTTGCCTGTGAGTGTTCTCAGATTCTGGGGTCAGCTAGCGGAGCAACGGTTGGTGCATGGCCTGAAGTTGATCGTCAGGCGCTGATTCAGGATGAGGTTTTGCTGGTGGTGCAAATTCAGGGTAAAAAGCGCGCTGAGATCATGGTTCCCAAGGATGTGGATCAGGATACTGCTATGGCCTTGGCACAAAACAATGCGGGCGTGCAGAAATGGTTGAGAGACATGCAGGTTGTGAAAGTGATTCTGGTGAAGGGCCGTTTGCTGAATATCGTGGTCAGGCCTGCCTGATGCGCTTGCTGGTCTTGGCATTGGCGGGCGGACTTTGGTTGAGCTCTTGTGGCTACCATCTTGTTGGTCAGTCTGACAGGCAGGGACCGATTCCGCCGGACTCAGCAGTTGTAGTTATTGCGGCACAAAACATGCAAGCGGCATGGTTGGCTGCTGTGCAGAATCAGTTGAACCAGTCTTATCGGGTGATCGAAGCTGAAAATGTGGATGAGCCGGTCTATCGGGTGCAGTTGCAGCAAGCTGCTGAACAGATGTTGCCGGTTGCCTACGATGCTTCGGGAATCGCTATTCAATATCAGTTACGCCTGAGAGGTAGTGTGTTGTTGTTTCAGGCTGGCAAACAAATCTGGCAGTCAGGCCCGGTGGATGTGTCGGGTGATGTGTATGCATCAGGTGGCCCTGCTGATGTTATATCACAGCAGGAGAAGCTGGCGCGGGAGTTGTACGTGGAGTGGGCACGAACAGCGATGGCTCGCATGCGTTCAGGGTTTTAGGGGAATTGCCATGAAAGTGGCTGCTAGCCAGCTCAGATTGCTGGAATACCCTTGTTATTATCTTTATGGCGCGGATCAGGATGCGTTGGCAGAAGCAGCTGAAGATATTCTGGCTGCTGGTGATCCTGAGGCGCAACGTCTTCGCGTCGATGTTTCTGAATTACATATGGTTGAGGAAGAATCACGCAACAGAGGATTGTTCGGCCCATCGATTTGCTATGCGCTGGTTCGCAATGCTGAAGCGGCTACCCCCAAGCAGGGCGAACACTTATTGAAGCTGGCCGCGTCCGTGGAGTCAGGCAATCGACTGATTGTATGTGCTCCCGGGGTGGATTGGAAAAAGGCTTTGCATAAGAAAGTATTGGCGATGCAGGGTGTCGGTCAGTGTGAATTTTTCGTGCCGGATGAGCATCGCTTCCAGCATTGGTTTGAGCAGCAGTTGCAGATTGCCGGGGTTCGTTTGCATGAGGATGCAATGCAGTGTGCTGTCGAGCAGCTTTCTGGACTTCGATTGGCGGCGCGTAAATTTGTCCAGCGTTTGCAATGGTATGATCATGGCGCCGGTGTGGTGCTGGATAGAAAAGTGGTTGCTGCTCTGCTGGGTGAGCATATGCCGGACGAGTTGGAAGACTGGTGTCATGCTGTTGCTATGCGTCAGACGCTTGCCGTGACGTTGGCTATTCGATTGCTGCGTGATCAGCAAATGGCTGAGGTGAAAATGCTGGCATGGCTTGGTACGCGCATGCAGCAGCTGTTGATGTATCGCTGGCATGTGTCCAAAGGCAGTGCCAATCCCGCGCAAAGCGCGCGTATCTTTGGCCCCGCACGTAAAACGATCGTGAAGGAAGCCGATATCTGGAAGCCATCGGAGCTGGTTGCCGCCTTGCATCTGCTCACCGAAGCGGAAAAGCGCCTCAAAGGTGCTTCGGTGGAGGATAAGCCGGTGGTGATGGAACGTTTGACTCTGGCGCTGATCAGTGGTGAGACGATGTGAATAAAGATTTTTTCTCGCAGTCCGATTGGCTGGACTTTGAGCGCCGGCATGTCTGGCACCCGTATGCTTCCATGCAACAGCCATTGCAGGTATATCCGGTGGTTGCTGCAAATGGTGTCATGTTAGAGTTTGAAGATGGACGGCGCGTGATTGATGGTATGGCTTCGTGGTGGTGTGCGATTCATGGTTATGCTGTGCCGGAGCTTAATGCAGCGATTGAAGCTCAGTTGAAAAACATGGCACATGTGATGTTCGGTGGTCTGACCCACAAACCGGCGGCAGAGCTGGCTGCATTATTGTTGCAGATTGCACCCGAAAATATGGCGCATGTGTTTTTTTCGGATTCCGGTTCTGTCTCGGTTGAAGTGGCAATCAAAATGGCGATTCAATATTGGCATGCGCAGGGAAAGGCAAAGAAAAGTCGTTTGCTGACTATTCGCGGCGGTTATCACGGCGATACCTTTGGTGCTATGAGCGTTTGTGATCCTGATACGGGGATGCACCATCTATTTTCCGGCATTGTTGCCCAACAGCTGTTTGCTGATGCTCCAACGGTCGATGACGATGAGACATGGAGTGATGCCCAGATTGCCTCTTTCAGGTCGCGGCTGAAAAACCATCATCATGAACTGGCTGCGGTAATTCTTGAGCCGATTGTGCAGGGGGCTGGTGGTATGCGTTTTTATGCGCCGGAATTTCTGCGCCAGGTGCGGTCGTTGTGTGATGCTTATGATGTTCTGCTGATATGCGATGAAATTGCCACAGGATTTGGCCGGACAGGCACCATGTTTGCCAGTGAGCAGGCTGGTATCCAACCGGATATCATGTGCATTGGCAAAGCACTGACGGGCGGTTATATGACGCTGGCGGCAACACTGTGTTCAGAAAAGGTAAGCGATGGCATCCATGCCGCTGAAGATGAACAGGATGGCGCTGGTGTGCTGATGCATGGGCCGACATTTATGGCTAATCCACTGGCTTGCGCTGTGGCTGTTGCTTCGATTCAACTTTTATTGGATTCGCCATGGCAACAGCGCGTGCTGACGATTGAAAAAGCACTGAAGCATATGTTGTCTCCGTGCAAGGCATCTGCTGATGTGGCGGATGTTCGCGTCAAAGGTGCCATTGGCGTAATCGAGATGAAACAGTCTGTGGATGTGGGTAGAGTTCAGCAACAGCTGATTGAGCAGGGGGTGTGGTTGCGTCCTTTTGGTAAGCTGATTTATACAATGCCACCCTACGTGATTGAAGCTTCGCAACTGGAGCAACTCACCAGTGCCATGTGTGCTGTGGTGCTGCGTCCTTGAAAGCCTCGACAGTGCTCAGTGTCAGCAATCATGATCGGGATGCTGTGGGAATGACGTATGTCTATCCTGTGATTTCCCGCCGTGCAGGTGGCGTTTCTGTGGGTATCAACCTGAATCCGAACAATGCGTGTAACTGGCGCTGTGTGTATTGCCAGGTTCCGGATTTGGTTCGGGGGTCATCACCGGAGATTGATATGGTACAGCTTGAAGCTGAACTGGTGCAGCTTCTGGGCGATATCATGCAGGGGTCTTTTTTGCAGGATCATGTGCCGGAAGGCGTACGGGTGCTCAGGGATGTCGCGATTTCCGGCAATGGTGAGCCGACCAGTTGCAAGGCGTTTGATGCGGTTGTGCAGCGTGTGGTTAGGGTGATGGGGCGCTTTGAGTTTGATGCGCCAGTGCCTTTGCGTTTGATCACGAATGGTTCCTATATGACGAAATCTCCGGTACAGCGAGGTTTGCAACGGATGCGCGGGGCTGGTGGTGAAGTCTGGATTAAAGTCGACAGCGCAACTACGGAAGGGCTAGCGCGTATTAATGGGGTTTCGATGACATCGCAGCGTTTGTTTGAGCAAGTCCGGATAGCAGCACAATGTTGTCCGACATGGATTCAAACCTGCATGTTTGCCGATGCTCAGCATATTCCTGATGCGCATGAGGTGGATGCCTATCTGTCGTTTCTGGAGATGTTGAAGTTGGAGCGGGTGCCGATAGAGGGTGTGTTGTTATATGGCCTGGCCAGACCTTCGATGCAAGGCGAGGGTAAGAAATTACATGCGCTGGATCAAGTCTGGATGCAGGCGATGGCAGCTGAAATTGTCGAAGCAGGAATGAAAGTTCGCCTGTCGGAGTGAAATAAAACAAGCTGTCAGGAGTAAGATTAGATCAAAAGAGGCGGAAAAAGGTTTGCATGGTGATAAAAGTATGGTTAGCGTTCGCCGCCTCTGAAAGAAGAAAGAATAAACGAGGTAAGCAGGATTTATGTCTCTGTCTGTGGAAACGAAAAACGAAATCATTACAAAATTCGCCAAGAGTGAAAATGACACTGGCTCTCCAGAAGTTCAGGTAGCGCTGTTGACAGAGCGGATCAAAGGGTTGTCTTCCCATTTTAAGGATCATCACAAAGATCATCACTCACGCCGTGGTCTTCTGAAGATGGTCGGCCGCCGTCGTAATCTTCTTAAATATTTGAAAGATAAAGACTTCAACCGTTACCGTGAGTTGATTGAGGCTTTAGGCCTGCGTCGCTGATATTGCTGAAAAGCGACCCGTTCGGGTCGCTTTTCTTTTTTTACACCTCTCCTTCCATAACCAGAGACATGAATCCTGCAAAGGATAGATAAATGTTTAATGTAAAATCTAGCAAAGCGACCGTTGGTGGTCGCGAAATCAGCTTTGAAACCGGACGAGTGGCGCGTCAGGCCGGCGGTTCGGTTTTAGCTCAAGTTGGAGACGTGGTTGTCCACGTTGCGGCTACTGCCGCCAAACAGCCATTGCAGGGCGTGGATTTCATGCCGCTGACTGTACACTATCAGGAAAAAACATATGCCGCTGGCCGTTTTCTTGGCGGCTTCTTCAAGCGCGAAGGTCGCCCATCGGAAAAAGAGACACTGACATCACGTCTGATCGATCGCCCGATTCGTCCATTGTTTCCAAAAGGTTACTTCCACGAAACTCAGGTTATTGCGACAGTTATTTCAGCTGATGAACACAATAACCCGGACATTATTGCCATCAATGGTGTATCCGCTGCACTGTCTATTTCTGACGTGCCGTTTGCCGAGCCGATTGCCGCGTCACGCGTTGGTTTGATCGATGGTGAGTTCGTGCTTAATCCGACCTATGCACAGATGGAAAACTCACAGCTGGATTTGGTGGTTGCCGGTACACGTGATGCGGTTCTGATGATTGAATCAGAAGCCAAAGAGCTCTCTGAAGAGCAGATGATTGATGCGATTATCTTTGGACAGGAAGGTTATCAGCCTGTGCTGGATGCGATTGAAGCGCTGGTGAAAATGGCCGGTAAAGAGAAGCTGGTTGTTGAACTGGCAGGCAGCAACAGTGATGTGAAAGATGCTGTGAAATCGGCATTTGAAGCGGATGTTCGTGATGCTTATGCAACAGTCGATAAGTCTGCACGGGCAGCCAAGATCGAAGCATTCCGTTTGGCCGCACAGGAGAAGCTGGCAGGCAGCGAAGAAAATCCGGGGCAGTTCAGCTCAAACGATGTTTCTTCCGCCATGAAAAGTCTGGAAAAAGATGTGGTTCGTCGCTCTATTATTGCCGGTAATCCGCGTATTGATGGCCGTTCGACCAAGGATGTGCGTGCAATTAATTGTCAGATTGGTGTATTGCCACGTACGCATGGTTCTGCCCTGTTCACTCGTGGTGAAACGCAGGCACTGGTCACCATCACGCTGGGTACCGAATCTGATATGCAAATGACTGAATCGCTGGAAGGCGTGGCTAAACAGCGTTTCATGCTGCATTATAACTTCCCTCCGTATTCCGTAGGCGAAGCCCGTCGCTATGGCCCTCCGGGCCGTCGTGAAATCGGCCATGGTCGTCTGGCGCGTCGTGGTGTGGAAGCGGTTCTTCCGTCTATGGATGATTTCGGCTATGCCATTCGTTCAGTGTCAGAAATTACTGAGTCCAATGGTTCATCATCGATGGCTTCTGTTTGCGGTACTTCGCTGGCGCTGATGGATGCCGGTGTGCCTACCAAGGCAGCGGTTGCCGGTGTGGCTATGGGGCTGATTCTGGAATCCGACGGTTATGCCGTGCTGACTGATATTCTCGGTGATGAAGATCATCTGGGTGATATGGATTTCAAAGTGGCCGGTACCCGTGATGGTGTAACTACATTGCAGCTGGATATCAAGATCGGTGGTTTGACACGCGAAATCATGAAGGAAGCGCTGGGTCAGGCACATGCTGGCCGTATGCATATCCTTGATGAAATGGCCAAGTGCATCGAAACACCGCGTGGTGCTATTGCCGACCATGCACCTCGTATGTTTACCATGAAAATCAAGGCAGACAAAATTCGCGAAGTGATCGGTGCTGGCGGTAAGGTGATTCGTGGTATCGTTGAAGCTACCGGAGCCAAGATTGATCTGGAAGATGATGGAACGGTTAAAATCTTTGCGGTTACTGGCGAGGCTGGTGAAGCTGCGAAGAAGATGATTGAAGACATTGTTTCCGAGGTTGAAGTTGGCAAGGTTTACGAAGGTAAGGTTGTCAAAATCATGGATTTCGGAGCGTTTGTGCGTGTTCTCGGCAATACCGATGGTTTGGTTCACATCTCACAAATTGCTAACAAGCGCGTTGAGAAAGTCTCTGATGAGCTCAAAGAAGGCGATGATGTGAAAGTCAAAGTGCTGGAAATCGATCGAAGCGGAAAAATCCGCTTGTCTATGAAAGTATTGCTGGATGATGCTGACGAAGCTTAATTCGATAGTATTTGTTCTGTTGAAGTCAAAAAGGCGGCCCCTGAGGTCGCCTTTTTTCGTCGGGCATTGCAGCAACGCTCTGCCTTCAAGTAGGGTTATGCCATGTTGAATCGAATTCGTGAAGATATTGCAACGGCATTTGACCGTGATCCTGCGGCACGCTCTACACTTGAAGTGCTGACATGCTATCCGGGATTGCATGCCGTGTGGATGTACCGACTATCGCATGCTTTGTGGGGCCATCAATTATTCTGGCTGGCAAGGCTGTTGTCACATGTCGCCAGATGGTTGACCGGTATTGAAATTCATCCGGGCGCAAGCATCGGCCGACGTTTTTTTATCGATCATGGTATGGGTGTTGTTATTGGTGAAACAACTGAAGTTGGTGATGATGTAACGCTGTATCACGGGGTAACACTGGGTGGTACAACGTGGGAGAAAACCAAGCGTCATCCGACACTGGGCAATGGTGTGGTGGTGGGCACTGGCGCTAAGATTCTCGGAGCTATCACCATTGGTCACGGTTCACGTATCGGTTCAAATTCTGTGGTTTTAAAGGATGTGCCGGAGTGCTCAACGGTAATTGGTATTCCCGGGGTTGTGGTGGGTAAGAATGAGCCGGTCGTTCAGGATGGTCGCATTAATCTGAATCATCATCAGATGCCTGATCCGGTGGCTGAAGTTCTTCGTCATATGCTTAAACTGTTGGATGATGTGAATATTCGTATCGATCAGCTGTCTTCGCATGATGAATCGATGAAGCGGGATGTTATGTCCGATATGAAAAAAGAGCATCGGAAGCTGGAGAAGTTCATCGAAGGTGAGGGGATTTAATCCAGACTGTTTCCATCCGATTTAATACTTGATTAAATTATCCGGTTTTATAGGATTTGTCATCGGCTTGATGCGATGGAGGTTAGTAATATGCGTTTAACCAGCAAAGGACGTTATGCTGTGTCCGCCATGGTTGATTTAAATAATCATGCCAGCACTGAAAGACCTGTTACATTGTCAGCAATTTCTGAGCGGCAGTTTATTTCCCTTTCTTATCTGGAGCAGTTGTTTCGCTCATTACGCCTTGGTGGACTGGTAAAATCTGTTCGCGGACCCGGGGGCGGCTATCTTCTGGCCAGGCCAGCTAAGGAAATTACTGTAGCGGATGTGATTCGGGCTGCCAACGAGCCGATCAGAACAACGCTATGTGAAAATGCCGTGCGTGGGTGTCATCGTGGAAAACGTTGTGATACGCATCAGTTATGGCAATCGCTGGGGCAACATATTTATCGGTTCCTTGATGCGGTTAATCTACAGCAGGTTTGCGATAAGCAGGTTGCGCTGGATGAAGTTGATTTGGGGCCTGTAGAATCTTATTTGAGCGCGTTGCAGAGTGAAGTGACAGCGCAGGAAATTGTGATGGCAGATAAGGGTGCGACTGTATCTTGATTATAATGCAACGTGCCCCATGCCGGAGTCCGTTGCATTAGCCACTATTGAGGCTTCCCGAAAATCATTGGGTAATCCGTCCAGTATGCATTGGGCGGGTAGGGAAGCGCGCCGTCTGCTCGACGATGCGCGAGATTGTCTGGCGGATTTTCTGGGCGTTGAGCCGGGAAGTATCGTTTTTACTTCGGGGGGGAGTGAGTCGAATAATCTGGCTATTGCCGGACATTTGCTGCGTGTTGCCAAAAATGCTCAAAAGCAAAAAGTTATTACGACTGCCATCGAACATCCATCGGTATTAAAAACCCTTGAGTTCTGGTGCGACCAGCTTGACTTTGACTTGCTGACGATCTCTCCACGTGAAAATGGTGTTGTCGATGCGTCAGATATTATTCGTAAGCTGGATGATGCTACTGCCATGGTCTGCATGATGTGGGCGAACAATGAAACAGGAATCATTCAACCTGCGGCAGAGATTGTGTCTGCTTGCCGTACACGAAACATCCCGGTTTTGATCGATGCAGTTCAGGTATTGGGTAAGGCTCCAATGGATCTTGCCAAGCTGGATGCCGATTTTGTTTCGTTGTCAGCGCACAAGATCGGGGGGCCAAAAGGTGTAGGTTGTCTGGTTGTGCGGCGTGGGTCGACGTTGCTTCCCTGGCTTCTCGGGGGCGGGCAGGAACGTGGAAGACGCTCAGGAACGGAGAATGTGGCCGGTGCTGTGGGGTTTGCGCATGCGCTCGGCTGCAAGGATTTTAGTCAATGTGTATCAGTCAGAGATTATTTTGAGAGTGAATTGCTGAAGTATATGCCGGATGTAACGGTTTATGGTCAAGCGGTGCAGCGCGTTGGCAATACCAGTATGTTTGCAGTGCCGGGAATGGATGGTGAGACGCTTCTCATGCAGCTTGATCTGGCCGGTTTTGCTGTGGCTTCCGGATCGGCTTGTTCATCAGGTAAGCGCGAGCCATCCCATGTGTTGCAGGCAATGGGTGTTGATGTGCGACTGGCACGAAGCAGTTTGCGAGTAAGTTTCGGGCCGGAGCATCAGAATGTCGATGCTGATGCGCTGGTGCGGGAGCTTCTTCGAATTCGGATGCTACTCAGAAAAATGGCCGGCTTGTAGACGTTTATGTGGAGTAAGGAGATAAATCTGTGAATATACAATTGACTGAGCCGGCGGTTAACAGGTTGCGGCAAGAGCTGACCAAGGCTGGTATGCATGCAGTTCGATTGTCCCTCAAAGAAGCCGGATGTTCCGGTCTTGAGTATGTTTTTGATTTCACGCTTGAAGGTCAGGAGGGTGATTTGTGTGAGTCTTTTGACGGGTTTCAGCTTTTTGTTGATCCTGAATCATACAGCAAAGCATTGGACGGACTGATGATTGATTTTCAGACTGATTTGCTGTCTTCATCATTTGTTTTTAACAACCCGAATAAAAAGGGTGAATGTGGCTGTGGTATTTCTTTTACGGTCTGATTTTTTTGATGTCATTATCCCCAATTTAACTTGTCATAAAAAGTAAAGTATTGCCTTTATTTTGACTGCTTAACAGTTAGGATGCTTGCGTGTTTAAATCTGTGCTTATCGTATGTGTCGGGAATATCTGTCGAAGTCCTATGGCTGAATATCTACTTAAGGCGAACGTGGAACAACGCTCGCCTGGAATAGACGTTGCTTCTGCCGGACTCGGGGCATTGGTAGGTCATGGCGCAGACAAGCATGCACTTTCACTGATGGATGAAAGAGGTATTGATATGCATTTGCATCGGGCCCGGCAGCTTACTGTCGAGATGATCAATGTTTATGAATTAATCCTGGTGATGGAGAATGGGCATGTTCGGGCCATTAATGATATGGCACCACAGTCACGTGGACGCGTACATTTACTTGGTAAATGGAACGGGAATGAAGAAATTACCGATCCATACAGGCAGTCCAGAGCACATTTTGAAGCAGCATTGTCTGCCATTGAGCGAGGAGTTACATCGTGGATAAAGTATTTCTGAAACTTGGATTTGCTCATGAAGGGCTGGGTATGAAACCAATGAGTAAAAGGCTACTGTTGTCACTGCTGGCAGTTGCAGTACTGAGTAGCTGCGCCCTTGCTCCAGGTATGAATATGAAACCTGGCCGATTCGATGTGAAGGAAGCTGATACAGATGATTTCAGGCAGGGTGTTGTTATTGAGCCCATTAATGGGGAGCTGGTTGCAAAGCAACTGTCTGTATTGCGTCAGAGCTTTGAGAGCCCTCTTGCCCAAACTTTACAGTCTGATATTGCGAACTATCAATATCATATTCTTGCTCAGGATGTACTTCAGATAACCATCTGGGATCACCCGGAGTTAACTACACCGGCGGGTCAGTATCGTACGAGTGCTGATTCAGGGAATCTTGTTCGTAAAGATGGGACTATCTTTTATCCTTATGTTGGAATCATGCATGTTGCAGGAAAGACAATGGAAGAAGTCCGTCAGGAATTAACGCAGCGCTTGAGTAAATATATTGAACAACCTCAGGTTGATGTACGAGTTGCGGCATTTCGCAGTCAGCTTGTTTATGTTTCTGGTCAGATAAATAAAGCGGGGTCTTTAGCTGTTACTGATAAACCCTTAACTGTGGTAGATGCGATTGCTTTGTCTGATGGCATCATGGCTGACGCTGACCTCCAGCATGCTACACTGACGAGAAATGGCGAAACTTATGAGATTGATCTTTTTTCACTTTACGGAAGAGGAAACTCATCGCTCAATGCTGTTCTTTTGGGTGGGGATGTGCTGAATATTCCGGATAATCAACTGAATAAAGTGTTTGTTATGGGTGAAGTGACAAAGCCATCTACCATGTTTGTGCGTAATGGCAAGTTGACGCTGGCTGAGGCCATTTCTGATGCTCAGGATTTTGGTGCCGCCGCAAATCCTGGACAGATTTATGTGATTCGAGGTAAGCGAAGTTCAGGTGAGGTCTCCCTGGATACTACAAAAGGGTTGGCGTCGGTAGATCGCTTCGATGAGAAGGCTAAATTGGAAATTTTTCATCTGGATGCTTCTTCTCCGGATGCATTGCTGCTGGCTGATCAGTTTCATTTACAGGCCAGGGATGTGGTATACGTTTCACCAACCGAACTCAGTCGTTTCTCGCGCGTATTTAAAGATGTCGGCAGTATAGTGAACACCACCGCTCAGACAATTATTTTACAACGCACACTCCGGAAATAAGGGCGTTTTTATGAGACAAGAAGAACTGCAAAAACAATCGATGATGAATATGCCATGGGACCGAGAAGATGAAATTGATCTCGGTGAGTATTTGGGTGTTTTGCTGGATGCAAAATGGATGATTTTAGTAGTGGCGATGCTGGCTACATTGTGTGCAGGTACTTTTGCTTATTTGACAACGCCGATTTATCAATCTGATGCTCTTGTTCAGGTAGAAGATAGCAAAGCAAGCATTGGGGGATCAAAAGACTTGCTTGATCTTATGGATCAGGGCGGGGCTTCGGCTGATACGGAAATTGAAATTATGCGTTCGCGTTCAGTGATTGGCAGAGTTGTTGCCAACCTGAAATTGGATGTGGTTGCACAACCGATATTATTTCCAGGAATGGGAGAATTTTTTTATCGTAAATACCATGATGAAGGCTTCAGGGAGCCTGTTTTTGGATTGGGCTCTTATGCGTGGGGTGGTGAAAAGATTCAGATAGAAAGTCTGGAAGTTCCGGAAGATATGATCGGAGAACATCTGAGCCTGATCGCCCAGGGTAATGGGAAATTTTCACTATCAAGTGAAGACGTCGTGTTGCTGGAAGGTGAGACTAATCAGCTGGCTTATAACGCATCCGGAGTTAGTGTATATATAAGTCAGTTAGATGCCAGGCCCGGCACACAGTTTGAGCTGGTCAAACGTCGTATGCAGGATGTGATTTCAGATGCTCTAAGCCAGTTAAGTGTGACAGAAAAGGGGAAAGGAACTGGCATTATATCACTTTCGTTCAGCAGCGCTTCGCCACTTTTGGCTAAAGATATAGTTGATAGTGTTGCCAACGTTTATTTACGTCAGAATGTTGAAAGAAAATCGGAGGAAGCTAAACGGTCTATAAATTTCCTTAAAAAACAATTGCCTGAAGTACGACTGCAGCTGGAAACAGCAGAAACTGAAATGAATGAATTCAGGCTGAAAAGTGGCTCTGTTAATCTTAGTCTGGAGACGCAGGCTATTCTTGCGAAAGTGGTTGAACTTGATCAGAAACTATCCGAATTGGATATGCAAAGAACTGACTTGTCACAACGCTTTACTGATAATCATCCACTACTGCAAGCTTTGGGAGAAAAACGTTCACGTTTGATGGATGAAAAGTTGTCTCTGGAGAAAAAAGTTAAGCAGCTACCGGAGACAGAACAAAAGATGCTGACCTTGATGCGTAATGTGAAGGTCAATACCGAGTTGTATACATTTCTGCTCAATAAAACGCAGGAATTAAAGGTGGTTGAAGCTGGCACTGTGGGTAATGTTCGGGTGCTGGACTATGCGGTATTACCTTATCAGCCGGTAAAGCCAAAGAAAATGCTTATTACTGTTCTGGGTTTTGTTTTAGGACTATTTATTGGAGTGCTGATCGCATTCATTCGTAAAGCGATGCATCAAGGGGTGGAAGATCCAGATCTTGTTGAGAAGAAGCTGGGCTTATCTGCCTTTGCCGGTATCCCACACTCGCTATTGCAAGGTAAGTTGCATGAGGAGATGCGTCGAAGTAAGGGTAAGTCAGGAAATTCTCTGCTGGCTTCGGTTGATCATACAGACCTGTCGATTGAAAGTCTGAGAAGTCTTCGTACCAATCTTCATTTTGCTCTGCTTGAGGCATCTAACAATGTTGTTATGATGACTGGTCCGGCACCAGGGCTCGGAAAGTCATTTGTTTCTGCCAACTTTGGTGCGGTGCTTGCATCGTCGGGACAGAAGGTGTTGTTAATCGATGCGGATATGCGTAAAGGCCATTTGCATGAATACTTTGGTATGGATCGAAATCCGGGACTCTCCGGCTTGATTTCTGGCAGCGTTAAGCTGGAAGATGCAATTCATTCAACGGACGTGAAAAACCTCTGCGTCATGCCTACCGGTGTGTTACCTCCAAATCCAGCTGACTTGCTGATGAATGAAAAGTTCGATGATATTCTAGCCAGAGTTTCTTCCATGTTTGACTTGGTGCTGATCGATACGCCTCCGGTTCTGGCTGTAACGGATGCAGTGCTCATCGGACGGAGAGCTGGTGTGAGTTTCATGTTGCTGCGCAGTGGCAGACATCCGATGCGTGAAATTGAAGCGGCGATCAAGCAGGTTGAGAAAGCCGGGATTTCTTTGGCTGGGTTTATCTTTAACGATATTTTTCCTAAACGTTCTGCCTACGGCTATGGCGGTTACGGGAACTATAATTATCATTATCAATATGCTTATAAGAAGGATAACAAAAACAGTTAGTCCTGATCATTCATGAGTCTTTGTGTGGAGATTGTGCTGATTAACAGTGGGATCTCTATACAATTGACTTGTGAGTGTATCGATAAGTTGCGCAGCATTAATTTAAAAATGCAACAACCACTCGCCATGGCTGACGAGCGCGCTTGTTCTTTGTAACACAGGTATGAAATCGATCTGTAATTGAGTTTTTATTGTCTGTTTGAAACTTCAGTCTGTCGGAATTGCTGGGCTAATTTATCGAGTACACCATTGATAAAGCCACGCGCCGGTTCATCGGTGTAGTCACGGGCCAGTTCAAGTGCTTCATTGATAATCACCTTGTAAGGGATTTCAAGGCGCTGTTTCATTTCCCATAAGGCAAGACGGACAATATTCAGTTCAAGATTGGCGACGCTGCGAATGCTGCGATTAACAACTTTACTTATATCACTATCAAGATCAGAAGTGTTTTGCGTAACGCCATTAACCAGTTCGCGCAAATAAGCCTGATCCTGAAAAGTACGATCCTCTTCCTCTAAACGTCCGGCAATCAGTGATGGTATGTCTGCATCATCACCGCCACCACTTTGCCATGCATATAAAACTTCGATGGCGGATTCGCGTGCCTGATGTCTGTTGGGAGTACTGACTTTTTTCTTATGCATCAAAAGATACCTTCAATGATTTCAACGTGCAGGCAATTTCTACGGCCGTGAGCGCGGCCTCTTCGCCTTTATGACCATGACTGCCACCAATACGCTCCTGAGCCTGTTGATGCGTATCGACGGTGAGCACACCGTTACCAACACCAATATCGCCACGATTGGCTATTTTTCCGATGGCATGCATAGCGCCCTGACAGACATAATCAAAATGTGCAGTGTCACCACGAATGACACAGCCCAGACAGACAATGGCATCAAAGCGTCCTGAATCAGCCATGCAGGATGCAATAGTCCCTATTTCGAATGCCCCGGGCACATCAATAAGCGTCAGATTTTCATCGGTGCTACCATGTTCTTTCAACGCCGTAACGGCCCCGTCAACAAGTGCCTGGGTGATATCAAGGTTGAACCGGCTGCGAATAATGCCAATACGTAAACCTGTAGCATCAACCTGGCCAGCTAAATGTGGTGAATCAAGACTCATGCTGTTTCTCCGCTTTAATCATATGTCCCATTTTATCCCGCTTGGTTTGCAGATAGGCGATATTGTCTTTATGCGGATCAATTTCCAATTGAATACGTTCACTGACTTCAAGGCCGTAGCCATCCAGAGCGATAATTTTCTTTGGATTATTGGTCAACAGCTTGAGTTTACGCAGACCCAGATCGCGCAGAATTTGCGCGCCGATACCATAATCTCTGAGATCGGATTTAAAGCCCAACTTCTTATTGGCCTCAACCGTGTCATGCCCGGCATCCTGTAATGAGTAGGCTTTAAGTTTATTCAGCAGGCCAATGCCGCGTCCTTCCTGTCTGAGATACAGAATGACGCCTGTACCTTCTTTAGCAACCTGTCGCATCGCAGCATGCAACTGTGAACCACAATCACAGCGCCTGGAAGCGAAGACGTCGCCGGTCAGGCATTCTGAATGAACGCGTACCATACACGGCGTATCGGCATCAGGCTCACCCATCACAAGAGCAACGTGCTCCGCTTTGTCGGTAGCATTGGTGTAGCCAACCATGCGAAACTCACCGAACTCAGTGGGTAAACGTACTTCCACTTCACGGGTGACCAGCGAGTCATGGCGTAAACGATGACGAATGATGTCAGATATGGCACCGATTTTTAGCTGATGCTTTTGCGCAAACTTCTGTAGCTCCGGCATACGGGCCATCGTACCGTCTTCATTCATGATTTCGCAAATAACACCGGAAGGTTGTAATCCGGCCAAATGCGCAAGGTCTACAGAGGCCTCAGTATGTCCGGCACGAACGAGAAGGCCGCCTTCGCGGGCCAGCAGCGGAAATATATGGCCGGGCGTATTGATATCAGAAGGCTTGGCACCTTCGCGAATAGCGGTGCGAATGGTATGCGCGCGATCATAAGCAGAAATACCGGTCGTCACGCCTTCAGCAGCTTCAATGGAAATGGTGAAGTTGGTTTTGAACTTGGCGTTGGTATTGGCCACCATCAAAGGCAGAGCAAGTTCATCCACTTTTTCTTGGGTCAGAGCAAGGCAAATTAAGCCGCGACCATGGGTTGCCATAAAATTAATGGCTTCGGGCGTTACCCACTCAGCCGCCATGACCAGGTCGCCTTCATTTTCACGATCCTCATCATCGGCGAGAATTACCATGCGCCCGGATCGTAGCTCTTCAATTAATTCTTCTGTTGTAGCCAGATTCATGTGTCTTTCCTTATGGCATCAGTTGCTGAAGTCTCGCCGAATTGCATCAGGCGCTCAACATAACGTCCGAGAATATCTGTTTCGAGATTAATTTGCATGCCTGCATTTAACATTCCAAGGTTGGTCGCTGATAAGGTGTGTGGAATCAGGTTGACGCTGAACAAACAACCATCCACCTCGTTGACGGTCAGGCTGACGCCATTGACGGCAACAGAGCCCTTCTTGACGATGTAGCGGGCTAACTTTTCGGGCGTATTAAACACATAGTTCCAATGTTCACCTATCGCAGTTTTACTGTCGAGCGAGGCGATACCATCGATATGACCCGTAACCATATGTCCACCCAGTGGGTCGCCAATATGTAAAGCAGGCTCAAGATTAACAGCTTGTCCGATGTGAGCGTGTGAAAAATGGGTAAGCGCCAGTGTTTCGGCTGACAGTGTTGCACGCCAGGTGTCATCTGATTTGTCGGTTATGGTCAGGCAGCAGCCATCCACGGCAATGGAATCGCCAATCTGCCATGCCGACATATCCAGATGTGTCTGAAAGTTGATGTGTGTTTGATCTGGCTCTTGCTGAATGAGCTGAATGCGTCCCACATCTTTAATGATACCGGTAAACATGATTTAAAAGGTACCGCCATTCCATCCGAACATCGAGCAGGAAGGGGCAGAAAACTCAATGTAAATGCGTGAAGTTTGGATATCAAGATTAGATTGTATCCATGTGCAGATGGTGGATGAAAGAGACTGGGTCTGCGATTCACTTAATCCCAGACTCTTGAGTTCGACATAGGCCAGTGGCTCAGTCGTACCGGCAAAACTCATGCTATGATCGCCGCTCAACTGCACCATGACGTAGTTTTCCGGTTTGCCCAGTGCTTTGGCGACCATGGCAGAAGCATCTTTTAATAAGGTCTCAGTGTTGCCGATGGCAATATTGGTTTGAATATGAAGAACAGGCATGTTAATCCTTTACAAGGTGTTGATGTGAAGTGACTTACGCTTAGGCGTCTTGATTGAGTTGTGATTTTTCCGCCAAACGTTGTCTGGCCAGCTCTGCGCGCATTACATTTTTTCTGACGCGCATGCGTTTGGTGGCATAAAAGCCAGCCCACCAGAGAAATGCAGCAACAAGAAGAAATCCAATCAGGATAGAAATACTCATGAGTTCACTGTGTCCGGGCGCAATGTTTGCTGCGCTTTTTTGCATCCAGACGTGCATTAATGATGTTGACGCCGGCCAGAATAAAGCCAAGTGCTATAAAAGCGCCCGGTGGCAAAATAAACATCAGAACATCCGGATAATCCTGTCCAAAGAGATCGAAGCCAAACAGTTGACCTTGTCCGAGCAACTCACGAACACTCCCCAGTAAGACCAGGGCAAACGTGAAGCCGGAGCCAACGGCAATGGCATCAACCAGCGAATCACTAAGCGAATTTTTGCTGGCAAAAGCCTCGGCCCGGCCAAGAATGGCGCAGTTCACCACGATAAGAGGGATAAACAGGCCCAGTACAAGATACATTTCATGCATCCAGGCATTCATCACCATATCCACAATCGTGACAAAGGCTGCGATAATAGTGATATAAGCGGGGATGCGAACATTCTGCGGGATGACGCCACGAATGATGGATACAACCAGATTTGATCCCAGCAACACCAGTACAGTGGCAGCGCCCATCCAGAAGCCATTTTCTGCCGAGGTGGTGACGCCGAGAAGCGGGCACATACCGAGCAACTGGGCAAAAATTGTATTGTTTGTCCAGAACCCTTCGATGAAAATGGTGGTATGTTGGCTTACGTTTGTTTCCGTAGTGGCTGACACGGTTGATGTGTGCTGTATCGTTTCACTCATTGGGCTTACCCTGAATCTTCTGCTCAGATGGTGCAAGGATGCGGACCTTGTGCAACTCAAATAGCTCCAGGCCGGCTTTTACGGCTTTTACGACAGCGCGTGGAGAAATTGTAGCACCGGTGAACTGGTCAAAATCACCACCATCTTTACGCACTTTCCAGCTGGTTTGGGTTAATGTTTTATCGACAAAGGAATCGAGCCATGCGTGATTCAGCGTGATACCGTCACCCAGTCCCGGCGTTTCATGATGGCTGGTCACCCGAACTGCATACACTGCTCCGTTGGGTCTGACGCCGATCAGCATGCGGATGGAGCCGCTATAACCATCCGGTGCGCTGGTTTCCCACGCAATGCCGTTGATATTGCCTTCGCCATTACGGGCCAGATAATAGGTGATGGTTTGATCATCAGCTTGCAGTATCACTGTGTCATTTGCCGGGTCATTGGCATGTTCAGGTAAAACCTGCATCAACCCATTCATGAAAGCTTCGTGTTGAGCTTTGGCAATCGGTTCGCGGGTGAGCGAATCGGTCCCACCAAGAATTACAGCACACACCATTGCAACGGTCAGCAGAGCAAGCACCATGTTTTTCTGATTTTGATCGAACATTATGTTTTACGTCCATAAGGCCTGGGGCGGCAATAATGATCGATCAGCGGCACTGCCATATTCATCAACACGACCGCAAACATGGCACCTTCAGGATAACCACCCCAGGTGCGAATGCACCAGGTGAGCACGCCGCAACCCACACCGAATACGATCTGCCCGAGTGGTGTTACCGGTGATGAAACCGGATCGGTGGCCATAAAAAAAGCGCACAACATCAGGCCGCCAGCCAGCAGATGGAATAAAGGCGGTGCATATTGGTTGGGGTCTATGCTGCTGAATATCAGCGCCAGTACAGCAACTGTGATGAGGTAAGAAAAGGGGATATGCCAGGTGATGGTGTGACGGGCAAGCAAATAGATGCCACCGATCAGCAATGCCAGCGCGCTTGTCTCACCCATGGAGCCAGCTTCACTGCCAAGAAATGCATCAAGCAGATTGTAGTCGTAGCTTTTGAGTGCGTCGATCACCGGAATGCCCTGTGTGGCAGCCGTTTTAACATGCCCCAGCGGTGTAGCCATGCTCATGGCATCGAGATGGCCGGGTATAGATTGAATGCCATGGATAAAAATTTGCAGGGATGTATTAAAATCATACAAGTTCAGGGCGCTACCACCCAGATGCATGGGCACGACCCAGGTGGTCATCATTAAGGGGAAGGAAATCAACAGAATAATACGTGCCGACAGTGCAGGGTTGAACGGGTTATAACCAATGCCACCATAGACCTGTTTACCCAGAATAATGGCGAAGATGCTGCCCAGCAGGGCAATCCACCATGGGGCAGCCGCTGGCAATATCAAAGCAATAAATAAACCGGTCAGCGCAGCAGAGCCATCGAGCACCGGCGTGGTGGGGCGTCCCATCAATCTCAGGGCCAGCCACTCGCTGCCCATACACGCACCGATACACAGGCACAGATGTAGCACAGCCAACCAGCCGAACAGGTAAACGCTGACGATGGTGGCTGGAAGTAGCGCAATCATCACGGTGAGCATGGTAATGCGAATCGAGTTTCCGCCGTGCATATGCGGTGAGCTGATATGAATCAACATCAGGAAGCATCTCCATCATTTTCCGTGGAATTTTTTCCATCCAGAACGGGTTTGGTTTCGGCGCGAACGCGTTGGCGACGGGCCGCTTTGTCAGCATTTTCGCGTTCAATACGGCGTTCGCGTTGTTCTGACCGGGCTTTGGATTCATCGGCAAAGCGGCGTTCCCGAGTCAGTTGGGCTAGCTGCCCTTTGCCGTAGCGGAAGTAATGCACCAGTGGAATGTTTGACGGGCAAACATAGCTGCAGCAGCCACATTCGATACAATCAAACAAATGATAATCCTCAGCTTTGTCGAACTGATTATTGCGGCAGTGATCGGCCAGCAGGTTGGGCACCAGATGAATCGGGCAGACAATGCTGCAATGTCCGCAGCGAATGCACGGGTCTTCATGTTTATGCACACTTTGCATCGTGGCTGTATGCATCGCCAGAATGCCGGTGGATGACTTCACAATAGGAATGTCGGCACTACGCAGTTTTTCGCCCATCATCGGACCGCCGTGGAGGATTTGAATATCGTCAAAATCTTCCAGGCCACATTGGGCAAAGACAAAACGCATCGGTGTGCCAATGCGAACGCGCAGATTTTTAGGTTTTGGCACGGCATCACCGCTGACTGTTACCATGCGTTCCGTCAAAGGTATACCTTCTGCTATGGCATCATAAACGGCTTTGGTGGTGCCGATGTTCTGGCATAGCACGCCGACGTGCAGAGGAAGCTTACCGGCTGGAATCTGTTTGCCGGTCAGGCTTTCGATGAGCTGTTTTTCGCTGCCCTGCGGGTAGCGGGTTGGCATGAGGCGAACTTCGACAGTCAGATCGAGTCTCTGCTTACTGAGGCAGGCGTTGATAGCTTCGGCAGCATCCGGTTTGTTGTCTTCAATGGCTATGATGGCTTTTTGTGCTTGCACTACATGCATCAGAATCTGCATGCCCTCGATCACCTGTCGCGTATTTTCCAGCATCAGGCGATGGTCATTGGTCAGATAAGGCTCACACTCGATACCATTGAGAATGACGGTATGTACGGGGTGATGGCGGTCGCGTAATAATTTAATGAACGTTGGAAAGGCAGCGCCACCGAGTCCGACAATGCCGCTCTGGCGAATGCGTTCGCGCAGCAGATCGGGGTCATTCTCGCGCCAGTTTACAATCGGCAGGCAGGCAGGGTCGATTGTGTCATGGCCATCGGGCTCGATAAACATGCAAGGCAGACCCATACCGGATGGATGCGGGATTCTGTGATCTTCGATTTTTACTACTTTGCCCGATGTCGGCGCATGAATGGAGGCTGTAACATAGGCATCAGCTCGTGCAATTTTCTGTCCGCGATAGACATGATCACCAATCTGCACCAGCGGAATGCAGGCTTCACCGATATGCTGTTTCAGCGGTACGATCAGCACAGGTGGCATCGGCGAAACTTCACTGGCTTGTGCTGCCGTGATTTTGTGCATCGGCGGATGAATGCCACCATTAAAATCAGAATGGCCCAGCCCGAGGGAATGCATTAATGACTGGAATAAGCTTGAATCAGACATGTTGATGACTCTCGCGTCGTTGATGTCCTATGCGTGAGCGTTGTGTATCGGGTAATGGCCAGGACCAATGCTCAATGAGTTCGGGTTTTTGCAGCATGTCGATACAATCAACAGGGCAGGGGTCAATACACAGCGTACAGCCGGTGCAATGATCAGTAATAATGGTATGGTATTGCTTCGGCGCGCCGACAATGGCATCGACCGGGCAAGCCTTGATACACAGTGTACAACCAATGCATTCATCTTCGCGCACAAAGGCGATCATCGGAATCGCTTCTTCAGCCTCAATCGCTTTGGGTTCCACGCCCATTAAGTCGGCAATGGCGATCATAGTGCGTTCACCACCGGGCACGCAGTTATTAATCTCAGCCACTTCCGATGCCACAGCTTCAGCATAAGGGCGGCATCCCGGATAGCCGCATTGACCACACTGGGTTTGCGGCAACATATCTTCGATTTTATCGGCAATCGGGTCACCCTCAATATGAAAAGCACGTGTAGCAATGGCAAGAATAATGCCTGCAACAAGTGCAAATCCACCAAGGGATAGGATGGCCATGAAAATCTGCTGCATGTGATGGATTCAGTTGGCGATGAAGGCGTGATGCCGTTTCAAACTTTAACCAGCCCGGAGAAACCAAGGAAGGCCAGTGACATCATACCTGCTGTAATCAGCGTAAGTGGAGCACCTTTGAAAGCAGTCGGGACCGGTGCGCCTTCCATACGTTCGCGCAGGCCGGAAAATAAAATCAGCACCAGAGAAAACCCCAGTGCTGCCCCGAAGCCATACAGGGCCGAAGTAATAAATGTGTTGTCCTGTTGAATATTCAGCAATGCCACACCCAGCACAGCGCAGTTGGTTGTGATCAGCGGCAGGTAAATACCCAGTCCCTGATAAAGCACAGGGCTTATTTTATGGATAAGCATTTCGATGAATTGCACCAGTGATGCAATAATCAGAATGAAGAAAATGGTTTGCAGGTAAAGCAGGTCCAGCGGCATCAGAATAAACTGCTGCACCAGCCAGGAGGAGGTGGACGCCAGTGTCATCACAAACATTACGGCAAACGACATGCCAATCGCCGTTTCCGTTTTGCCCGAGACACCAAGAAACGGACAAATTCCAAGGAATTTGGTGAGCACGTAATTATTAACCAGCACTGCAGAGAGCAGAATAACCGCAAATTCAGACATGGGCCGAAGTATAGGGGGGACAAAGTTGTAGTACACGTTGTTTTTTGTGCGGGTTTACAGGCTATTCTGTTTATGTGCGTTTGCCGTTGTGAGTGAGTCATTGGCAGGCGTTGTGAGTGAGTCGCCGGTTTACATGGCAATCTCATGCGGATTCGCAATGGCAAGAAAGTTTGATTGCAGCACTATTATGGTTAAGATCTTTGATGATGGAGGGAATGAAATTGCGTCAAACGAGGCCTGACACCGATTGCTGTAAGATCATCTTCTTGGGAGATTCGATCACTCAGGCGGGTGTTTTGCAGGATGGATACATTGCTCTCGCAGCAGAGCAGATCACTCAACAATACCCGTATCTGGCTATTGAGCTGGTAGGGGCAGGTATCAATGGTCATAAAGTACTCAATTGCCTGAAACGCCTTGATCGCGATGTGTTACAGAAGAATCCCTCCATCGTTGTCATCTATATCGGCGTCAATGATGTCTGGCACTGGCAACAACAACGCGGCACGACAGCAGAAGATTTTGAGAGTGGGTTGCGTGATATGATTGCCCGCATTCATCTGCAAGGCGCTAAAGTTATTCTTTGCACACCATCTGTCATTGGTGAAAAAACGGATGCCACGAATAAGTATGACAATATGCTTGATGCCTATGCGCAGATAAGCAGAACCGTCGCACATGAAAGCGGTTCGCAGCTACTTGATCTGCGTGTTGAATTTTTGCGCTACATTCAAGTTCATAATCCGGATAATGCTGCCACAGGGATACTGACAAAAGATGGTGTTCACCTGAACAAAGCAGGCAACCATTTTCTTTCACAGCTTGTGCTTGGGGCTTTGACCCGATCATTGGGCTGATCTTTGAGGGCTGTTTCAGCTCTCAGCTATGCGCGCTTAAGAAAGAATAGTTACGAGAGCCGGAGGCTTCTTACAGTGCCTGTTTTGCCCCGGAAAAGGTGATCCTGCGCCCAGAGAACATGGTGTTTTTTTTTATGCGCTGGCCGCGAAAATCGGCTATCTTCTTCGGTATGGTAATGCCCGTGATATGTCTCCGAACAACTTGTTGTCGTAAACATATGTTCTATAAAAGGTATCGGGGCATTACCACCCTTTTAATAGCTCCTTTGTGGCGCAATAAAGTTCTCGCGCCACTAAAGATGTTCCAGATCGGTTGGTCCAAAGCAGAAATAAGCCCCCTGTTTTTTGGGCTTAGAAGCATCTATTCAGGGTGAGATGGCAGTTGTAAGGAATGATGAGTTGCAGTTCGGGAAGATTAACGTCAATCATTTTTCTTGGATTAATAAAAAACTTACTATGGTAGGCTGGCCAATTGATGAAGATCGTAGTTTATCTGAATATGGAGAAGTCCTGTGCCTGAAACACACAAAAAAGATTATGTGGCTGGTTTTACAGTAGATGAAATCAGTGAAGATTTTTATGCCCTGTATCTAACATCTAAAAAGTATAAAAGAGATACGTCTATCCAGCTTAAAGTAAATGCTCAGTCAGGGAACTGGATTGTTGGACAGGTTGATTATCAAACGGGTGGGATGAATATCACAACAAGCCATAAATATCCTGAAGAAGCGAAGATGATTATCCACTTTAAAGAGGGGATAGCTCTCTTCCTGAAAAGAATTAAAGAATCCAATGATTAATGTTTGTATAACAGGCAAACAACGGCTTTAACATGATACGGCTACAATCATATTAACCCACTTGGGGATGACATTCATGAACGATGAGATCAATTACAGTAACAGCCCCTTGCACGGCCTTGGTTTGAAAAGCCTGTTGGTTGAAATAGTGGATCACTATGGTTTTGAGATTCTCTTTGCCTATCTGAATATCAATTGTTTCAAGACCAATCCAAGCATTAATTCCAGTGTTGAATTTTTAAAGAAAACGGATTGGGCGCGTGAAAAAGTTTCAGCCTTCTATCTGTATGAGTATAAAAATTTACCCGGAGCATCTTCTGATCAGTTTTCACTGCCTCCAAGGGAACGGGTTATTCCAGAGGGCCAGAAGCCGGGTAATCCTAAAAAACTGAGTCTGGAAGATGCTGAGCGGCTGCGCGAAGAGCGTGGAATAAAGTCAGCAGAGCGGTTGCGTGAAAAGCATGAAAAGAAGCCTGCTGCGCGAGATCCGTGGGCTGAGAAGTTCTCTGAAAAGAAAATCAATCCATGGGCGAGGTAAGGAGGGGCTGGCTCGCTGCTGCCCTACATTGAAAGTGTTTTTGCCTTAGCTTCAGCTATCATCTCCCCATGCCGTCGCTCCCCATCCATGATGTCCTGCCAGAGATCAAAGAGAAATTAACCACGCATAATCGTCTTGTACTGCAAGCCCCGCCGGGCGCAGGGAAAACCACTGCCGTGCCCATCGCTTTGCTTGATCAAGAATGGTTGGGTGCTAAATAGATCATCATGCTTGAACCGCGCAGGCTGGCTGCACGCAATGCGGCGGCGCGCATGGCATTTCTGCTCGGTGAAAAAGTCGGTGAAACCATTGGCTACCAGATTCGGCAGGACAGCTGCTTTGGCGACAGAACAAAGATACTGGTGGTCACCGAAGGGATTTTAACGCGCAAGTTACAGGCTGACCCGGAGCTTCAAAAAACGGCATTGGTTATTTTTGATGAATTTCACGAACGCAGTCTGCATGCCGATTTGTCACTGGCACTCTGTCTGCAAAGCCAGCAGATTTTGCGCGAAGATCTGAAAATTCTGGTGATGTCGGCAACACTGCATACCGATGCTGTGGCGACCCTGCTCGATAACGCACCGATTATTGAGAGTGAAGGGCGCAGCTTTCCTGTGGAGAACAGATATCTGGGTAAAGTGATGCGTCAGCACAACATTAATTCACAGCAGCAGTTGATGAACAACCTGACCAACACAGTCAAAACATTCATTCATGATCAAGAGGGAAGCTGCCTTGTGTTTCTGCCGGGTGTTAAAGAGATCAACCAGCTCTCCAGACAGATTAAAGAAATTCTTGATCGTGAATCCATCAGCAACATTGTGCTTGCACCGCTGCATGGCAGCTTGAACAAACAGCAGCAGGATCTGGCGATTGCCGCACCCCCTGTGTCATCCAGTCATAAAACTCTGCGCAAAATTGTGTTGGCCACCAATATTGCGGAAACCAGCATCACCATTGAAGGCATCAGTTGTGTGATTGATTCGGGGCTGGAGCGCGTGCTCGATTACAGCCCTGCCTCAGGCATGAACAGGCTTAACACCCAGTCCATTTCACAGGACTCAGCCGTGCAACGCAGTGGCCGGGCCGGCAGATTGTCCGCCGGTGTCTGTTATCGGATGTGGTCAGCTGAGCAGCAGTCGCGTCTGCTCAAACATGCATCGCCTGAAATCCTGCACAGCGACCTCTCATCGCTGGTGCTCGAACTTGCCAATTGGGGCGTGACTGACGTTAATGAACTGCAATGGATGGATTTGCCGCCAATGGGTGCAGTCGAACAGGCAAGAGCATTACTGCAACAACTGGGCGCAATCTATGAGAAGGGAAATATCACCAGCCACGGGCGTGACATGCTGAAACTGGGCACCCACCCGCGCTTGGCACATATGATGCTCGCTGCCCTGCAACTGAATCAGGCTTATCACGCCTGCCTGATTGCCAGTTTGCTCACTGAGAAAGATATATTTCAATCGCATGCCGACAAAAGTGCCGATATCCATGACAGGCTGAATGTTTTGCTGCGTGGAAATTCAAACCATCACGGTGTCGATAACCAGCAGTGCAAACGCATTTTACAAACCGCCGATGATTTTTTCAGGCGAGTGAAACAATGCAGTTCAAAAGGAATAAATAAAGAGAGAGCAGACGCCAATTTCAGCGGTGTGCTGCTGGCTTACGCCTATCCCGACAGAATCGCCAAACAACGAAATGCCAACCAGCCACGTTACCTGCTCAGCAACGGCAAAGGGGCGGTGATTCCGCCCTTTTTGCAGCAGCACCTGCATGAATATATTGTGGTCGCCAACCTTGATGCCAAACAGGGTGAAGCCTGTATTTATCTGGCGGCCGATATAAGTGCTGAGCAACTCGAAGAATATTTTAGCGAGAATATTGAGCATGAAGAATCTGTTGCATGGAACGACGGTGCCCAACGCGCCGAAGTGAAACAGACCAGCAGCATAGGTAAAATCATTCTTCAGGAGTCCATTCAACAAGATGTAAAAAGCCCTGCAACCAAAGAGGCTATACAACTGTGTTTGATGCAGGCCATCAGAAGTAGGGGGCTGGATTGCTTGAGCTGGAGTGATAAGGCAGTCAGCCTTCAACAGCGGGTACAATTTATTAACCACCATCTGCAAAACAACCCTGCGCTTAAAAAGCAGTTTACTGAGCCACTTCCTGATTTTTCAGAGCAAACGCTGAGCGATACCCTGGATGAATGGCTACAACCGAACCTCAGCAAAGAGAACAGTCTGAAGCAATGCTCAAAGCTGGATTTTCATGCTCTGCTTATCAACCAGCTCAGCTGGGATCAGCAACAACTGATTAAACAGTTAGCGCCAGAAAAGATCAGCGTCCCCAGCGGCTCCTCGGTGACCATCGACTACAGCGACCCCACCCAGCCTGTGCTCGCCGTCAGGCTTCAAGAGGTGTTCGGTTTGCATGACACACCCACGATACTCAATGGCCACTGCAAGTTGATGATGCATCTTCTATCACCAGCGCGGCACCCTATGCAGGTAACGCAGGATCTGAATAGCTTCTGGAAAACTACTTATCATGAAGTAAAAAAAGATCTGCGCGGAAAATACAAACGACACTACTGGCCGGATGACCCGTTCACCGCACAGGCAACCAGCAAAACCAAAAAGCAGATGAATCGTGAATAGGGAGCCGTGAATTGGGTTGAAAAAGGGTAGCGGCCCCTTTTTATATACTCTTTTACACTGCGTCCGAATTCATCATATTCACCAAGCAACTCGTCGCCCGGAGTGTAAACAAAGCAGGTCTGTTTCTGAGTAGCGCCTGCAAACAAGCCTATCGGCAAGAAATCGGCCCAAAAAGAACAACCTGCCTGCTTTCAAGTGCCTTTCGGCTGACCTGTTCACCTCTGCCGTTGTATGCGTAGCTTACCAGTACTTCACCGGTATCTGCTGAAACCACTTCCGCCAGGAGGTTGTTTGCAGTGTAGTGATACAGTCGGTTCTCTTTTTAAATCAGATTCGAGGATGAACCCTTTCCTGACCCCATTGATTTTAATCAATCCCAAACAAACCCGATTTCGTTTAATCGTTGAATTCGATCTTCGGACAGTAATTTATTATGATACCTTTTGCGCTGCCGTCTGGCCCAGGAATCAAGCTTTCTTTCGAACGCATCAGATATTTTCCCCTGGGGTTCCCGTTGACGGGTTTCAATGAAGTTTTGATATGATGTGAACCAATTCAGCCAATCCACATCAAATGGAACCCATTTGAAACCGGCATTATTTAAAAGTTCGACTCGTTCAGGTGTTACCTTTTTATTTGCAAAAGCAGTTCGCTGAACATTTACCCACAACGCGAGCTTTCTCTCCTCGGGCTTTCCGAGAAGCGAAGGGTCCCTTTGATGTTTGGCGACAAATGATTTGTATGCGTTAAAACGAGTATTCCAGGTGGTTTCCAGTGGATTCCAGTCAAATCCGATCTCATCAAGCAATTGCTTGCGTTGATCTAACATTTTACCTGCTTTTAGGGTCCTGCGTTGGGTGGCAGCCCATCGGCCAAGATTGCATTCTGATTCATCACTGGATTGTTGAGAGGGTTCAGTTTGATGTTTCTCAACAAATGCCTGGTATGCCTGCATTTGCGTATGCCAGAGCGTAACCAGCGGATTCCAGATGAAATCAATAGCGTCGAGCAATTGTTTTTTTTCTGGGCTTAATTGCCCGGTTTTATTTGCGATGCGTTGCTGATGAGCCCATCTTGCAAGCCTGCTGTCAAGAGCATCGGAAGCACTCATAGATGGTGCTCGCTTATGTTCCGAGTTGATTTTTTTATAAGCTTCAAATTCTACTAGCCATTTTTTTTTAATCATGCGTGATTACTCTTCTTGTCTGAAGTTTTTCTCCCTACCTTATTTGCAATAGTAGCATGGCCAGCAACTGATAGCATTAAACGTTTTGGTCAGGTTAATGCGCGGGAGCTGGTGGTTCATGCCAAAAAGGCTTGTTCTGGTAGGCAGTGTGCCACATTTCAGGTTTTATGCGTACTATGGATGCGTACTCTGACGCATCCGGCTACCTATTCCAGTGCAATCCGTACCCCCTCCCTGTGTGGGTAAGAGGGGTCTACCATTGTATCATTATTTGGTGAATTCAAGTTGGTATAATGATAGACCTGCCCCCGATGACTGGACATCCCGAATTTGATCCAGCAAATGTGTAAATGTCAAAGCTGACCCGGGTACTCTCTGACGCATCCGGCTACCTATTCCAGTGCAATCCGTACCCCCTCCCTGTGTGGGTAAGAGGGGTCTACCATTGTATCATTATTTGGTGAATTCAAGTTGGTATAATGATAGACCTGCCCCCGATGACTGGACATCCCGAATTTGATCCAGCAAATGTGTAAATGTCAAAGCTGACCCGGGTACCAAGCTGACCCGGGTACTCTGTAAGGATTTCATTTAGTAATACCATAACATTTCCCCATTTCGATTACTTTTAGCCCAATCGAGTTTGCCGATCTGCTAGTAACGCACGGTCGGTCATGCCCTCACGCTGTGGCGCAGCCACTTGATCAATTTTTCAACGCTGGTGAGTTCACACATCATCAGCTACTTTTTTGCCATGATTTCGTGCCTGCTCCAATAACTGCTGGAGTTGAACATGCGTTTTTTCCAAGGCATCTGGTGCATTTATCCACCAGTCGGTTGACCAGATTCGAACGATCTTCCAGCCCAGTCCGCGCAGAACCTGTTCGCGCAGTTTGTCGCGATCTCTGGCGGTGGCTGATCTGTGGTAGGTTGCGCCGTCACACTCAACACCGGCGATGTATCGGCCTGGCGCATCAGGATCAACAACGCCGAGGTCTATTCTGAACGATGAAACGCCGACCTGGGAGTGTACCACCCAGCCTTTGCTGCGCAGGGCTTTGGCTACGGCCTCTTCGAAGGGGCTGTCGTAGCCTCCTTGTGAACCGCTGACCGCTTCAGCCAGAGCGCTGGCTCCGCGTTCTGCGAACTCCAGAAAATGCTTTAAATCGTGAACACCTTTGGCCTGGGTGCGGGAGAGATCAATCTGCTCCGGGCCAAGGCTGCTGAACACCCGTAGTTCATGGCGGGCACGGGTGATGGCTACATTCAGACGTCGTTCGCCGCCGCTCCGGTTCATTGGGCCAAAGTTCATGGATATTTTGCCTGCTAAATCAGGCCCATAGCCGATGGAGAAGTACATGATATCCCGCTCATCGCCCTGAACGCTTTCAAGATTCTTAACAAAGACCGGTTCCAGTGCATCTTCGGCGAAATAGGGCTCGATTTCGGGGTGTTGCCGCCTTGCTTCATCCAACAGATCCTCAATGAGGCGCTGCTGTTCGGAATTGAAAGTCACCACGCCAATCGTGAGCTGCGAGGCCTGGAATGTATGATCCAGCAATCTTCCCACCAACTCACTGACCAATGCTTTTGCTTCGGGCTTATTGATGCGTGCGCCACCTTTTTCATACATGCCATCAGCTATTCGTTGTAGACTGACTGCGCGATCATCGGTAACCGGAGATGGAAAGGTGACCAGACCGCCGTTGTAGTAACGGTGATTTGAAAAGGCAATCAGACTTTCGTGACGGCTCCGATAGTGCCAGCTAAGGTTCATTGTTGGCAGGTTTGCGCCGATACACTCATCCAGAATGCTCTCCAGATCCGCCTCAACATCCTCATCCAGATCATCATCACTGTTCGATGCGGCACGGTTGAAAAAAGAGGTGGGTGGCAGCTGCTTGGGATCGCCCACCATGACCACCTGCTTGCCTCGCGCAATCGCGCCGATCGCATCCCACACCGATATCTGGGAGGCCTCATCAAACACCACCAGATCAAACAGTGCCGTTTCCACCGATAGATACTGAGCGATGGATAGCGGACTCATCAGCAGGCAGGGGGTCAATTTGGTGATCGTCTCCGGCATCAGGCTGATTAATTCTCTGAGCGGCTTGTGTGCACGTTTCTTTTGAAGCTCCCGGCGCAAGATGCCCCATTCGGATTTTCTGGTGACGTTGCTCTGATCGGGCAGATCGGCGCACAGCCCGGCATGGATGTATTGTTGCGTCATTTCCGTAAAGCGATCATCCAGCTTTCTGAAATCTTCGATTCGTTTTTCATGCTCAACTGAAACGAAGCTTCTCAGCACCTCGTCACCATCGACGACGCTATTCAGCCACCATCGGCAATAGTTGGTCTCAAAGGCATCACGAACCGAACCCGGTTCAATCTGCCCCTGTTCTAGGCCAAGCACCAAAGGCTCAAGGCCGACGGTGACCGCTTCATTTCGAGCCTTGCGCCAGGCACACCATGAACGAAGGTTTTGCTGCCGGGATGGAATGGCGGCTCCGATTTTGGCGAGCACAGCAGGATTGTCGCCACACTCATGCATCACCTCTTCCGATTCATTGCCAGCCTGTTGCGCAAAGTGATCGACAGCCGCATCGAACGCATCCAATGATTGGATCAACTGGCTGCCTGCACCACAAACAGGCCCCGCTGAATCCAGTAAACTGTTTCCCACGCCCAACAGCTTCTCAATGGCTGACTTTATGCTGACTGCGGAATCCAGATCTTGCGATAGTGCTGCAATTGCCCCGGATATCTCTTTTTGAAATTGAATGACGCGTTCAGTTTCGTCGAGCTGTGTCGTCAGACTGCACCAGATTCCGCCTGTCTTTGCACCCATTGAATCCAGCTTGCCGATCTCTACCTCCAGCGTACGAAGCTGCTCAATTCGCTCCAGATCAGCGGCTACCTCAATGGGTTGTTGCTGGAGCAGATGTTCGGCAAGAAGCTTGCGGACGGTGCGCTGCTTGAACCAACGCATGGGCCAGAAGGTATCGCAGGCCTGCTGCCACTGTAGGCGTAACAAGTTTGCATCAAGCCGGATCACCTCGGGTCGATAGGGCGCAGACAGCTGTTGAAAGATCTGTTGATGCTGCTGGATCAGGGACGTGCCGTGCTGCAATCCATCGATCAGGCTTCGCGCATCCGGGCGCAGAACAAACTGCCAATCATGCCCCGCTGCTTTGGGAAGTACCGTTGCCATCAGGCGCAGCCCCCGGCGTGTGCGCTCATTCAGTTTACCAATGCTTACGCCTATCGTCCTGGCAAAGCTCGACGCTGCTTCTGATAGTGATGCCGTTCGGGGAACGAGCTGTTGCGCGGCAGCGACCATCTGCTGCTGCCAATGGGGTGACCATGCATCATGGGTGATATATGCCAACGGATTGTTAGCAACTTTTCCAACGTCCCGAGCATTCACATCCAGTCGATCCGCCAGGTCGCGCAACTGATCAAGTGCATCGATATCGTGGATATCGGGGGAGGGCCATGCTAAATCGAGATGCACAACATGACTGCCCGCCAGCATCTGACCAATGGCGCGGTAGGCCGTCAGGCCATTGTATCGTCTGCAATGGAGCTGCTTCACAAATGCGTTCAGCTGGAATCGAACCGTTTTGAGCTTCTCTGCCTCCCGCTGCCACTCGGCTGCATCAATGCTACCTTTGGATGCCCAAGCTCTGCCCAGTTGCTGCAACACCTCCAGTTTTCGCGCCTTGTTGGAGTGCAGCTCAAGGCAAAAGTCACCCAGCCCCACCTCCCGCAAGCGCCGGTAGACAACATCCAGCGCGGCAATTTTCTCCGAAACAAACAGTACCGTCTTCTGTTCGGCCAGACACTGGGCGATCAGGTTGGCAATGGTCTGACTCTTGCCCGTACCCGGTGGCCCGATCAGCACAAAATCCTTACCTCTGGCTGCGGCCATGACAGCCGAAAGCTGCGATGAATCCGCTGGCAGTGGGCAAAAGGTCTCCTGCGGCGAATGCAGTTGATCAAGGGTGCGCGGTTCTGGAAAATCGACGTAGTTGGGATAGGGATCACGAGGGGTATCGATCAGATGCCGAACAACCGGGTTCTGCTTCAGCTGTTCGGTTCTGTCGACCAGATCTTTCCACATCAGATATTTTGCAAAGGAGAAGGTAGAGAGAACAACCTCTCTGGAGACCTCCCACCCCTTAATCTCCTTAACGGATTGAGAAACCACTCTCCAAATCCCATCAACATCAAGTCCATGCTCATCTTCGGGCAGAGCGCCATCAACCACTGGAAGTTCAAGTGCGAAATCCTGCCGCAACATCTGCACCAGTGTCGGGTTAAACCGCGCTTCATCATCATGCAGGGTCAAACTGAAGCCATCGCGAACACTTCTTCGATTTAACACCACCGGAATCAAAACAAGCGGTGCCCGAAATTTTCGCTCATCCTTGTTGTCACGATTCCAGACAAGAAAGCCAACGGCGAGAAACAGTGTGTTAGCCCCACCTTCAGAGAGCGTGGAGCGAGCTACGCGGTAGAGATCCGTCAGCCGTGCATCCAGCTCTTTTTCATTAATGGCAACAAGAATTTCATCTCGCCTCAATGCATCCAGTGCATGTTGCTTGCGGAGATCCTCATTGCTCTGTGCTTCATGAATCGTGATGTCACGAGCATCCGTTCCATCCATTAGATCGGGACGCGGCTTGAGTCGAAGCACCTTGCCGTCAGCCAGACGATCCTCCAGTTGGCCGGGCTCTGGTGCATCCAGCACAATTGTTCGATTGTTGGTTTTGAAATTCAGCAGATTGTTGCGCAGCGTTAAATCTAGCAGTTTTCGTTGCCACAGCTCCAAACGATCAACCGGCCTGGAGGCGGTCTCATCAGAACGGCGAATCTCCTCATCGGGCAGATCGGGAGCTTCATCGAATGCAATGGGCAGCTCTTCCTGTTCTATCTTCTCTGCCGCAGGGGCTTCACTTCCGCTTGCCAGTGGTTTGATCCTTTGCATTCTGGCGCGTTTGATATCCACCAGCAGCTCGAATGGGGTTGTTGCTTTCTCTTCGACCTGCCGAACTCCCATAGCAATGGCATGCTTGAGTGAAGGCGTCGGACGCTGTGTCAGCAACGTGGTTTCAAAGACGATCAGCTCCTGAAGCTGGATGCGTTTGCGCAGTGCGCTCACATCATCGACAACTGCCGCTGAAAAATCCTCGTCTTTTAACCAGACACCGGCGAATGCGTGCCCTTTGGTAAACACAATCACAGGGTTTAATCCGCATTGCTCAAGTGTCGCACATATCAATACGGCTAGATCCAGGCAGGTTGCAATCCCTGCATCAGCAATCTGATTGGGGGCGCGTACTTTTTGCCCCAGATACTCAAAACTGGATGGTGGCAGGGAATAGTCCAGCGCCATCGCGCCCATGGCTCCCCAGATGGCGGAAGTGAGTTCCCACGCCCGTTTCGGGCCACCCTGGTAGCCATTGAGGGCAGCATCTCTTTTGTTGCGACGAAGTATCTCGGCAGTTTTTTTCAGTAACAGCTCAACTTGGCGATCATTGGGCAATACATGCGCAGCAATCATTTCGGGCATGTGATCAACACCGGCCCAGTGGTTGCGAGGTAATAATTCGATAACCTGCTCATAGTCGGCAAGCAGCGCATCACCCTGAGATAGCGAAAGAGATACCTGCACCATTTCCGCTTCGTTCAATTTCATCAGCATGGGGTTATCAAGCTCAAGATTGAGTTGCTTAATGCGCAATCGCTGATGATGGCCAATACTCTCTATATGCCAGACTCTTTTTTTGACGAAGGAGGGCGACGATGAGAGAGAAAGCTCAAGACTGGCAAGATCATCATCAGTATGGTTTTCGATGCTCAGCTCCAGCAGTACGGGAACCGAGTTTTGCATAAAGGCGAGATTGAATTTGGGTGTGAAGGATGCGTGGATTTTAATTGTGGAGATCGCTTTTTTAGAATCATCGGACTGCCCAGATCTATGCATGCTTCCCTCCCTCAAGATCAGCCGATATTTTGATAAGATTCCATAAAGGCGGTGAGTATGCTGCTTTTTGGCTTAAGTTCAATAAGACTATGGGAGGGTGGGGTGATCTTTTTTGTAACGAAGAAGCTCGCGGAATAGACAAGAAGTTTTTTTCACTCTGCAAGGTGAAAGCGCACAGTTTACTCTTTGGTAAATGAGCATTTTCAACGCATCAGGCGGAAAAATCAAGGGCGGGTGAACGGATACAAAAATCACCGTATTGCGCTGGCGTTGAGCCGAATCTTTTGTTATCGATCAGTGAAGGGGTCTGAAGGGGTCAGGCTGGATAAATGGATTGCGACACGAAGTCACGTAGGTATTTGTTATGATTAGGTCATTCAGGATTCTGAAGCCTATTACATAACCCGGTGTTCTGCCACCGGTATCCGGCAGGGCCATGCGTTGAGGAGTACTGCTCCGATGGGTGTGAAGCGCCTTGTAACGTAGCCCGAGAGGGAAACCTCTGGAGAGTGAACCGTGAGGAACGCTCAACTCTGCCAGCATCAAGGCGGTAGGGAGCTAGGATAGAACAATATGGCTAACGATCATGTGAACCACTGCACCGTCGTCATCCAGACCAGGCCTAAGATGCTGACAGGCCTGAACCAAAAGGTGTGTGATCAGGAAGGAGGGCTTCCATTTCCCTCCTCGCAGATGTTGCGTCACCGGCGGAGGGGTGGAGCCTAAGTTGTTCACAGTGGTATCTACGTGGAACGTGGAAACCCCGTACCCTCCTGCCTTGCTGAGGTAGGAAAGCGTGCCGCAAGGTGAGCCGACAGGATGTGCGGGTGTAGGAGGATGGAAGAAGCAAATGCCGTTTTGTAATGAGGCGGATACGGAGTGAAACATATCCGGCACGAAAGCGTGTCCACGTCCATCTGGTGCTTCTTTGCGAGAGAATTTGGAGAACCGGTAAAATGAAGGAAAAGCAAATGACGGCGGCTTCGCCCGCTGGTGCGCCTTCAACAGGCTTCAACCACTGGAACAGTATTGACTGGTCAGTGGTTCTCAAGCACGTCCATCGGCTTCAGGTGCGTATCGCAAAGGCGGTTGAGCAGAAGCGATGGCATAAGGTTGTCGCCTTGAGTCATCTGCTTACCCACTCGTATTACGGCAAGATATGGGCCGTAAGGCGAGTTGTCTCCAACAGGGGCAAAAACACGGCAGGCGTTGACGGAGTGATCTGGAAGACGCCGAAACAGAAGATGAACGCGGTCAAGGCGCTGCGGCAACGGGGGTATCGCCCCCAACCGCTGCGCAGGGTCTACATACCCAAATCCAACGGCAAACAACGTCCGCTCGGCATCCCCACGATGAAGGACAGAGCCATGCAGGCGCTATACGCGCTGGCCCTGACCCCCATCGCGGAGAGGCTGGCCGACCGGAACTCATTCGGATTCCGGGAGAGACGCGGCGTTGCCGATGCCATCGAACAATGCTTCATCTGTCTTGCCCGCAAGACATCAGCGCATTGGGTGTTGGAGGCGGATATCAAAGCCTGTTTTGACCGGATCGACCACGACTGGATGGTTCGGCATATCCCTATGGATCGTCGAATTTTGTCAGCGTGGTTGAAGTCGGGCTATATCGAAGAGCAGGCCTTCAGGCGGACAGAGGAGGGAACGCCGCAGGGCGGCATCATCAGTCCGGTACTTGCTAACATGGTGCTCGATGGTCTGGAGGCGGCAGTTCATGCAGCCGTTCCCAAAACCGGGACGCACGTCCATGTGATCCGTTATGCGGATGACTTTATCGTCACCGGAGCAGGCCCCGAAATACTGACAGGCCGGGTTAAACCGGCGGTGGAGGCTTTTCTCGCATGCTGGGGGCTTGAACTCTCACAGGAGAAAACCCATCTGCGCTCTATTCATGATGGCTTTGACTGTCACGTCATCTCGAAGGTGATCTTCAGCGATATTGACCGACATGTTGATCGACTGCTTCGCAACTGGATGCGTCGCCGCCATCGCGGTAAAACCATCACTTGGTGTAGAAACAAATACATGAAGCGGTGGGGCATGCGGTGGCAGTTCACCATTGAGTCGAGGCTTAGAACCGGCGTGATAAAAATCGCCAGACTGTTTCACGCTGCGGATTTACCCATCATTCGGCACATCAAAATCAACGGGGAAGCACATCCCTACGACCCAATCTATGCCACATGTTTTGAGCAGCGACGAAGCCGACAACGGCAGCGTCGAACGATGGATCAAAGGGTGCTGTTAACCACAGCCTTGGAACGAATCTGAATGAAGCGTGGATGCTCCTCTTGCTCAATGGGTAAAGGCTCCGGCGTGGCAAGCAGGTATGAGATGAAGTAATCGAAAATGTAAAGTGCATTGAATGTGCGCCGTTGCGGGGTAGGGTGCTGCACCCTTTACTCGAAGGGTTTCGCATGGTGCGCAGCAAGCGCTGAATGGAATGCGGAATATTTGAATGTTTATATAAGCTCGTTGGAGGTTCTCTGGTATGCTTGAGCGTACAAATTGCGGCGTGATCCGCACATCACAACTGGGACAAAAAGTGCGGGTCAACGGTTGGGTGCAAACCAACCGTGACCATGGTGGTGTGATATTTCTGGATGTACGGGATCGCACAGGCATCGTGCAGATTGTTGCCCACCCGGATACGGCTGAGATTCACGCATTGGCACATTCATTGCGTCAGCAGGATGTGGTTGAGGCGATAGGTGAAGTGATTGCCCGAATTCCAGAAACCATTAATGCCAAACTTCCAACAGGTGAGATCGAAATCAAAATCACGGGTCTGACAGTGCTGAATCGTTCAGAGACGCCGCCGTTTTCTGTCGATGACGATTGTAATGCAGGCGAGCAGCATCGTCTGGAATATCGTTATCTGGATTTGCGTCGTCCGATGATGCAACGCAATATCATGTTGCGTCACAAGGTAAGTCATGCGGCGAGAAGTTATCTGGATTCGCAATCTTTTCTTGATATTGAAACACCGGTATTGAATAAATCCACTCCCGAAGGCGCACGTGATTATCTGGTGCCGAGCCGGGTGTATCCGGGTTCATTTTATGCTTTGCCGCAGTCTCCACAGTTATTCAAGCAGTTGCTGATGGTGGCAGGTATGGATCGCTATTATCAGGTGGCACGTTGTTTCCGCGATGAAGATTTGCGCGCGGATCGTCAGCCCGAATTTACCCAAATCGATCTGGAAATGTCGTTTGTCACGCAGGATGACGTGATGGCACAAGCTGAAGGATTGATTGCGGCGATGTTTGAAGCAGGTATGGGCACGAAGCTGGAAACGCCGTTTCCACGCATTACCTATGCCGAGTCGATGGATAAATATGGTCTGGATCGTCCGGATATGCGTTTTGGTCTGGAGCATATTAACATTACTGAAAGCATGCGTGATGTGGAGTTCAAGGTGTTCCGTGAACCGGCGACCCATGGTGGTCTGGTGAAAGTGTTGCGGGTGCCCGGTGGCAGCAGTCTGTCGCGTAAGGAAATCGATAATTACACCAATTTTGTCGGTATTTACGGAGCCAAGGGTCTGGCCTGGATCAAGGTCAACGATGTGACCAGTGTGCCCGATGGCTTGCAGTCGCCGATTGTAAAATTCCTGCCGGAGGATGTGCTTAAAGGCATTCTGACGCAGTGCGATGCGCAAACCGGTGATATCCTGTTCTTCGGTGCAGGAGATAAGAAGGTGGTCAACGATTCGCTGGGTTATCTGCGCGTGAGAATCGGTCATGACCTTGGCCTGATTGAGGGCAAAGGCCATAGCATGGTCTGGGTGGTTGATTTCCCGATGTTCGAGTGGAATGCCGATGAGAAGCGACCTGAATCGCTACATCATCCGTTCACAGCGCCTTACCCGGAAGACTTGCCTAAGCTGGAGTCTGATCCGCTGAATATTCGCTCACAGGCATACGATGTGGTGTGGAACGGTACCGAAATCGGTGGCGGCTCCATTCGTATTCACGATGCTGAAACGCAGGCGCGAGTATTACGTGCGTTGAATATTTCCGACGAGGAAGCCAATGAGAAATTCGGGTTCCTGTTGCGGGCGCTGAAATACGGTGCGCCGCCACATGGTGGTCTGGCTTTTGGTCTGGATCGTATTTTGTCACTGATGGTGGGTGCAGAATCGATTCGTGATGTGATTGCCTTTCCGAAGACGCAGAAAGCGGCCGATCCGATGTCGGATGCGCCATCTGAGGTTGATGATCGCCAGTGGAAAGAACTGGGTCTTCGCAGGCGCAAAACAACCATCGATCTGGCCTAGTAAAACCCTGGAAACAGTCTGCTGCTTTACGCCAGCGACTGACAGGGTAAACTTCGAAGATTGAGGTTGTTCAGAGCTTCCTAATGACGGGTGAGCATGACTCGCCCGTTTCTTTGTTGGTCAATGTAATTCATCAGGAGTAACCCCCACATGCCGCGCAGGAACGATATTTCATCCATTATGATACTTGGGGCCGGGCCGATCGTGATCGGACAGGCGTGCGAATTTGATTATTCAGGTGTGCAGGCTTGCAAGGCACTGAAAGAGGAGGGTTACCGGGTTATTCTGGTGAACTCCAACCCGGCAACGATCATGACCGACCCGGAATTTGCCGATGCGACGTATATTGAGCCGGTCGACTGGCAGGTGGTGGCAAAAATCATCGAAAAAGAACGCCCGGATGCGATTCTGCCAACGATGGGGGGGCAGACGGCTCTGAATACGGCGCTGTCGCTGAATAAGCATGGAATTCTGGATAAATTCAACGTGAAGCTGATTGGTGCCCAGCCTGATGCCATCGATAAGGCGGAAGACCGTGAGCGCTTTAAAGAGGCAATGGATAGCATTGGTCTGGAAATGGCGCGCGGTGGTTTTGCCCACGATATGAATGAGGCAAGGGCGCTGGCTGAGGATATCGGCTTTCCGATTATTATTCGCCCATCGTTTACACTGGGTGGTTCTGGCGGCGGTATTGCCTATAACCCGGAAGAATTTGAACAAATAGCCAAATCAGGTATGGATGCCAGTCCGACTGATGAAATTCTGGTCGAGGAATCCATCATCGGCTGGAAAGAATATGAGATGGAGGTGATGCGCGATCATGCCGATAACTGCGTCATCATCTGCTCTATTGAAAACTTTGATGCGATGGGTGTGCATACCGGCGATTCAATTACTGTAGCCCCGGCGCAAACGCTGACCGATAAAGAATATCAGCGCATGCGTGATGCTTCGATTGCCATTCTGCGCGAGATTGGTGTGGAAACCGGCGGTTCAAATGTGCAGTTCGCGGTGAACCCGGACGACGGCCGCCTGATCGTGATCGAGATGAATCCACGCGTATCGCGTTCGTCTGCCCTGGCTTCCAAAGCAACCGGTTTCCCGATTGCTAAAATCGCGGCCAAACTGGCGGTGGGTTATACGCTGGATGAGATCCGTAACGATATTACCGGCGAAACCTTCGCGGCATTTGAGCCGACCATCGATTATGTGGTAACCAAGTTGCCGCGCTTTGCCTTTGAAAAATTCGAAGGTGCGGATACGCGTTTGACGACACAGATGAAATCGGTGGGTGAAGTGATGGCGATTGGCCGCAGCTTTACCGAATCACTGGGTAAAGCCATGCGTGGTCTCGAAACCGGAACGCATGGTTTTGATTTTTGTCTGCCGGAAGGTGTTTCCAGCGATGCATTTTTGCAGGAAAAGCTGGCAGTACCCGGAGCGGAGCGTTTGTGGTGGATGGGTGAGGCATTGCGTTTGGGAGATGACGCAGGTTGGACAGAAGAACGTGTTTATGATGTGACCCATGTTGATCCGTGGTTTTTGCGTGAAATCGCTGCCGTCATCAAACTTGAAAAGTCACTTGCCGGCCGTGCTGTGGAAGCGCTGTCGAAACAGGACTGGCGGCAGGCCAAGCGTGAAGGACTCTCGGATAAACGATTGGCGCAATTACTAAGCTGTGATGAAGCAGCAGTTCGCAAAATGCGTACGGCCGCTGGCGTGGTGCCGGTATTCAAGCGCGTGGATACCTGTGCGGCCGAGTTTGAGGCGCATACGCCTTATTTGTATTCTACCTATGAAGATGAGTGTGAAGCACGCCCGACTGATGCCAGAAAGATTATGGTGCTTGGCGGTGGCCCCAACCGAATCGGTCAGGGTATTGAGTTTGATTATTGCTGTGTACATGCCGCCTTCGCTCTCTCCGAGGATGGTTATGAAACCATCATGGTTAACTGCAATCCGGAAACTGTATCGACCGATTACGATACCTCGGATCGTCTTTATTTTGAGCCGCTGACCTTTGAAGATGTTATGGCCATTGTTGATGTGGAGAAGCCGTTCGGTGTGATCGTACAATTCGGTGGTCAGACGCCACTGAAGCTTGCCGAGTCGCTTGAAGCTGCGGGTGTGCCGATTATCGGCACCAGCCCCGACATGATCGATCTGGCTGAAGATCGTGAGCGTTTTCAGAAATTATTGCATGATTTAAAACTGCGTCAGCCGGAAAATGGTACGGCGCGTTCTATTGATGAGGCGATTGCTGTAGCCAACCGTGTCGGTTATCCGGTGGTGGTGCGTCCATCTTATGTGCTCGGTGGCCGGGCTATGCAGATTGTGCATGATCATGCCGGATTGCTGCGTTATATGACAGAAGCTGTAAGTGTCAGTCATGATCATCCGGTGTTGCTGGATCGTTTCCTGAATCAGGCGATTGAGCTGGATGTGGATGCGCTGTGCGATGGTGAACGTGTGGTCATTGGTGGTATTATGGAGCATATCGAGGAAGCCGGTGTTCATTCCGGTGATTCATCCTGCTGCCTGCCACCCCACTCGATTTCGGAAGATATTCTGGCCGAAGTTCGCCGTCAGACAGAAGCGCTGGGGCTGGCATTAAACGTGCGCGGATTGATGAATATCCAGTTTGCTTTGCAGGGTGATGATATTTATGTGCTGGAAGTGAATCCGCGTGCTTCACGTACGGTACCGTTTGTTTCCAAGGCAACCGGCAAGCCGCTGGCCAAGATTGCGGCGCGCGTGATGGCCGGGCAGTCGCTGGCGTCGCAGGGAATCACTGAAATTCCGCAGCCAACACGTTTTCGCTCGGTGAAAGAGGCGGTGTTTCCGTTTGTGAAGTTCCGGGGTGTGGATCCGCTGTTGTCGCCGGAGATGAAATCCACCGGCGAAGTGATGGGTATTGCACCGACATTCCCGGCGGCATTTGCTAAAGCCCAGTTGGGGGCCAGTGTACGTTTGCCAAAATCGGGTCGGGCATTTGTTTCGGTACGTGATGCGGATAAACAGCGCGTGGTGGCACTGGCGAAAATTTTGGTAGATAGCGGCTTCGAAGTGCTTGCCACATCCGGTACCCATAAATTATTTACCGATGCCGGTGTGCCGAGCAGTAAAGTTGCCAAGGTGACCGATGGTGTGCGTCCGCATATTGTCGATCGTTTATTGAGTGATGAGGTTGCTTTTATCGTTAACACGACTGACGGTGCGCAGGCCATTAAAGACTCCAAATCCATTCGGCAGGCTGCACTTGATCGCGGCATAGTATATTTTACTACCATTGCCGGTGGACTGGCTGCTGCTGAGGCTATTGCCAGTGGTTCAGATGTGACCGATGTGACCAGTATTCAGACATACCATAAGGAAGGGTATTAATATGCAAAGAGTGCCGATGACAAGACAGGGCGCAGAAGCCATGCGCAAACAGTTGGATTATCTGAAGAATGAAAAGAGACATCAGATTATTGCAACCATCGAAGAGGCGCGGGCTCACGGTGATTTGTCTGAAAATGCTGAATATCATGCCGCCAAAGATGATCAGGGCATGAATGAAGCCAAAGTTAAGGATCTGGAAGATAAGCTGGCACGTGCGCAGGTGATTGATCCTGCCTCGATAGAAGCCGAGTCCATCGTTTTTGGTGCTACGATAGAGCTGGTTGATTGTGATACGGCAAAAAGCGTGACCTATCAGATTGTTGGAGAGGATGAAGCTGACTTGTCCAGGGGTATGATTTCTGTGACTTCGCCGATTGCACGGGCGTTGATTGGTAAGGAAGAGGGGGATGTGGCTACCGTACATGCACCCGGTGGCATCCGCGAATATGAAATCGGCAAGGTGATTTACCGCTGATGTCGTGCTCTGCCCAGGGTATGCATATCGCTGCGATACGGCTGGGTTTGGGGCTGATTTTTGGCTTGCTGATCGTATCCGGCTATGTGGTTGTACCGATTCTGTTTGCCCAGGCCGATTCATCGACTGAGGCAGGACGATTGGCCGGTCATATATTTGCCGCCGTTAACCAGGGCGTATTACTGCTGGCGGTGGCGCTGGCTGCTTTCTGGTTCAAGTTGCGCCAGGTCAGTCCACCCAGTCATGTTGATTGGATGTTGCTGGTACTGCTGGCCGCACTGGTCGGTGCCAATGGCTGGCTGGTTGCTCCGGAAATTGAAAGCATCAAACATGCGGCAGGTGCCATCGATCAACTGGCCAAGGATGATCCGTTACGTATGAAATTCGGCATGTGGCATGGCGTCAGCTCTATCCTGCATCTGCTGGCATCATTAGCGGCGGCCGTTTTGTTGATGAAAGGTGCGGGCACCCAAACAGCTGCATGTCAGCCTTCCGGGAAGGGGTGTGCTTCAGTATGAATCCGGTGCGCACCTGGATGATGATTCGCATGGCGGATACGCCATTGATGATTTTCCTTGGCTCGCTGGTGGTCATTTTCCTGATGCTGATGCTGATCGGCGATGTGTTGGCTCCCGTGTTGTTTGCCATTGCACTGGCTTATGTGCTGGATGGTGTGGTGCAGTTGCTGGTTCACTGCCGTTTACCGAGATTACTGGCTGTAATTGTTGTGTGTATCGGAGCACTGTTGATTGTGCTGTTTTCGCTGCTGGCGATTTTACCGATACTGGTTGAACAAACCATTCGCGTCACTTCACAATTTCCCCAGTACATGCAGAGCTTGCGCGAAGCTGTACACCAGTTGCAAATGGATTACGTCAACTGGATTAATCCGGAGCACGTTCAGCAGCTGTTTGCATCTGTCGCTTCTCAGGTGAATGTCTGGGGAACTGCCATCGTCTCATATTCATTAACTTCGATTCCGGGTTTGATGGCGCTGATGGTATACGCCGTGCTGATTCCGGTGATGGTATTTTTCTTGCTTAAAGATAAAACGAGCATTCTGGCGTGGGGCGAAAGTTTCCTGCCGCATGACCGGTCTTTGTTGTCACGCGTCTGGAAAGAACTGGATATGCAAATCGGCAATTATATCCGGGGCAGATTCTGGGAATCACTGCTGGTCGGATTTTCCATGTTTGTCGTGTATGCCATGATGGGGCATCAATACGGCTTACTATTGGGCGTTCTGACCGGAATCTCGGTGTGGATTCCGTTTGTGGGAGCTGCACTGGTGACGATTCCTGTGGTGATTCTGTCATTTTTTCAATGGGGTTTCACCGATACCTGTATGTATGCCATCATGGCCTACGCAGTGATCCAGTTGATCGATGCCAATGTTGTGATCCCATGGTTGTTTTCCGAAGTGGTGAATTTACATCCGGTTGCCATTATCGTTGCGGTTCTGTTTTTCGGTAATGTTTGGGGTATTCTGGGCGTGTTTATTGCCATTCCGATGGCGGCGCTGGTTCAGAGCGTGCTGATGATCGTGGCTGAGAGAAAGCCGAAAGTTGCGGCACCCACATAGTTATTTTTGAAAGAATAAAGCCGTTGATGCAGTAAGGCCCGAATGTGTTATGTTTGCCGCTGCCAATTGACAGCGGAATCTGGCCTTTTAGCTTGCCGGCAGCAAATTTTGGGATTTATATTCAAACTATTTTGACAAGGTGATTGTGTGAGCAATAAAAAAACTAACCAACCGACTATTCCGAGTAAAGATGAACAACCGGAGCACTCAGCATTTGCTGTGGAAATGGAAGAGCTCAAACGTGATATGCGTTCGGCGCAACTTGTTGACTGGATTCATAAAAACCAACAGCAGCTGATTGCCGGTGTGGTCATCTTTTTGCTGGTGATGGTTGGTATCAGCTTGTGGAAGGAAAATGAAAAAGCCAAGGTGGAATCAGCATCGTTGCTGTATCAACAGGCCATGGGCGCACAGGAAACTGAAAAGCGACAGGCTTTGTTTAATCAGGTGATAAAAGATTATCCGGGTAGCGGTTACCGTGTCCTTTCGTTGCTGCAACTCTCTGTGCTGGCCAGTGACCCAAGCGAGGTACTGCAACAAATTATTGATTCGAAGGATATTCAGCAGGAATTGCGCTGGCAGGCCCGTCTTGATCTGGCTGAATATCAAATAGCCCATGGCAAGGCCGATACAGCCAGGGCTTTGCTAAGTGAGCCTGTTGGTACGCAATATGAAGAGCTGCGCAACTATTTGCTGTCAACCTTGTCTGACGGTAAGCAAAAGATTGAATATCTCAAGAAGGCATCCGAAGGGCCATCCAACGATACACTGTTGAAAGAAAAAATTGATGCGATGCTGGCTAAATCCGAGGCTGTTGAATAAGTGATTATGACACACTCGCCCGGCGTAGTGACATCGATACCCCGTGCTTATCCGTTGCTATGTCTGGCGTCGGCATTGTTGACTCTTTCGGGCTGCTCATGGCTGCATTCAGATGCGGCATCTGAAGGCCCGGCAACTGCGTTGAGCAAGCAGGGAATTGAGCAACATTGTTCGGTTGATCTGGATAATCGTAAACCTGCTGATGCATTCGGTTTCAGCACGCCGGGTTTCTCAGTCGGTCAGGATGCGTTAATCGTAGTCGGTGGACATGATGCCAGAGCACATGTTTACAATGCATCGTGTAAAGAAATTTCACGCACACCGCTGCGTAATAGCAGTGATTCAGGTGCTGTCATTCTTCCGGGTGGCCTGGCTGTACTGGGCGATAGTGGTGGTTATCTGTATGGAATCAGGCCTGAAAGCGGTGAGTTGGTCTGGTCATTTAATCTCTCCGGGCCGTTAACCAGTGTGCCGGTGGTCATCGGAGACGATGTGCTGGTGCAAACACTGGATAACCGAATCTACCGGGTTTCTGCCGATGGCAAGAAACAATGGAGTTTTACGGCATCCGCTGGTGGTCTGGGCTTATATCTGACCCCATCTCCTCTGGTGCAGGGAGATAAGGTGTTCACGGTGTTTAACAACGGTGATGCATTTGCCTTATCCGCTGCAACGGGCGACGTATTGTGGCGTAAACAGATTCTGTTAAGCAGTGATGCTGCAGTACTAAGTGAAATTAAAGCGCCTTTGGCCGATCCGTTGATGCTCAAGAGCATCGCCTGGGGTAATGATAGTGCAACTAACGCTGTCATGTTTTCATTTTATCAGGGTAATATCGTGATGCTTGATGCCAATGATGGAAGACTATTGTTTTCGCGTGAATTATCACTTCGCTCCACCCCTTTTGTTGATGGGAATATAATGATTGTTGCTGATGCACAGGGACGTGTTCAGGCGCTGGATGTTGACAGTGGTAAATTAGCCTGGGAGCTTATATTGTCGAAAGGTGAATTGGTCGGACCTGCTTATTTTGCTGATGCCTACTGGTTCGGCGATAATCACGGGCTTGTGTATCGTGTAGATCGTGCCGGTAAACTTACCGGCACTTGGCAGGCTGGCGGAGAAATTACCCACTCGCCGGTTGCAAGCGCAGGAGGCGTTCTGGTACGCACCAATCTTGGTGCCCTGTACGTGTTGCAATAATGGCTAAACTACTCCCTATCATTGCAATTGTGGGTCGCCCGAATGTTGGTAAATCTACATTATTCAACCGTTTGATCGGACAACGTAAGGCGATTGTTGGCGACCGTCCCGGCGTCACTGTTGATCGTCTGGAAAGTCATTGCACCCTGGCCCATCGGCAAGTCATTATGGTGGATACCGGTGGTATCGGTGAAACGCAACATGGTTCGATGCAACATGCTATTGACGCTCAGGTTGAAGCCGCTCTGGTGGTTGCTGATCTTGTTCTGTTTGTGGTGGATGGGCAGGTGGGCAATACGCCGGTCGATCTGAATATTGCTGATAAGCTGAGACGGCAGGAAATACCGACGCTGCTGGTGGTTAACAAAGCTGAAAACTCCAACGTGGCGCTGGACTTCTTTTCGCTTGGCTTGGGTGAACCGGTTGCAGTTTCGGCGGCTCACGGTTCCGGCATCAAGTCACTGGCCAGTCTGGTGGCTGAGAAAATCGACGCAGTAAAATCTGGCGACAAAGCTCAGGATGAAAGTGTTCAGGATGTGCTGGCCAGTATCACCGTTATCGGGCGCCCGAATGTCGGTAAATCGACGCTGATTAACGCCTGGGCCGGTGTGGATCGTATGGTGGTAAGTCCCATTGCCGGTACCACGCGCGATGCGATAGATATTGAAATTGCCTGGGGTGATAAAACTGTTCGCCTGGTGGATACCGCCGGTCAGCGTAAGCACGGACGTATTGCTGATGTGATTGAGTTTGTCGCTCGTGTGAAGGCAGTGCAGGCATTTCGCCGAGCACAGGCTGCCGTGATGGTACTTGATGGTTCCGAGGGTATTGTTGAGCAGGATTTGCGGTTGATGCATCTGGCTGAGGAAGAGGGTTGTGCCTTGATCGTTGCAGTCAATAAAATCGATCAGCTGGATGATGAAGCATGGGCCTATTATCAGGAGCGACTGCATTTTCGCATGCGCGGACTTAAAAGTGTGCAGGTGTTCCGCATTTCCGCTAAATACAAGAAAGGCACAAAAGCTTTACTCAAAAAGGCGGTTGAAGCTTCAAGGCGTAATGCTTTTGAAGTCAGTACCGGTGTATTAAATCGTTGGCTGGAAGCTGTGCAGGAAAAGCAATATGCTCCGAGTCAGGGTGGTGCTTCGGTTCGTATGAAATACGCCTCACAGGTGGCAACCTGTCCACCGACGATTAAAGTGTTCTGCAATCGCCCGGCAGCTATCAAAGAATCCTATTTGCGCTATCTTAAACAGGATTTCTGTCAGAATTTCAAGATCCCCGGTGTACCTGTGCGGTTTATTTTTTCGGCCAGTGAAAATCCGTATGCAGAGGGTCAACCACGTAGCCATCCGAAAGCTGACAAAGACAGGCGTAGTAAACGGCATTCCTGATTATGCATTGTTTTGAAGAGAGTCGAATTCTTCCATGTCCGGTTCGCAATATGTTTGATGTGGTGATAGATGTGGAAGCGTATCCTGATTTTCTGCCCTGGGTGGATCAGGCGCGTGTTCTCGACAGGCAAGGTAATGAATTCAGTGCAGAACTGGTGGCGGATCTGGCCGGTATGAAACACGCCTTCAGAACAACCGACCGATATATCCCTGAGAAGCTGATTGAAATTCGTCTGCTTGATGGGCCCTTCAAGTTTCTCGAAAGTCTCTGGACCTTTGAGGAAGTCAGTGAACAATCATGCCGCGTACATTTTTCTATTGAGTTTGAATTCAAATCGATGATGCTGGATCTGGTGGCCAGCCCGATATTCTCCGGCGCATGTAAATCGATGGTGCATAGTTTTGAGCAACGTGCCATCGCGGCCAGCCGCTCATGAATATCAGTGTATGTTACGCTCTGCCGCAAGAACAGTTCCTGGAAATATTAGAAATGCCCGAAAATACCACCGTTGAGCAAGCTATTGCGGCGAGTAAAGTACTGGAACAATTTCCGGATATTGATCTGACGGTGAATAAAGTGGGTGTGTTCGCCAAGCTGGTGAAGCTGGACAGTGAACTGCAGGATCATGACCGCGTGGAGATCTATCGATCCTTGCCGGGTAAGCCACGCAATGCTCATGCAGCGGACGATAAAAAAGACAGAATCAGAGCTAAAAGGGAGAAACGAAATACGGATTAAGAAAGGATATTTTCATGTTTCTTTCATAAGCCGTTTCCAAAATACGCTTCGAACTCTGTTCCTCAAAGGCTTTCAGTTCAGACTGAAACGCGAAAATAAATAGCGATAACATATGGAGGTTTGATACGTGCGACATATTTGTTTCTGGCTTGGAGCGTTTCTTGCGTTAATAGTTTCTTCGGCAGCTTTTGCGTTGCCCGATAGCTTTGCCGATCTTGCTGAACAGCAAAGACAATCTGTAGTGAATATCAGTACAACAAAAGTGTTACGAGCAAATGGGCCGATGCAACAGCAGATGCCATTTGCCTATCCGCCATTCGACGAATTCTTTAAAGAGTTTATGGATCGCTTACCACAGCAACAGCAGGAGTCACACGCACTGGGAACCGGCTTCATTTTATCGCGTGAAGGTTTTGTTATTACCAATAGCCATGTTGTCGACGGTGCCGATAAAATTGTTGTTAAAAACAGCGAAGGTGAAGAGTTTGAGGCTAAACTGATCGGAATCGATTCAAAGCTGGATGTGGCGGTGCTGAAAATCGATGCTGAAAATCTTCGTCCTGTAAAACTGGCTAATTCAGATGATTTACGTGTCGGTGACTGGGTTGTGGCTATCGGAAATCCCTTTGGTCTGGAGCAGACAGTGACTGCAGGGATTGTCTCTGCACTGGGTCGTGTCATTGGCTCAGGACCCTATGATGATTTCATTCAGACAGATGCGGCGATTAATCCGGGCAACTCCGGTGGGCCGCTGTTTAATGTGCGCGGCGAAGTCGTCGGTATCAATACGGCGATTTATACCCGCAGTGGCGGTAGTAACGGCATCGGTTTTGCAATTCCGATCAATCTGGCTAAATCGGTGATCAAGGAACTTCAGGAAAACGGCTTTGTTGAACGCGCCATGCTGGGTGTACAGATTCGTGATGTGGATGAAGAAACCCGCAAAGCCCTCAATTTACCCGATAAAACCGGCACTTTAGTGGCACAGGTTTCATCCGGTTCAGCGGCTGAAAAAGCCGGCATTGAGGCCGGAGATGTTATCGTGGCACTTGATGGCGAAAAGATTAAATCATCGCACGATTTACCTATTCGTGTTGCCCGTCATCATCCCGGAGATCATGTGAAAGTGACGGTAATCCGAGAGGGTAAGGAAAGAGTGATTGCGGTTACCGTGGATGCCATGGAAAAAGAAGAAGCCGCAGCGCATGAGCCTCAAAAAGGCGGAGCCCAGCTGGGATTATTACTGCGTCCATTGAAAGATTCGGATGTGCCTGTGTTACAAATTCATGTTGATCATGGGTTGGTTGTTGAACGAGTTTTGCCCGGTTCACCAGCCGCACAAGCGGATATTCAGCCCGGTGATGTGATTTATAAAGCGAACAATACGGACGTCGATTCATTGAATGATTTGCGTCAGGTGATGGAAGCGCTGGAAGAAGATGAAGCATTACGCGTGCTGATGGATCGTCATGGCAACAAGACTTTCCGTATTATTCGTCAGATAAAGCGTAAATGATAGCTCCGGTGTTGACCCTGATGAGCCGAAAAGCCTGTTGTCTTTGTGATGAGGCTGTCAGGGAAGTTGACGAACTGGTTGAGCAAGGATTATGTAGCCTTGAGATTGTCGATGTTGATCAGGATATCCGTCTGGCAGCGTTATATGGCATGGATGTACCCGTGCTGTTGAACGATGCCGCTGTGATTATGAAACATCGTATCGACCGGGAAGAACTTAGAACTTATCTGAATGGAGATTCGGCATGATCGGACGTTGGATTGCAGCTCTGGGAATTCTTGTGCTGATTGGAGGTCTGGCCTGGTTCGGCTTACCTGAAGCAAAACAAAAAGTCAGGGAGCAGCAGCCTGCCATTGCGTTTGCTTTGCCTGATCTGCAAGGAACCAGTCAATCTCTGCCTCTGGGCGAAGTGATTTTGTTGAATTTCTGGGCAACATGGTGTCCGCCATGTCGTCAGGAAATGCCTTCGATGGTTCGTCTGTATGAAAAATACAAAGATCAGGGCTTGAAGGTGGTTGCGGTTTCTGTCGATAAAAACAAGAGCGCGCTGGATGAATTTGTCGCTGAATATAAGCTGCCATTTACGGTATTGCATGACATCGACGCGATGGTTTCGGAGCAATACGGCGTACACCGCTATCCCGAATCATTCTTGATTGGTCGTGATGGTATTGTTCAGATACACCAGATCGGTGCGATTGAATGGACTTCTGATGTGGTGACAGCCGCAGTTGAGCAGATGCTGAGCAGTAATCCATCGATTGACCCCAACGTTGACGCAAACCTTGATGCAATCAAATAACGAGATCGTACAACTGGCGGTAGAAATCTCAGAACTTCGCCAGAGTCTCAAAGATCACAATTACCGATATTATGTGCTGGATGATCCAATCATCAGCGATGCAGATTATGATCAGCTACTGCAACGATTACAGCAGCTGGAGCAAATAGAGCTGCAGCAGGGTGGAGAGATTCCGGCCGATTCACCGACGCAAACTGTCGGTTCCCGCCTCAGCCATGTATTCGAAGCCCGCGAGCACTTAGAGCCCTTATTATCTCTGGCCAATGCATTTACCGATCAGGACATGAGAGATTTTGATCGTCGTTTATCCGAGATGATCGGACAGACGCTCATGCAGTACATCGTTGAACCAAAAATCGATGGTCTGGCTGTGAATTTACGCTATGAAGCGGGTCATCTGACCATTGCAGCTACGCGTGGGGATGGAAAAACCGGCGAAGATGTGACGGATAACATCCGTACCATCTCCGATATTCCGTGGTCGCTGACGGGGGATGACATTCCTGAAGTGCTGGAAGTGCGCGGTGAAGTGTACATGTCGAAAGCTTCATTCGAGGCGCTTAATGCACAGCAACAGCAGAAAGCTGAAAAGTTATTTGCCAATCCGCGTAATGCTGCTGCCGGTTCGCTCAGACAATTGGATGCAAAAATTACAGCCAGCCGTCATCTGAACTTTTTTGCTTATGGTGCCGGTCGTGGTATCGCATCACTGGCTGATACCCAGAGTGGTTTATTACAGCGTTTCAAAGCTCTGGGTTTTGCGGTGCAGGATTTCGATTTACTGGCCGATATTGAGCAGGTGCTTGAACATTACGCCCAGTGGCAACAGAAGCGCTCAACGCTGCCGTATGAGATCGATGGTCTGGTGTATAAGCTCAATACATTTGAGCAGCAAGGCATGGCGGGATATGTGGCCAGGTCACCGCGCTGGGCGATGGCTTATAAATTTCCTGCCGAGGAAGTCACGACCACCGTACGCGATATTATCTGGCAGGTTGGCAGAACCGGCGTGATTACACCGGTGGCCGATATGCAGCCGGTGAAAGTGGCGGGTGTGATAGTGTCGCGGGCGACGCTGCATAATGTTTCCGAATTGCAGCGTAAAGATGTGCGCTCAGGTGATTGTGTGGTGGTTCGGCGTGCCGGGGATGTAATTCCCGAGGTGGTTCGTGTTGTGATTGAAGCGGATCGGCCGCGTGGTGAACTGCCGGATATTCCTGCGTTATGTCCTGTTTGCGGAGCGCATGTGGAACAGCAGGACGGAGAGGTGGCGATTCGTTGTTCGGGTGGGTTGTCGTGCCCGGCACAGCTGAAAGAGCGACTGAAACATTTTGTTTCGCGTGGTGCGATGGATATCGAGGGTATGGGAGAACGACTGGTGAATATGCTGGTCGATGAACCGGATCAGTCGTTATTAAAATTGCGTTCGGTGGTCGATATTTATCGCATTGATTATGCACAGTTTCAGGGGCGGGAAGGTTTTGGTGATAAAAAAATCAACAACCTGATGGCCGCAGTCGAAAAGAGTAAAAGCACATCACTGGAAAAATTCATATTTGCTCTGGGCATTCGCCATGTCGGTGAGGCTACGGCCCGCGCCATGGCTGCCTTTTTTCGCAGCATCGAAGCCATTGCAGAAGCCGATATTGAAACCTTGCAGCAGGTCAACGATGTCGGGCCTGAAGTGGCAATGAGCACCTATGACTTTTTCAGGGAGCGGCACAATCAGGATGTACTGCAGTCATTGAAAGGCTCTGGTGTATGGCCGGAAGCATTACCCGAAGAAGAGCCGAAATCAGCCGACGATCATCCGCTGGCCGGTAAAGTGGTCGTGTTAACCGGTACGCTGAGCCAGATACCAAGGGCGCAGGCACAAGCTGCTTTGCGGCAGGCGGGAGCTAAAGTCACTTCTTCGGTATCGGCAAAGACCGATATCGTGATTGCCGGTGAAAAGGCCGGGTCAAAGTTGGATAAGGCAAGGGAATTGGGCATTGAAGTCGTTGATGAAGACCAACTGATGCGCTGGTTACAACGCTAAAGTTTTTCACATGAGCCTTTTTTGCTCCTGTTTTGTACAGAAAACACAATCGGCATTGACGAACAGCCTTCGGGTTATTATGTTGCGCCCTCCGATGGGAGATCGTCTAACGGCAGGACAGCGGACTCTGACTCCGTCAATCAAGGTTCGAATCCTTGTCTCCCAGCCAATAAAATAAGGGCTTCTGAGAAATCAGGGGCCCTTTTTCTTTTTCGGTGGGGGCACTGGCGGGACACTCATGGCAATAAGCAGTAACTGGGAAGTATCTGAAATGTTGAAAACGGCTTAGTGCTGCTTGGTTGTTGATTGGCGTGGTTCGGCCAACTGCAGACAGCCAGAGCAGCATGTTTTTTATGTCAAATAATCAAGCCAAGTTCAGCACTGGCGTCTGATCGCGAGGTGTTATTACACGAAAATGAACTGCCTCCGATGGCCAGCCGAATTTGAGTAACCTCGTTGCAACGGCGGTTCATGAATTAATCTGCGAGGCTCTCTATGAAGAAGAGCTGTTTAAATAAATAAGCTTCAGCAGGAGCTGGATGAGGCTGCATAGCGGCCTCTTTTTTCTTCAACGTCACGGCAGGAAAATTGATTAGTTGCGATATTTGACTACTCTCCGCTTGGGTTTGGAGGCTATGTGAACGCTGTTGAAATCGAAGAGGCAATATCGCAATTAGCTGAACAGGATTTTGATCCTGAGGAGTTTCCGTTTGCGTTTCTTGAGGCATTCGGAAATAAGGCGACGACGATTAGGCGTCTTAAAAGCAAAAAGAGTTCTTCCAACGTCTCCGATGTTGAGGGCGGTGTGTTGCAGCGCAGCAACATCCATATCGCGGTTTGTGAAGAGGGTCGAGTTACTGAAATCCTCGACAAACTTAAAACCAGCCCTGCAACAACCAAAGCAAAAGCAAAATATATATTGGCCACTGATGGCATTACTATTGAGTCAGAGGATTTGACCTCCGGGGAAACAGTGGTATGTGCATATCCTCATTTCCCGGATCACTTCGGGTTCTTCCTCTCTCTTGCCGGTATTAGCACTGTTAAGGAAATTCGTAATAACGCCATCGACATCAAGGCGACCGGCCGCCTGAATCGTCTCTACGTCGAGCTATTGAAAGACAACCCTGATTGGGCGACCGAGTCGCGACGCCACGACATGAATCAGTTCATGACCCGCCTGATCTTCTGCTTCTTCGCCGAGGATACCGACATCTTCCATGGCGATGATCTCTTCACCAACACCATCGAGCAGATGAGCGATAGCCGCTCGGAGAACACGCAGCATGTGCTGGGCGAGCTGTTCAGGGCCATGGATATCAGGCCCGAAGAGCGCGAGGCAGCCCATCTTCCGCGCTGGGCCTGCACATTCCCATGGGTGAATGGCGGCCTGTTTGCCGGCTGCAGGGATATTCCGAGGTTCAGCCGCATTGCCCGCTCCTACCTGCTGCATGCCGGCAGGCTGGACTGGAAAGAGATCAATCCCGATATCTTCGGCTCGATGATTCAGGCCGTGGCCGACGATGAGGAGCGCGGCGCGCTCGGCATGCACTACACTTCCGTGCCGAACATCCTGAAGGTGCTTGGTCCGCTGTTTCTCGATGAGCTGCGCGAGCAGCTTGAGCAGGCCGGCGATAATGGCCGCAAGCTGCTGAATCTGCGCAAGCGCATCTCTAAAATCCGCGTGTTCGATCCCGCCTGCGGCTCGGGCAACTTTCTGGTGATCGCCTACATCAGGCTGCGCGAGATCGAGGCCGAGATCGTTCGCCGGCGCGGCGAGCCGGTGCAGCGTTCGTGGATCAGGCTGGAGAATTTCTACGGCATCGAGCTGAAGGATTTCGCCGCCGAGGTGGCGCGGCTGTCGCTCCTCATTGCCGAGTTCCAGTGCGATGTGCGCCTGATCGGCCAGAAGGAGGCCAAGGCGCTGATGCTGCCGCTGAAAAACACGGGGCAAATCCGGCAAGGCAACGCCCTGCGCATCGACTGGTTTGAGGTGTGCCCTCCAACCACAAGCAGTGCAAAAACCCATTCGGATGATCTGTTTCATACGCCTCTCGATCAGCCGGAAATCGATTTCGACAACCAGGGCGGCGAGACATATATCTGCGGTAATCCGCCGTACAAGGGTAGCCAGACACAAGCCAAAGAACAGAAAGCCGATTTGGCCGCAGTTTTTGAACCTTACGGCATCTCATCGAAGCAGATTGACTACGTTGGTGGTTGGTTCATGAAGGCTGCGGCCTATGCACAGTCAACAAAAACAGAATCGGCTTTCGTAAGTACGAACTCAGTTTGCCAAGGGCGCATCGTACCGATTTTATGGCCGAAAATTTTCGAGTTGGGCTCATTCATTTGCTTCGCGCACACTTCATTCAAGTGGGCCAATCTGGCTGCGCATAATGCAGGCGTCACGGTTGCCATCGTCGGTCTTTCAACACAGGCCAACAAAAAACGACGGCTTTACGACTTGAATCGCGATGGCGAAACCACTGTTCGAGAGGTTCCCAACATCACGCCTTATCTCACTACTGGAGAGAACGTCATTGTAACAAGTCAGCGAAATAGCATCGCGGGCTTGCACGATATGTCATTTGGAAATATGCCCATCGATGGCGGCAATCTCCTCATGTCGGCAACTGAAGTTGCCAACCTCGGACTGGATGCGCCCGACAACGATACGTTTGTTAGACGCATATATGGTTCGGCAGAGTTTATCAGAGGCCTTGTACGCTATTGTCTTTGGATACCAGATGAGCGTCTTGGTCGTGCTTTAGAGATTGGGTCAATCCGAACTCGCATTGATGGTGTTCGAGCTATGCGGCTAGACAGCAAAGATGCCGGTACGAGGGAAATGGCTTCGCGCGCGCATCAATTCAGGGAGATGTACGCAGGAACGTCGCATACGCTTATATTGCCGGGAGTCTCTTCTGAGGGGCGTGAATACCTTCCTGTTGGCCTTCTTGACAATCGTTGTGCGGTTAGCAATCTCGCCTTCGCCCTCTATGACGCCCCGCTATGGAACATGGCGCTGATTGCGTCGCGCCTGCATCTGGTCTGGATCGGCACCGTCTGCGGCAAGCTGAAAACCGATTTTCGCTATTCCAATACCCTCGGCTGGAACACCTTCCCCGTACCGATGCTGACCGAGAAAAACAAGGCCGATCTGACCGCTTGCGCCGAGGATATCCTGCTGGCCCGCGAGGCCCATTTCCCGGCCACCATCGCCGAACTCTACGATCCGAAAAAGATGCCGGAGAATCTGCGCCACGCCCACGAGCGCAACGATGAGGTGCTGGAACGCATCTACATCGGCCGCCGCTTCAAAAACGACACCGAACGCCTTGAAAAACTGTTTGAGCTGTACACCAAAATGGCAGCGGCAACCGCCAAACCCGCGAAAAAAGCAACAGGGAAGAAGACATGAGCCAGCGCATGAGCAGCATGCTTGTCAGCGCTATTTCGCCAGAATCGGGAGATGTCGAGGAAAAGCGCCGAATTATCAGAAATGCCTGTTGCAGCAGATGTTTGTATGATTCAAAAGAAAGCATACAGTTTAGTTTTCCGATTAACGTCTTGGGGGAGGATGCATGCTGAATGATCGTGAAATCAAAGAGCTGATCGCTTGCCCGAAGAGCATTGAAAGATCGGAACCAAAACATGGCATGCAGACCGATGGCCGGTTTAATCGGCGCAGCATGGAGCTCAAATCAGCTGATCAGAAACACAGTTTTACCATGTTTATCAGGCAGAGCACGGAGTTGATAGAAGATTTCTCCATTGGGCTTGTTTATAAGTCACTCGATAAGGAGAAGGGTAGTGTCAATTTGATTCGCTTCAACGGCAGTCATGGAGAAGTCGATTGGAGCAAAGATGGGCATTATTCGGCTTTTCACATCCATAGGGTTAGCGAAAGTTTGCTGAATCAGGGAAATAGAGAACCGAAAGAGATTGAGCTGACTCATCGATATTCGACGTTGGAGAGCGCATTGGCTGAGTTTTTTAAAGAGATCAAACTCGAAAATTGGCAGGCCTACTTTCCGGAGCTCAAGCAAATGACGTTGCTGGGAGTTGCAGGGGAAAGTCATGAATAATCTTGTAGAGGTGGTGAAACACGCGTTTGAGGGCCAGGTGAATCTGCATGAGCGGCGTAAAGGCATTTGGCAGTTGATTCTCCCTGTCTTCCATGAAGATGGGGACATGATCGACATATATGTTCGAGTGAGTCCGGACAGTGGCAACCTGATTCGGATAACCGATTTGGGGCTATCATTGATGCGCCTTTCATATAACTTTGAAATCAACACGCCTCCCAGAGAAAAAATATTTGAGACTCTGTTGATACAGAATGCTGTTATGGAGCATGAAGGCGAATTGTATCTGGACAGCGCCCCTGAATTGCTGTTTCAGAGTGTGATGCAGTTCGTGGGACTGGTTCAGAAAGTATGCAATATGCGGTTGTGGCAGCGAGATACGGTCAAGTCATTGTTCTATGAAGATTTGGAAGTGTTTGTCTTTGACAAGCTGAGCATGTTCCAGCCGAGACAAAATGTGGTTCCATTGCCGGATTATCCAGTTTTGGAAGTGGATTATGTGTTGGAAGCGAAAAATAAACCATTCTTTTTATATGGGGTGGGGAGTCAGGATAGGGCGAAAACAGCGGCTATTGCATTGCTCGAATTTCAGAAAGCAAGCCTGGCATTTATGGGCGTGATTGTTTATGAAAGCATGGAAAGCATGCCAAAGAAAGCAGCTACATATTTGACTAAAAACGCCGATAAGCAGTTCACTTCACTTGATGACTTCCGTTCATCAGGTGTGCAGACGCTGAGCCGTTTAGCTGCTTAAGAATGATGGCGCCAAATTGATGGTGCCAATTGAAACAAATTCGAGGAGATAGGGGTCAGGACTCGTTTCGCGCATTCATCCCTATAGGAGATAGGGGTCAGTAGGAGATAGGGGTCAGGACTCGTTTCGCGCATTCATCCCTATTAAAGTGAACAAAATGCAGTGCCTGGTCTTGAATTGTGCATGAGAGGCTGGTGACGAAGTTCACTGAGAAGAGGCTGGCGGAGGCAACATGAAGTTTGAAGTCTATTGCGACGAAAGCAGACCCGACTTGCTTTGCCGGGGAAAGATGATGGCCATAGATCATTCAATTCGTCACACGGTACTTGACGGCCTTACCTTGCAGTATATTGTTCGCCGCGCTAAAGTTAATATATATGTTAACCGATGTGCTATAGTGAAGGGTAGCGTATGAAGCTAAGCATTAAAGGCCCTCGCTTAACCGTACGCTTTGTAGAAGATGACGACTCGATGGAGAACTGGAACAAGTTACCGTCATGGAAAGAGGCGACAGCAATATGGCAAGAAAAAGACAGATGCAAGGACACTCAGATTGAAAAGGCTTACGTTCAGTTGCATATAAAGATGCAACGAATGGCGAATGGGGCACGGCTACGCAATCCTGACCATTTTAATACTGAGGCTGATCTTCCTGACAAGAAAAAATTCTATGCAATCAAACAAGGGAAGATGCGGGCATATGGGTGGTTTTCAAATGCAGAAAAAGGTGTGTTCATCGTTAGTCATTTTGCTTATAAAAAAGGCCGGAAATTAGACCCCGAAGACACCAAACGAGTGGTGGATAACTGGAAAGTAATTGAAAGAGGTGGGTTATGAGAAATTATTTCGAAGATTGGAAAAACGAAAGTGTAGATAGACAGCGTCTTGTTGTTGAAGAGTCGTTCATTCTGGATGTAACAGAAGAGATTCATGCACAGATGGAGCAATTGGGAGTGGGTCGCGCTCAACTGGCCGAGCGAATGGGGAAGAGCAAAGCTTATGTATCACAACTCCTGAGTGGCAGCAGAAACATGACTCTGCGCTCTTTGGCCGATATCAGCTTTGCGCTTGAGTTGGATGCTCCAAAAGTTGTTTTTGAGAGGGCTGACGCCCCTGCTTCCAACGGTGATTGGCAGCACTCCGACAACGTAGTGCGCATGTCCAATTACCATGCCAGAGGTGGGTCAATCGAAGTCATTGAAAGCTCAAACGATGACGGCTGCTGGCGGGCAGCTCTATGAACAGAGAGCTGCTGAAAAAAGCCGCTGAGGTACTGAATCCTGTCGGGGTCTACCTAAGAAGCTCGAAGGTTTACACACACACAGGTTTTCATCCGCCGTATAACAACGGTGAGTTTCAAATTCAGTATAAATCGAAAGTAATAAGCGAATATGAATTATTGCGTGCAGAAGAAGGGCAGAGCTTTATTGCATTTCAGTATGAGGCTGGCGTTCGGTTGGTCGATGAAACAGTCGATGAAAAAGATAGCGCATATGTTCGGGCGGAAATCCTTGCTGTATTTGCATCAGAATATCAGTTGAAGGAACCGGAAGCATTTGATGAAGCGGCCATGTCTGAGTTTCTCAATTGTAATGTGCGCTTTCATGTATGGCCGTTCTGGCGTGAATATTTGCAATCGACCTGCACACGCATGGGGTTGCCGGTGATTCCGCTCCCGCACCATTTCCGCCCGCAGGAATCTGAAAATAAAGAATGATGGTGCCGGTCTTGCATGGCGCATAAAATGATGGTGCCTAGTCTTGAATCTGAATCGCGCCCCGCGAGCGCGACGAAGAGGTGCTGGAACGCATCTACATTGGCCGCCGCTTCAAAAACGATACCGAACGCCTTGAAAAGCTGTTTGAACTCTACACCAGTATGGCAGCAAATAAGGCAAAGGGCGCTGCGAAACCCTCAGTACGGAATAGAGCTTCGTGACTCTCACCATTATGGCTATTCAGTGTGAATGTATTGAGTAGTCTGAATTCGATCAGAGACAATCAGGAGCAGCTTGAATTCTGGGCCAAGAACTTTTCGAGTCTGGGCCAGTTTGATTTGATGCCACCCAGAGGCTTTGCAGATTACGTCTCTAAACTCGGGCTATCCTTCACCCTTGCAGAGGAGACGATAAAAGGTTTATGGCAAGTTGGCCTATTGAGGGCTGATTTTATTAAGTCTACTCGCAAGCTCAACAGGAAGGGCGTTGAATTTGCCTACACAACTGATGATGGCGAGCATGTCTATTGCGATTTTCGAACCGTAAAAGTTAAGCCAAGCGGATGGGTAAACGCACTGAAAGAAGCCGCTAAATTGCCCTCCCATGTGAAACTATATTTTCATCCGTTCCGATATTATGCCCTTTGGCATTTAGAGCGGGCCTTTTACCCCAACATTATTCCCATGCAGTTCCTTTGGAATGTTGAGCGATACCCTGCACTCGTTGAAAGTTATCTGGCTTGTATCAATGAGGCTTCGAAGAGCGAGTCATTTTGTGAAGCGCTGAATAAATGGAATGACGATGTGGCTACTGCGGTGATGTTTGAGCCATGCGCGTACACAAAGATCTTTCACAAAATTCGACTCAGGTCATTCCCTTATACCCATGAAGCCCATCAAGAGGCGTTATCGTTTTACAAAACCCTTGTGTATCCGTTACTCACTGAGATCGGAGTGGATGACATCGAGTCGAAACGATCTGACTTGTGCCAGATGGCAGAAGTGATTGATCCAAACAAAGAGATTCACACCCTGTTGCGATTGGCCAATGCGGACGTTCGGCTGAAAATCAAGGGTGAAATCGGTGGAGCCATGCTATTACTGACAATGGCAGAAACATTGCGAAGAGCTACTGAGGAAGCCTTTGATATTAGCCTCCCGGAAGAAGATCAGAAGGGTTTCGGTCAATGGATGCGAGGAGCACGGGAAATCAAATATGGTACTGAACGAATTTTTGATGCATCGGAAGTGGTGCGAAAGAAGTTTCTTGGTTCTTGCGGACTGAATTCCGCCCCTCGTTTTCGATGCTATGTTGAGGGCGAGACAGAATATGGTGCTCTCGATAGTTATTTTACTCCGGAAAGTGGCGTGGAATTAATCAATCTGAAGGGTCAATTTATCGAGAGGAAAGGCAAAGGGTTGGCATTTCGGGATTCGCTTCGGCAGGACAAGCAATCTCATATTTTGAGTATCGTGATACTTGATGGTGATGTAAGTGATAACGAGCGTGCCGTACGCCAAGCAGCACAACAAGATCAAATGTATGGAGAGTTTTATATCCAGAAGCCTGATTTTGAGTTTGGGAATTTTTCTGTAAATGAGCTTGAAGAAATACTATGGAATATGGCGGTGGAGCGAGGGGCTGCCGCCGAATTACGCACAACGCTGCAGGCTGCCCTGGAAGGCGTTACTTCTGGCGACGCTTTATTTAAGGCTGCCAAAAGCAGCGTATCGGAGTTGAATCAGCTTGGTAAAGGCGCTGACTGGGGAGAGGTTCTGATGCAGTTTGCAATGAATAATCCCGATAGAGAAGATACCAGTCAAAAGCGGCAAATTTACGAGATAATCGAAATCATTGTGCGCGGGCTTTCATCATGGTATAGCAATACTCCATCTGAATATCGGGTGGATAAACAGACGGGCAAGCTGATCAAGAGGAGTGATGAATGATGGTGCCGGTCTTGCATGGCGCATAGGGGGTGACATTGGATATTGAGCGGCTGCTGTCATCTCCGGAAGGCAAGACGCTTGGGTTCAGGCGAGATTTGGCGACGGTCAGGCTCTCGAAGAAAGTGGCAAGGGGAAAAAAGTATGAGCGATAAACCTGTCAGCCTGACACCGCCGCCGGCGGGTTATGCCGATTGGCTGGCTGATCTTAAAGATCGTATCCATCACGCGCAGCAGCGCGCCACGCTGGCGGTCAACCGGGAGCTGGTGCTGCTTTATTGGCAGATCGGGCGAGATATTCTGGCGCGGCAGGCGGAGCAGGGCTGGGGCGCGAAGGTGATTGAGCGGCTGGCGCATGATTTGCGCGCTGCATTCCCCGATATGAAAGGGTTCTCGCCGCGAAACCTCAAGTATATGCGTGCATTTGCCGAAGCGTGGCCGGATGCGGAATTTGTGCAAGAGGCTGTTGCACAATTGCCATGGGGTCACAACCTGATGTTACCAAACAAGGCAGAGTTTATAACGGCTTTTGTTGCTGTGGTGCGGACGATCAATCAGATCAGGACAAATCCAAAATGGGCATAAAAATATCGCTGATTCGCCAGGCGGGCTCAGCGGTCAGGCCTTTATGGGTTCTGTTGCCACTGGCAAAGAACTGCCTGAACTGTAGCACAGTGATATCAAATTGCTCTTATCGCCGATTCAGCTGAAAAAATGATGGCACGGCACACATTTGGAATAAGATGTTTACCTGACAGGTAAACGATTTTATATTTCGGCCACGGTGGAAATTTCTTTTTTAACAAATGAGCTTCAGAAACTGTATGAAAACCAGCGAGCGATGGTAAAGAAACATGGCGCGCTCAGTGCCAAGAAGCTCAGAACGCGACTTGCAGATTTGCTGGCCGCCGAAGTCGTTGATGATCTTGTGGCTGGCAGGCCACATCCATTGGAAAGAGATCGATTAGGGCAGTTTTCTGTGGATTTGCATGGTGGAGATCGACTGGTTTTCAAGAGTGCGAATGAACCAGTGCCAACCAAAGACGACGGAACCATTGCATGGGACGAAGTGACGAAAGTGTGTATTGTGTTTATTGGAGATTATCATGATTGAGCAAACAGCAACCTTTTCTCCGGACTGGATTTCCACGCCCGGTGACACAATCCTCGATCTGTTGGAAGAGCGCGGCTGGAAGCAGACTGAGTTTGCCGAGCGTATCGGTTTTAGCCCCAAGCATGTGAGTCAGTTGATCAATGGAAAGTCTGCCATCACGGAAGATGCAGCCATTCGTCTGGAACGGGTGCTGGGCAGCAGTGCACGCTTCTGGATGAATCGCGAAAGTCAGTATCGTGAAGCCCTTGCCAGAGAGACCGAGCTGGAAGCGCTGGAACATGATGTGGCGTGGCTAAAGGAAATCCCTATTAAGCACATGGTGGATAGCCAATGGATGCGCAAGTGCAAAAACAAGGCCGAGCAGGTGTCCGAGGCACTGAAATTTTTCGGCGTGGCTTCGGTTGATGCATGGCGCAACAAATATGCATCTCCTCTGGCTGCATTTCGCGCAAGTGGGAAGTTCGACAAACAGCCGGGAGCCGTTTCTGCATGGCTCAGACAGGGCGAGCGCCGGGCCAGTGACATTCGTACAGCCCCTTTCAATAAGGGTCGATTCAAAGCCACGCTTGAAGAGTTACGTGCGTTGACCAATGAAACTAATCCGAGTGTGTTTATACCTGCATTGATGGAAGCATGTGCTGCGTCTGGCGTGGCCGTGGTGTTTGAACCTGCACCAACTGGATGTCCAGTATCAGGAGCCACGAAATGGATCGCATCCGATAAGACACTGTTGATGTTGAGCCTTCGTCATAAAACCAACGACCATTTGTGGTTTTCTTTTTTTCATGAGGCGGGTCATTTGTTGCTGCATGGCAAGAAAATGCTGTTTATTGAAGGGAATGGTCTGGATAACGAACAGGAAGACGAAGCGAATCAGTTTGCAGCCAATTTATTGATCCCCAAACAGCATGAAGAGCGTTTGATACTGTTGGGGCATTCGGCTACTTCTATCAGTGCTTTCGCAAAAGAGCTGGGGATCGCGCCCGGCATTGTAATCGGGAGATTGCAAAATGAAGGCCTGCTTCCATGGGGTACAAGGCTTAACAGCCTGAAAGCAAGGTACCAGTGGCAGTAGCCTTGGAAAGTATGGGCAATGTATTAGGTCAGGAAGGTAAATAGCAATGACAGAACACAAAGCGATTCCGCATGTATCAGTAAATTACGCCTGCAACGGCAGCTCCAAGAAAACGAATGAGCTGGGCATGCGTGCCATGCAGGAACGCGCTTATGAAAAGCGTGGTGAGCAGTACCTGTTGATCAAATCGCCTCCAGCATCGGGTAAGAGTCGAGCCTTGATGTTCATTGCTTTGGACAAGTTGCACAACCAAGGCCTGAAGCAGGCAATCATCGTGGTGCCGGAGAAGTCGATCGGATCAAGCTTTCATGATGAACCTCTCAGTCAATTTGGCTTCTGGGCTGATTGGCATGTCGCACCAAAGTGGAATCTTTGCGACGCGCTGGGTGAAGATGGTGGCAAGGTCAAATCTGTAAAAGCTTTTCTGGATAGTGATGATCGTGTGTTGGTATGTACGCACGCTACACTTCGTTTTGCCGTGGATCGTTTTGGTATCGAAGCTTTCGATAATCGATTGATTGCAGTGGATGAGTTCCATCATGTGAGCGCAAACCCTGATAATAAACTTGGCACTCACCTTGGGCAGTTAATTGAACGGGATAAAGCGCATATTGTAGCTATGACTGGTTCGTATTTCCGAGGTGATGCCGAGGCTGTGCTATCACCACAGGATGAATCGAAGTTTGAGACCGTTACCTACACCTACTATGAACAGCTCAATGGCTATGAATACCTGAAGACGCTGGATATCGGCTACTACTTCTATTCGGGAGCCTATTCCGAAGAGATACTGAGTGTGCTCGACCCTAACGAGAAAACCATCATTCACATTCCGAATGTAAATTCACGGGAGAGTACCAAAGACAAGATCAAGGAAGTCGAACACATCATTGAAGAGCTTGGCGACTGGCAAGGCGTTGATCCTGATACGGGGTTTCACTTGGTGAAGACGGCTGAGGGGCGTGTATTGAGAATTGCCGATCTGGTCGATGATGAGATCAAGCGTGACAAAGTGACCACCTCACTCAAGCGAGTTGAGACCAACGGCAACCGTGATTTCGTGGATATCATTATTGCACTGGGTATGGCCAAGGAAGGCTTCGACTGGATTTGGTGCGAACATGCATTGACCGTGGGATATCGCGCCAGCCTGACGGAGATCATTCAGATTATCGGGCGCACAACCCGCGATGCCAAGGGTAAGACTCATGCACGCTTTACCAACCTGATTGCCGAGCCGGATGCTACGGAAGAAGCCGTCACCGATGCGGTGAATGATACCCTGAAGGCGATTGCCGCCAGCCTGTTGATGGAACAGGTATTGGCTCCACGCTTCAATTTCACACCTAAGCACCCACAGAGTGGCCCAGTGGATGGCTACGACTATGGCGCGGAAGGCTACAAGCAAGATCAAAGCAATGTTGGTTTCAATGAGAAGACAGGCCAGTTCCATGTCGAAGTCAAAGGCTTGGCAGAACCAAAAAGCGAAGATGCTCAGCGGATTTGCCAGCAAGACCTGAATGAAGTGATTGCCACCTTCGTGCAGGATAAGCCAGCCCTTGAGAAAGGACTTTTCGATAAAGAGATGGTGCCAGAGGAACTTACACAGGTTCGTCTGGGCAAGATCATCAAGGAGAAGTATCCGGAATTGGATTCTGAGGATCAGGAAGCGGTGCGCCAGCATGCAATTGCAGCTCTTAATCTGACGCAGAAAGCCAAAGAGATCGTGAATAACAATGGCGACGATATAAAAGCTAATACAGCACTTATCGATGGTGTGCGGAAGTTCGCCATGGACGTTCGTGATCTTGATATAGACATGATTGACAGGATCAACCCGTTCAGTGAGGCCTATGCGATTCTCGCCAAGTCGATGAGTGAAGAGAGCTTGAAACAGGTCGCAGCGGTGATTGCGGGTAAGCGAGTCAATCTGTCGATTGAGGAAGCGCGTGAGTTGGCCATGAGGGCATTGAAGTTCAAACAAGAGCGAGGACGTTTGCCTTCATTGACAGCACCAGATCCATGGGAAAAACGCATGGCGGAAGGCATTGCCTTCTTGCAGCAGAAGACCATTGGAGCGAACAATGGCTGAGATGTCCGATCTGGAGCTATTGCAAGAGCTGGGCGTTGATACGTCGACCAAAAAGAAGGCTTTCCGCTCGCCCAGGGAAGAGCGGATTATTGCCGGATTTGAGGAGATTCAGCGTTTCGTCGAGAAAGCTGGTCATGCTCCGGAACATGGTGAAGGCAAGGATATTTTCGAGCGCCTGTATGCTGTTCGCCTCGATCAGATTCGGAAGCAATCGGAGTGTCGAGTCCTGCTCATGGAGCTGGATTATCAGGGGTTGCTTGGTGGTAGCTCATTCGAAGTAAAAGAGCCGGAGCCTGGTTATGCGATGGACGATGCGGCTCTGCTGGCGCAGTTAGGTGTTGATACGCCGCATGAGGGAGATGTGACCTACCTGAAGCATGTGAAGACCCGTGCGGAGGTGCGTGCTGCCGAAGAGATTGCCAGTCGAACTGCCTGCAAGGATTTCGACAATTTCAAGCCCATTTTCAAGGCTGTTCAGGAAGAGTTGAATAATGGTATTCGGGCGACTCAAGCGTTCAGGGACTTTGCAGAGATCAGAGAAGGTGACTTGTTCATCCTGTCCGGCCAGAAGGTTTATGTTGCCGAGGTTGGTGAGCTTTTTATTAACCAAAATGGCAAGAAAGATGCGCGCTTGCGCATCATTTATGACAATGGAACCGAGAGCGATATTCTTTTGCGCTCATTGCAACGAGCCTTGAATAAGGATGAGACAGGACGCCGTATTGTCGAAACTATGCCAGGCAGTACCGCAGGGCCTTTGTTTTCAGGCGTGTCCAGTGATGACGATTCGGCCAGTGGTACAATTTATGTGCTTCGCAGCAAATCGGATAACCCCATCATCACCAAGAACCGCGATGTGATCCACAAGATTGGAGTGACAGGAAACAATGTCGAACGCCGCATTGCCAATGCGAAAATCGATCCTACATTTCTAATGGCAGACGTTGAAATCGTCGCAACCTATGAACTCTTCAATATCAATCGCAGCAAGCTGGAAAATCTGATCCATAAGTTCTTTAGTGCGGCTCGCTTAGATATCGAGCTTAAGGATCGCTTTGGCAATCCCGTTGTGCCCAGAGAGTGGTTTCTGGTGCCTTTGTTTGTCATTGATGAGTTGGTTGAGAAGATCAAAGATAGAACGATCTCCCAGTATTACTACGACATAGATAAGGCATGTCTAATGCAACGTCATTAATATTAAATCAATGGGATGGTTTGGTGCCATCCGAAAGCTTTCAGATATTTGTTTATGATTAAGCAGCGGGGCTTGATTGTTTACCATAAAAAAACATGCTGCTCTGACTGTCTGTAGTTGGCCGAACTCAGTCTGTCAGCTCATTGAAACAACCCGCTTTTTTTATGCTCTGTGTTTGCTTAAGCTCTCATGCATGGAACAGGTCGAGCATTCAATTCGTTAGAACTTTGACGAGCGCTTGAAAGGGGAGGGCGTGGCATGCAAACATATAACGACGGGCAGTTAAGCTGTTGTGCTGATCTATGCTTTGGTTTTTGCTTTGAATGAGCAGCACAGAATGAAACAGGTTTGCTTTGTTCTGATAACACTATTTATTTGCAGTTGTACGGTTGTTCCGAGGGTTGATTTTGCTGATCCGGATAATGACCGTTGCAAGCTGACCACCAGGAAGAGGACGCTGGAAGTGAGCGGAGGAGAATATGCCGGTTGTTTGGTGGTGAGTCAGGATTCTGTCGATGCTTGTTGGGTTCCGCTGTTGTATACCTCAGCTACAGCATTGGTAAGCGGCTCCATTGTGCTGGTTGGTAACACGGTGCATTGGCTGGAAAAGCAGGGTAAATGTGATGATGGTTTGTTACATGACTTCATCCAGTCACATAATGAGCCGTTGCTGGAACAGAATGGTCAAGTGATGGATGGCCAAAGCAGTCAATCGCCGGAATAAATGGCTGCCATGTGTTCAAAACATAGTTGCGATTGAATGCGCCATATACACCGATTGGTTTTTTTCTGCATCAACCATGTTGATGATGTTTTCTTGCCTGTTCCTGATTAATCTACGTCCATTGGAAACGTGATCCTGGTTGAGCCTGTTCGGTACAGAAGGTATTGGCGTTTCGTGAGGAGGGTTATGAGAGAAATGTCCCCTTTTTTGGTTGATCAGGCTATTTCAAAGCCATGGAAAATGATTGTGAAAGTGATGCTTACAGTGGTGTTGGTTGAAGGCTTGATCATGGTGATCTTTGCCGCTGTACCTATGCCTGAATTAAATGAATATATTTTGGCTTTAATGGATGCTGCTTTGTTAGGGCTTTTTGTTGCACCAGCGATGTATTTTTTTTTATTGAAACCCATGCGGCAGCAAACCATCAGTGAAGAGCAAGCACGCTTTGTGATGTTCGATGAACTTACCGGATTACCACGAAGAGATTTGTTTCGTGAGCTGGTTGAACATGAAATGGATATAGCAAGAAGAGAAGCGTCCAGCTCATTGATGTTTATCATAGACCCCGGTGATATTTCAAATATAAACCAACTGTTCGGGTATAAAGCTGGCGATGAATTGATTAAGCAGTTTGGCCAGCGGCTGAAATCAATATTTCGCGATTCTGACATTGTATCTCGACTGGGGGGTGATGAATTTGCCGTGTTTTTACCGAAATCCGGCATGAGTCATATCCATAAGCTGATTGAAAAATTAAAGTTGCCACTCGAGCGGCCTTTTCTGGTAGGTGATGTTCAGATTGATATTACGCATGCTGTTGGCGTAGGTGTTTTTCCTGATCATGCGGACAATGCCAATGATCTTATCCGTCGGGCAAGCATGGCCAGAAATCGAACCAAACAAAATCACCTGCATTTTTCGATTTATGATGTTGAAGATGAGTCTATTTCACATTCTCGACTGGAGATGTTCGGTCATTTGCGTCAGGCGATCAAGGATGATGAGTTGGTGCTTTATTATCAACCAAAGATTGAGCAGTTAAATCAACGAGTGGTAGGGGTTGAGGCACTTGTTCGCTGGACAGGTGAACACGGGCAATCACCCAGTGTTTTTATTCCACTTGCAGAGCAAACCGGCCTTATCAATGAGATTACACGATGGGTTTTCAAAGCGGCAGTCGATCAATGTTGCGCGTGGAGAGATTTGGGATTGCGGATTCCTGTGTCGGTCAATGTGTCATCCCGAAGTCTATATGACTCCCGAATGATGGATTATTTAGTAAGATATGTTGAAAAGAAAGCCCTGGCACATGAACTCATTACCATCGAAGTGACAGAAAGTGCAGTGATGAATCACCTGGAAATGGCATTAACATTGCTCACGCATTTAAGAAATATCGGCTTTAAGATTTCAATTGATGACTTTGGAACAGGTTATTCATCACTCGCCTATATTAAACTACTTCCGGCAACAGAGTTGAAAATCGATCAGAGTTTCATCGCTAATATCTTATCCGAAAAAAAGGATGCAATTGTGGTTCAGTCGACTATTGGACTTGCCAAGGACCTTGAATTGCAGGTGGTGGCTGAAGGGGTTGAAAATGTCGATGTGCAGGAAAAATTGCAGAAATTCGGTTGTGATATCATTCAAGGCTTTTATTACAGTCGGCCATTGGATGCTGATGCTTATTTGATCTGGCATCAGCAATGGAACGCTGAGTTGGTACAGGATGATTCTTCAATGTTGAGCGGGGGAATGGGCAATGATGTACAGGGAAGCTGCCAGTCGGGATAATATTCTTCACTAACAACAAGCAGTGACAGTTGTGGATGGTCAGAGAAGTTTGTTAAATAGGGTAACAGGGCGGAATCAAAAAGCGGATCGTGTGCTTTATTTCTGATTAAATCGAAGTTGTGCAGAATCAGTAGAAAAGGTGAGCGATGTTCTGACAGAGCAATGATAAGTTGCCCGAGGTGATTGATGGCCGGGCTATCTGAATGTACCTGTCTGGCAATGGCATGTAATGTGGCCGGACAATCATCGAGGCTGTCTTTCATGTCAGCATAAAGTACGCGTATGTCCGTCGGTAGAATGGCGCGAAGATCTTGCAGTGTTTCCCGGCGGCCATAGCCGTGAGGGGCGAGCAAATTGATACTTTCACCCCGCAGCAGATGATTTGCCAGCATGTGCGTGAATGCCGGACGCAAGGCTTGGTTCTTTGAATCAGTAGTCATGTTGCAGCATATCATGCTTAAAACGCACTGAGTATGCTCGTGGAAATTTAGCGGAACAGTTATCGGTATTGATGAATCGTATTTGAAACGTATCTTTGTTGCGTGATGGCGTAATCATGCTTTGCGTAGTTATATTATCCGGATGTAAATTTATGGGAGGGGCGGAAGAGTATGTCAGAACTGCGTTTGAATTTGATTACAGGAAACTGGGTTGTTATTGCAACGGACCGTGCCAAACGACCGGATGATTTTGTGCGTGATGTCGAAAAGCATACTTCTTTGCCTTACGAGCCTAAATGTCCGTTTTGTGCAGGTAATGAGTCGATGACTCCGCATGATATTCAGCGGTTTCCGGCTGAAGGGCCATGGCAATTGCGTGTGGTGCCGAATAAGTTTGCCGCACTATCGCTCGATACTGAGCCAGAGCGGCACAATATGGGGCGGTTACATCGAATGGGTGGTTTTGGAAGTCATGAGGTGGTGATAGAAACGCCACAACATCATCAGAGCCTGACGGATTATGATGAAGCGCATGTTTCAAATCTGCTGCGTATATACAGGGATCGATTCAGGGCCTTGTACGAGATTTCAGCTATTGAGCATGTGATCGTGTTTAAAAATCATGGCAAGGCAGCCGGTACATCACTGGCGCATCCGCATTCACAGATTATCGCAACCCCGGTTGTACCCATGCAGGTACGTGAGCGCATGCATGAGTATATGCGCTATTTTGATCATACGGGTGAATGTCTGATGTGTTCAACCCTGGCGGATGAGCTGGCCGATGGACGCCGGATCATGATTGAGAGCGAATATTTTGTCAGTTTTGTGCCTTACGCTGCACTCTCACCGTTTCATCTGTGGGTGTTTCCCAGACATCATCAGGGAAGTTTTGCTCAGATCAATGAGTCTCAGTTGCAGGATTTAGCCAGACACCTGCAAAAGCTTTTACGTACGCTCAAAGCTGCGGTGGGTGATCCCAGTTATAATTTTATCATTCGCTCCAACTCCCCTGAATCCTGCCATCGTGAATATTTCCACTGGTACCTGAGTATAGTGCCGCGTGTGGCCAAAGCTGCCGGTTTTGAGCTTGGCTCCGGTATGTTTATCAATGCTTCCGTGCCAGAAGATAGTGCAGCCTTTTTGCGCGAGTTTTTAGTTCAATAGAAAACGCCGGAAGGCAGTCGGAGAATAGGCATTCTCTCATGGCAATGCTTATTGTCGGGCAGTCTGCTGATTAGAATGTGCCTTTTGCTGCATCAGTTCATCCTCATCACATTGATGGTCTGAGTCGCCCTTATATTTAATTCTGTTATCCCATCCCCTTAAGCGATGATGGAACACCTCGCCGAAGACAGCGCCAAGGGCACAAAACTCCATGTGCAGGATCAGGAAAAATGCCCACAAAGGCCATGGCAGAAGATGCGCGCCATCGGGTAGTGGCAGGTGGGACATACTTTCGTAATACAACCAGCTCAATACCGATTACGGGTGGAAAATGGGCAAGATATTTACCACCGAACCCATAGATCAGGCCGATGACCACACCCGCCAGTACAGGTAGCGGAAACATGGCCAACACCCATGAGAAGCTGAATGTGTCCATACCGATAAACCACTCGATTCGAATATGTAATAAACGCAAGCCTACATCCAGCAAGAAACATCCGGCGGTGAAAGCCATCATCCCGCGCAGCCACATGGGGGCCCAGTCCTGATAAGGCGCTACTTCTTGTTCCAGCTCCTGTCCTTGATCATTTAAAGCTTCGTTGTTCATTATCACCTCTCTTTGTTCTGTTTACATTGGTTTCCAGTTTCGGGATGTTGAATTGCAATATTCACCTAAGCATTCAGCCCGGCTCAACGACATGGCCCATAATTGAAAGACTGCCGCCTTCAATGCCTTTGAATACGGAGATTGTTTCGTGCAATGAGCCTCGGGCAAAAACGAGCTTAAAACCATAGATGTAGTAATCCCCGCGATACCGGGCATCTCTTTGGGAAAAGATCGGACGAATTTCCTCCAGTGTGCCAAATTGCTGCGCAAACCCTTGCCATTTCTTTTGCCAGGCTTGTCGGTCTTGCGCTTTAAAAAAGCTCTCGTCATAGAGTTCCGTCATAGCTTCAAAATCCTGGGTTTTGACATTCTGATGAAGACGTTGCACAAGCTGATCCGCCGCCGGCTGCTCATTTGCCGCATAAGAGCAAGCACCAAGCGCTATCGGAAGAGCAAAGCACAGGCCAACAGCCACCCAGCGATTGCATCGTACAAATGCATTAGAAATCATAATATTCCCCTTACTGAAATTTTAGAGCCAGTGTATGACCACCCGTCTCTTCGGCCAGCTTTCTGTAGGCGAAGCGTAACGTAGAACCGTTATCGACACCTAGCGGTAAGGTGAATACCGGCGCTGGAATAGCGTGGTAGTGGACTGTGTCTGTGGGTGGCTCATCACCGATCAGCAGGTAAGCACTCGGTACAGGGGAGTTTTTGGCAATTTCGGTGAAAGCATGGCCAACGGTTTCATCTGCACCGATGAAGGGCGCCTCCTGCAACAGATGGTCGAACATTTCGTTCATGCTGCTTTCATAGGTGCCAACTTTATTGTCGGCATACCAGCTCAAAGCGGACAGGTGTTTGCCAGAACGCTCGGCAATAACCCGTAGCACCGGAACCAGAAAAGTAGTAACCCCATGCATAGAGCCGGTCGCATCAACAACCAGATGCAATTCTGTTCCGGGGATTTTTTTCAGGCCTTCAACGAACATGTCGAAATCTTTTTTGCCTTTCCCATGTCCCAGGCCGGCTGTGTCTAATATGCGATCGGAATGATCTTCGAACACACGTTCGGCCTCTTGCTTTAATCGGGCATTCTCCTGAGCCATGATCTGTAACTGCTTCTGCAGATGGGCCATGCCCTGCTGAGTTTCGATTTCCAGCAGTGCTTTAGCCTGTTGAACCTCTTCAAGCTGTACTGCAAGTTGCTGCTTCATATTGCTATTGATGCGAGCACTATCCGAAGTGCCCTCACCAGTCAGGCGGGAGCTGATTAAAATCACGGCGAACAGGAAGATAAATGCCGCCAGCATCAGCAAAGCCATATCTGAAAAGATCTCGTAGAAATTATCAGGGGATGCTTTTTGTCTGGCGTACATCAGTGCGCCTCGGATTCGCTGCTTTTGGTTGGCCGGAAAAATTGTCCGAACAGGCGCGACTGTCTGACACCGCGCCAATATTTCGCATGCTGCACGGCCACCTGATACATACTCTCGTTGGCAGCCAGAGTTTGGGAAATCGACTGCAGTTCGGTCATCTTCTCCACCAGCTTGCCAACTTCACGTCCGCTGGCTTCGCAGGCTGTGGCGACCAGATCCACCCGTTTCTGTACTCTGGCCAGATTGGCGTCGACGACTTGTAGTTCGCGTGCGGTCCCCGGATTCAGTTCTGCGGAACCGTAAACAAGGCAGGTTCTTAGCATGAAATCTTGCAGCGCATGCACCGACGTATCGGTAATCCAGGAGAATACTCGCAATAGAATGCCGCCAAGCACCGCACCCATCAGCGTAGTATAAAAAGCGATACCCATGCCGGACATGGCGTCGGCCAGACTCGTCATCAATAACGCCTGATCTACGCCCACGGCGCTTATTGCGCCATTGAGTCCGCCCAGAATCATGGTCATACCCAGTACGGTTCCGATAAGTCCCAGGGTAATGAGCAGATTACCAATCAGGCTGACAAATTGGCTGCGGCGATGTTGAGAAGAAAATTCAACCAGTACCAGGCTTTCCAGATCGAGATGGCCATCTCGTTTGAGAATGGCCTGAATCGAAAAGATGAAGCGTTCCACATTGCGCTTTTGACGGCGTAACGGCTCCATGCCCGCCAGGCCATGTTTGCTGATGGCTTGTTTCAGGCTGGATGCACGAAGCCATTCTTTGGTCAGTACCACGGCATGGTGAAAACTTACCAGCACAGCAAAGGCAAACACACTGATAATGATTGATGTCATCATGGTGCGGTCATGCAATAGAAAGGCATCGATGTTTGCCTTGTGATAAAGTTTTCCAAGCATCAACAGCGATATTGCTGCCCAGCCCAGCCAGAGCGCCAAAGTCTTCAGGGCGATGGGTGAGTCTATAGCTGAAGTCGTCAGATCTTCTTTGATGCGGGAAATCGAGTCTGTTGCCATTGTGGGTACCCTCCATTAATTATCTTTGTGCTTTGTGTAGAAGCAATCGCCATGCCAAAAATGAAGCCTTTATTTACTGGCTACTTACGTAACTTTTATGCTTGCAGAAATTTGAGAATCGCAGAAACTTGTGACAAGAACTCGCAAAAAGTTGAGACTTGCCAGTCATGAATGATCTTCACCCAACTGATGCAACACAAAAGCAACTCATTCAGCTTCAATCCACCTACCAAACGCTGCTTGCCTGTGCCGGTGAGGGTATTTACGGCCTGGATAAGGATGGCAAAACTACATTTATCAACGAAGCGGGTATGAAAATCCTCGGGCTGCGAAACGAAGATGTCGTAGATATACCTCTTCACGAGTTCCACCACCACTCTCATGCCGACGGTTCGCACTACCCCCGACACGAGTGCCCGATCTATAAAGCAATTCAGGATGGGGAAATTCACCATGTCGACAGCGAGGTGTTCTGGCATACAGATGGCACGGCGATTCCGGTCGAATACACCAGCACCCCCATCTGGCAGAATGGTATACTTAACGGGGCCGTGGTTGTGTTTCGCGATATCTCCCAGCGCAAAGAGCTGGAACGCCAGCGGCAACAGGCTTTTGACGAGATCAAGTCGCTGAAGGAACAGATTGAACTTGAACGCGACTATCTCAGAGACGAGATTAATGTTTCTTCCGATTTTGGAGAGATTATCGGCAACAGTCGCGCTCTGGTAAGGACATTGGCTCAGGTAGAAGCTGTAGCCACAACGCCTGCCAATGTACTTATTCATGGGGAGTCGGGCGTAGGTAAGGAAATGATTGCCCGGGCCATTCACCGGATCAGTCCGCGCAAGGAAAAACCGCTGGTTAAGGTGAATTGCGCCTCAATTCCGAAAGAGCTGTTTGAGAGCGAATTTTTTGGTCATGTGCGAGGTGCTTATACCGGCGCTCATAAAGATCGGATTGGTCGTATCAGTCTGGCCAATGGTGGTACGCTTTTCCTCGATGAGGTGGGCGAGATACCGATGGCCCTGCAAAGCAAGTTGTTGCGGTTTTTGCAGGAGAAAGAGTTCGAACGAGTGGGTGATGACAGGACGATTCGTGCTGATGTTCGCATCATCGCCGCGACCAATCGTGATTTACAGGAAGAGATTAAGCTCGGCTGCTTCCGCGAAGACCTTTACTACCGCCTCAGTGTATTTCCGATTGAAGTGCCACCGCTGCGGCAGCGAAAAGATGATATTGCCATGCTGGCCGCCAATCTGTTAACCAAAAGCTGCCGGGAGATGGGGCGGGAAATGCTGGGGCTTAGCAAGCAGCAACTATTGACTCTGGAAAGCCACAACTGGCCTGGAAATATCAGGGAGTTGAAAAATGTTATCGAGCGAGCTGTTATTTTATCGAAAGGTAACAAGCTACGCCTCGACCTGGCTCTGCAGAATGCCGCTGGCCTGAGTGAAAAGAAGGCATCCGCTGGTAAACTGCCTGAATTGTTAAACGAAACGGCTTTGCGCCAGCTGGAACGGGAGAGCATGCTCAAAGCACTGCTGCTCTCCGACGGAAAAATTTCAGGTCCTAACGGTGCCGCTGCTCTTATCGGTATCAAGCCCTCGACCTTCACTTATCGTATGAAAGCTTTGAATATTCAAAACAATGGAATGGACAAAGGATAGATTTATTCACTTCACTTCACTTTATTGCCATTCCCGTAACCGACCTGTTTATACGGTTTATTTAGGCTGAAGCGGGCTTGGTCTTTCTCGGTTGGGTGATTGTTTTTTTTTGGGGGGGGGGGGGCGCAATCAGCCGAAGCGCCTGACTACAATTTACGACCTGTCGTGCGATTGATATTGAATTTAATATGATTCATTGATTGATAAAAAAAATGGTGCCGGGAGCCGGAGTCGAACCGGCACGAAGATTACTCTTCGAGGGATTTTAAGTCCCTTGCGTCTACCAATTTCGCCATCCCGGCAGTTGCACGCAGTGATCAATCAATAATGGAGGCAGGGGCGAGAATCGAACTCGCGAATAAAGGATTTGCAGTCCTCCGCCGTACCACTGAGCCACCCTGCCATCTGTTAAAACACTAATTAAAAAAAGGGGCCCGAAGGCCCCTTTAATATGGAGCGGGTAACCGGGTTCGAACCGGTGACCTCGACCTTGGCAAGGTCGCGCTCTACCAACTGAGCTATACCCGCGAACGCGCCGAACTATGTCCAGATGACCGACTGATGTCAAGCCAGTCGATGCATTTTTTTTTATTAGCTTGAATGAGGGGTGAATGGCGGGTCATCAATCGCTGGTCTCATGGAAAATCCGGGCTAGGATGCGGCTTTGTATTTCGGAGGTCTGGACGCATGGAAAATGATAAAATTATTGGCGAAGGATTGACCTTCGATGACGTACTACTGATACCTGCAGCTAGTTCGGTCGTGCCGAGAGATGTAAATACGTCCTCGCAACTCACCCGCAAAATAAGTCTGAATATCCCGGTTCTCTCTGCTGCGATGGATACAGTCTCTGAAGCTTCGACGGCCATTTGTCTGGCTCAGGAAGGTGGACTGGGTGTAATACATAAGAATCTGACAGCTGAGCAGCAGGCTGCTGAAGTTCGCCGGGTTAAACGCTATGAAGCGGGAGTGGTGCAGGATCCTCTGACGGTTACAGAAAGCATGAGTCTGAATGATGTGCAGAAAATTGCTCGGGAACACGGTTTTTCGGGTTTTCCTGTATTGAATGCCGACGGCAAAGTATGCGGCATTATTACCAATAGAGACATGCGTTTTGAAACCGATGGCGCCAAGTGCGTACGTGATATGATGACGCCTCAGGAAAAGCTGGTGAGAGTGAAGCCCGGCACGGGTGTTGAAGCGTGCAAGGAGTTGTTTCGCCAGCATCGTATCGAAAAATTACCCGTTGTTGATAAAAACGGCATGCTGCAGGGGATAGTAACGGTTCGGGATATTGATAAAGCGACGGCTTTTCCCAATGCTGTGCGTGATGATCTCGGACGTCTTCTGGTAGCCGCTGCTATTGGCGTTGGCGAGAAAGAATTGCTGCGTTTTGAGGCATTGCTTGCAGAAGGTGTTGATGCGGTTGTGGTGGATACAGCGCATGGTCATTCCAAGGGTGTGATTGAGCAGGTGCGTTATCTGAAGCGTACCTATGGCGACAGAATTCAGATTATCGGTGGTAATATCGCAACGGCTGAGGCAACACTCGATTTGATTGAGGCCGGTGCTGATGCGGTGAAGGTCGGTATCGGGCCCGGTTCCATTTGTACCACACGTATTATTGCGGGTGTGGGGGTGCCGCAATTAACAGCGGTGATGCAGTGTGCAAAAGCGGCAGCAGGGCAGGGTGTACCGGTGATTGCTGATGGTGGTATTAAATTCTCGGGCGATTTTGCCAAGGCTATGGCGGCCGGAGCATCGACATGTATGTTTGGTTCTATGTTTGCCGGCACCGATGAAGCGCCGGGTGAGAAGATTCTTTATCAGGGCAGAACCTTTAAAGCGTACCGTGGTATGGGTTCGATCGGGGCGATGCAAAAAGGCAGTAAAGATCGCTATTTTCAGGGTGATGTGGATGAGGCGATGAAGCTGGTGCCGGAAGGTATTGAAGGGCGCGTTGCATATAAAGGTTCATTGTCTGATATTGTGCATCAGTTGGTCGGTGGTTTGCGTGCATCGATGGGTTATCTCGGTGCGGATTCGATTGCCTCCATGCATGAGCGAGCCCGCTTTGTCCGTATTACCGGTGCAGGACTGAATGAATCACATGTACATGATGTAACCATTACCGAAGAAGCTCCGAATTACCGGTTGCAGTCATAATGACGATGAAACAGAAAATTCTGATTCTGGATTTTGGTTCGCAATACACGCAGTTGATTGCCAGACGTGTGCGCGAGGCGGGTGTATTCAGTGAGTTGCATCCATGGGATATGAGTGAAGGTGATATCCGGGCCTTTCAGCCTGACGGGATTATCCTTTCTGGTGGCCCGAATTCTGTTTATGAAGACGAAACGCCGAAAGCCCCGCAGCTTGTGTTTGAACTTGGTGTGCCAGTGCTGGGTATTTGCTATGGCATGCAAACAATGGCGTCACAGCTTGGTGGCGGTGTCGAAACCGGGCATGTGCGTGAGTTCGGCTATGCACAGGTGCTGACCTGTGGAGACTCTGCATTATTGCGCGGTGTTGAAGATCATGACGAAGGCATGCTCGATGTCTGGATGAGTCATGGTGATAAAGTGACAGGGTTACCACAAGGTTTCCATGTGATTTGCAGTAATGATTCGACGCCGATTGCCGGTATGGCCGATGAGCAGCGTAAGTTTTATGCGCTGCAATTTCACCCGGAAGTCACCCACACCAAACAGGGTAAAACTATTTTATCACGTTTTGTGCACGATATTTGTGGTTGTTCGGAAAGCTGGAGTATGCCCAATTATATTGACGAGGCCGTGCAGCAAATCCGTCAGCAGGTTGGCGATGAAGAGGTGATTCTGGGCTTGTCCGGTGGTGTCGATTCTTCCGTTGCCGCAGCATTGCTGCACCGGGCTATCGGTGATCAGTTAACCTGTATTTTTGTCGATAACGGATTGCTACGCCTGAATGAGGCTGAGCAGGTGATGGCGATGTTTGCCGGTCATCTGGGGGTAAAAGTCGATCATGTGGATGCTTCGGAAAAATTCCTGAGCGAGCTTGCCGGGGTCGATGAGCCGGAAGCCAAGCGCAAGATTATCGGGCGCGAATTTGTACATGTGTTTCAACAGGAAGCGGAGAGTTTGCCCAAAGCCAAGTGGTTGGCGCAGGGTACGATTTATCCGGATGTGATTGAGTCGGCCGGTTCAAAAACAAAAAAAGCGCACACCATTAAAAGCCATCACAATGTTGGTGGATTGCCGGATACGTTGCACTTAAAGCTGCTCGAACCTTTACGTGAATTATTCAAGGATGAAGTGCGTGAGCTGGGTGTGGCATTGGGTTTGCCTCACGATATGGTGTATCGCCACCCGTTTCCGGGTCCCGGTCTTGGGGTGCGTATTCTGGGTGAAGTGAAAAAGGAATATGCTGACTTGTTGCGGCTGGCTGATGCCATTTTCATCGAGGAGCTGCGTGTTTCCGGATGGTATGAGAAAACCAGTCAGGCATTTGTCGTCTTTTTGCCGGTTAAATCTGTCGGTGTAATGGGCGATGGTCGAACTTACGAATGGGTAGTGGCGCTGCGTGCAGTGCAGACGCAGGATTTCATGACGGCTCATTGGGCTGAGTTGCCACATGCTCTGTTGGCCAAAGTTTCTAACAGGATCATTAATGAAGTGCGCGGAATCAACCGCGTGGTTTATGATGTTTCCGGCAAACCACCGGCAACCATTGAGTGGGAGTAAATGCGGGTAAGGATTGCGACTTGTCGGTTGATGTTGAACATGCTTCAATTCGAGGGCTTAAGAAAAACATGTTAAAGCTAAATAATCGGGAGAAATACATGAAAAAAATCTGGATTTTATCGGCAGTGGCTATGCTGGCAGCTTGTTCTCAGGACACGCCACCCAAAGAAGCAAGCGTACAGGAAACTGCACCGGTAACGGCTGCTGTTCCGTTGGCCGATGACAATGCAAAATTAAGTTATGCCATAGGCATGGATGTAGGTAAATCACTCAAAGGTCTGGAAATGGCTTTTGATCGCGATGCTTTTGCCAAGGCGGTCAATGATACTTTGGATGACAAAGCACCATTGATGAAACCGGAAGATGCAGCCCGCGTTAAACAGGAATTCTTCCAGAAACGCGCTGCCAGGGAAGCTGAAAAACGTCAGGCAGCCGCTGCTGAAAACAAGGTTAAGGGTGAAACTTTCCTGGCTGAAAATGCCAAGAAAGAAGGTGTTGTTGTTACAGATAGCGGATTGCAATACATGGTTGTCAAAGAAGGCGACGGTGCTAAACCGGCAGCAACAGATAAAGTGAAAGTGCATTACCGTGGTACATTGATCGATGGAACCGAGTTTGATTCATCATATAAGCGTGGTCAGCCGATTTCCTTCCAGCTCAATGGCGTAATCAAGGGCTGGACTGAGGGTGTACAGCTGATGTCGGTTGGTAGTTCTTATAAGTTTTTTATTCCGTCAGAGCTGGCTTATGGCGAGCGTGGAGCTGGTGCAATGATCGGGCCGGATGAAACACTGATTTTTGAAGTGGAGCTTCTGGATATTGAGAAGTAAGTTTTTTTCCTGATCTTTCAGGAATCGGATAGAAGGGAGGGCAATGCCCCTCCCTTTTTGATAGTGGAGTGAATTATGTTTGATCGTTTATCCAATAAAATCGGCGGTATTGCCAATAAACTTCGTGGTTCAGCCCGGGTTACGGAAAAGGACCTTGACCGTACCTTACGCGAAATGCGTATGGCACTGCTGGAAGCTGATGTGGCATTGCCGGTGGTGCGCCATTTATTGGAGGATGCCAGGGCCCGGGCTTTGGGGGCTGACGTTGCGAAGAGTCTTAATCCGGGGCAGGTGATCGTAAAAATCCTGAACGATGTATTGACCGATGTGTTGGGTGGTCAGCGTCGGGATTTGAATATTTCTCAGATTCCTTCGGTGATTTTACTTTGCGGCTTGCAGGGTGCGGGTAAAACAACTACAGCCGGGAAACTGGCGAAATTACTTATTGAGCAGGGAAGAAAGGTTGCCTTAACGAGTGTGGATGCAACGCGTCCGGCTGCTCGTGAGCAGTTGGAAATACTGGCTAAGCAGGTGAATGTTCCCTATCTGACGGGTAATGGTGCTGATGCGGTAACTATGGCTCAATCGGCATTATTGCAGGCCAAAACGGGTGGCCACCATGTGTTGATTCTTGATACAGCCGGTCGTCAGGTTATTGACGAAGGCTTGATGGCGGAAATCAGTGCTGTATCAAAGGCAGTCCATGCCAGCGAGCAGTTGCTGGTGCTGGATGCTATGACGGGTCAAACCGCATTACAGATTGCCGAACATTTTCATCAGACGGTTTCACTGACCGGCTGTATCCTGACCAAAACTGATGCTGATATGCGAGGTGGTGCTGCTATTTCGGTATCGCATACAACCGGTGTTCCGGTTCGTTATGTTGGTACGGGTGAAAAGGTCGACGCGTTTGAATTGTTCGATCCGCAGCGTATGGCAGGAAGAATTCTTGGTCAGGGTGATGTGGTTGGCCTTGTTGAAAAAATCCAGAAGAGTGTGGATAAGGACAAGGCCGAGCAGCTGGCGAAAAAAGTCAATAAGGGCTCGTTTGATCTGATGGATTTTGCCGAGCAATTGGGGCAGATGCAGAATATGGGTGGTATGGCCAGCATGATGAAGATGCTGCCGGGTGCAAATATTTCCAGCGAGATGCTGGCTCAGGTGGATGACAAGCCGATGAAGCGCATGCAGGCCATGGTCTATTCGATGACAGCCAAAGAGCGTCAGTATCCCCGTCTGATCAATGGCAGCCGCAAGAAACGTATTGCGAACGGCTCAGGCACTTCGGTGCAGGAGTTGAATAAAATGCTAAAACAATTTGCTCAGATGCAAAAAATGATGAAAAAAATGAAGGGTGGTGCCGGTAAGCGCATGATGGCACAGTTGGCTGGGAAGCTGGGCGCATTCGGTGGAATGCCCAAGCTTTGAAGATACTAAGAAACCCTGAATAACTGGTTGAGTTATTCAGGGCTTCTTTAATGAACTCGTTTCTTTGTATTGTCGATCAGGGCTATCCAGATATCAGACAATAGTGCCAGAACTATCGAAGCAATAAATGCGTTTTCGGGAATGTAGGTGAATTCAGTAAGGATTTGCATGCCATTCTCATCTTGAAAATGAAACCATAGCAAAAGTACGATGGTCAGATGGCCGCCAACCAGAATAATCAGCATGATGGCTGCTATCGTGCCTGATAACAGTAGCGAAAAAAAAGAAGCTTTCCCCGGAACGGATTTAAATACTCCCATTACTTTTTCTCGAAGCCATGGCGCTGAATCGTTTCAACGCGCAGCGAATCGTTGTAATGAATGTCGATGCCCCGAATGAATGATTCATCTGTATCAGGGTCGTGGAATTGTTCAATGTAGTGGACAAGGTTCGGATGCAGCGGGTCTTTCAGGGCTGGCGAACCAAGCAGGGATTCCACTTCAAAGCGTGTCATACCTTTGCTGATCTGGGCTGCATTGTCATCTTTCATGATGTTACCATGATGGGTGATATGGTTCAGGCAACCCTGTAAGAGAAGGGTGAAAAGTAATGCGCTCAGGATGCGCATAATCAGACCGTTAATGCCGGGCCACGGTGACCCGTTTCTAATAATTTCACGTAATCGCTCATACCTTTTTCAAGACTCCATTCGGGTTGCCAGTTCAGCAGGCGTTTGGTTTCAGTTAAATCGGCTTGCGTATGGTTTTGATAAAAGGTAAAGGGATTATCAAAATACTCAATATCAAAACTCTGATTCAGTGAGTTGCCGAGAATGCTAACAACATCATTAAAGCTGCGGGCCAGGCCGGAGCCGACATTACATACACCGGATTCGCTGGCCGACAAGGCGGCAAGGTTTGCACCAATAACATCGCGGATATAGACAAAATCACGCATTTGTTCGCCATATTTGAATAGTCGCAATGGCTGGCCTGACTTGGCGCGCTGATAAAGTTGCAACATCATGGATGCGGTTTTGTTGCCGTCACGCTCATTCTTGTGGTGTTCGCCGGGGCCATACACATTGAAATAACGCAATCCGATAATAGGCGCAGAGTGCTGGCCATACCAGCGGGCAGCAACGCGATCCATGGCCAGTTTCGAGAAGCCATAGATATTTTCCGGAATTTCACCTGAGCCAATTTGATTTGGCGCAGGAGAATTCCCATAGGTTCCGGCGGATGAGGCATAAACAACACGTGTGCCAGAATAATCACTGGCTTCAAGGATGTTGGCGAAGGCATTGGTATTGACCTCCATCATCAGACGTTGATCCATGACGGTTGTGTCGGTAATGGCAGCCTCATGAAATACAGCCTTAAAGCCGCCGTCAGCAATCTCTTCGAGAATAGCAGGGTCATCCGCATCAGCGGCACGAACTTCGCAATCCACATGAATCAGATTGCGCCAGTCACCGGAAGAAAAGTCATCCACAATGACAACTTCAGCCTGCTGCTCAGCAATTAAAGCGGCAGCGATATTGGCGCCGATAAATCCGGCACCTCCGGTAATAAGTATGCGATCAGTCATCTGATAGAACCCTCGTTTTAGTTAAGTGGTTAATAGTGTCAGGCCTGAATGCCGGCACCTTTCCACTGTAATTGTAGATTTTGTAATGCATGGCTGGTTGCCTGATTGCAGATGGGGTAACCCAGATGCCGGTTAATGCGCTCAACAATGGTTTCTGCTGGCAGGCTCATCAGTGCATGCGGGTCAAGGTCTGCTTCGGCCATCAGTCTGGATATCCAGCTGCCCAAACCGGGAAGTGTTTTGATTTTGACGATACGAATCAACTCATCACAGCGCGCGGGAGAAATTTGTTTGCCCGTAGCAAGGGATAAGGCTGCAGGGTCATCATCGATCAGGGAATCAACGGGTCGGCAAAGCAGCTTCAAAATGACCCATTCACTTTCGTTAAGAAAGTTTTTATCGGCATGCAGCGGGAATGCGCCCGGCAATGTTTGAATGTTTGAGCTCATTCGGTGTACGGTGTCGGGCCGGTAAGAAAAGCACCTTTGAGTGCAAACTTACGGATTTTGGTGCCAATACGATTTGATCCGGTCAGGTTTGCCCGGCGGAATTTTGCATCGGTAAAATCTGATCCGAACAGATCAGCCTGATTGAAATCGGCAAGTCGAAGGTCGGCTTTGCTGAGATTGCACTGACGTAAGCTGCTGCGGATAAATTTAGCTTCGCGCAGGTTGGCTCCGCTAAAATCACACGCTTCAAATTTACCTTTCGAGAAATCCTGCCCGGAAAAATCTTTTCCATGAAAATCCTGATTGCGAATCCATTGACCATCTTGGATCATCTGAATAAGTTCTTCAGTTGTCATATCTCTCCCCTTTTCAATTCACTTACCAACTCAAAGCAAGTCGGAGCTTAAATCGTCAGTGATGTTACAAATAAATGGCCTCATAGCAAGTTCAGTGTCAAGGCAGTGTCAAAGCTCTGGCACAAAAACTATATGCTTGAGTCAGACAAGCTGAATGATTGAGTGCAGACATCAATGGTGTCACGATAGGCGACAATGTGGAAATTTAGTTTAAATCGTTCATGATTCAGACCCAAGCTGATATTTTCGGCGTCTTCGAGGAAGCAAATGCGAATTCTTTTTTTCATGACATGTTTTATGTTGGCATTTCAGTGGCAAGCGATGCTTGCCCAGGCAGAACCTGTAGAAATGGCTAACTCATTGCTGGATGCCGGAAAAGTTAATGAAGCTGTAATTTTGCTGAAGCAGGAAACCGGGAAAAACCCGGGTGATTTTCAGCGATGGTTTTTATTGGGCGTGGCACAGGCAAAAAAACAGGCTTATGAACAGGCAATTGTGGCATTTAAAAAAGTTATTGAGCTTCGTCCTGATTTGGCGGAACCCCATAATAATCTGGCGGTAATTTACAATGAGCAGGGTAATGTCCAGGCGGCTGTCAGCGAATTGGAAGCCTCGCTCAAAATCAGACCGGATTATCCGATGGCCGAAGAAAATATAGCAGATATGTATGTCAAAATGGCTCTGGATCATTATCAAAAGGCGCTGGCCACAAAGTCAGACGACAAAAAACTTGCAGGTCGTTATGCTCTGTTGCAGAAGATTCATGAAACACCTGCGCCTGATGTTGAGTCGGCTGGCGATTCAGGCAGCGCGGTGGAATCGGCTTCGACTGATGTGCAGTCAAATAAAGTGCAACCGCATGAAGACCGGTCTCAATTGCGTGCAGCTGTGTTGAATGCGCTGGAAGGCTGGCGCTCGGCTTGGGCATCCCGCGATGCGGATGCTTACTTTGCCTATTATGCCGAGAACTTTCATCCGGCGGGTAAATATTCGACGATACCTGCATGGAAGGCATACAAGAGACGTGTGATTACAAATAAAAAGTTTATCGAGGTTGCTTTGTCAGACACTAAACTGATCTTTGATCATGATCATTTCGTCACTGTTCAGTTCAGGCAATCCTTTCGCTCAGACAGCTTTAGCAGTGAGGACAACAAAGCTCTGGTTTGGCAACGTCAGGGAAATGAATGGAAAATTATTAGCGAGGGAAGTTTCTGATGATGTGTAGTCCGGCATCAAAGTTGTGGCTTCTGCCATGTTCTGTATTGGTGGTGATGTTAATGACATCGACATCCTGGTCAGAAAGCAGGGCTATGGATATTGAAGAAAAGAAAAAGATTCTTGAAGCTCTGGATGGTGGAGGAAATTCGGCAGTCAGCCATTTGTCGAATGTCGAAAAAAATATTCTGAAAGCGACACTGGCGCTCGAAGACGGGCAACCCAATCAGGCCCTGACCTATTTAATTTCCGAAGATAATGGTGCAGATCCGCTGGTCGCCATGCTGGAGGCGGAGGCGCATCGCCAATCTGCCATTCTGGCCGTCGACCGGGCTGGTGATTACGCCAGGCCGATGGATGCGAAAAAGAAACAACTGGAAGAAGCTAATCTTTCCGGTGGTTTGAAAGAAGCCGATGCCAAGCTGAAAGCCTTTCTGGACAGTGTGAAAGGTCAGCAGCGGACGCCACTGGATATTTTATCGGTAGGCTCTGATATTCGCAGCGTGTTTCTGGTCGACAAGGGGCGATCCCGCCTGTTTGTTTATGAACGTGATGCTCAGGGTGATTTGAAGCAGGTTGCAGATGAGTACGTTGTAACCGGTGCTGCTGAAGGTGATAAACGGGCCGAGGGTGATAACAGAACGCCAAACGGCATTTACCGTTTTGTTGACCGGTTAAGTGGTGAAAAGCTCGAATCGCGTTATGGGCCGGTGGCATTTCCTATCGATTATCCGAATGCTCTGGATGCACTGCATCATAAAGATGGTTCCGGTATCTGGATGCACGGTTATGCCGAAAATGTTGATCGCAGACCTTCGCGCGACACCAAGGGCTGTTTTGCTTTGCCGAACTCGACCTTGCTGGCAATGGCGGAGCATGTGCAATTGGGTAAAAGCTGGGTGCTTATCGGCAGAGATTTTGCCTTCGATGTGCCGGATGAGAAGGAATCACTTCTGCAGTCCGTTTCCCGAACTATCACGCAGTGGGAAAGTGACTGGTCCTTGCTAAAGACTGAAGCCTATTTAGACCATTACCATTCGCATTTTCGCGCTGGTGAGCGGGATTTGAAGGCATGGAAAGCCTATAAGCGACGCGTCAATGCCGGTAAGGAATTTGTTTCGTTAAACTTTTCAAATATGACCTTGATGCATGATCCGTCGAGCTGGCCTGAAGGTGAAGTGGTTGTGGCTGAGTTTGATCAGTCGTACGAGTCAAATAATTATCAGGATCATTCGAGAAAACGTCTTTATCTGGCGAGAGCATCGAAAGTTGAGCCCTGGAAAATTCTCATTGAAGAAAGTGTCGAACCTTGAGCGATTCTGATGCATCGAATCAGCAGTTCTCAGGAGATGTTCTGGATATCTCAGCCCTGAGAATGCAGTCGCTGGCCAAAGAGAACAGCCACCTGAAGCAGTATGTTACCGAAGTGATGAAACGGCTGCGTGATAATGAAAAGCTATTTTCACGCATGTTTAAACTTGAATCACAGGTGCTTGGTTCGACCGACCCTGAAGATTTATGTTTCAATTTACTGCGTGGTCTCAGGAGTGAATTTGAACTGGATATGGTCCGATTCTGGTTCGATCGCTCCGGCGTTGTAGGGCAATGTAAATTATCAACACTGTCTGAATCGGATCTGGTGTGGATCGGTGTCGAAGAAATCGAAAAGCCCGGTTTGAACCGGCGGCGGATCTGGCTTTTACAATTATCCCGTGGTGATACCTTTGACTGGCTGGAACCACGCGATCGTTTTTTACAGTCGCTATGTTTAATGGTGCTCGGTGATTTGTCACATCCCATCGGTGTGATTGGCTTGGGATCGGTTGATCCGGACCGGTTTTCTCCGGATCAGAGCACTGATTTTCTGGAGCATCTGGCACAGGTGATAAGTCTGACACTGGAAAATACACTGGTTCGGGAGCGGCTTACACGTATTGCCATGACCGATACACTGACGGGCACGCACAATCGCCTTTTTTTTCAACCACATAGTCATCAGTTGTTGTCACAGTGGTTTGGCAAGGGAACCATCGTATCGTGTCTTTATTTTGATCTCGATAATCTCAAGAAAATCAATGATACAGCAGGTCATGCCACGGGCGATCAGGCGCTGACTCTGGTGAGTGAATGTGCACGCGCTGTTGTGCGTTCTCAGGACCCGTTGATTCGCATGGGTGGTGATGAATTTGTCTTGCTGCTTCCCGGTTGCGATGCCGAAAAAGCAAAGCAGCTCGGACTTCGCATTATCAAAACCTGCCAGCAGAAACTGTTGGGTGATATTGCCTTGAGCATCAGTATGGGACTTTCCGTATCTACCAAAGGTGAAGATAAAGTGGTCAAAATCCTGGTGGATGAGGCTGATCAGGCCATGTATGTTGCCAAGGCGCTGGGCGGGTCGAGACTGGAAATTGCCGACATGGACTCCTCGGACGGAGAATAAATTGCTGCATGCTGATATGAAGCTGTCGTTATTGGCTGATAAGTTTTTGAAACAGCTCGAACAGGTGCGCATGGCCTCTCAGCACACGGTGAGTAATTATCGCCGCGATATTTTGCAGCTGATTGAGCATGCCGGTAAACATGTCACATTGGGCGAATTACAACGACAGCATTTGCAGGACTGGATGGTTGATGGTTATGCCGCTGGTCTTTCTCCCGCTACGCTGGCGCGTCGCCTTTCAGCGGTACGATCGATGTTTGAATATGCCCGTGACCAACGCTGGAGTGATAAGAATATTGCCGATGGTATGAAACCACCGAAACAGGCAAAACGCCTGCCCAGGTCGCTACCCCCCGAGCAAACAGCCCTGCTGATGCAGCCATCCGAATCCCGCAGCGAAGAACGCGATGCCATGCTGGTCGCCATGATGTATGGCTGTGGTTTACGTGTCTCTGAAGTGGTTTCTCTGAATATCGTCGATATCAGTCTGGCTGCGGCAGAAGTCAGGGTGTTGGGTAAAGGCAGAAAAGAGCGCATCGTGCCGATTCCATCCACGGTGATGCAGATGCTGCGAAACTGGTTCAGTGAATCACAACCGGGCGATTTGCTTGCGCCGGTTTTCAGGAACCGCTTTGGCAGCCGCTTGACGACACGCAGTGTGCAGCGGATGTTAAAAAAGCGTGCCCTTGAACTGGGAGCGGATACATCAACAACGCCGCATACGCTGCGCCATTCCTTTGCTACGCATTTGCTGGTTGGCGGAATGGATTTGCGCGCCGTACAGGAATTGCTGGGGCATAGCTCACTGGCGACGACGGAGCGTTATACGCATCTGGATATGAACGTGTTAACACGTGATTACGATGCCGCTCACCCGCGAGCCAGACGTAAGAAAAAAACAGGCTGAAAACCAGGCTGAAAACGGTGGTTTCGAACTTCTTCCCGGCAGCTATACGGAGATTGTTCGGGTGTTTTTTATTTTTCTTGTTGTTGTGAGCGAAGGAAGTTACCCAAAGACTTGTCGGAATACTCAATATGATGCAATAACCAGTCTTTAATGGACTGCAAAATCAGCAATTGGTTTTTCTCAGTGAACTGCTTTGAAAGTTGTTCGATCTGGCTGATCAGCGATTGATGTTCACGAATATGTTTGTTCATTTCCGGGAAAGCACATGCTTGCATGAGCTTTTTTTCAGTTTTGAAATGGAGAATCGTATACTCGATTAAGGCGTCAAGTTTCACCCTTACGCCGGCTTCACTGTTCCGCTGCGTAACTTCAGTATTAAGCTGGTTCACAAGCCTGACTAATTTCGCATGTTGTTCATCGATTTCAGTCACACCGGTAAGATGATGTTCTTCAAAATTCATCCACGCTTTTTCACCTGCATGTATCGAGGGAGTGGTCGTGGAATGCCTGAACATGTTCTTGCCATTTTCTTTGCTTGCATACATGGCTGTATCAGCCGCAGAAAGCAGCGAGTCCATTTCCAGCGCATTATTCGGATAGATGGCCACTCCTATACTCACACCTATTGTGCATACATGACTGGATGTAAGTTTGATGGATGAAGACATGACCGATATCAGTTTTTCGGCAATCGAAGTTGTCATATCAATGTCTGCCAGAGCGCCAATAATCAGTGCGAACTCATCACCGCCTATGCGGGCAAGGGTATCAGTATCGCGCAAACATCTTTGCCAACGCCTGGAGACTTCAATTAACAGTCGATCCCCCGCTTCATGTCCGTAACGGTCATTGACTGATTTAAAGTCATCCAGATCAAGCATGAAAACTGCGGTGAATAAGTTACTTCGTTTTGAATTTGAAATTTCCTTGGACAGGCGATCAAAAAAGAGATTGCGGTTGGCTAAATCAGTGAGGCGATCAAAATTGGCCAGATGCCAGTTTCTCTTTTCATTTTTTCTGCGCTCGGTGACATTGTGGACAATTCCTTCGATTCCGCTCACCTGCCCGGCAGAATCAAAAACCGGCCCCTCACTTACTTCAACCCAGCGCTGGCTACCATCCTTATGGCGTAACTGCATCGTATACGGAGGCTGACGAACACCGCCTAATGCTGCTTCGGTATGTGCAACAGCTTTCTGATTTAAGGGGTGCGTAGTCAGAAGCGTGGTGTGGTTGACCTTGAGTTCTTCTGGTGTCCAGCCCAGCATTTTCTCAATAGACGGACTGACATAGGTTAATTCGCCCTGAGCATCATGTGTGTACAAACAATATTCAGCCGAGACATTTTCGAGCAGGTGCTGGAATTTACTATTGGCTTCAAGCAGTTCGTGCTCAAGCTTTTGTCTACGGGCGGTTTCGCGGGTGTTTTCGATAAGAAGACCATAGGTGGATGTGAACGGAGCAAGAAAATCGCCGTCATCTGCCGAATATCCGCCCGATCGATTTGCCAGGCCCATGACTCCCAGCACATGCCCGTCAGAGCCCTTGATCGGTAAGCCGATAAACGAACTCAGGGGAGGGTGGCCTTGCTCTTTAGGGTATCCGCCACGGTGGGGGTTATGATCCGGCTCATTTGCAATAAATACTTCACCGCTTGTGACGGCTTGCCCCCAAAGGCTGTTGAAATTAAAGAAATCCAGCGCCGTTTGGTGATGTCCCTCTATGAATTGACGTGTACTTTCGTTGCATGTAAGCGTGGCGATGCCATGTGACCTGATAAATGGTGTGCTATCTTCTTTGTGTAGTAACTCACAGATAAAGCCGAATTCACTTTGCGATAACTTAAGCAGCTTTTCAAGAATCCTGTCACACCAGCCAGAAGAAATACCCTGATTCAGAAAATCCATCTGCATGATGCGGATGCTTTCCAGCATATCATTTTGCTGCGCCAACGCTTCGATACTTTTCATGGTAGATAAACCCCTATTCATAGCTACAAGTCATCTGCTTAGTAAGGACGGTCCACATGTTGCAGGGAAAAAATAACGGAATTAGCCGCTTTTGTATACATGCAAGGGTTAATTGTGATTGATTTCTCTATGGGTAGTGCAAGCGGCTGAATATTGTTATCCTATTCGCCAATACAGATGAATAATCCGGTTTAGCAGAAGGGGGATATGTGACTAACAGTAAAGCTGATTCAACACAGGCTCGATCTGCTGTTAAAAGTGTTACGCTCAAAAAGGCTGTTACGAGCACGACGGACTCTGTGAAAGGTGTTTTGGCATTTCCGGTCATAGGGCTGGGAGCCTCAGCTGGCGGGCTGGAGGCGCTTGAGCAATTCTTCGAGGCGATGTCTGTCAGCAGTGGTGCTGCGTTTATCATCATCTCTCATCTGGATCCGCATCATGTCAGCCTGATGTCTGAGCTGTTACAGAATCATACAAGCATGCCTGTTGCTCAGATTGTTGATGCAACTAAAATCAAAGCAGACCATGTATATATCATTCCACCCAACAGGGACTTAGCCATAGTTAATGGCATATTGCAGTTGTTGGAAATGCATCATCCACGTGGTGCAAAATTGCCGATCAACCACTTTTTCAATTCGCTGGCGCAGGATCAGGGTGCTAATGCAATAGGCATCATTTTATCAGGTACCGGTTCAGATGGCAGTCTGGGTATCAAAGCGATTAAGGCCGAGTTCGGTATGACCATGGCGCAATCCGAAGATTCTGCCAAATATGACGGCATGCCGCGCAGCGCTATCGCTACCGGTATGGTCGATTACGTTTTGCCGCCGGAAGAGATGTCAGTTCAGTTGCTCGCCTACCTGTCACATTCGAAATATCAAGCGCCGTCAGCGATCACACCTATGGCAGAAATGGCATCCAAAGCCTTGCAGAAGATATTTGCTATTTTGCGGGCCCGTACCGGTCACGACTTTTCACAGTACAAAAAGAATACCATCTACCGCCGCATAGAGCGGCGCATGCATGTACACCAGATCGACGACATGACAGGCTATTTGCATTATTTGCAGGAGAGTGACATTGAAGCAGATATCCTGTTCAATGAATTATTGATCGGTGTAACCAGTTTTTTCAGGGATGCCGATGCCTTTGCATCCTTGAAAATTTCCCTGATATCACTGCTTGAAAGTAAACCGGAAGATTACACGATTCGCATCTGGGTGACCGGATGCAGTAGCGGCGAAGAAGCCTACTCCGTAGCTATGCTGATGATCGAATGTATGGAGCTCCTGAAGCGCCATTTTTCAGTGCAGGTTTTCGGAACCGATATCGACGATAAAGCCATCACTATAGCGCGTAGCGGCCTTTATTCAGCCAGCATCCTTTCGGATGTCAGTGAAATGCGCCTGCAACGATTTTTCATCAAGGAGGAGGGGGGAAACTACCGCATCAAGAAAAATGTGCGGGAAATGCTGATTTTTGCAACTCAGAATCTGATAAAAGACCCGCCTTTCACCAAGCTTGATCTGCTATGTTGCCGTAATCTGTTAATCTATCTTGGTCCTGAGCTGCAAAAGAGTCTGTTTCCTCTGTTTCATTACAGCCTTAAGCCGGATGGTGTACTGTTCCTCGGCTCGTCGGAGTCTATTGGTCAACATACCGATTACTTCAAGCCTTTGGATAAGAAATGGAAAATATTCCGCTCCATTCCATCACGGGGAGTCAATCGTCCACTTATCGATTTTCCGGCATCGAAGCTGGGCAAGCTTACTGCTGAGTTCGCCTCGTCCGATAGCCAGCAACTGGAAGAAGCCAGTGCCTTACAAATGCTGGAAGCCATTTTGCAACAGAGCGACGCAGCCCCCTGTGTGATTATCAATCAAGCGTGTAATATCACCTATATCTACGGTAAGACCGGAAAATTCCTTGAGCCGGCGCAAGGCAAGGTCTCCGTCAACCTGCTTGAAATGCTAAGGCCGGGATTGAAGAAAGAGCTGGTTGAGGCCATTCACAAGGTAAGTGTCCACAAGCAGGAAGTTATATGTAAGGGGTTAAGCGTTGAGTATAACGCCAGCCAGTTGAAAGTAGACCTGCTTGTTAAACCGATTCTGGCATCATCGGCCATGCGGGGCATGATCATGATTGTTTTTGATGAGGTTTCCGGCAAAAAGCGTGAGCAACAGTCAAAGCGACGCGTTGCTGCAAAAGGGTTGACCAGAAGTATCGAAGAGCTGGAGCAAGCACTGATTCACACACGGGAGGATCTGCAAACCACCATTGAGGAGCTTGAGACCTCCAATGAAGAACTCAAGTCGATCAATGAGGAGTTGCAGTCAACCAATGAGGAGTTGCAGTCGACCAACGAGGAGTTGGAAACATCCAAGGAAGAATTACAGTCACTCAACGAAGAGTCGACAACGGTGAATGCAGAGCTACAGGGGCGCATTGATGAGCTCTCCGAAGTCAATGATGATATGAAAAATCTGCTCGACAGTACGGATATTGCGACGGTGTTTCTCGATTCCGATCTCTGTATCAGGCGTTTTACGCCACGGCTCACGGATATTATTCCGCTGGGAGTTCACGATTCCGGGCGTCCGATCAGCCATTTCGCCACCGCACTGGTGGATGTCGATCTGGCACACGATGCCCAACAGGTGCTGGATGACCTGATCACCCGGGAGAAAGAGATTGTAAGCCAGAATAGCAAAGTCTACCTCCTGCGTTTGCGACCATACCGCACCGTGAATAACGTCATCGATGGTGTTGTGATCACATTTCAGGATATCCCAGGACGCAAGCGGGCTGAAAATGTAACTCTGCAACAGGCCCATTTTGTCGAGGGTATTGTTAATACCGTGCGAGAGCCTTTGATTATACTGAACTCATCGCTACAGGTCGTTTCAGCCAATGCATCGTTTTATGCCACGTTTATTGTCAGTCCGAATGAAACGAAGGGTCGATATATCTACGAATTGGGCAATGGGCAGTGGAATATCCCTGAGCTGAGAGCTTTACTTGAGGATATTCTGCCATCCCACTCATCATTCGAGAGTTTCAGGGTGGATCATACGTTTGAAACTATCGGTCAGTGTCGTATGCTGATTAATGCACGCCGCATCAATATGGTTGAAGGTGATCTGATTCTTCTGGCCATTGAGAATCAGCTTACAAAGCCGTACGAATAGGCTTGGTTGTAGGATGAACTGCCGGTTATTATTGTGTTATATTAGCGTTTAAACTGGAATAATGGCTTGAGTTATTCCTCGTAGGGAGGCTTTGTTGGAAAGCGGTAAGTATAAAAAAAATAAGCTTCGCAAGCGGGCAGAGTCCAGGCTGGCCGAAGCAGGAGAGGCTGTGTTTGAGCAGGATCAGCAAGATTCCTGTGAACTGATTCAGGAGCTGCGCACTCATAAGGTTGAACTGGAAATCATGAACGAAGAGTTGCGCCAAACAGAGCAGCATCTTATCGAAGCGCGCAACATCTTTTCCGATCTCTATGATTTTGCACCGGTTGGCTATCTCACTATCAGCGATAAAGGCACCATTTTGCAGGCTAATCTTACGCTTGCCAGTATGCTGGGAGTAGATCGAAGTACGTTGATTCGCCAGCGCTTCACCGCTTTTATTGAGGGCGAAGATGTGGATGGTTTCTACCTTCTGCGTAAACAAACATTGACGTCGAAGCAATCAGGATTTGCTGAAATGCGGCTGAAATGCAGCGATGCTTCAAGCTTTTGGGCGCGCCTTGATGTTCGTCTGCAGCAGTCGGAAGAGGGAACAAGGCTGCTGTTGACCATTTCGGATATTAGCGATTCAATACAAAATGTAAGGCGTACGCTCAAGGAGAAGGAGCGATTGGCAATATCACTGGCTCTTAGTCAGATGACCGATGCAAAAGAGCAGGATGTACTGGACTATCTTCTCAAAGAATGTATTGCTTTTACTGGCAGTGAATTTTCATTTATCGGTTTTATGAGTGAGGACGAATCGGTGATGCAGATTTACTCCTGGTCAAAAGAGGTTTTGACGCAGTGTGATGTGCAAGAGAAGTTTCTCGATTTTTCTATTGCAGAGGCTGGCTTATGGGCTGAACCGGTTCGACAGCGAAAAGCGGTGATTATCAATGATCTGGCCGGGGCTTACCCACAGAAGCGCAGCTACCCGCAAGGGCATGTACCCATTCATAGCTATCTGGGCGTTCCGGTTTTTGAGGGTGATCACCTGCGCTTGCTTGTAGCCGTTGCCAATAAAGCGGAGGCCTACAGTCAAACGGATATTCATAATTTAACCAGCCTGATGACTGAGGGCTGGCGTATTGTTTCTCGTATGCGCTCCGAAGCGGTGAGGATGAAGCTGCTGCACGATTTAAATGAATCCGTCAAAGAGACTGGTGTTCTGTATAAGGTGGCCAATTTAGTCCGGGATAGTGAAACGATCGATGATATGCTGCAGCAGGTGGCGGCGCTGGTTCCGGATGGCATGCAATTTCCGCAGTTCGTATGCTGCACGGTCAGCCACGATGAAAAGCGCTATCATTCATCCATCAACAGTTGCCGCGAAGCATCAGACTGGAGGCTGACAGGCGAGATTATTATTCATGGCAAAGTGCGCGGTTCGGTAGAGATTCGATATTTGCAAGCCTGTCCACTAGAACATATCGGACCTTTTCTTAATGAAGAACAGAAACTTATCGAAGCCGTTGCCGATCATCTGAGCAGAGCCATTGAGTTGAGAAATATCAGTAAATTGCAGTATATTCAATCGCGGATTTCTACAGTGTTTCTGACGATCACCGATATCGGAATGTATGCGCATGTACTGGATATTATTCTGGAGAGCATGGATAGCAGCTGCGGTGTGTTCGCTTACATCAATGAAACGGGTGATTTGGTTGTGCCGGGTATGACCGGTGAAAGCAGGGATAACTGTCAGATTCCGCATAAGGATATTGTTTTCCCGCGTGAGAGCTGGGGCGATAGTTCGTGGCCGAGGGCGATCAGGGAAAAGGCGCCCAATTATTCAAATCAGCCGTCCTCACTGATGCCTGAGGGACATATCAGTATCAGCAAACATCTTTGCATGCCTGTTGTTTTTCAGGATGAAGTAATCGGATTGTTTCAGATTGCCAACAGGGAAAAGGATTACGGCATTCAGGATGTCGAGATCATGGAAGCGATTGCTCGCCATATAGCTCCGATTCTTGCAGCAAGATTGGAAAGTGAACGTGAACAGCGGCGGCGTATCACAGCGGAAAGTGAAGTGCGTGAAAAAAATCGGGATATCAAGCTGCTGCTTAACTCCACGGCTGAAGCAATTTACGCCATAGATCTTCAGGGTAACTGTACCCTCGTGAATAAATCCTGCTTGCAGATGCTGGGTTATCAAAAAGATGAATTGCTCGGTGAAAATATGCATGAGAAAATTCACCATAGTTATGTCGATAGCAGCCATTATCCCGAAGGCCAATGTAAAATTGAAATGGCCATGCGTCTTGGTGAAGGCATCCATGTTGATGATGAGGTTTATTGGCGCAAGGATGGTAGTAGTATTCCTGTCTCCTACTGGTCCTATCCAATGTATAAAAACAAGGAGATGGTCGGCAGCGTGGTAACCTTTCTCGATATTTCCGAGCAACTGACATCGAGAGAGGCCTTGAAAAGGAGCGCTATCCAACTTGAATGTGCTCTTGAAGGGACTATTGCAGCCATTGCCAAGGCAGTGGAGGCTAGAGATCCTTATACCGCTGGCCATCAGCGACAGGTTTCCAAACTTGCGGTTGCAATTGCTAATGAGATGGGCCTGGATAGCAAGACGGTGAATGGCATCCGCTTAGGGGCCGAAATCCACGATATCGGAAAAATCCAGGTGCCGACCGAGATTCTCAGTAAGCCGGGGAAACTGACAACTTTTGAATATCAACTCATTCAGACTCATTCCGAATCCGGCTACGAAATATTGAAAGATGTCGAATTTGAATGGCCTATTGCAGATATTGCTTACCAACATCATGAACGGATCAATGGTTCAGGTTATCCACAGGGTTTATCTGGCAATGACATTTGCCTTGAAGCGCGAGTTGTTGCTGTTGCCGATGTGGTTGAGGCGATGAGCAGCCATCGCCCTTATCGTGCGGGCTTAGGAATCGATATCGCCCTGGAGGAAATCAGAACGCATAGCAGTATATTGTTTGACAGTAAGGTTGTCGAAGCATGTCTTAAGTTGTTTGCCGAAAACAGATTTAGTTTTAGTAATCCTGCTGAGGTTGAAGGTTCAGTTGCTGAAGCACTTTGGCCGCACATTGTTAATTAGAGCCGGATCAGATCAGGCAGTGAGGGAGCCTGAAAATCCCAGGTAAACGGCGCAGCCCCGTTCTCGGAAATCAGGCAGGTGCCAGCGCCGATGCTTTGCGCGGCAACAAGGTTTTCCGCCATATCATCAATCACGATGGTGTGCTCCGCCAGAATACCTTCCTGCGCTATCAGATGACCCAGTGTCGTAGCGCAGGGTTTGGGTAGATAATCATTAAAGCGAATATCATAAATGGCCGAAAAATGATGTCGGATACCCAGTGTTTGCAGAATGCATTCAGCATGTTCGCGCGTGCCATTGGTATGAATCACTTTACGGCAATGCATGCTGCTCAGAGCCCGATCAAGTTCCGGGTCACGGGTGAGGATTTCGTGTGCATCAATGTCGTGTACATAAATCAGAAATGCTTCGGGCTCAATGCCGTGGTGCAACATCAGGCCGCGTAAGGTGGTGCCGTATTCTCGCCAGTAGTTCATACGCAAAGTATTGGCCGCATCTTCGCTTATGCCCACATGTTCGGCGATGAAGCCTGTCATGCGCTTATCCATTCTGGCAAAAACACCGTTGTTCGCAGCATACAGCGTGTTGTCGAGGTCAATCACCGCCAGAGAATAGGAATCAAACATGGATGCACCCTAGATGATCCACTAAAAACAGCCATGACGATGATTATCGATGATTTGCACTCACCAGCTTTGTATGCAGCATGCCCCAATGTATTGGCAATTTTTATCCCGAAATCTGGCTATATTAACGCTGGTATGTGCGTGCATGGCATATCTGTATCCGCCGGCATTTCTTATTTTTAAGCACTGTTTTCTCTGGTTCTTTGCGGCAACCATGTTTGCGCTGGGGCTGGTGATGAAGCCGGAAGAGGCAAAAGCAGCCTTATCAAGACCAGCAACGATTCTGATCGGGGTTGTTACTCAGTTCACGGTGATGCCGGCGCTTGGCTTTGCGGCGGCAATGATCTCAGTCTGGCAAGGAGCCTCATCGGCTGTGGCGCTTGGCTTTATCATTGTCGGATGCGCGCCGGGTGCCATGGCATCGAATGTGATTGCATATCTGCTGGGGGGAGCCGTTGCTTTTTCGATTGCCATGACCATGCTGGCGACAAGCCTCTCACCGCTGTTGACCCCCGTTCTGGTCGAATGGCTTGGGGGTGTGTTTATGGAAATACCCTTCTGGCCGATGATGCAAACGATTCTGCTGAGTGTGGTTTTGCCGCTGATCGCAGGTATGTTGATTCACTATCGCTTTCCTCAATATCAGCAACATTATGAGCATCTGGCGCCGGATCTGGCGGCTTTGGCCATCATCATTATTTGCAGTTACGCCGTTGCCGACAATCAGCAGCGCATCGCAGAAACGCCGTGGGTAGTATTTGCGCTTGTTGTGGCACTCAATGCAGGTGGATATTTGGCGGGATGGTTTATCGCCGGACTATGTAACTTCGACAGGCGTTATCAGATTACCCTCGCGGTAGAGATCGGCATGCAAAATGCGGGGTTGGGTGTCGTGCTTGCCCTGAAGCACTTTGAGCCGGAATCAGCGCTACCCGGAGCTCTGTTTGCTGTCTGGTGTATTCTGACGGCGGCAGGTTTAAGTCGCTGGAAGAAGTTGCAAGAGGAGTCCGTTTCAGCATGTTAGCATATATCGTTGCGCGCAGTCGCAGGCTTACATTTCCGGCACCAGTTGCTGTGGATGTACTTTTTTTGATCGCCTGGTGCGGACTTATCTTTTTTCTGTCCAGTCAGTCCGCCTTACCCTTGCCACCGATGTTTCCGCATGCCGATAAGCTGATTCATGCCGGCGCATATGCTGTGATGGGTATATTCGCCTGGCGGATGTTTCAGCATAGCTCGTGCCCTGCAGTATTACACATGATTTTAAGCGTGTGCGTTTGCAGTCTCTACGGCATCAGTGACGAGTGGCATCAGTCATTTGTGCCGGGGCGAGACAGCGATGTGGCAGACTGGCTGGCCGACACAATCGGAGCCTTGCTGGCTGTCAGTGTGATGCAGGGTTTGAGTTTTGGCTATTGCCGCTCTTCCAGCGGTACGTAGGGCTGATTGTGCAGCCCTTCATAAATCTGGTTCGGACGATAAATGCGTACATCATCGAGTTGTTCTTTCCAGTGAGCCAGCCAGCCTGAAACGCGGGCAATGGCGAAGATCGGCGTAAATAAGTCTGTTGGGATGCCCAGTTTGCGATACACAATGCCGGAATAGAAATCGACATTCGGACAAATGCCTTTAGCGCCCAGTGTGCTGTGCGAAAGTTGCTCAATACGACTGGCAATCTCGTAGGTGGGATCTTGTCCCAGTTCATCTGTCAGACGTGTGTATAATGATTGTAATAGCGTGGCGCGCGGATCTTTGGTTTTGTAGATACGATGCCCAAGCCCCGAAATTTTCTCTTTGCGCTCAAGACGCTGACTTAAATTCAACTCAACATTTTCAACACTTCCGATTTCATCAAGCATGACCAGAACATCTTCATTGGCGCCGCCATGCAGCGGGCCGGACAATGATCCGATGGCAGCACTGATGCAGGTATACGGATCAGCCATGGTTGATGCCGTGACCAGTGTCGAGAATGTGCTGGCATTGACCGTATGCTCAGCATGTACGATCAGCGCCACATCCATGATCCGCTCCATGATGGCACTGGGTTCCAGACCGGAGAGCATGTATAAAAAGTTTGCTGAATGAGATAAATCATCACGCGGTGGAATCGGGTCATCACCCTTACGCATACGCGCATGGGCTGCTACCAGCGTTGGCATTTTAGCGATTAAGCGCAGGCATACTTCTTCGATCTGCACGTCGTTGAGCGAGCTTCCCAGACCGGCGGGTAGGGGGTAAAACATACCCAGTGCAGCAATGGTGGTTTGCAGCGAATCCATCGGGTGGGCTGATTCGGGAAAGCATTTCATGATATCACGGATGCGGAATTTGATGCGGCGGTGATGGCGTAATTTCTGATCAAATGAACTCAATTCCTGAGCCGTTGGCAGTTTGCCATAAAGCAGTAAATAACTTGTTTCTTCAAATGAGGAATGCTCAGCTAATTTTTCAATATCAATACCACAGTATTCAAGATGCCCGGCTTGCCCGTCGACGAAGGATATTTTTGATTTGGTAACGGGAATACCAGCCAGGCCGGGAGAATAACAAGTGGTTTTTGATTGATTAGACATTGTTCTGCCCTCCAGGGTGTTGGTTCGGCAACTTTAACAGCAGAACCAGCGAAAGTCGCAGGCGGATTGGAGTCAAAAAGTGATCGTTACTTCTTTTTGCTTGCCTTGCGTAATTGAATATGGCGATTGGTTGTCCACAGGTAATCATCATCGGGGCGCAAAACTTGCTGATGCGAGGGGCGGCGGGATTGCCGTATCAGCGCCTGAATCAGCCATGGTCGTTGCAGGGTGAAGGGTTCAAACGCCACGCGGGACAGACGCAATAAACGAACGTTGGTGCCAGCCATGATGCGATTAGGACTGTTAAATTCACGCAGCAGCCCGCCAGAATGAATCACGTCGCCGGGCAAGGCATAGGCCAGTAGTTTGGCTTTTGTTTCAGTGTCTTCCAGCCGGGTGTCGAGGAAAAACAAGCATCCGGTTTGCACTAAATAACAGGCATCATGTATACCACCGAGATCGACAAGGCAGTGTCCGGATTTGAATTCAACCGGTTCAAAAGAACGGGCGATTTGTTTCCGGTAAATATCATTGATTCGATCAAAAAGAGCATGTCGCGTAATAATTGGTTCAGCCCAACGCTCAAGTATCAGACGTTCCATGGCGGCGTTAAAATTCAGGTCAGTTTTCTGACGCTGGCGAATTGCTGAAATTGGAATGGCGGATAAATCCGCATGTTGTTCTGACCAGACCGTAGCACTGCGTTGTTGCTGCGTGAAAACACCAATTTCACCGACCAGCATCACACCGCCCTCATCGGTATAGGCAATGTCCGGCTCATCTTCATAGCCTTTCATTTTAAAGCGCAATTTTCCCCTGCGCAGTAACCACAGGGTATGCGGCGGATCACCTGCATTGCACAGGATTTCCTTGGGTTTGAGATGAATCATTTCCCCCATGCTGATAAGCTCATCGATGAGAGCCGCTTCTGAAATCCGGTATGTCGGGCGTACAAACATCGGCCGCTCGGAACGTTGCAGTTGACTGACCAGCTCTTTTAGTGATGTGGCAGCCTGATTATCGTTCATATTTTCATATTTCCGGATGATTTCCTGATACATCGAACAGGCATCATTGATTTTGCCAGCACGCTCATGGCATCCGGCCAGACGTAGCTGGATATCTATATCGCCATTCATGCCATCACAATCGAGAATGTCCTGATAGATAGCAGCGGCTGTATTAAAGTCTTCATCGGCAGATGCCTGACTGGCTTCCCGGAGCAATTGATACAGGCTTCTCATGCTTTATCTTGCCCTCCTCGCCCCAATGGATGTGCTAGTTCAATTTGCTGATGCAAACGTGCACGACTGACATGGGTATAAATTTCTGTCGTGGTTATATTAGCATGACCAAGCAGCATTTGAACACTGCGCAGACTGGCGCCGTGGTTTAGCAGATGCGTGGCAAAAGCATGGCGTAGGGTATGGGGTGATGGCATGGGCTGAATATTTTCGCTGGCGGCATATTTTTTGATGCGTTTCCAGAAGTTCTGGCGGCTCATTGCTACTCTGCCACGTCCCGGAAAGACGAACGGATTCAATGTATGCGGCCGCTTTTTCAGCCATTGAGTGAGCCAGTGGTCCGATTCATCACCAAAGGGTACCAGACGTTCTTTGTCACCTTTACCGATCACTCTGATGATGCCGCTCTGCCGGTCAATATGCGCCAGTTGCAGATGCACCAGCTCCGATACGCGCAAGCCGGTCGCATACATCAGTTCGAGCATGGTGCGATCTCTCAGGCCAACTGGCGATTTTGTGTCGGGCGCATCCAGTAAACGCTCGACATCGCTCTCATTCAATTCCCTGGGCAGTCGTCGTTGTGGCCGCATCTTCGGTAAGCCGCGCACCGGGTTGTCCTGACGCATACCCTGATCCTGTAAATGACCAAACCAGGTGGTTAAGCCACTGCGTTTGCGTTGAATAGAGGTGTTTTTGAAGTTGTTCCGGATCAGGGATGCGATATATGCCGATACCTCATCCGTCGTCGCCTGATAGACATCGGAGCCATGCTGCTTAAAGAATTGTTGCGCATGCAGTAAATCGGTCTGATAAGCCTGAAGTGTTTTCAATGACCATCCACGCAACATACTGATACGCTGAAGCATGTGTTTTACATTGCTCTCTATGTCTGGATGAGGGGAGATCATGGCTGCATACTAGTGATCAAAATGACTCTAGGGAATGTCTGGTGAAGCGGAGAATAACGAAGGTTATATATTTGTCTGGCAAGGTCATTGTAACCGAGATTGCTCATCAAAGCATAAGATTGAAAAAAGAGTGTTAAACTGATTTGTAAGTCTTTGGCGAGGCATTTTATCCGGTTTAAGTGCCGAAATCGCCATGCCAGAGCGCATGGCTTTGGCGGGCCTGTTCACGCAGGTGTTGACGCAGGTATTCCGGCTCGATGCCCGACTGGCGGAGGCTTTGCAGGGTTGTTGACTGATTGCGTTTGGCCAGTCGTTGTCCGGATGGATCATGCAGCAGTTTGTGGTGGATGTAGATCGGTGATGGCAGTTGTAATAAGGCTTGTAGCAGGCGGTGAACGGGTGTGCTGCTGCGCAGATCCTCACCACGGATAACGTGCGTGATGCCCTGATCGGCATCATCCACAACCACGGCCAGATGATAGCTGTAAGCAATATCCTTTCGACCAATGACGATGTCTTGCATCTGGTGAAGATTGACCGGCGTCGCCATGCCGTGTTCATCCAGCCATGACAGAGCTGCATCCACTTGCATGGATGCATGGTGGATATGCAGACGCCAGGCGAAAGATTGCTGTTGCATGCGCACTCGGGCGTAGTCAGGTGCCAGCTCCCTGCATGTGCCGGGGTAGGGGGTATTGTGTTCATCAGCGTGGGGGGCCAGTCCTATGCGCTCGATATCTTGCAGGATTGATTTACGGGTGCAAAAGCAGGGATAAATCAGCTTATTTTCATACAACTGCTGCAGAGCGGCATCGTAGAGCGCGCTGCGCATGCTTTGGTATTGAACTTCTCCATGCCATTGCAAGCCCAACCATTGCAGGTCTTCAAGCAGTTGATCACTGAAGTGTGGCTTACAACGGGTATGGTCGATATCTTCAATGCGCAGGTACAGTTCAGCCTGCTGTTGCTCAGCCCATTGCTGACAGATAATCGCTGAGAAAGCGTTGCCTACATGCAATAAACCGGTCGGGCTGGGGGCGAATCGGGTACGCAGCACGCTCATGTCGTTATGCCGTTTGCGGTGGCGTGTCAGGCAGGCTTGCCGGATGCGGGGGGGGGAATGATCACCGATTGCGCCTGTACGCGTTCGGGACGTAGTAATACCGTTATTTCATCACCATCCTGCAAGATGGAATCATCGTGTGGAATCAATGTTTTATCAGCGCGGGTGATACACAGCGGTTGTACACCATGGGGGATTCTGGCGTCTTTGAGTTTGCTGCCAATCAGGCCGGATTCCGGGGTTATTTTTTGTACATCATAGACCAGACGTTTGCGTGATGCCTGATCGGCCCAGTAAGTTGCGGTATAAGGCTTGCCAAACAGGCGTCTGGCTTGCAGGCGGTGAATCATATTGGCATGTTTTTCTTCATCGCCTTCCTGCAAGGCGACAAACACTTCCGGAATATGAAATTGATCCTTGGCCAGCGATGCAATCAGCAAATTGTGGTCAGAGGAGCCGGTCATCACCAGCACGGCACTGACTTCTTCGGCGTGAATCATTTCCATGTACAACGGATCCAGAGCATTGCCGCGCACGGCTCTGAAGCCTGCCCGGTGCAGATGTGAAACCACTTCACCATTCATGTCCAGAAAACGAACTTCACGGTCACCACACAGTGAGCGTCCGATTTCAGCACCCATTTGTCCTCCACCGATAATCAGCACGGTGCGGTCACTGCCCGCATCGACTTTGAGGTGGCGTGATAGCGGGGCGGCAATAAAGCCATAAGTCAGCACAGAGAGAATAATGATGATGTAAACCAGTGCGACCAGAATGTCAGCACCCGGATGGCCGGATGAGCTTAACACCAGTGCAAATAACGATGTGATGGCAGCAGCAACCACGCCTCGCGGTGCCATCGCCGACAGAAAGATAATCTGGTTATGATTCAGTTTGGTTCGCATACATGAGAGCCAGGTCGCCCACGGCCGGGCAATCAGCGCCAGCAGAATGAAAATTACAATACCCTGCCATAAATAACGGTTCAGCAGAGCCAGATCGAGTTGTGAAGCGAGCAGCACAAACAGCACAGAAATCAGCAAAATAGACAAGCTGGCTTTGAAATTGCGCAGGCGCTGGATATCCGGTAATTCCATGCGCTGAGTGATGGCACCGGCAACCAGCACAGCCATCAGTCCGGCTTGTTCCGTGATCATATCCGCCAGCAGGAAAATGCCCCACACGCATGCCAGTGTGAAAACGGTGCGCATCTCCGAGCTGTTGGAAATATTCTTCAGCAGTGCTCTGGATAACAGCCAGCCACCGGCGAAGCCGACCGCTGTACCAACCCCCAGCTTTTCTACAATGGATCGCAGGGTATCCAGCGTGCCGATATTCGGCGTGAGTACCAGTTGCAGCATAACAATTGCCAGAATGGCACCGATAGCATCAACCAGCATCGCTTCACTGGTCAGGATATGTTTGATTTCACGATCAAGTCGCACTTGCCTGACAATCGGAATAATAACCGTTGGCCCGCCTACCGAGACGATAGCTCCAAACAACAATGCCGTTGGCCAGTTCAGGTCGGTCAGTGCATGAGCGCTGATGCCGCCAACCAGCATGGTGACGAACGGTCCCAGAATGAGCAGGCGGGTGACGATCATACCATGAGCTCTGAGCGCTTTCAGATTAAGGTTTAAGCCCCCTTCAAACAGAATGATGGCCAGTGCCAGTTCAATCAGCGTGTGCAGCGCCGGCTCGATCAGTTCCGCATGTAATATGTGTAAGGCGTAAGGCCCCAGTATAATGCCGCCAATCAACCACAATACGATAGGCGGCATGCTGATGCGTTCGGCTAGCAGATGTGATGACACTGCAACCAATACGGCAATAATAAAAACGGCTGTCGGGCTGGCGAATAATTCCATGTTTGCAAACCTGCCGGTAAGCCCGAGTTGAAGCAAGTTATGCTATTGCGAGGTGAAAAAAAATATTGCCGTAAGCCGCATGGGTGTTGCCGCCGGTGTTGTCGGTATCACTCATGATGGCTATGGCATCGATGTAATCGGTATCGATAGCCAGATATTGTTGCAGATCCTGTCGGATGTTCCGTTTGTGCTGCTGCCAGCTGCCGATGGCAGTTTGGCCCGAATCAACTGCCAGCATGATGGCGTTCGAAGTAAAGGCATTCTGCCAATGTGTTCCGCTTGGCTGATTGGCTGACCAGACATAATTCAAAGCATGCGTTTTCCAGAATGCCCAGCCACCATCGATGATGATATAAATACGCACCGGATAATCATCGCCATGCTTGCTTCGTTCATCATGTTCGGGTTTGTCCAGCAGTGAACTTCGGGAAACCATCCATGACCAGTTGAGGATCGGCGTTTTGTTCAGGTCGACGCGGATTTTGCGCAGCAGACCGGAAGCCGATGCGTTTGATACAGCGTCCAGAGCATGTTCATACGGTTTGTAGACAGATGTGCCGACGAAACTGTTGGCCTCCCATGCCGACAGATTGCCATGCGCAAAGTCACCCACCATCAGTGTTTCATCGGCCAGGCCAGTGGATGTATTCAGCAGACTTAGCAAGCCTGCAAGGCATAGGTGACGATGGATTTTGTTCATATTACGCATCAGTCGGAAGTTGCCATCGCTTCTTACACGGAAAATCACGTTGTACTTTTCAGCAGCATTATTTCGATGTCATCACCCAGACGCCATCCCATGCGGCGGGTGGCGGGTTGTGTTGGAAATGAAGGCAGCGGTCGATATAAATTTGCGACAGTCGATCCTGAGCATGCATGGCCAGCACCCGCTCAAAAGCTTTAATTGCCAGTGGCCATTGTTTTTTGCGGTATTTGACTACGCCATCGTTAAACTGGTTCACAGCATCCATCAGGTTAGGGAAGCTGGCTTCGGTGTGGTAATCGAGCACTTCAAAAATACGCACCGGCTCCGTTTTTCCTTTGACCACCACCATATCAATATCCCGGATGCGATAGATTCCTTTCAACAGTTTGCGGGTGTTTTCGCTGATCAGGATGCGCGATGCATATTGCTTACAGGCACTCTCCAGTCGTGATGCCAGATTCACGCCATCGCCGATCATGGTGTAATCCATGCGTTTGGGAGAACCGATATTGCCGGTCACGATGGTGTCGGTATTCAGGCCGATGCCGATATCCACTGCCTGTTTGCCTTCCATAGCCCGGCGTTCGTTCCAACTCCGTAAATCCGTCTGCATACGAATAGCGCAGCGCAATGCCCGGTCTTCATCGTCATCATGGGCGACCGGCACGCCGAAGGCGGCCATGATCGCGTCACCAATGAATTTATCGAGCATGCCGCCTTCATCCTGAATGCATTCGACCATCAGAGTGAAATATTCGTTCAGCAGGTGGACAGTTCCCTGTGCACCGAGTTCTTCGGTTAATGTGGTGAAACTGCGGATGTCGGAAAACAGTACGGTCGCTTTGGTGCTGCGTCCGCCAAGGATATCGTCACCACCGGCCAGTAGCTGGTCGGCCACGCCGGGGTCCATGTGTTTGGTGATGGTGGCGCGCATGCGTTTTTCCGAACTGATATCCTCAATCATCAGCATGGTTCCGAGTTTTTTTCCTTCATGGCTGACCAGCGGCAAAATGCTCAGGTTGGCCGAGATGGCATCGCCATCGAAATGCAATGCCACATCGGTCGCCATATCGATGACGCCGGTTTCCTCGACGCGCTTTATTTTATCCAGTATCCATACATTGCTGTTGGCGAAAAAGTCCTGTGCGGCATGGTTGATTACGGCGCTTTCGCCAAGTCTTAAAATGCGTAGACCAGCGGCATTGCAGGTGACGATCTTACCCTTTTCATCCAGTGTCATGACGCCATTGGACATGCTTTCCAGCATTGATTCATTGTAATTTTTGATGTCCTGCACGCTGTTGAACAGTTTGGCATTTTCCAGTGCAATAGCGATCTGCGAGGTGAATGCCCGCAGGCGTGATTCATCCTCATCGTTAAATGGCCCCCCTTTCTTATTCAGCGACTGGGTGACGCCAATGACCTTGCCCTTTTTATTGACCACCGGCACACACAATATCGAACGGGTGAAATAGCCGGTCTGTTTATCGAATGCCGGATTAAAGCGCAGGTCAGCATAGGCGTAGGGGATATTCATCGATTTGCCACTGGTATAAACCGAACCGGCAATGCCGAGATGACTGGGGAAACGAATCTGTACCGCATTCAGACCTTCTCCAACTTGTGACCATAATTCATTGGTCGAATCGTCATTGAGAAACAGCGTTGAGCGGTCCGCATTGAGCATGCGGGTTGCTTCGCGCATCACCCGTTGCAGCAGCACCCCCAAATCCAGCTCGGCTGTGATATCGGAAACCAGATCGAGAAATTCCAGTTCCCGGTCATGTTCTTTGCGCGCATGCTCAACAAACTGGCGGTTTTGCAGGGTGATGGCTGCCTGCGAGGTCATGATTTCCAGCAAGGTCAGGTCTTTTTTGCAGAACCGGCCTTTGACCTTGTTCAGCATCTGGGCCACACCAATAATTTCACCGCGCACCGTTCGAATCGGAGCGCACAGGATATTTTTAGTGATGAATCCAGTGCTTTCGTCGATCTCCCGATTAAAAAACTCACTGGCATAGGCATTATGAATGATCATGCCTTCACCGCTGTGGAATACTTTTCCGGCAATGCCTTTGCTATCGAGCATGCGAATTTCGCGCGTCAGATTGCCTTTCGAGATGCGGGAATAAAGTTCACCGGTTCGTTCGTCATGCAGAAAAATGCTGCCACGGGTGGCCAAGGTTTCGCGCATGGTCATTTCGAGCAGGGCATGCAGAACTTCGTCTACCGTTTCCATGCCGGCGACAGTGCGCGTGATGTTCAGCAGCATTTCCAGATGCTGCACCTGCTTTTGCGGCTGTATTACGTAGTGGGGCGGCACGTTGGTAGAGTTCTGATCGGATTCAGCCATGTTGTACCTCCAGTTGTTGACGCAGCTCAACAATGGTTTGCTTCAGTTGCCGGATATCCCCGTCCGCCTGCAAGGCTTCCTGCTGCACCTTCTGGTCCATCTCAATACTTTTTTGTTCCAGCTTGTCGCGCAGACTGGCGATGGTTTGTTTCAGTTCACCACGCTCCATGCGGGCATCCGTCACGGCCTGTTGCACGCAGTGCTCCTTGTCGGCACGCAAGGCTTCCAATTCATCACGCAGCGCGGCGATGGTTTGCTGTAGTTGCTGGTTTTCCTGCCTGTTATCGGCGATGGCTTGTTCCAGCTCAGACTGATGGCGATATTGCGCTTCTTCAAGCTGTTCACGCAAAGCGGAAATCATTTGCCGAAGCTGCTGGCATTCATTTTCCAGTAGCTGCTGCTTGTCCATTTTTTGCTGTTCGGCTTTGCGCATTGATCCATCCTTTTGGGGCGTCCAATATGGTAAGAGGATAAGCCTCTGAGCCATTGAAGGCAACCGGGTCAGCCTCTGCTATTCCGGGATCATGTGTGCAATCCTGTTTTTTTGAGATCATTTTATAGCACTTTACCAGAATGTGGCATCGGATAGGTAACTGCTTCAGGTTAGCCGGTGCATGGTGCCTTTGTTACGTTAACTTGGCCCGGTACTCGGATGCTCTGCGTGAATGATTGTTTTGTCGCTTGCTGGCACGGGGTATAGTAAGTGCCTGATTTCAGGAAATGAAAATTAGCAAAAGTGTAGGGAGGCATCGATATGGAACAGGAACTTCAACAAGCACAGGAAGCATATAAACTTATTACCGAGTTTTTTGTCACCTACAGCTTTCAGATACTCGGTGCGTTAATTATTCTGGCGATAGGTATCATTGTTGCAAAGAAAGTCAGTCAGCTCGTACTAAATATATGCACGAATAAAGGGCTGGATATTACCTTATCCCGATTTATCAGCAGCACGGCAAAAATCATCATCATTGTCATGGTTGCAATCATTGCACTGGGAAAAATCGGCATAAGTGTAACACCTTTTGTCGCCGCGATCGGTGCATTGTCATTGGGTGCCGGATTGGCCATGCAGGGCTTGTTGTCAAACTATGGTGCAGGCCTGAATATCATCCTGGCCCGCCCTTTTGTTGTCGGTGATACCATTCGGGTACAAAATGTTATCGGTCAGGTTAAAGAGGTTCATTTAGCCTATACCCTTCTGAGTGATGAAGATGATGTCGAAATTACGATTCCGAATAAACATATTGTGGGTGAAATTATCAGTAACTCACATAGCGATACACTGGCCGAAGAGTCGGTGGGGATCTCTTATGATAACGATCCTGAAGAAGCCATCTCTGTCATTATGAAGGCGTTAAACGGTGTTGAGAACATGAGTTCGGAAAGAAAACCCCAAGTTGGCATCGAGGATTTTGGTGATAGCGGTATTGTGATCGGTATTCGCTTTTGGGCACCAACCGACAGTTATTTTGAGACACGCTATCGGGCTAATGCGGCTATCTTTAAAGCCTTAAAGGCTGCGAATATTACGATTCCTTACCCGCAGCGTGAAATACGTATGTTAGAAACATCGGTGAAGTCTGCTTAGCCAGTTTTCGATGAAGCAACAACCCCGGATTTGTTGATCCCCTGAAAAAATGAGATGCATGAAACCAAAGAATTGACGACTGTAAAGAGTCAATAGGCTCTTAGCCATTCCACTAGGTCACGGGCGACATTTGCTGCGGCCTGATTGAGCGCTTCGGCGGCGCTGCGGGCATTTTGTGCGGTGGCTGCCACTGTGGATTCGAACTCTCTGGTTGCAGTGACCGTTCCTGCTAACTGGTCAATCAGGTAAAAACGCACCCGGATGTTGCCGGAGGACGTGCCACCTTCGTGGATGTGGTGACTGAAATCATACAGCGTACTTTCCAGAATATACTCGGCTTCCGATGTGGAAGCGGCAGGCAAAACTGCCTTGAATTGAGCGCTATCGCTCAGGCTGGTCTGGAACAGGGCTTGCAGCATGCGCACCGGTGCATCACTCCAGCGGCTGAAGGCGTAGCTGTTTTGTTCATGCCGGGCGCGCTTATACAGAATTTCAGTGCCGGTGAAGGATCGAATGGCGTCCATTGGTGCCAGCTTAATCACCGGGCCACTGCTTTGCGCAGCAGCTTCAGAGGATACTTTTTCCGCCAGCGAGGGGTCAACGATGTAGATGTCGGCTGGAGGTGCGCTGCGCGTAGCGCATCCGGGCAGTAGCAGAAGCAGGGTTGCTAACAAAAACAGCCGATTATTCATGGTATCCCTCCTCGCCGGGGCCGGGCCTTGGCGAAGTTTGTTTGAACAGCAGATCGCTTGGGCTGGCCTCGGTGGCCCGCACGACGCGTTGCATATCGCCAGCCAGTGTATCTAGCTCGTTAATCAGCCGATTAAAGGAAACCAGACTCTGCCGGACATCCTGTCGCATATCCTGACCGACATTGGCATAATTCTTTTCAAAGCGTTCGGCCATTTTCTTCACGCTGTCCGAAGCCTGTTCAACCGAGGTGAATGCCTGGGTCATGCGTTGTTCCATAATGACGCCGTTATCCAGTACTTTGCGGAATTCCTGCATCTGCGCGCGCACATCTTTGACCACCAGATTGGTGTCGGAGAGCAGCGAACTGACTGTTTGCAGGTTTTCATCACTGAGTAGCTGGTCGAACTTCTCCAGTGAACCGACCGATTTGGCGATGAGTTCCCTGAGTGATTTATCGAATTGAGTGAAGGTGGACGGACCGGTTTGAATGATCGGAATGGTACTGTCGGAAGCATGCAGCAGCGGGGCATCTTTAGTGCTGCCTGTCAGTTCGATAAAGCTCAGTCCGGTAATGCCGAAGGATTTGAGTTTGGCGATGGTGTCGGTTTTAACCGGCGTGCCGTGTTTGACCTTCAGCAGCAATTCCACCTCTTCGGGATTGTTCATATTGATGTTGATTTGCTCAACGGAACCGACATTAACGCCATTAAACTTCACCGACGTGTCGGTGCTCAGACCGGCCACGGACTCGGTGATGTAGACGTAATAACGATCATATTGCTGCTCTTCACCGTATTTGCCGAGCCAGAATGCAAACATAATAATTCCGGTAAGCAGCAGCACAACGAAGATGCCGACAATTGTATAATTGATTCTACTTTCCATTACATCCCCGTATGCGGCCACGCGAACCGCCGAAGAATTCCCGGATAATCGGATGTTCGGATTTAATCACGTCGTTCAGGGCTCCTTCGGCAACAATCTTTTTATCACCCAGCACAGAGAGGCGGTCGACAATCGTCCAGATGGAATCAAGGTCGTGGGTAACCATGACAATAGTCAGATCGAGGATGTCGCGCAATTCCAGAATCAGATGATCAAAAGCCTCTGCGCCCACCGGGTCGAGCCCGGAGGTCGGCTCATCAAGAAACAGCAGCATCGGATCCATTGCCAGCGCCCGTGCCAGCGCCGCACGTTTGACCATGCCGCCACTGAGTTGTGCCGGATAAAGCTCCGCCGTTGCTGGCGGTAATCCGACCATATTGATTTTGACCTGCACAATCTCCCGAATCAGTTTTTCCGGGAGTCCGGTATATTCCTTGAGTTTGATGCCGATATTGTCGGCAACAGTGAGCGAGGAGTAGAGCGCGCCGCCCTGAAAAAGAACACCCCAGTGTTGCCGCAGCATGGAGGCATCGGCACGGCTGATGCTGGACAGGTTATGATCAAGAATGCGGATTTCACCGGCATCGGGGCGCAATAGCATGATCATCTCTTTGAGCAGGGTGGACTTGCCAGCGCCGCTGCCGCCCAGAAGCCCGTAAATCTCGCCATGCCGGATACTCAAGCTGATACCGTCATGGATAAGCCGGTCACCAAAGCGGGTGACAAGGTCGGAGACGACAATGGCCGGATTGCTCATATGCCAAGCTCGGTGAGCAGTACGGAGAACAGGGCATCGCAGGCAATGACCAGAAAAATCGCATTGACCACACTGATGGTGGTGTATTGACCGATGCTCTCGGTATTTTTCGACACTTGAAAACCACGGTAACAGCCGACCATGGCAATCAGACATGCAAAGAAGGGCCCCTTGATCAGGCCGATCCAGACGTGTTTTATTTCCAGAACATCCTGCAGGCGATTGATAAATTCGGCATAGGAAAGGTGCAGATGGATATTGGCGATAAGCATGCCTGCGGCAATGCCGATAAGGTCAGCAAAAAAGATCAGCAACGGTAGCACGATCATCAATGCGATAATGCGTGGATGCACGAGAAAACAGTGTGGATCAAAGCCCATGGTGCGCATGGCATCGATTTCCTCGGTTATTTTCATTACGCCGATCTGCGCTGTAAACGAGGAGCCGGTGCGACCGGCAACAACAATGGCCGTGATCAGCGGTGCCAGTTCGCGGGTGATGGAGATGCCGATCATTTCGACGATAAAGATATTGGCACCGAACTTTTCAAGTTGCACCGCCCCCTGATAGGCAATAACCACACCAATCAGAAAGCTGGTCAGCGCAATAATCGGCATCGCCCGAACGCCAGCATTTTCAATGTTTTTCACGATGGCAGCAAAACGGATCGTGCCGGGATGGCGCAGCGATTGGAGCAGGCTGACAAAGCTTTCACCAATAAAAGCCAGAAATGATGCGGCATCCTTTACAATATCGACACTTGCCCGGCCAATTGCCTGAAAGGGTTTGAGCAGGTGCAACGTGAGGCCCGGTTTTTCGTTGGTTTCACCGCTGGTGTAGCGGCGCAGCAGTTCGTACATTTTTCGGTGATCGTCTTTCATGCCCAGCAGTTCGATGCTGCAATTTGCTGCGATGAGTCGGTCATAATAGTGGATAAAAAGAACCATGCCGGCCGAATCAAGCTCACCGATTTCCGACATATCCCACTGAATGCTTATATCGCGGTGCTCACGGCAGCATTTCCGGAGCTTGCCGCTGAGCTCCAGAAGCCCCTCTTTGGTCCAGTTACCGGAGCTTTTGAAGCGCAGTACACCTGCAGCATCCTGATGCCAGTGTAGCTGACCTTGTTGTGATGAACCTGATTGCATGAGTGCCTACCCGCCAATTATCAAGCTGTTTCATTGGCTAGTTTAGCAGATCAGAGCTGACGCTGCGTCTGCTGTCATCAGTCCAGCCAAAATCCCACACCCATGCAGCAGCGGGATATTGATAATTTTTTTACCGGTTTGGTGTAGAGACCGTGGCCAATCAGAAGCAATAATTGAAAAAACTCAGGACGGATTTTTTTGGCGCAGGAGGCTAAAAAAAATAGCCTCCTGTATTATGATGGTCGGGGTGTTCTGCAGTATCCGAAGCTCTGGTGAATCAGAGGAGTTGTTCCGGATTTTTTTGAAGTGAATTCAGCTTGTCGTTGAACCGGTTTTCACTTGCCGCCGCTTATTTTTCCAGCAAAAGCAGGTGCTTGTTATCGTCCGTTGCTTCCAGTGAAAGCACGGTGTAACCCTGCTCTTCGCATGAACGGGGAACATTCTCCAGCGGTTCACCGGCATTGAGCAGTACTTCCAGTTGTTCGCCCTTGTTGATTTTGGCCAGCATCAGCTTCACTTTGACAAAGGTCATCGGGCAGGTTTCGCGGGTGATATCGAGAAAATGTTTCATGAATTATTCCTTTAAATAAAGATGATATGAGCGTCTTCGGATTCGTTGAGGAACGTGGCAACGCCGACCACGGATTGTACATCATCAATCAGATCATCTTTGGTGATGCCGAGAATGTGCATGGACATTTCACAGGCGAAATAACGGATGCCCAGTGCCGCTGCCGCTTCCATTAATTCATCGAGTTGCGCCACATTGTTTTTGCGCATCATACCGCTCATCAGGCCGGGGCTCATGCCACCAAAGTTCAGGCGCGACAGGGGTAGATTGCTGCGGCCACCCATCAGCCAGTTGAAGAATCGGGAGAGAAAATCTTTGCCGATGGCTTTGCGCCCACGCTCTTTTTTCAGAGCATTGAGGCCCCAGAAGGTGAAAAACATGGTGACTTCACGGTTGGTCGCGGCAGCGCCGGTGGCAATGGTGTAGGCAGCCAGCATTTTGTCGAATTCGCCTGAAAAGCAGACGATGGAAATCTTTTTGTGGTCCATGGGCACTCTCCTGTGTTGTGTGACAGGCGCGCAGTTTAGGCAGCTGTTGCCCATACGGCAAATTAAGAGCAGTTCTGAACCAACAACGCCACGCATCGCTTTCATGGCAGAAGCATGGTGCTAGGATGCGCCCATCACGATTTTGACAGGAATTTATATGGCAGAAACCATTCGTATCTATGTTCAAGGCGGCAATGCAATTTCTGAGTTCAGATGCCGGAAGTTACAGCAGCTTTCAGCTGTGGATCACTTGCAAACGCATGCGGTGTTTGTCGCAGAAGTGGAAGCTGACTGGCGTGCTGCCGATTCCGAGCGTCTGCTGACTGTTTTAGGTGGTGAAGTCAGCCTGTGTGATACAAGTCATGCGGTATCTTTTCTGGTCTGCCCAAGGCCGGGTACGATCAGTCCATGGTCAACCAAAGCCACGGAAATCAGCCGCATTTGCGGGCTGGATCGATTGCTGCGACTGGAGCATGCCGTGGCTTATGTGGCGCAGGGTACGCCTGAAAGTTTGCAACAATTAAAAGACGTGGCACATGATCGCATGACTGAAGCTGTATTTGAGTCCATGCATGAGCTGGAGCGTTTGTTTGCACATCATGCACCGTTGCCGCTGGTGCATATCGATGTGCTTGCCGGTGGCCGTCAGGCACTGGAGCAGGCCAACCGCGATCTGGGGCTGGCGCTGGCTGAGGATGAAATGGATTATCTGTTGCAGGGTTATTTGACGATGGGCCGAAATCCGACTGATGCTGAACTGATGATGTTTGCGCAGGCTAATTCCGAGCACTGCCGCCATAAGATTTTTAATGCTGACTGGGTGATAGATAACGAAGAGCAAACCTCGTCGCTGTTTTCGATGATCCGCCATACGCACCAAAGCTCACCGGCTGGCACAATCGTCGCTTATTCCGATAATTCCTCAGTCATTGAGGGTGGCCCTACCCGGCGTTTTTTTCCTGAGCAGGATGGCACTTACAAAGCCCACGATCAGCTGACGCATGTGTTGATGAAAGTGGAAACGCATAATCATCCGACGGCTATTTCACCCTTTGCCGGTGCGGCGACCGGTTCCGGTGGCGAAATTCGCGACGAAGGGGCGACCGGCATCGGTTCAAAGCCGAAGGCGGGCTTATGCGGTTTTACTGTTTCGAATCTGCAAATCCCGGAATTCCGGCAGGCGTGGGAAGCCGATCACGGCAAACCCGAGCGTATTGCATCGGCTCTGGAGATCATGCTCGACGGGCCGATTGGCGCGGCTGCTTTTAATAACGAGTTCGGGCGTCCGAATATCTGCGGCTATTTCCGCACCTATGAACAGGAAGTGGATGGCAAGCTGCGGGGTTATCACAAGCCGATTATGCTGGCTGGTGGCGTCGGCAATATCGATGCGCGACACGTGTTCAAAAAAGCGGTGCCCGATGGCAGTCTGATTATTCAGTTGGGTGGCCCTGCCATGTTGATCGGTCTCGGTGGTGGTGCGGCTTCCAGTATGGATACCGGCGCTAATGCCGAGTCTCTGGACTTCGACTCGGTACAGCGCGGCAATCCGGAAATGGAGCGCCGTTGTCAGGAAGTGCTGGATCGCTGCTGGCAGATGGGTGACAGCAATCCGATTTTATTTATTCACGATATTGGTGCAGGCGGTTTATCCAATGCTGTACCGGAACTGATTCACGATGCCGGGCAGGGTGGCTGGATCGATTTGCGTGCTGTGCACAATCTGGAGCCGGGCATGAGCCCGATGCAGATTTGGTGTAACGAAGCGCAGGAGCGTTATGTACTGGCGATTGCTCCGGAATCCCTGCCTCTGTTCGAGGCACTGGCAGGGCGTGAGCGTTGTCCGTTTGCTGTGCTGGGCAAGGCGATGGGTGACGGGCACTTGCAGGTGGAAGATCCTTTGCTGGATGATAAACCGGTCAATGTGGCGCTGGATTTTCTGCTCGGTAAACCGCCGAAAATGTTGCGTAACGTAGTACGCAAAGCCGTGACCGGCAGTGCCGTACCGGCAATTCAGGATGTGCGTGAAGCCTTGTATCGCGTGCTGCGTATGCCAGCCGTAGCCGGAAAGGATTTCCTAATCACCATCGGTGATCGTTCGGTGACCGGCATGGTGGCGCGGGATCAGATGGTCGGGCCATGGCAGGTGCCGGTGGCGGATGTGGCGGTGACAGCACGGGATTTTGAAGGCTATGCGGGCGAGGCGATGGCGATGGGTGAGCGTACGCCGATGGCTGTGCTTAATGCACCGGCTTCGGGTCGCATGGCGATTGGTGAAGCGTTGAGTAATATCGCAGCTGCTGACATTGGCGATATCGGTCATGTCAAATTATCTGCCAACTGGATGGCGGCCTGCGGGCATGCCGGTGAAGATGCAGCCTTGTATGACACGGTCAAAGCCGTAGGCCTTGAGCTTTGTCCGGCGCTGGGTGTATCGATTCCTGTGGGTAAAGATTCGCTGTCGATGAAATCGGTGTGGCACGATGAGAGCGGCGATAGCCGTGAGATGATTTCACCGGTATCACTGATTGTTTCGGCTTTTTCGACGGTAAGCGATGTTCGCCGCACGCTGACGCCGCAGTTACGTGATGATTGCGGTGCGACTGATTTGATTCTGCTTGATCTGGGGCAGGGTAAGCATCGCATGGGCGGGTCGATACTGGCGCAGGCTTATCAGAGTTCGGGGCTGGAAACGCCAGATCTGGACGATGCCGACTTGTTCGGGAAATTCTTCCATGCCATCCAGCGCCTCAGTGCGGATGGCCATCTGCTGGCTTACCATGATCGCTCCGATGGCGGTCTGGCGGTGTGTCTGGCGGAAATGGCTTTTGCCGGGCGCGTGGGCGTGAATGTGCATCTGGATGTGCTGGCCTGTCATAGTGGTTCGAAAGATTCAGACGTGCTGTTTAACGAGGAGCTTGGTGCTGTCATTCAGATTCGTCGCAACGACCGCGAAACCGTTCTGGCGCATCTGGTGGATGAGGGGCTGGGTCCGGTTTGTCATATCATTGGTGAACTGAACGGCCATTCCCGGATGTTGATTACTTGCGATGAGCGTGTGGTACTCGATGAGCCGGTGCAGGATTTGCTCAAAGCATGGCAGGAAACCAGCTATCACATGATGCGTTTAAGGGATAACCCCGATTGCGCCGATGAGTGGTTTGAGTCGGTTGTCGATGCTCAAGGCTTAAGTGCTGATTTGAGCTTTGATGCGCAGGAAAATATCTGTCTGCCTTATGTGCATGCGGCCAGACCGAAAATGGCAGTATTGCGTGAGCAGGGCATCAATGGCCAGGTTGAAATGGCCGCTGCATTTGATCGTGCCGGATTTGAGGCGGTGGATGTGCATGTGTCCGATATTATCGAAGGTCGTGTTGCGCTGGAGAGTTTTCAGGGTCTGGTGGCATGTGGCGGTTTCTCCTTTGGTGATGTGCTGCGTGCCGGGCGCGGATGGGCCAATTCGATCCGTTTCAATGCACGGGCGCGCGATCAGTTCGATGCTTTTTTCCATCGCAAAGACACGGTTGCCCTTGGTGTTTGCAATGGCTGTCAGATGATGAGTCGTTTGAAAGATATGATTCCCGGTGCTCAGGACTGGCCGGTGTTTGAGCGTAACCGCTCCGAACAATTCGAAGCCAGACTGTTGCAGGTGGAAGTGATGGATTCGCCATCCATTTTCTTGCAGGGCATGGCCGGTTCCCGGTTGCCACTGGTGGTGGCGCATGGCGAGGGACGCGCCGTGTTTGATTCACCCGAGCAGCAACAGCGAGCGCATGCGGCACTGCGGTATGTGCATGGCGGGCAGGCTGCGACGCGTTATCCGTTTAATCCCAACGGTTCACCGGACGGGTTGACCGGCTTTACCACCGAAGATGGCCGATTCAGCATCATGATGCCGCATCCGGAGCGTTTATTCCGCACCGCCCAGTATTCATGGCATCCCGACCACTGGGGCGAAGATGGCCCATGGCTGAGAATATTCCGTAATGCCCGGGTGTGGGTGGATTAGGGCTTGTGATCCGGGAATATCCAAATGCTTTTCACCTCCTGTATCTGGCTATACAGGAGGTGAAATGATTCGAGCGTTCTTTCGCAATCGGGTAATCAAAAACGCATTTTCAGAATACATTGCGCCTGAGGGGGCGTGTTGGAGGTGGTTGTGGTGAAGGTTGATTCCCTTCATCCTTCCCGAGTTTCCCAAGCTGTTGTCTGCGATAGACGCACTGTCATTCGGTCAGGTGAGTTGCATCAGTGACATGACAGGCTGATTTATTTTGATGCGTTTATTTCTTTGCTGCGCCAGATGTCGCTTCTGATTTGAAGGAAACGGGCCAAACGACATGAAACACATTGCGCTGATATGTTACGGCGCGGTTATCGTCTTTTGCTTTAGCCTGTTCATTTTTATCATCGTTGAACTTCCCGGCAGCATTTCCCGGACCAGTTATGTTCATTTTACAGATATTCTTGATGCTTTTGTAATGGTGGTAGTTAAGGCTGCCTTGTTGATCTACCAAGTTTACCTGTTGGTGCTTATGCTTTATCAGTTTCAACGCGAACACTTTTCCTTACAAATGACGGTTCAGGCTTTTCTGCTCGGGCTATTGATCTTGTTGGCTTTTATTACCCACGCAATGATCGTTTTCGGTTTCTCATCCATTTCAGGCGCGCTGTGTCTGCTCTGCATCATCAGGTGTTACCATGCAATTCAATATCTCCGTTCGCTGAAATTGTAGAGTGAGACATTGGGGCAGGACATGTTTCGCAGTATTCATGGCATCCCGACGACCGGGGCGAAGATGGCTTATGGCTGAGAATATTCCGATCTTGCAAAGATGGACGTGTGGTTGTAAATATAGACGTAGTATCAACAGGATACGCACGCGGCCCCTGAAAATCACCCATCTTGCAAAGATAGGACTTGATAGCTATTTATTTTTCCGGTTCCAGATTTTTGCGCATGAACAGGGAATCAGATCACAGCATAGAAACCGACCTCCACTGCCTGGAACTCCGCTTTGCATCCACACGGCTGCAAACCAGACAGATGGTGAACGCCATGATGCATTCGATGGATCAAAGTGGTCAGCTCACGCCGGTGGCCGCCATCGGTGGCGCAGATCATCGTTACATCCTGATGGACGGCTATCTGCGCATCGGTAAGAGGGGTCTATCATTGTATCATTATTTGGTAAATTCAAGTTGGTACAATGATAGACCTGCCCGCGATGACTGGACATCACGAATTTGATCCAGCAAATGTGTAAATGTCAAAGCTGACCCGGACTAGAATGAAGCTGACCCGGACTACTGACCCGGACTTCCCCTTCATCGGGTGTTCCAGATGATTCATCCACGGGCACAAGCGTGATACAAAAAATCAGAATTATTCCTATATCGGTACAGGATTCAGGTTACTACCATTCATAATATGGTCGAGAGGGATTGGTGCGTATGAGAAACATTGATATATCAGGCGCTTCTTATGCGAACCCGAAGCAGAACTACCTTCTGGCAAGTCTGCCGGATATGATTTACCGCCGTCTATTGCCCGATCTGGAACTCATTCCCATGCCACTGGGGTGGTCGCTATACGAATCAGGTGATCATCAGTCATATCTCTATTTTCCTGCCACCAGTATCGTCTCGTTACTCTATGAGATGGAAAACGGGGCATCAGCTGAGATTGCAATCACCGGCAACGAAGGCTTGGTGGGCTTCTCCCTGTTTATGGGGAGGGGGGGGTGAAAGAACAACGAGCAGGGCAGTTGTGCTAAGCGAAGGCTATGGCTACCGGCTAAAGTCGAATGCACTAAAACGGGAATTCATGCTAGGTGGTCAATTCCAATACACATTACTTCGTTTCACGCAGGCGCTGATGACTCAGATGTCGCAAACAGCAGTATGCAATCGGTACCATTCACTGAATCAGCAATTATGCCGGTGGTTGTTGATGACCCTGGATCGTTTACCTGACAACCAAATACACATAACGCAAGAGTTGATCGCCAGCATGCTGGGCTTTCGTCGGGAAGGGGTGACCGTGGCGGTCGGCAGATTGAAAACGGATGGAGCCATCACCTGTACACGCGGTCACATTACTGTACTGGATCGTCCTAAGCTGGAAAAGCGGGCATGTGAATGCTACACAGTGGTAAACAAGGAGTATGATCGCTTGCTGAACATACACGGCAACGCCTGTAACGGTAGATCAAGTTCCAAAGTTGCTGTTTCGACCATCTGGGCTTAGCCGGAAACAGACTGATAAGAAATTAGGAAAGAGTAGCTGGCCCCCATTGTATAGCCCGACCCTCAGAGGGTGAATGTAGGCTCGCCTCAAAATCCTGGGGTGATGTGAAGCAGCTCTCCGCTGCTATTTATGCGATGGCAATTCAGAGAAAAGTTATCTATGTTAAGGCTGAAGGGTTCTCGGCTCATTGAGATCGAACGGTGTTTGCACCGACCACAGGGCAGAGAGGGGCAGGACTCCTCTTTTCGGGAGAGGAAAACCGCATGGGAAGAAGGTACAACCAGACATCGGATCAATTGCGCAGGCGAGCTGAGGCAGGTCTCGCCTCAGAAAACGAAGCACTGAGCGATCTCTCCCCGGATGATTGCCTGGCAATGATCCATGAATTGCGAACACACCAGATTGAACTGGAAATGCAGAACGAAGCGTTGCGCAAGGCAGAAATAGAATTAACCGATGCCCGTGAGCAATATGCCAATCTCTATAACTTTTCCCCGGTTGGTTATATCAGCCTGAGCCCCGGGCTCATGATAGAGAGGGCCAATCTGGCCATAGCCCGCATGCTCGGCGTGGAGGCCTGCTGCCTGCTGCATAAGCCATTCTCGAAATTTGTTTTTGAAGAAGATCAGGATATCTATTACCTCCACCACAGGAAGCTGGTGGGCTCTGGTTTACAGAAGGTTGCTCAATTATGGCTGATGCGAGCAGATGGCAGTACATTCTGGGCACGCCTGGAGACGATGGCGGCTCATGATTTGAACATGGATGCAGAGTCATTACTGATGGCTGTTTCTGATATAAGCCTGCAAAAAGATGCCGAGCAAATGCTGCAGCAGGACGTGGATCAGTATCGCGCCGTATTTGAAAGCATGCCGGATATCTATTACAAAACCGACCTGGAGGGGCGCTTTCAATTGCTCAGCCCCTCGTGTCTGAGATCGACCGGCTACCGGCCCGAAGAGTTGATTGGCAGGCTGGCGACTGATTTCTATGCGGACCCTGTCCAGCGCCGTGCGTTAATGGAGCAGCTCCGGCAACACGGCGAGGTGAACGACTTTGAGCTGCTGATGGTGCATAAAGACGGCTCGGGCCGGTTTGCATCAATCAGCAGCAGGTTGATCCTGGATAAGCATCGGCAGCCGATTGCGATCGAAGGCATTGTGCGTGATATCTCTGCGCGAAAGCATGCAGAAGCCAAACTGTTGGAGAGCCAGTCGAACCATGCCGAAGCACAAAAAATTGCTCAGCTTGGGCACTGGACGTTGGATCTGGTAAAAGATGAACTGCTCTGGTCGGATGAGAACTATCGCATTTTTGGGCAAGAGCCCGGGGTGCCTAACACTTATGAAACCTTTCTGGAAATAGTCCACCCTGATGATTACGAGTTTGTGAATGAGGCGTATTTGAATTCGGTCAAACACAGGTGCGTTTACGATATTGAGCATCGCCTGCTGTTGCCTGATGGAACTATCAAATGGGTGAATGAGCGATGTAAGACCACCTATGCAGCAGATGGCACCCCGCTAAAGTCTATTGGGACCACGCTGGATATCACCAAGCGCAAACAGGCCGAGATAATACGGGATGGCTTGTTGCAGGATAATCGTAGTTTGATGCGGCAGCTGATGCAGGTGCAGGAAGAGGAGCGACGACTGCTCGCCCGTGATCTGCATGATGAACTGGGGCAATTGCTGACCGGCACCGAGGCGCGAGCGGAGTTCATCGCCAGACACACCAAAAAAGCCGCACTGCGTACCGCAGCACAGGACATCATCCGGGACATCCGCATAATGTTTGACGCCAGCCACGACACGCTGTTCAGGCTGCGGCCGGCCACCCTGGATACACTGGGTCTTGCTGCCGCCCTGACTGAGCTGATCGATCAGTGGAATCAGTGTGAAGGTATTGATTGCATACTGCAGATTGACGGGCCGCTTGAGCCTTTGGATGAATTGCACGCCATCGCCATCTACAGGCTCGTTCAGGAGGGATTAACCAACGCTCTGCGCCATGGCAAGGCTGACCACATCATGGTGGATGTGAATTGCCAGTCGCCGCATGATGGTGATGCTGGCCGGGTGCGGGTCGAGATCGTCGATAACGGCAAGGGTCTGGTGGAGCAAGACAAGTCAGACGGCCTGGGTATTATCGGTATGCGCGAGCGGGTACATGCGCTGGGGGGAGTGTTTTCGATGACGCACATCGTCGGGGGTGGGGTACGCATTGAAGCGGTGCTGCCGCTGGATGATGAAGGGTTACTGTAGCGATGACATCAGGGAGAATTCGCATCCAGCTTGCCGACGATCATGAAATCGTACGTGCAGGCTTTCGTCATCTGCTGGAAAAAGAGCACGATATGCAGGTGGTGGCAGAATCGGCCACAGGCAAGCAGGCCTGTCGCGATTATGAGAGATGTCAACCTGATATACTCATTCTGGACATCTCACTGCCCGATATCAGCGGCATTGAAGTGATTCGTCGCATCCTGCAGCGAGATTCCGGTGCACGCATACTGGTATTCAGCATGCATGTCGGCATGGTGGCAGAACATGCCATGAAGAAGGGAGCCTGCGGCTATATCTGCAAGCGCAGTGGAGCCGGAGCGCTGATATCGGCTGTTCGCCATATCATACGGGGTGGACGTTACCTTGATGACAATGCGAATGTGCGAATGCCGCTACAGTTGATCGAAGCAGTCAAGTCGCCGGCGGGTCCGCTATCCAGGCGTGAACTTGAAATCTGCCTGCTGCTGACCGAGGGAAAGAGTGTAGCTGAAATCGGCGAGTTGTTGCATGTGAGCGTCAAGACAGTCTATACCCATCGTCAGCATATCATGGATAAGCTGGGCGTTACGACGATTGTCGAACTTTCCCAGGTGGCTGCCCGACTGGGAATCCAGAGTGATGGCTGATTATTTCGCATTCGCTGCGGCAAACAGCATTAAGAGCGTAGCAATTTAGGGAAGCGCTGATTTATTCAGCGTTTGTAAGCAAAGGAAAGGGAAAATCGGGGACAGTATACTCTTTTCGGATCGTGCAGGGATGATTGGGCGTTAAATGAATATACTAATGGGATGGTCCGTTCCGCTCCCATACGGCATCAAAATGTGCCATAATAGTTGAGTCCGGTGAGGACAACTATTAACCAAGGAGCGAAACGAGCCATGAAAAACATTAGCAGAAATAAAATGATTACGACAGTTGGTATTGATTTAGCGAAGGGTGTTTTCACCTTCATGGAGTAGATGCTCAGGGTGAATTTGTTGTTCGCAAACGATTAAACCGAAGTAAACTCATAGAATTCATGGCACAACTGACTACATGTCTGGTTGCCATGGAAGCATGTGGCGGCTCTCATTATTGGGCACGAAAGTTTGAAGATATGGGGCATGATGTGCGCTTAATAAGCCCTCAGTTTGTGAAACCATATGTGAAAAGTAATAAGAATGATGAGGCAGATGCCGAAGCAATATGCGAAGCAGTGCAGCGACCTAATATGCGTTTTGTACCCATTAAAAATATTGAACAACAGGATATTCAAAGCATTCATCGGGCAAGAGAGCAAGTGGTATGCAGACGCACAGCTCAAGGCAATCAGATACGCGGGTTATTGATGGAATACGGGCTGGTTATTCCTCAAGGTCGAAAAGTTTTATGTGGCCAACTTCCTGACATACTTGCCGATGCAG
>Ga0210033_1000014_pt1 | contig 127666 bp, 126 predicted proteins | sample CryGeymeta201501_FD_185465 | JGI IMG/M metagenome (GOLD analysis project Ga0210033, IMG submission 185465) | Groundwater microbial communities from Crystal Geyser aquifers in Utah, USA - Crystal Geyser metaG 2015-01 (SPAdes) (version 2) | ecosystem: Environmental > Aquatic > Deep subsurface >... | reverse complement strand
TTTGACCACAGGATCGGCTTCCGCAAATAAGTGACGAAGCTACATATAGGTTCACTCTCGTTACGGCCTGCAACTTTGCCCTTGGGAAACTTACAACCCATGATTACTCATACGCTGCTTCCCGGTGCTACTAAGGTATACGGATAACTCCTTTGGCGGGACTTTAACCCGCTAAATTAATTGCCGGTGACGGCATACGGTCAGGGCTTGATTCGCGGATTTTACCCCTCCCATATCCATTAATAACATGCAGCACAGTGATTTAAATTTCCAATATATGCAATGAGTATAAGGCTCGGGATCAGCTAATCAAGCCCTGACCCCTAGTGTTTTCCCCTAGTGTTTCCTAGTGTTTTTGCATGATGGCTACGGCTGTGACATGGCTATATGCTATCCACTTGGAAAATACTCCCGAACGGCGCCATATGATCCGAGGCCGAAGCAGTTTCGCCTTCTCTGACATCCGTCATATTATTGCCAGGGCTGCGCTGAGGGATGATTTTAATGCCGGTTGCTCCAATCTCGGCAAACCCGCGAAAAATTTGCCCGTGGATCTCTTGCTACGCATGGTTGCTTGAGTGAAGCAACTCAAAAACGGTGAAACTTCAGTTCAGGTAAATCATCTGGCTGACAAAAACTACAAAACTCACACTCAAATGGTGAGTTACATTGCCCACCCATCGCAATCTCGGGCAGATCACCGTCTAACATGGCCATAAAACTATCTTTCTGCGCCCCAATGCCTGGCAGCAGCGCTATTACAGGTTTGCTTATATCTACTGATGTAAGAAGCCCTGCATAATCTTCATCACCCTGGTAGGTAAACTTGTTATTCACATGCATCAGCTGCATTGAAGCCAACTTCAAGCCGCAGCCCTGTAACACCCAGGCCTGCACCGCCACATCGTTATGATAATAAGCTTTGACCGATGTAGCGCCTTTCACTTCAGTTAAAACCTAGCCTTCACTGCTGCGCTGTAAAAGATCCACTCGCACCAGCACATTTTCAAAACTAAATGTAGCCTCATGGATACGCTGCACACTTTCATCGGCCACTAAATTCGCTGTTTGCGCAATCGCTGCTGACAAACCCGAATCATATGCAACCAAAGACCCCGGATAGAGCTTGCAAGCCATCTCACCAACGGCATAACCATTGATGATTTGCAGGTTGCTCCCACCACTTTGTGCTTCTAACCCTGCAGGCGGATGAACTTCTAAATACAGACGCTTAGGACACTGCAAACCGGCAATAAATCTCGATTTAGATAACTGCACTTTGTTTAATTGCTCATTTGGCAAAGGTGGCATGAATTAATCCCCATGAGAGCGAAGTCAGGAACATCTTGCTAAAGGGTCGAAAGTGGCCGGAGCCCTTATTAACCTGCTCACCTGTTTTTGATCGCATCTCATATGCACAAACTGGCAACATCCATAAGCCACGTCATCATCAATATGAATGATTAGCCAACATTTATTTGCAAATTCCATGCTGCCACATATGGTAAAATGGACCATTTCCCTCAAAACCAGCTCTGTGATTGTCTGCGAAGCGACTTCCGTGCATGCTTCGCCGCCATGTCTGCCCTTTCCTTTGAATGCCTGAGCAAAGATGCTACCGGTTTTGCCCGTCGTGGCCGCTTGACCCTTCCCCATGGAGTGATTGAAACGCCGGTGTTTATGCCGGTCGGTACTCAGGCAACGGTCAAGAGCCTGACGCCTGCTGATCTGACCGATGATATTGAAGCCAGCATTATTCTGGGTAACACCTATCACCTGATGTTGCGTCCCGGCGCAGATGTCGTGGAACAGCTGGGTGGACTGCACAAATTCATGGCCTGGGACCGCCCGATTCTGACTGATTCCGGTGGTTTTCAGGTCTGGTCACTGGGCGCATTGCGTAAAATCGAAGAGCACGGCGTGCGTTTTCGCTCGCATATTGATGGCTCGGAATGGTTTCTCGGCCCCAAAGAAAGCATGGATATTCAGCGCAAACTGGGCTCAGACATCGTCATGGCGTTTGACGAATGTACGCCTTACCCGGCCACCTACGAACAGGCGCGCAGCTCGATGGAGATGTCCATGCGCTGGGCTATTGAATGCCGTGAGCATTTGCCTGTTAACGACACACAGGCGCTGTTTGGCATTGTGCAAGGCGGCATGTACGCCGATTTGCGTCGTGAAAGTCTGCACGCCATTAGCAACATCGATGTTGAAGGCATTGCCATCGGCGGCCTCTCTGTCGGTGAACCGAAAGAAGAAATGCTGGCCACACTGGATGCACTGGCCCCACATCTGCCTGAAGACAAACCACGTTATGTGATGGGCGTCGGCACGCCGGCGGATCTGATTGAAGGCATCGATCGCGGCATCGATATGTTTGACTGCGTCATGCCGACCCGCAATGCCCGCAACGGCACGTTATTCACTGACCATGGAAAACTGAATATCAAGAACAGTAAATATCAGCTCGATCAGAGTCCTGTCATGGAAGACTGCTCGTGTTATACTTGCCGTCATTTTTCGCGCGCATATTTACGCCATTTGTACATGGCGCATGAAATTTTAAGTTCGAGGTTGAATACTTTGCACAATCTTCATTACTATTGCGCCCTTATGAAACGGGCGCGCCAGGCTATTGAAGATCAGCAGTGGCCACAATTTTGCGATAACTTCCTTGCAATATATCGCCAGAAATAAACCGCAACCTATGATTATAAAAGAGAATAAAACACAGGAGCTTTACCCATGTTAACCAAATTCCGCCATCTAGCCGCGACAGTTTTTGCTTTGTTGGCAACCACCACCCCTGCCTTTGCAGCTGACGCTGCCGGCAATGGTTTTGCGCAGCTGGTGCCATTAATTCTGATTATGGTGATTTTTTACTTCCTGCTGATTCGCCCGCAACAGAAGCGCGCTAAAGAGCACAACACCATGATCGATTCATTGAAAAAGGGTGATAAAGTCGTCACCAATGGTGGTATTTTCGGACAAATTATCGATGTTAAAGATAACTTTCTGAAAATTGAAATTGCTGAAAACGTTCGCATTAAAGTTAAACGCGACGCCATCATTTCACTGGACATCGAATAATCATCAATACGCTGAACTCATTTAAGGAATCCTAATCATGCATGCATATCCTCGTTGGAAAGTCTGGCTCATTTTGGCCGTACTCGTAGCTTCTGTCATGGGAACGCTGCCAAATATCACATCGGTGCCATCCTGGTGGCCATCATCACTTAGCAAGCCGATGAATCTCGGGCTGGACCTGAAAGGAGGCATTCATCTTGTGCTGGAAGTTGATGTCGACGAAGCGGTGAATCATCAGGTTAGCGAATCCGTTAACGAAATCCGCAGCACCTTCCGCTCTAACAAAATCCGCTACAGCCAGCTGACTGGGGGCGGCACACAAATGAGTGTTCAGCTCAAGGATGTTGCTGATGCGGTGGCGGCTGAATCCCTGCTGAAAGACAGATTCCCGAATTTTGATCTGTTGCGCAACAATGATGTATTCACCCTGACCATCAAGGAAAGTGAAGCCAAAGAAATCAAGAAATTTGCAGTCGATCAGACCATCGAAGTGGTTCGTAGTCGAATCGATCAGGTTGGCACCAAAGAACCTGTAATTGTCAAACAGGGCGAGCGTCGTGTACTGGTGCAAATGCCCGGCGCGAAAGACTCCGGCTACATAAAATCATTACTTGGCCAAACCGCCTTACTGGAATTCAAACTGGTAGATGAAAAAGGTGATCTGGATAAAGCCCTTGAAGGAAATTTGCCCGCCGGCTCGATTATCGTCTATGGCAAGGAAGAAACACGCGATGGAAAAATCTATCGTCAACCTTACCTGCTGAAGAAACACACCGAACTCAGTGGCGCTGAAGTCACTGATGCCCGCGTATCGATAAATGCCAATGAATATGCTGTCAATCTCAAATTCAATGCCAAGGGCGCACGCACTTTTGACAAACTTACGGCCGAACACGTTAACGAGCGATTCGCTATTATTCTGGATGGTAAGGTGCAGTCAGCTCCGAACATCAATGAACGCATTTCCGGCGGCTCGGCCCAAATCACTGGCAGGTTTACAGCTCTGGAAGCACGTGATCTGGCCATTGTGTTACGTGCCGGTGCGCTACCGGCACCGATTAGCATTGTCGAAGAACGCTCCATCGGCCCAAGCCTTGGCCAGGACTCTATCAATCAGGGCATACACTCCATCATCATTGGAGCCATTCTGGTGCTGATTTTCATGGCTGTGTATTACCGCCTGTTTGGCATGGTCGCCAATATTGCTCTGGCCTTTAACCTGCTGCTGATTGTTGCCCTGATGAGCATGATCGGCGCCACACTGACCCTGCCGGGTATTGCCGGTATCGTGCTGACTATCGGTATGGCCGTGGATGCCAACGTGCTGATCTTTGAACGTATCCGGGAAGAGGTGCAAAATGGTAAAACGCCGCTGGCATCTATCGACAGCGGTTTCGACAAAGCGTTCTTGACCATTGTCGATGCCAACATCACCACACTGATTGCTGCCATCGTGCTGTTCCAGTTTGGTACAGGTCCGGTGAAAGGCTTCGCGGTCACATTGTCGGTCGGTATTCTAGCCTCAATGTTCACCGCCATCATGGTCACCCGGGCTATCATTGCGCTATCCACTGAAAACCGTGGCCGCATTGAAAAGCTCAGCATCTGAATTCAGGAGAACATTCATGCAACTTATTCGACCCGATTTAAATTACGACTTCATGGGCAAGCGCAAGCTGGCCATGATGGCCTCAGCGTTAATAATCCTTATCTCCATCGGCACGCTGCTTGGCAAAGGCCTTAACCTTGGCATCGATTTCACTGGCGGAACGCTGGTTGAGGTAAAATTCACTCAGGCTCCCGATATTGCTGATGTACGCAATGCACTGATACCTGCCGGTTACGGACAAGCGGTGATTCAGGAGTTCGGTACGCCAAATGAAATCCTCATCCGCGTACAAAATATGGAAGCTGAGGAATCGGCAACCATCAGCAATGCAGTCCTGGATGCCCTGCGCGGCCAGTTTTCTGCTGATGCAGTAGAAATGCGCCGGGTGGAATTTGTTGGTCCGCAAGTTGGTGAGGAGCTCACCAAAGCAGGCATTGAAGCTGTGTTGATTGCTATGCTGGCTATTCTTGCTTATGTCACAATCCGCTTTCAGTTCCGCTTTGCCCTGGGTGCAGATGCCGCACTTTTTCATGACATCATCATTGTGATGGGTGTGTTTGCCATAACCGGCAAGGAATTTTCACTGCCCGTAATTGCTGCCATTCTGGCAATTATCGGTTATTCGTTAAACGATACAATTGTGGTCTTTGACCGGATTCGTGAAAACTTCGAAGCCAACCGCAAGCGTAAAACACCCGAGAGTGAAATACGTGTTGCCAACGATTCACTTAATCAGACTCTGGCACGTACGCTGATGACATCTCTGACCACATTATTAGTCGTTATTGCTTTATTCCTGCTGGGCGGTGAAGTGATTCATGATTTTGCTTTCACACTGATTGTCGGCATCCTGGTGGGCACGTATTCATCCATCTACATTGCCAGCCCGGTGATGCTTTCACTGGAAGGACGTTTCCAAACAAGCGAAGCCGATCTTGCCGCTGAAGAGGCCCGTCCATAACCCATGCTTAATGGCGGTTCATTTCAGGCGGATATCGGCACCGACCAAAAAGCGGGACAACCCCTGTTTCATGGTTATGGCGATGACTACCTGCAATTGGGTAAATCCCGTTACACCTCCGGCCTGCGCATCCACCAGAAGGAAATTATTTCCCCATGGGGGCCGGAGCGTTTACGCCAGCTGACCGAAGAGCATATGGACTTTTTATATCAGGATAAACCGGAACTACTGGTCATTGGAACAGGCCGTCTGACTGCTTTCCCGCCGCAAAACATTCTGGACATGATTACTGATTTGCATATTGGCTTTGAATGTATGGATTCGCGTGTTGCTGCCCGAACCTATAATTTTCTTGTTGCAGAAGGGCGCACTGTATCAGCCGTATTTCTTTCCCCTTGCGCCAAAAATTAAAGAGATCAACTATGCCCTGCTACGAACTCTCCATCGAAACCCACTTTTCAGCTGCACATCAGCTGCGCGGATATCCCGGCGACTGTGCCCGGCTGCATGGTCACAACTGGCATGTAAAACTGTTTGTTGAGTGCCATGAATTGGATGAACTGGGCCTGGCGATTGATTACAAGATATTAAAGAAGGAATTGAAATCAGCACTTGAGCCCTGGGATCACTACAATCTCAATGATATTCCGCCATTCGACAGCATCAACCCAAGCAGCGAAAATGTTGCTCGTGAATTATTCATCAGCATGACGCAGCGCCTTAATAATGAACGTATCAAAGTGTCTTGCATTGAAATCGCTGAGACCTGCACCGCCAAGGTTCGCTACAGCGAGTCATAAATGACTGGACAGTCGATTTACAAGATATCCTTCGTCAATCAGGGCAAGGTGTACGAAATCTACGCACGCAGCGTCGGATCATCCGGCATCTTCGGTTTTATCGAAGTGGCAGAACTCTGCTTTGGCGAAAAATCGAGTATCGTGCTCGATCCGTCGGAAGATGCCCTACGCAATGAGTTTGCAGGCGTCAAAACCACGCACATCCCACTGCACAGCATCATCCGTATCGATGAAGTGACGCGGCAAGGCAAAGCCAAAGCCACGGACATTCAAAAGGGAGAAGCGGGCAACATTACCGCATTCCCTCTTTCAGCTTACAACAAACCAGACTTAAAAAACGAACACTAAGTTTACTCCGGCCCGCGCCGGACAATTTTCGACAGCGCCAACAAAACAATCTATGCTTACCGCAATTTTTTTTCAGGAGAATCGCCCCATGTCTTCCAACATCAATCATTCACAGCAGGACTTTGACAAAGCAAGAAAGCTGCTTCCCGGCGGTGTAAATTCACCCGTTCGCGCCTTCAAATCTGTCGGCGGCACCCCCCGTTTTTTTGCCAGCGCATCCGGCAGCCATGTGAAAGATGTCGATGGTAACGATTATATCGATTATGTTGGATCATGGGGCCCAATGATTCTTGGCCATGCGCACCCGGATGTTGTTAAAGGTGTGCAGGAAACAGCTGCTCTGGGCATGAGTTTCGGTGCTCCCTGCGAATTGGAAATTGAATTGGCAGAACTGGTTATCGACATGGTGCCATCCATCGAAGTTATCCGCTTTGTTAACTCAGGCACAGAAGCCACGATGAGTGCGCTCAGGCTCGCCCGAGGGTTTACCGGCAGAGATAAATTCATCAAGTTTGACGGTGGTTACCACGGCCATGCTGATGGATTTCTGGTTAAAGCCGGATCTGGCGCAGCCACCTTTGGTGAACCCGATTCGGCCGGTGTACCTGCTGATTACGCCAAACTTACACTCACAGCACCCTTCAACGATATCGAGGCCGTGAAAAACCTGTTCGCTGAAAACAAGGGCGAAATCGCCTGCATCATCGTCGAGCCTGTACCTGGCAATACCGGTGTCATGGACCTGATGTCCAATGGCTTCCTGCAACAACTGCGCGACATCTGTGATGCCGAAGGCGCACTGCTGATTTTCGATGAAGTGATGTGCGGTTTCCGTGTCGCTGCCGGTGGCGCTCAGGAGCGCTTCGGTATCATGCCTGATCTGACCTGCCTTGGAAAAATCATCGGTGGTGGCCTGCCTGTTGGTGCTTACGGCGGACGTGAAGAAATCATGCGTAAAATTTCACCGGATGGCCCTGTCTATCAGGCAGGCACTCTTTCCGGCAATCCGCTGGCAATGCGTGCCGGTCTTGAAACCCTGTCCCGCCTGCGCGCACCTGACTTCTATGCTGAGCTGGAGCGTAAAACCACACGTCTGGTCGAAGGCTTACTGGATGGCTGCAAGGCTGCCGGAGTTCCGGCTGTAGCCAATCAGGTTGGCGCAATGTTCACCGTCTTTTTTACCGAGCTTGACGCAGTAACCTGCTGTTCGGATGTCAGCAAACATTGCGACCTTGCTTTCTTCGGCCGCTTCTTCAATGCCATGCTCGATGAAGGTGTTTATCTGGCACCGAGCCAGTACGAAGCCGCATTTATGTCGGCAGCTCACAGTGATGAAGATATCACCCGAACCATTGCTGCGGCAGAACGTGCGCTGGAAAAACTCACATCATGAACTTACTCGAATCCATCTCGTTCAACGAAGACGAACTTGTTCCCGCCATTGCTCAGGATGCAGATTCAGGACGCGTCTTGATGATGGCCTGGATGAACCGTAAAGCTATCGTTCAAACGATGGAAACAGGTTTTGCCCACTACTATTCACGCTCACGGAAAAAACAGTGGCAGAAGGGTGAAAGCAGTGGCCATGTTCAGAAGGTTGTTGATATGTTTCTGGACTGTGATGGCGACACCCTTTTGTTAATGATCAAGCAAACCGGCCCTGCCTGCCATACCAACCGCAAGTCCTGCTTTTATCGCCACCTGCAGGATGACCAATGGATTACGATTGAGGAGCCAATATCATGAAAACAGATATTCTGCGTCAGTTGGCATCTGTGCTGGAATCACGCAAACAGGAATCTCCCGACAGCTCTTACGTTGCATCGCTTTATGCCAAGCCGGATAAAATGCTCGAAAAAATCGGTGAAGAAGCAATCGAAACCATCATTGCGGCCAAAAATGATGACCGTGATCAGATTATTTATGAAACGGCTGATTTATGGTTTCACACCTTGGTGATGCTGGCTCAGAAAGGCTTGGGCCCTGATGATATTCTGGACGAACTGGGGCGCCGCTTTGGTGTTTCAGGCCACGAAGAAAAGGCCAGTCGCTCATAACACCTGTCGCACCTATACAAATTCCCCGAGCAGGGATAATGAATTGAACCAAAAATACAAAACAATATTTCCATCATTCTGTTCTTATCATAGTATCAGCTGATGATTACCATCTCAAAGATGTTAGAAAACAATCGGAAATGGTCGAGTCAAATCACCAAAACCGATCCTGAATACTTTCTGCGCACGGCGGACAATCAAACTCCGGAAGTGTTATGGATTGGATGTTCAGATTCGCGTGTTGGCCCGGATCAGTTGGTAAGCTTGCCCATGGGCTCCGTGTTTGTGCACAGAAATATCGGCAATATCTTCGCCACCAACGATTTAAATTGTCTGGCTGTACTTGAGTATGCAGTGGATGAATTAAAGGTGCCGAACATTGTGGTCTGCGGTCATTATCGCTGTGGCGGCGTACATGCGGCCATGCAGCACAGTGGCATCCAGCCTGTCGATTTATGGCTCGACCAGATCCGCTTTATCTACCAGAATCATGCAACCAAACTCGATCAGCTGGACGGCGATGAACGCTGGAACAGGCTGGCAGAAATCAATGTTGAAGCCCAGGTTCACAATATCTGCCGCAACACCATTGTTCGTGAAGCATGGAAACGTGGCCAGGACATTAACATCGTCGGACTCATTTATGACGTGCACGACGGCGTACTCAAACAACTCGGACTCGAATTCAATTCCATAGATTCATGGCGTGATTACTACAAAAAAACGGCGCCATAATGCTGCGTCGGCTTAACCTGCTTTGATTCTGATGTTTAACTTGTTACCTTGCAGAACATGTTGATTATGAGAGGTGTGTGGCATGAGTGACTGCCTGTTTTGTAAAATTATTGCCGGAGAAATCCCTTCCGGCAAGATCTATGAAGATGATGATGTTTTCGCCTTTAAAGACATCCATCCCAAAGCACCAACACATGTACTGGTCATCCCCAAAACGCATATTGCCACACTGGCTGATTGTGATGATGCTGCATTATTGGGCACGCTGATGCTGCGGGTTAAGTACATTGCCGACGAAGTCTTACAGCTCGCCGCTGGCTATCGCGTCATCATCAATGTCCGTGAAGGTGGCGGACAGGAAGTATTCCATTTACATATTCATATTTTAGGCGGCAAACATCTTCCCTTCTGATGCAGTCTGTTAAAAACATACATAAAACTTCACTGTCACCGCTACAAAAGAACTTTTCAGACATTCTTGGCGAGTCCAACTTTGAAGAACTGGCCGCCCTCTCAAAATTACGACGGGCATGGCATAGTATTGTCGGCCCGATGATGGCCCTGCGTACCGAGCCAACCCATCTGGAATTTGGTGATCAAGGGAAAATACTCTGGATTGCCGTGTATCATTCGACGCTGGCGCAGCAAATCACCTTTCTACGCGATGATATTCGCAAGGCATGCAGCAAGCATTGTAATTTACACCAGATCATCCGGATCCGAACGCGCGTTCAATCCGATGCTGGCATCGCCTTGCCTGCCAAACGTGAACCGCTGCCTCCGATCAGCTTCAATCAGTGCAGAGAGGTTGCCAGCGCGCTCTGTTCCGTTAAGGATAAAGCGCTTCGCCGGGCCATGTTTCAGGCACGCGTGGCCCAGCTTCGCTTCCTCAAAGCTGAGGGTATCGTTTAAATTTATGACAATTCACAACATCTCAGGAGCTTACATGAAATCGATCTTTTCCAGCATCACTCTTTCAGCCCTCGCTGTAATGGTATTTAGCACCATGATGCTATCGCTACCGGATCAGGCAGATGCCAAACGTCTGGGCATGGGTTCAAGCTTTGGTAAAACCTTTAATAAACCGCAAACATCTCCATCCATGAATCAAAATTTCTCACAGAAACAAGCCGTGCCGGGCAAGAGTTCTACCGGAAGCGCATCACCCGCCCGTGGCGGCATGATGGGAATGCTGGGTGGCCTCGCTCTGGGTGGCTTGCTGGGAGCTATGTTCTTTGGCGGCGCATTCGAAGGCATCAATCTGTTCGATATGCTGATCGTCGGGGCCATTATCTTCTTTGTCTTCTTTCTGCTGCGCAAAAAGGCCCCCGCCTCAAACCCTGCTTATGCCTATGCCGGCCAACAGCAAGTGCCGCACGAAGAAGCCTTCACGGCATCAGCTGAATCAGCTCAAAGCAGTGGCGGAGTAAGCCTGCGACCTGATATTGATGCATCCCATTTCACTGCGGCTGCACGTGATATTTTCATTCGCATGCAGAAAGCATGGGATGCCCATGATATGGATGATATCAAAAGCTTCTGCACAGCTGAGGTAGCGCAGCGAGTTGCCTCCGACTTACAACATGCAGGCCACAACAAAACTGAAGTTGCGATGCTTCAGGCCGATATTGTCGACAGCTGGATTGAATCTGAACTTGAATGGGTTGCAGTTCACTTTACTGCCATGCTGCGTGAGCAATCACTGGATACCGAAGGCAATGTCACTGAGGAATCATCCGGAGAAACCACAGAAACCTGGATATTCCGGCATGATCCGGCCTCAAATGACCCGACATGGTTCCTTGCTGGCATTCAGCAGGCAAACTGAGCGCTCAGGGATTATCCGGCCCGGAAAAATTTCAGCCAGCTGGCTGGCCATGGGGCTCTGAGCTCCATGACCAGCCCTGTGACAGGATGCCTGAAGCGTAAGCGCCAGGCGTGCAGCATCAAGCCTCTGCCACCCAATTTCTTATAACAGGAAAGTTGTTCCTTTTCGGCGTATTTCTGGTCGCCGAGTATCGAATGTCCTTCCTGCTGCAACTGCACCCGCAATTGATGTGTACGACCACTGTGTGGAAACAGCGCAAGCAGCGAGAAATCGAAATCGCTGTGTGAGCTGTGCATCATCACCTGATAGTCAGTCACAGAAGCCTTTCCATCTTCGCTATCCACAACCATACGTTCCCCGCCACTGACAAAACCTTTGGCAAGTCGGGACTCCATCCGTCCGGCTGATGCATACGGATATCCGGCGACCAGAGCCATATACGTTTTTTCCATATCATGCTCTCTGAAATCTTCCGTAAGTCGCCGCAAACTCATTAAATCTTTCGCCAACAGCAAGACGCCGGATGTGTCGCGATCGAGACGATGCGCCAGTCGCAGCTCAGGCAAATTTCGCGATATTTTCAAGGCTTCTACGAGGCCAGCTGAATACCCGCTGCCGCCATGCACCACCATGCCCGCAGGTTTATCAATGACCAGGACATAGTCATCCTCATACAACACGCTCAGTTGTGCCACCTTACGCAACAAATCCCCCGGCACGTCTTCAGCTGTTGCGCCTGTAGCGGGGGAAGGCTCGCGCAAACTGGCTGGCAGATAAATGATATCGCCACTTTCAACCCGATAATCCGGTTTTTTCCTTTTACCATTAACACGCACGTTACCTTTTCGGATAAGGCGTAAAATCAGTCCTTTTCTGTCGCCGCCAAGAAAACGTACCAACACCCGATCCAGTCGGCTTCCCTGCTCATTGGCATCGACTGTCAAACACACCTGCTTTTCTGTCTCATTAATCGGGTAACTTGCCGATTCTTTTGCGAATTCGCTTGCCAAGAGTTACTCCTTGAATATAGTACACGGATAACGGGGTGTACTCCGCGCTGGATTGCCATATCGAAACTGTCACCGATCAATGTTTCAAATGCTCACAAGTTGTTCAGTATGCTCGCAGGATTTTCATATGTGAGCAAACAAGATGAATCTATCCCCAGGCTGAACTTGCGATGCATGACTATGTAGATAACCAATGTGAGCGCGTTGAGCATACCCTTAATGAAACGTACCGTCTGGCGGTTTTTCGTCGATATCGACATCACAATTGTTGAATATCGGCAGGTTACATCAATATTTCCTGCATGAGTGGCTTGCTTTTGCCGCACATGTACTGTTGGCCGTAAACCACGGACGGCACAAGGGATTGTGCCATGAAAAAAATAATGCTCATCAATGCCTCGCATGATGAAGAAAGCCGTGTTGCTATTGTTATCGATGAATATCTTCACGAACTGGATATCGAATCCGGTCAAAAGGCCCTCACCAAGGGAAACATCTATAAAGGCGTCATTACCAAAGTCGAGCCCAGCCTGCAGGCAGCATTTGTTGAATATGGTGCTGCCAGACAAGGGTTTCTGCCGCTGAATGAAATTCACCCTGACTTCTGGAAAGAAGGGGTCGATAAATCTGCCGACACACGCAAAGTGAACATTCAGGATGCTCTTGAACATAAACAACACGTGTTGGTTCAGGTCGTCAAAGAAGAACGTGGCACCAAAGGCGCCGCTTTAACTACTTTTATTTCTTTAGCCGGGCGTTATCTGGTGTTGAGTCCGAACACGGCACGTGGTGGCATTTCACGCAAATTATCTGAAGAAGCCCGCCGCGCCATCAAGCAAATCCTGTCTCAGCTCAATGTACCTGAAAACATGGGCCTGATTGTGCGTACAGCAGGTAAAGATCAAACGCTGGAATCGCTCAAATGGGATTACCAGTATCTGAGCCGCTTATGGGATGAGATTCGCATCAAGAGCAACAATGCACCGGCGCCATCACTTATTTATCTTGAAGGGGATCTGGCAACACGTGCTATTCGTGATCACTTTACCGATGATATCGCCGAGATATGGGTCGACAATCACGAAATCTACACCCAGACCAAGCATTTCATTCATGCCGTACTGCCGGGTAAAGAAAAGCTGGTTAAATTGTACCGTGGCAAAAAACCATTATTCCGCCACTATAAAATTGAGCAGCAATGTGAAGAAATTCATGAGCGTGAGATTCGCTTGCCGTCTGGCGGCTCGATTGTATTTGACCCAACTGAGGCACTGACCTCCGTTGACGTCAACTCTTCGCGTGCTACCGGCGCCAAAAATATCGATGAAACTGCGCTGGAAACCAACCTTGAAGCAGCCACCGAAGTCGCCAGACAATTGCGCATTCGGGATATTGGCGGCTTGATTGTCATCGACTTTATCGACATGGCCAATCGCAAGCATGCACAACAGGTCGAAGAAGCCTTACGTGATGCAGTCAAAGGCGACAAAGCTCGCATTCAGTTAGCACGAATCTCCCGCTTCGGCTTACTGGAAATGTCCCGTCAACGCCTGCACCCGTCTGTGCGCGAGTCGACTGCTGAAACTTGTCCGCGCTGTCAGGGTCGTGGCTCCATTCGTACGGTTGAATCCATGGCGCTGCAAATGCTGACCCGCATGGAAGACTGGGCTGAAAGTGGTAAAAAGCCGGTTCTGTTCGTTCAGGTTCCATCGGATACAGGTGAATACCTGATGAACAGCAAACGCGATCGTATCGCCCGTATTGAAAAGAATTACGACATTCAGATCAATCTGCAAATCAAACCCGAGCTCGATATCCCTCATTATCGCATCGAACGTCAATGGACTGATGAAAACAATCAGCAACGCATTGAAGTGCTTGAAGACACCTCCAAAAACAAACGCCCGCCTAAAACCGGACGTAAACTCAAGCCATTAAAACCTGTTGTAGGTGTACCTAAGCCGCTTAAGAGTCAGGAACCCAAACAGGCAGAAAAGAAAAAAGGCGGCTTGCTGGCACTGCTTAAAGGCCTGTTCGTTGGCAAAAAACAGGAAGCAACAGCTGATGAGAGCATTGAACAACCCAAGCCACTGAAGCGTCGCACGCCTAAACCGGCCCCAAGCACAAAACGGCAAGCCAAGCCCGCTACGCCGGTTCAAAAGCCAGCCAAAGTTAAAGTTAAGCCTGAAGTTGAAGAGGCAAAACCTGTAGTGGCTGAGACTGATGAATCTGCAGCAGCAACGACGGCGGAAGGACAGCGCCGTCGTCGCCGCCGCCGTCGCCGCCCGTCACAAAAACCGAGCGAACTGGCAGAGCCACAAAACTCCGGCACAGCTTCAGCCTCGCCTGAAGCCCAAAGCACTCCCGGCGAGAACAAAGGGCCAAGAAGAAGGAAACGCCCTGCTCCCAAGCAGGAGCATGAACCGGCTGCTCTGGATTGATTGAACGTGTGACGCTGGACAGACTGATCATTCCACGTGAGATGGAGGGTAAGCGGCTCGATTTTGCGCTTACCCACCTCACGGATTTATCAAGAAACCGCATTAAAGACCTTTTACAACAACAGCGGATTAATATTTCCGGCGCCTCCTCCGGTGCATCCCTTAAGCCATCATCAGCCGTTCATACCGGTGATGTATTTGAATTGGATATTCCGGACACCAAACCGACCGAATTGACTGCGGAAGCTATCGATCTGGATATTCTGTTTGAAGATGATTACCTGATCGTCGTCAACAAACCTGCTCATATGGTTGTTCACCCATCTCACGGCCATGAATCCGGCACTCTGGTGCATGCTTTACTGCATCATTGCCCGAATTTACCCGGCATCAATGGTGTTGAGAGACCGGGCATCGTTCATCGACTGGACAAAGACACCTCAGGAAGCCTCGTTGTTGCCAAAACAGAAGAGACTCACCGTAAACTGGTAGAGCTTTTTTCTACCCATGACATCCGTCGTGAATATATTGCCTGGGTGCGTGGTGCCCCGACCTGGAACCACAAGCATATTGAACTTCCCATTGGCCGACATCCGCAACACCGCCAGAAGATGGCAGTTGTCGAACAGGGAAAAATAGCCATTACCGATGTGCTGGTTGAGCAGCGTTTCCACGATCAATTCAGCCGCGTCCGTTTACGCCTGCATACCGGCAGAACGCATCAAATTCGCGTACACCTGGCTCACCACCAATTACCTATTTTAGGTGATACCACTTATGGTCGACTGTTCACACCGGGCAAGCAGACCTCGCAACCCATTCGCGATGCAATTGCAGCACTGAACCGACAAGCCCTGCACGCTGAAATACTCGGCTTTATCCACCCGATCACTGAGCAGGAGATACTGTGCCATGCCCCTCTGCCTGTACTGTTGAAAACACTGGATCTGGCGCTATCGGCATGAATTCTCAGCCATCATTTCTTACATCACCGCTACTGCAAGCACATGGCATTACCGGCATTTACAGCCAACGAAAGGGCGGTGTGAGTCCTGCGCCTTTTGATTCACTCAATCTTGGCCTGGCGCTTGGCGACAAGCCTGAACACATTCACAGCAATCTGAATAGCTTATGTCATGCAGCGCATCTGCCTATTCCGCACCAGCTCAGGCAGGTGCATGGTATCGATCATTATTGGTATCAGGGTTCTGGGAGTCACCACCATGACGAAGGCGATATCCTGCTCAGCCAAACGCCAAATACTGCCCTTGCCGTGCGCACTGCTGATTGCCTGCCCATCCTGATGTACGATCCCGTTACAGGAATAGCCGCTGCTATTCATGCCGGATGGCGCGGGACCGCCGCCGGCATTGCGCGGCAGGCAGTGAAGCAGATGTGCTTAGCTGGCGCTGAAATCAATCATATTATCGTCAGCATGGGCCCTTGTATCGCTGACTGTTGCTTTCAGGTTGATCAGCAAACCGCCGGACAACTGACTGCTTCGCACCCCGACGCTGGCGTTGCTATTCACCATCGGGATGGTGCTTTTTGGCCTGACCTTGCGCATATCAACACCATGCAGCTCAACACCATCGGTATTACCGAGCAACATATTGAAAGTATACACGACTGCACTTGCTGCCATGCTGAAACTTACTTTTCCCATCGCAGAGACCGTGAACAAAGTGGCCGCCAACTTGCCATAATTCTGCTGCCGGCAACGGACCGTGGATAAATCGCTGTGATGTCGCAAAAATGGAGGCTAGTCTTCACCCATGAATAAAAAATCTACTTTGACGTCAATACTCATATTGTTACTTGCTTTGGCCGTGGGTGGTTGTAACAAAGAACCGCCTTCAGCTTCAGAATCTGCCAAAAACGATTATGACAAAGCCAAAACCATGATTGAAAATGGCAGCTTCGGCAAAGCCAATATATTCCTTGAACATTACACAACCAACCATCCGTATAGCGCTTATGCACCACGGGCTGAAATCCTCCGCGTCTATGCAGCTTACCGGAACAGTGAATATGTCCTGAGTGAAACACTGGCCACTCGCTTTATCACCAGTCACCCCAGACATCCGGATGTAGCCTATGCAAGATATCTTGAAGCCATGAGCAATGCCAAACAGGTTGGCAGTGCCGATCGTGATACAGCGCCCATTAAACGTGCCATCGAATCATTCGATAAACTTCTGCATGACTATCCGGAATCCATCTACAGCAAAGATATTCTGCCGCGCATGCAGCAGTTAAGAAACAAGCTGGCCAAACGTGAACTTGTTGTCGGCAAATATTACTTTGACCGCGACCGCTTTGTTGCGGCAGCTAAACGGTTCAAAGTAATTCTTGATGAATACCAGACCAGTCCGGTGATTGAGGAAGCGCTTTATTATCTGAGCATGTCCTACCATGAATTACACATCGACGACTCAGCCCACGAAGTCGCACTTCTGCTCAAACACAATTACCCCAAAAGCGACTGGAGCCAAAAGCTGCAAGGCTTATAGTAGAAACTCTTGAGCAAAGCACTGTGTTCACTTCTACTGCTGTTGACTCTGTGTGCAACAGCCGGCTGCAATAACATCCAGAAATCGAAAATTGCTTCGCTACTCGATGCCCGTGACCGGGCGGTATCTGAGCAAAGCCTTGAAGATTTCAGCGTGTTGTTAACCGATAAATATGATGATCACGGCCGCAGTAAGATTGATGTGGTGGCGCAAATGATCAACTTGTTCGAGCAATTTGAGCAAATCAGCATGCATTCACACGACCGTATTATCCGTATCATCGATGAAGCGCATGCGCAATGCGAGCAAACCTACACGCTGAAAGTATTTGCCGATGAGCAATGGCGCTCCTTAGTGCAGAAGGAACAATTGCAATTTGAACGCATCAATGAACAATGGAGAATCAGCGGCGGCCTGTAGAGGACCTCATGCGAACATCAACATCATTGACCGGTCATACTCAAATTATTCAGACTGGTTTTACTGCCCGTTTACGGCCCGCCGGGAAATCGTCAACCTGGATAATACGTAGCAGGTCTTCACGTGCCGTTTGCATCAGTTCGATATCCGCCTGCGATAATTTTCCGGCCTGGCGGAGCTCCGTCAGCCAAAGCTGATAATCATCGCCCGGCAAATATACATCCCCGCCATCACGCAAACGGCGCTCAACCGGTTCAGCCTTGAGCGTACTTGCCAGCGCTGCATCAAGCCCACCCAGTAAATCATCGCGACTTGCAGGACAATAAACACCTTCAGTCAATCGATCACGTGATGCTCCGGGCTTCATCATAATCTCTGCCACGCTGGCATTTAATGCATCCGCTGGCCTGTGCAAAGTGCGCCCCCATGGCAATAAACATAGCCTCAGTTTCAACCGGAAAAGACGGTTAGGGAAATGACGGATAATGCCGTCAAAGGCTTCCTGAATCTGGAACAGCGCAAATTCGCATGCCCATTGTACCATAGGCAAATCATCTCTGGGTCTTCCGTCATCCTGAAAGCGTTTCAGCACAGCAGAACACAAATACATATATCCGAGTGCGTCGGCAAAACGGGCGGAAATCGACTCTTTGCGCTTTAATGCACCACCCAGCGTCAGCAATGCCAGATCAGCGGCAAAAGCAAAACCGGAAGAGAAGCGGGATAACTGCCGATAATATTTGCCCACCTCACCGGATACCGGCGCAGCGGCCAAATGCCCTCCCGTCGCACCATAAAGAAAAGCACGACAACCATTACGCACCGTATGCAACACATGCTGCTGCATCACAGCATCAAATTGCTCAATTGTTTGCTCATCCATATCCCGATGTAAAATAGCCATCTCTTTGAGTACATACGGGTGACAACGTGTCGCCCCCTGACCAAAAATAATCATGTTGCGGGTCAGAATATTTGCCCCTTCAACCGTAATACCAACTGGCACCGTCTGGTAAGCACGCGCCAGATAATTTGTCGGCCCCATGCATATGCCACGACCACCATGAATATCCATCGCGTCATTGATCACCTTACGCATACCTTCGGTCAGATAATACTTAACGATGGCCGTTACAACTGAAGGTCTCTCCCCCGCATCCAGCGCTGCCAATGTCAGACGACGCGCCGAATCCATCAGATAGGTCATGCCGCCAACACTGGCCATGGCTTCCTGCACACCTTCAAAGCGCCCGATGGGCAGCCGGAACTGCTTACGTACACGGGCATACGCACCACAACTGCGGCTGGCCAGTTTACCGGCACCTACCGACAGTGATGGCAGCGAGATACCTCTGCCAACCGCCAGTCGCTCAACCAGCATTTTCCAACCCTGACCCACACGCTCCTGCCCGCCAATAATCCACTCCATCGGCACAAACACATCCTTACCCTGTGTCGGGCCGTTCATAAAGGCTGAATTCAGCGGATAATGGCGACGGCCGACTTTTACACCCGTGGCATCTGTTGGAATAAGCGCACAGGTAATACCCAAATCCACCTCCTTGCCGAGCAAGGCATCCGGATCATAAGCATGAAAAGCCAGACCCAAGACACTGGCGACCGGACTCAGGGTGATATATCGCTTGTTCCAGTTAACCCTGAACCCCAGCGTCATGTTGCCGTTCCATTGCTGTTGACAAACCACGCCGCGATCCGGCATCGCTCCGGCATCGGAGCCTGCTTCCGGACCGGTCAATGCAAAACATGGCAACGCCTCACCAGTCGCCAGACGTGGCAAATACCATTGTTTCTGTTTGTCGGTGCCATAACTTTGCAGCAACTCAGCCGGCCCCAGCGAATTGGGAACCATCACGGTTACTGCGGCGGTTAATGAACGGCTAGAGATGCGCTGAATCACTTCGGAATGCGCGTAAGCTGAGAATCCAAGACCCCCGAATTCTTTTTCGATGATCATGCCAAAGAACTTTTCCTGTCGCATATAAGCCCAGACATTTTCAGGAAGATCATTCAATTTATGGGTGATTTCCCAATCATCTAGCATGGCGCACAACGTATCGACAGGACCGTCGAGAAAAGCCTGCTCCTCGTCACTCAGTACATTCTTTTTTACACTGAGAAGTTTCTGCCAATCGGGATCACCTGAGAACAACTCAGCATCCCACCAGACGGTTCCGGCTTCCATTGCCTCGATTTCCGTTTGAGAAAGCGGCGGTAACATTGTTTTCATCTTACGCAGCAATGGTTCTGTCAGCCAGTTCTTCCGCAACTGGTGTGCGTGCATCAGCATCAGCACAGCAGCCATATAGAGCACGGCAATCAGCGCAAACCAGCCGGGAACAGCATCCCAGAACAGCATCAGAACCATAGATATGCCCAAGATAATTGACCATTGCTGGCGATCCAGTCGCTTTTCCGCCAGCAACCACAGCAGCAGAACAATCCAGGCACTTAAAAATAACCAAATCATGGCGACACCTCCGAAACTATGTGCAATGCATCATAGTTTAGCTGATTTTCGTTCCCTCCATGAAAAGCGCCTGTTTGCAGTTTGATATGTCACACTCAAAATCTGTAGACAAGTCCTCCGGAGAACATATGAACCGTAGATTTATAAAAACCGTTATAAACTGTCGTTGCTGCTGTTGTCAGGTTGCGATCTTTCAACCAGACGTAAGCATAAGAAAAATCCAGTTGAATATTATCGGCTAGCTTCGTGCCATAACCCAGCCCCAGCAACTGACGATCATTACCCGGCAGACGAGGCGACAAATCAACTGAGTTCGTTGGCGTCGGATCTGTCACATAACCAAAACGAATATCATCGTTCTCACTCATCGCCCACTCAACTCCCAGACGATAGGCCGTTGTTTTCTTCCAGCCTTCTTTGATAGTTGAATTGCTGGTCGTCACAAGATTCAGCGCTGAAGGCGCAAAGCTTAAGTCAATCTGATTGAATGAAGACCAATCCACCTGATCGGCTTGCAACGACAGCAGCCAGTCTTCGATACGGTAAGATACGCCAACACTGATAATTGCAGGCATTTTCACTGATGTTTTAACTTTACCGGCAACACCGGTCAGGCCAAAAATAGAGAGTGCCGGTCCACCCACAGCTGTACCATTAACGTCAACACTCACACTGGAACGGTAGGAAATACCAATGCCAAGCCCGCCATTTTTATACATCAAAGCAGCATTACTGCCCAGACCATTACCATGACCACCTATTTTAAGTGCCTGAGAATCCAGATGCACCTTTGTTAAATTATAATAAGCCAGGCCTGCGGCCACTGAAAGATTATCATTGAACTGGTAGACCACATTCGGATTGATGTGGACGCCTTCAATTTGTGAAAAGGTAACACTCTTGGAACCAGCCATCACCTGACTGAACGGTGCACCTGAATTCCCCCAGTTGGTCGAAAGGCCAAACGGTGAATTCACGCCTAAGCCCAGTGTAAATTTCGTATCTTCAATATGATAATTCACATAAGCCAGCGGCAGGACAAACACTTTCTTTTCTGCCGTATAGCTCTTACCCGTAGCCGGATCGGTGAACTTATTTGTCGGCAAAATGATGTCCCCGCTGGCCATCACGCCATTACTCTGAAATGCCAGACCGGCAGGGTTGAACCAGTTAGCTGAAGGGTCGTCGGCTACCGCAGCAAATGCATTTCCCATCGACATGGCCTTGGTGCCCTGCTCTGGAATCATAAATCCGCTTGCCCCGGCATTCGCCGATCCTAATGTAGCCAGTGTCAGTAAACCTATTGCTTTATATAATCTCATTACACCCTCCCCCTTTACTGCACGATTGCCGGATCGATGGTTGTCACAACCACCGAAGGTGCCAATTGCCCGCTCAACTGAGATGAACTCAGGAAACTCGCTGTTGCCGTTTGCATTTCGGTTGTTGCCGCCAAAAATTGAATCGGACCAGTCGTTCCAGCCGGTGTCAGGAATGTACTGTGAGTACCGGAGATATAATTAACATAGCCGCTGCCGGCAAAAGGCGAATTCGCCGCAACGATACCCACCTGTGTCAGGCCCAGCACGCCGATCAGAGCATTCGTTGCAGAATTCGGCACTACAGCATCCGGCGTTGTTTTCAGCATCAGCAGATTCTTGGCGCTGGCCGTTGCATAATTGATGGGGTCAACATCATCGGCCACGGTTTGCGCTGCAAACATAAAGCTGTTGTATTGCGCCGAGCCAACACTCACACCGGCTGCGGCAAGACCGCCATTCACCAGCGGCGAAATTTCAATCGAATTCTGGAAAATATCCGTGTAAACACCGCCCGGATTCGCCAGTACCAGTGTTTTTATATTGGGCTCTACTGACGCCAGCAAAGTACCCAGAATACCGCCATTGGAATGGCCCACATAATAGATGCCGGTTGCAATATTCAGATCCGCACCATCACCATTACCGGCAAGAAGACCGGTTGTGTTGTTTACCACATCCATCGTCTGCACTTCCAGCAGACGGGTCAGGTGAATCAGATCGGCGACTGATTGACGGGCATTATCCCGCGTTGTCAGCAGATACTTCAGATTCAGATAATGCGTGCCACTGGTATCAGCCACACCATCCGAACCTGCTGCACCGGTCGTATTGTTCACCAGATCGAGGTTGAAAGTACGGTCGCCATGCAACACAGAATCAATTGCAATCGTAGCAAATCCTGCCTTGGCCAGCGTATTGGCAATGCCAAACATGGCAGTTTTATCCACTGTAAAGCCGTGCTGGAAAATCACCACCGGCCAGGCTCCCGTCGGATGAGCTGCATTGGGTACTGTCATCAGGTATTTAACCTGCTGCACAGACTTTATGTTTGGCATTGAACTGGCAGGATTAAATTGCATCCGCCCAGATAACGGAGCCAGCGGGTTCGGGTTGGCGGCGCTGTATTCGTCCAGATAATAAGGTAAATTCACAGCTCCCATTACGACACTGCCAAGGTTGGCAAATAAGCCTGCCGAATAACCATCCAGTAACGCTCTGCTGCCCGTACTTGTTGCTGCAAACTGCGCAAACGCATAAAAATCGAGCACGCCGGCACCGCTTGTTGCCAACGATGGTACAGCCGGAACTGCCACAAAGTTTGCCGGATTCGTTGCATACGGGTCAGCCAGACTCGCAGCCTGAATAGCTGTCAGCACAGCGCCGATGGTTTGTGTTTTAAATGACCAGGTAATAGCCACCGCTGCCGGATTCACGGCGGGCACTGCCGTTGAAGCCGCCAATAGCGATGCGCCGGTCAACTGGCGTAGCGGCTCCAAAGCCAGGGCACTGGCATCCGGCAATCCGGGAATCACACTTTTACCAGCCAGATCAACCAGTGCCGCTGTTTGTTTTAAAAATGTAAACACCGCCGAAGGTAATGCTTTTTGACCACTGGTCGATTTCAGGGCATCAGTAATAACAACCATGTAATTCGTATTGGCCTTCAATGGCTTCACTGCACCAGCTGCACTCTTGGGTAAAATCACCAGCGTGGAAGAAGAGGAAGGCGATGGTCCGGCAACAAAATCCACTCCAAAGACAAGTTCAGCAACAATGCCTGTTACCGCATATCCTGCTGCTGCCCCGGCGGTGCTGACTTCAAACATTCGCACGCCTGCCGGAATTGTGGCCGCATCAAGAGGCTGGGAAAAAGTCGTTGTAATCGGCGCCACGGTCGAGAAACCATCCAGCTCATTCATAGCAACCTGCGGGTCGGTGAAATCAGCGGGATTTGCCACCGTAACATTCAGCGTTCCATCGACTGATCCGCTGAATAAAATATTGTTGGGCAAAGGAACCACGCTGACTGAAGGGTCAAAGTTTGCCACCATCGGTGCCGAAGTGCTGAGCACACCACCACCGCCATCCACACCTTTACAAGATGTCAGCATTGCCACTGCCAGCGCGCCAAACACCCAGAATAATATCTTGGTTCGCATAGCCCCTCCCCTTGCTATTTCATACGATGAAATGAACATGAATAAAATTTCACGGGTACCTTACACTGACATTTAACCCTATGACAAGTGCGCTGTCATCCGACAGCAAAAAATGCACTATGGAACTGAGATAGCTGCAGGAATAATCACGTTTTTACATCCCGCATCAGACAGCGAGTGCGCCTTATTCAACATGCGTCATAATTAGTCTTTGACCGGATTTACAGAAGATTCTACCATGCAACTCATGCACAAGAAAAATGAATCGGATAAAAGCCTGAACAGCAGCGAACTTGTTGATCTGGTTTACCAATGTAGTACAGATGCCTCCAAATGGCCCAAACTTACACTCATGCTTGATCACATCGATCTGGAACATTCCGGCTTATCACAACACCTGGATCGGGCAGGCACCATCCTGGATGCACTATCGCGAGCCCGGAAAAAGAACTCCATTCCATCGAGCATCAAGCATCTGCCAATTGGCATTGCTCAGGCCAACCCGGACATGACGGTGTCTTCTGAAAACCCTGCTTTTATCTCCATCGCACGAGCCAATCCTGCTTATTTTAAAATATCCCGATCAGGCATCAGCATTTGTGACCGCAAACTGGCCAACTGTATTCGTAAACATAGCGACCAGAATGTATCACCCAACCAGCATTCCACCTTTATGCTGGAAAGCAATATTCCCACTTCGATTCTGATTCAAACGAATAAAGTCGGTTATTGCACCCTGCTGGTTTCATCGCAAACTGCGGCTGAACGCATTCACGCCTCATCGTTGAAGCAATTATTCGGCCTTACCCCCTCCGAGTCCCGTTTGGTCAAGCAACTATGCAATGGTTCCGCATCAACGCTTGAAGCTGCTTATTCAACAGGTATTACTGTCAATACAGCACGCAGCCAGCTGAAAACGATCTATCAAAAAGTTAACGTCAAAACGCAGGTTGATCTGGTTAAACGTATTCTTACCAGTGTTGCCGTACTCAAAGACAATGGCCCCGTGCTTCCGGCAAACGCTTGTCACTCAATTTTCCTGAAGGATGGGCGGAAACTCGAATATAGTGAATATGGTGACCCCGATGGTTTCCCTGTCATTAATTTCCATTCAACAGGCCAGTCTTGCAAATTGTTCCATTTTCGCCTTAATCAATTGCCGGGTTCCGGCATTCGCCTGATTACCGCCAGTCGACCCGGCATCGGTTATTCATCACACAAGGAAAACTTTACACGGCAGGAAGTAGCTGAAGATATTGCCTGCCTGTTAACGCATTTAAAAATCAAGCGCTGTTCCCTGTTAGCCTTTGCCAATGGTGGCCCCTTTGCTCTGGCTTTTGCTCACTACTATCCGCACCTTGTCGATAAAGTGGCCATTGCCAGCTCTATTTTACCGCATGGTTTTGGTGACAATGCAGGCATTCTGGATGTGCGTCGCATCATGTTGAAATTAGCTCGCTCAGCGCCGCTGGTGCACCGGCATCTTATGCGCGTGGTTTTACGCAATATTGAGAAAGATCCTGACCTCTACCTGCGCAAGCAGCGAAAGCTGGCCAGTGAAACCGACAAGAGCATCACCACACCGGAAATGTTCGCTGCAATCACAGATAGCTTTTTTCATGCCGTGAGCACCACGTTACTTGGCACGATTCACGATTTTCGTCTTTCCAGTCTGGATTGGGAGTTCGAACCTTTGAACATTCAGGTGCCCATAACCTTTTGGCATGGCGCAGACAACCACATCATTAAAGCAAAAAATGTCGAATTATTTTCCCAATACATCCCATCGGCGCAATATCATCAGGTTGAAGGTGGCCATCTGATTTACTACTCCCACTTTGAGCAAATGCTGGAATCTCTTCGCCAGGAGGCTGTCCGAGAATAGAGACCGTTGCGAGAATTTCCCATTTTCATCCCCCGGGAGCAATCCATAGGTATACGCTGAGTGTGGAGCATTGACTGAAACTTAGCTATGCTTCGCACGATTTTTTTCTTCACATGAGGGGTTTTCAATCATGGACATTGACGTACGCAAAACAGCGATGCTGGCACGCATTGCTCTGACCGATGCAGAGGCGGCCGAACTTCAGCCCCAGTTATCCAGCATACTTGGCTACATCGAAACCTTATCCGAAGTAAATACGGAAGGTGTCGAAGCTACAGCCCACCCGCATGACACGGCCATGCCATTACGTGCCAATGTCGTGACCAACAGCAATCGTCGTGATGCACTGCAAGCGGTTGCCCCTAAAATTGAATCCGGACTGTATGTGGTTCCGAAGGTGATTGAATAATGGCTTATCAAAGTTTATCCGAACTCAAAACACGTCTTGATAGCGGTGAGACCACCGCTGTTGATCTGGCCAGGCTTTATCTGGCCCGTATTGAGGCACACAATGAAACCCTGAATGCATTTGTCCATATCGACCCTGAGCATGTACTGGCACAGGCCGAAGGCTCGGACAACTACCGCAAAAAACATGCTGCCAGACCCCTGGAAGGACTGCCTATCGCCGTCAAAGATATTTTCTGCACGCAAGATGGTCCGACCCGCTGCTGCTCGAACATCCTCGAAGGCTTTGAAGCGCCTTACGATGCACATGTCATCAGCAAACTGAAACAAGCCGGTGCGGTGCTCGTTGGCAAAACCAACATGGACGAATTTGCCATGGGCTCTTCAACCGGCACATCGGCATTCGGCCCATGCCGTAACCCATGGGACATCGAACGCATTCCGGGCGGCTCATCCGGCGGTTCGGCGTCCGCCGTTTCGGCTGCGCTGACTCCTGCCGCACTGGGCACCGATACTGGCGGCTCGATCCGCCAGCCAGCCGCACTGACCGGTATTGTTGGCCTGAAACCCACCTATGGCCGCGTCTCACGTCGCGGTATTATCGCCTTTGCTTCATCCCTGGATCAGGCAGGTCCGATGACGCGCACCGTTAAAGATGCCGCCATGATCACCGCCGCCATTGAAGGCCATGATTCGCTGGATGCCACATCGGTTGCCGATGCCCCGGCTGTGGACTGGCTCGGCGCTTGTGATAAAACAGACATGAAAGGGCTGCGAATCGGCAAACCGGCTGAATATTTCATCGACGGCATGAACCCCGAAGTTCGCAAAGCCGTTGAAGATGCACTGGCAGCATGCGAAAAACTGGGGGCGGAGGTCATCGACATTTCTCTGCCGCACACCAAATATGCCGTTGCAGCCTATTACGTCATTGCGCCATCGGAAGCTTCGGCCAACTTGTCCCGCTATGATGGTGTGCGTTTCGGTCACCGTTGCGACAACCCGCAAGACTTGCTCGATTTATACACACGCAGCCGTGATGAAGGCTTCGGCTCCGAGGTGAAGCGCCGCATCCTGACCGGCACTTTCGCTCTGTCATCCGGCTACTACGATGCTTATTATCTGAAAGCACAACAAGTGCGCACCCTGATTCGTCAGGATTTTGCCGAGGCCTTTGAAAAGGTAGACATTATCGCCACGCCAACTTCACCGGTGCCTGCCTTCAAGCTGGGCGAAAACATGGATGATCCGTTGACCATGTATCTTTCAGACATTTTCACCATCGCGGTGAATCTGGCCGGACTGCCCGGACTTTCTCAACCGTGCGGTATGGTTGAGAGCATGCCAGTCGGCCTGCAATGGATTGCCCCGGCTTGGAAGGAAGACACACTTCTGCAAGCAGCCTCAGCTTATGAGTCTGCCACGGATTGGCACACACAAACCCCATCAGCATTCGGAGGTGAAGCATGAGCTGGGAAGTCGTTATCGGACTGGAAGTTCATTGTCAAATCAACACCGACACCAAGGCCTTTTGTGGCTGTTCCACAGCCTTCGGTGCCGAGCCCAACACGCAGACCTGCCCGGTTTGTCTCGGCATGCCCGGTCAATTACCCGTATTAAACGTGCTGGCAGCCGAAAAGACCGTACTGACCGGCCTGGCGATTCATGCAGACATCAATCTGGAATCAAAATTCGACCGTAAAAACTATTTTTACCCTGATTTACCCAAGGGCTACCAAATCAGCCAGTTTGCCGTACCGCTGGTTGAGCGCGGACATTTGAATATCCCGACCGCCGATGGTGAAAAGCGCATCGGTATCACCCGCATTCATATGGAAGAAGATGCTGGCAAATCGATGCACGAAGGTCTGGATGGCGTTTCGCATATCGACCTGAACCGCAGTGGCGTGCCGCTGATGGAGATTGTCTCCGAGCCGGACATGCGTTCATCCGATGAAGCGGTCTCGTACCTCAAGCAATTGCACCAGTTAATTCGTTTCCTCGACGTATCCGGTGCCGACATGGAAAAGGGGCAATTCCGTTGTGATGCCAATGTATCCGTACGTCATCCCGGCGAACCGTTTGGCACCCGCGCTGAGTTAAAGAACCTCAACTCCTTCCGCTTCATCAAGCAGGCGATTGATTTCGAAGTGATCCGCCAGATTGAGCTGATCGAAGACGGCGGCAAAGTTGTGCAGGAAACCCGTTTGTATGATTCAGTCAAAGGTGAAACCCGCTCCATGCGCGGCAAGGAAGAAGCGCATGATTACCGCTATTTCCCTGAGCCTGATCTGCCACCATTGCGCATCAGCCAGCAGGAAGTGGACAGCATCCGTGCCGGTATGCCGGAATTACCCGAGCAACTTCGCCAGCGCTTTGAAACCGAATTCGGTCTTTCCCCCTACGATGCAAATGTGCTGTCGCAAACCCGCGAACTGGCTGATTATTATGAATCACTGGCAGCCGCACATCCGGCCGACCCGAAACGTGCGGCCAACTGGCTGGCCAACGAGTTGCTTGGTCGCCTGAAAGAAGCCGGTAAAGACATTGCCGATTCACCAATCAGTGCGCATGCACTGGCAGGCCTGCTGGCTCGCATTGCCGATGACACCATTTCCGGAAAAATCGCCAAAGATGTACTGGATGCGATGATGCTGTCCGGCAAAGATGCCGACACAATCATTGAAGAAAAGGGCCTCAAGCAGGTCACCGACAGCGGTGCCATCGACGGCATTATTGAGGAAATTCTTGATGCCAACCCCGAGCAGGTACAAGGCTATCTGGATGGTAAAGACCGCTTGTTCGGTTTCTTTGTCGGTCAGGTCATGAAAGCCTCACGCGGCAAGGCTAATCCGGCCATGGTCAACGATCGCTTAAAAGAGCTGCTGGCAAAAAGAGGCTAAAGCTTCTGGTAACCCCTATAAAAAAGCGCGCCGATTACGGTGCGCTTTTTTTATGCCTGATGGTTTAGAATTATTGTTACGCCTGTAGCACCTGCGTCAAAAAACGGCCGATATGTACAATCTCTTCACGACAGACGGAATGCTCCATTGGATACGTATGCCATTGCACGTCATAGCCACACTGTTGCAATACCCGACAGGTCTGATCACCCAGCGAAAAAGGCACAACCGGATCATGCACGCCATGCCCCACAAAAAACTTACTGACACGGGTTGCCTGCTGCACTTCAACATCCAGTCGCTCAGCCAGCGGCAAATAACTGGATAAGGCAACCACCCCGGCCAGTGGCTCGCCCTGCCGCAAGCCCACATGCAGCGCCATCGCGCCACCCTGAGAAAAACCCGCCAGCACAATCCGGTTGGCCCTGATGCCATGCATCTCTTCGCGATCAATCAGCAACTGAATACGGCGCGCCGATTCGATAATGCCGCGTGCATCCTGCTCGTAGCCAATGTCGGTGTGTTTGATGTCATACCAGGCGGGCATGACATAACCGCCATTAATCGACACCGGCATCGACGGTGCATGCGGAAAAACAAAGCGCACATGCAAACCTTCCGGCAAGCCCAGCTCCGGCACAATCGGTTCAAAATCATGGCCATCTGCACCCAGGCCATGCAACCAGATCACAGTCGCATCAGGGTTCGGGCCAGTTTGCAATACAACAGTAGGTAACATGGCCTGAAACTGCCTGCTTTATGAATCTTTTCAAGCTCTCAGAGACTTTACACATTCGATCATTTTCAACGAATCTGTTGCACTTCAATATGCAGGGTCAATTCCGACCACACCCTGTCGGCCGTCAAAACCTTACTTTGCTGCTGCATAGCAAGCCCCAGACAAGCGCGATCTGCCAGTGATAGCCCAAACCGTCTGCTCTCTTCCCATAACTGTGCAGTAAACTCTGCCTGCTCCACTGAAAAAGGAGCTATCGTAAGGCCAAGTTCTTCAAGCAGGTTCCGCACGGCTTGAACATCCATCCCTTTCTGCGCGATCTTTTGCGCAACTTCGCTCCAGTTCACCGTGCCAATGCAAGATTCAGGGATCACACCCCGGACTAATTCCCAGCCTGCTTCCTGATGCAAATATGCCAGCAATGCTGAAGCATCAAGGATAATCACGCTTTATTCTCAGTTTGTGCAGCAGCGCTGCGTTCCGCAACAAGCTCATCCACCAGGCTGACCTCTGGCGGGATTTCCTTAAACATAGCCCACAAACGCGATTCAATCGCTTCCCTGCGCTCAAGCACCAGACTATCACCCACTTGCCGCGCCACCAGATGGTCGCCCTGACTCAAATTCAAAGCCTTGCGCAAAGCAGCCGGAATAACCAGACGCCCTTGCGCGCCTAACTGTACATCACTAAATGGTGTTGAATGTGCCATAATGCCCCTTTGTGTCACATACCATAAACCGTGCCACATATCACCACCATGTGTCAACCACTTCCTCAGCCCCCCCCCTTGCAACTTATAAGATACGTTCACACATTTGCATACGGAAACATAAGCAGCAGCAAAACTAACCAACACCAGATACTCTGATTGAGCCCCGGCCTGATTTATGTTCCAATCGCCCGATGCAGACTGACAAACACATTCACATCCTCGGCATTTGCGGTACCGCCATGGCTGCCATTGCCTCGCTGGCGAAAGAGCAGGGGTATCGGGTGACCGGCTCCGACAGTGGCATTTATCCGCCGATGTCGGATTACCTCGCTGCGCTGGCGATTCCCGTACAAGCCTTTGATGCGGCAAATCTATTGCCTGCGCCCGATTTATGCGTCATTGGTAATGCTATGAGCCGTGGCAATGTGGAAGTCGAAGCCATTCTGAATAAGGGTCTGGCCTATTGCTCCGGGCCGGAGTTTATCGGCAAGCATATTCTGCCGCAGCGGCATGCTATCGTGGTCGCTGGCACGCATGGCAAAACCACTACGGCATCTTTGATGGCGCATGTTCTGGAGTGTGCAGGCAAAAAAGCGGGCAAAGGCCCCGGCTTCATGATCGGTGGCATCCCGGAAGATTTCGGCGGTGGCGCACGACTGGGCAGCGGCGAGCATTTTGTGCTTGAGGGCGATGAATACGACACGGCCTTTTTCGACAAGCGCTCAAAATTTCTGCATTACCACGCCAGAACGCTGATTCTGAACAACCTCGAATTTGATCATGCGGATATTTTTGCCGATCTCGAAGCGATCAAGGTGCAGTTCGCCCATCTGCTGCGCACGGTTCCTGCAGACGGGAAAATCATAGTGAATGCCGATGATGAGAATCTGGCCGATGTGATACCGCGCGGTTGCTGGTCACCGGTGACCCGCTTTGCCCGTCTTGGTCATGCCGATGCACCGTGGCAATGGCAGCCACTCGCGGACGACGGCACTGCTTTTGAGATTCTGCATCAGGGTCAGCCTTTCCTCTCCGTTTCATGGAACATGCTCGGCATTCACAATGTCTCCAATGCCTGCGCCGTCACTGCCGCCGCCCATGTTCTCGGCATTGAGCGCGATATCATTGCGCAGGCTTTAGCATCCTTTTCCGGTATTCGGCGCCGCATGACGCTGGTTGGTGAAGCCAACGGTGTTCGCATTTTCGATGATTTCGCCCATCACCCGACAGCCATCAATGGCGTCGTGGCTGCGGCCAAGCATGCTATGAAATCATCGGGGAAACTCTGGGTAATCGTAGAACCGCGCAGTAACACCATGCGCACGCGCATTCACCAGCAGCGTTTGCCTGCCTCTTTCGAGTATGCCGACCGCGTCATCTTCGTGCCACCATCGTCACGCAATCTGAGGCCGGATGAAGTGCTCGATGCCGATCAGGTCTGCCGCGATATCGGCACACATGCCTCAGTGCTGCCAGATACCAATGCGATTATCGACTATCTCTGCGCTGAAAGCCACGCTGGCGATGTCATCCTGATCCTCTCCAACGGCGGTTTTGATGGCATTCATCAACGGCTGCTCGACAGGCTTTCCAGGACACCCCCCTACAATAACTGAGCAACAACTGAGCACAATTTAGCGCTACCTCCGGCTTCACTTCATCGCTACACTTTCGCGTTATGAAATATTCACAACTCTTAGCCCCTACCCTGCGTGAGGATCCGGCCGATGCCGAAGTTATTTCGCACAAACTTTTACTGCGTGCCGGTTACATCCGACGTGTGACCTCCGGCGTCTACAACTATCTGCCGCTGGGCCTGCGCGTTTTGCGTAACATCGAAGCCATTATCCGCCAGGAAATGAACCACGCAGGTGCGCAGGAATTGCTGATGCCTGCCGTACAGCCGGGAGATTTGTGGCAGAAATCGGGCCGCTGGGAAAAATACGGCCCTGAACTGCTTCGTTTCAAAGATCGTCACGATCATGAATCCTGCCTTGGCCCGACGCATGAAGAGGTGATCTGCGATCTGGTAGCGCGTGAACTGCGTTCCTACAAACAGTTGCCAATGAACCTGTATCAGATTCAGTCGAAATTCCGCGATGAAATCCGTCCCCGATTCGGCTTGATGCGCGGCCGTGAGTTCATCATGAAAGATGCCTATTCGTTTCATGCAGATCAGCAATCTCTGAACGCCGAATACCAGAATATGTTCGACACCTACAAGCGGATTTTCACCCGCCTGGGCTTGAAATTCCGCCCTGTGGAAGCTGATAACGGCAGCATTGGCGGCAGTGCCTCGCATGAGTTTCACGTGCTGGCTGAATCTGGTGAAGATCTCATCACCCACTGCTCGGCCTGCGATTACGCTGCTAATATTGAGCGTGCACAGTCGCGTCGTGCAACACCTGCCGGAAGCGACAGCGAACTGACGGAAGTGAATACGCCGAACGTCACTTCGGCCGAAGATGTGGCAGCGTTCCTTGGCGCAGACATCGCGCTGCTGGTCAAAACACTGGTGTATCGCATCGAGGGTGGCCCTCACGACGGACAATGCGTCGCTGCCTGCGTACGTGGTGACGATGCTTTGCAGGAAATCAAACTGACCCGCGCCGTACAGGCAACGGCGCTGCAAATGGCTTCTGATGCAGACATTTCCGACATTGGTGGCATTACCGGCTTTATCGGCCCGCGTGCTTTGAGTTCACTGGTTATTTTTGACGAAAGCCTGCGTCAGGCAGATGGCCTGATTGCCGGAGCCAACAAAGTTGACACCCACGTCACCGGCCTGAATGTAAGCCGTGATATAAGGGATGCACAATTTGCCGACTTGCGCCAAACACGTGAAGCTGATGGCTGTCCGCGCTGTGATGGCACGATGTCGTACTCACGCGGCATCGAAGTCGGTCATGTCTTTGAACTGGGCACGGTTTACTCCGAACCGATGGAAGTGATTTTTCAGGATCAACAGGGCAAACGCTCTGTCGCCAGCATGGGTTGCTACGGCATTGGCGTATCACGTCTGATAGCGGCCATTGTTGAGCAATGTAACGATGCCGATGGCATTGCCTGGCCAGCGCATCTGGCACCTTTCCAGGTGGTCATTATCAGTATGGGTAAATCTGATGCCTGTATGGATGTCTGCGAAAAACTGTATCACGAACTCAAGCAGGCCGACATTGAAACGCTCTGGGATGAGCGCAAAGAGAGACCCGGCGTCAAGTTCAAAGATGCCGAACTGATGGGCTTGCCGATTCAGATCATTATTGGCGATCGCGGCTTGGAAAATGGTGTGGTTGAAATACGAGAGCGCGGTAGAGATAAGCAGGAAGTGGCACAGGAAGCAGTGCTTTCAAGTGTCCGGAACCTGCTTGATCGGGAATAGCGTCTGATCCCCGCATGAAAAGAAAGCTGGCAGCCTACCTTAGCGGAGAATCGGCCAAAGGCCTTCTGGCAGTGATATTAGCGGCAGGCTTTTTTATCAGCCTGCCGTTCTGGCTTAAAAGCACCCCCGAACAAAAGCAGCATTTAACTGAATCCAGCACCACCATGGAGATGGTCGAAAAAAACACCGGGCCGCTGAGCATTGCGCCTGAAGAGCAGCAGGCATTGCATAGCATGCTGCTTAAGCCCGAAGTTGATGACACTCCGCCCACTGATTTTAATCAGACCGTCTGGGAACTCGACATGAAGCAGCTGATCATGAACAAGGTACCTGATGAACGTGAAGCGACGAGTATTGCGCACTGGGTCTATTTCTACAGCATCCGCTTTGATGTTTCGCCAGAACTGATTCTCGGGTTGATTTCGGTCGAATCGGATTTCGATCATTTTGCCGTCAGCAATGTCGGCGCACGCGGCCTGATGCAGGTGATGCCATTCTGGAAGAAAGAGCTGGGCTCACCCAACGACAACCTTTTCGATATCGAAACCAATATCCGCTATGGCACGGCCATTATCAAACACTATATGAAGCGCTACAAATCCACCCGCCGGGCGCTGGCTGCTTATAACGGCTCACTGGGCAAAGACAAATATCCCAACAAGATTTTCATGCATATGCGCATGTTCAAAGCCAGTTCGCTTGAGGAAATAACGGGCTGAGCCCCAGACATTCAGGCCGAAGATACTCAAACCTAAGGCACTCAAAACTCAAACACTCAGACAGCAGCCAAGGCCTGACTGACCACATCCCGCAATCGCTCGGCTTTGAAAGGTTTGCCGAGGAAACTGACTCGTTCGTCATCGATCTCGGACAGCGACTGCTCTTCGGAATATCCTGATGAAATAACCACCGGCAAATCCATTTCAAGCTCACGCAGCGCCTTTAACACCGCCCGTCCATCCATTTCCGGCATATTCAGATCAACCACGGCCAGGCCGATTTCGGCACGATGTTGCCGGTACATATTAACTCCGGTCAGGCCGTTTTCGGCCAGCATCGTGGTATAGCCAAAATAACCAAGCATATTACCAATCAATTCACGCACCGCCGGGTCATCATCAATAATCAACACCTTCTTGAAATGAATTTCCGGCTCATTGTCCGGGCCGGCATCAGCCACCTCGACCTGATGCAGAGAAACCAACGGAAAAAGAATTTTGACCAGCGTTCCCTTGCCCTCCTCACTGACGACGTGAATCGCACCCCCATGGCTGTGCACAATACCCTCCACCACACTCAAACCGAGACCGCGCCCGATGAACTTGGTGGTGAAAAACGGATCAAACATCTGTTCTTTTTCTGCCGGACTCATTCCACTGCCATTATCAGCCACTTCCAGCACCACATACTTTCCCGGTTTGACGTGAATTTCGGCATGCAGATACTTCAAATATGCGGCATCGGCATTTTTTAGAGCGGTGCGCACACTGACTGTTCCCTGATTATCGCCAATAGCTTCACTGGCATTTTGCACCAGATTGATCAGCACCTGCTGAATTTGCAAAGGGTCGGCCTTGATACTCGTCGGTTCCTCTTCCAGATCAAAACGCAGCGCCGTGTTTTTGCTTAACATCACATCCAGCAGACCTTCAATATGCCGGATTTTATCGCTGAGGTCGAAATGGCTGACACTGGCCTTGCCTTTGCCCGCATAGGCCTGCATCTGCTGACACAACGATGAAGCCTGGACACAGGCATGCTGGATTTTATCCAGCATTACAGCGGCTTCAGACTCATCCTGATAAGTCAGCTTCAGCAAATCACTGTTACCCATAATCGTCATCAATAGATTATTAAAACGATGCGCAACGCCACCGGCGACGGCCCCTAAACTTCTGAGCCTCTGGGAATGCGCGTTCTTGGTTTGCAGCAACCTTTTTTCCCGCTCCGCACTAAGTAATTCTGTAACATTATTACCAAACACAAGAACAGCTTCACTCCGTTCATCCGGCAAAAAAACAAATTCGTAAGTTAATTGAGCCACGTCCACCCGAATATCCATTTTCTGACGTGTTTTCAAAACCTGCTCACAAGAATTTTGCATGACGTCCGGAATGCGCTGCACACTCTCATGATATCCCATATAACCCAGTAACAACTGCGCTATCGGGTTAATATAAGAAAACGTCATACTTTTTGCGCGAATACTCATGATCGGATTGGGATTTTCCTGCGACATACGTGCCGTTCTTGAAATTTCGGCGGTTGCATCCTTAACGCGCCTTTCCAGCAGCTGATTGCTTTGCCTGATCGATTCCCATTGATCATGGTTATGAATCACCATGCCGATTAACAGAACACAGGATTCAAAAATTTTCATCATATAAATGTTTTTCTTGCAACCGGATGCAACTTCGATGCTGAAAACACCGGCCATACGCTCGCCCGCCAGTATCGGCATCACATAGTGGCCGTGGTCACACATCTCCGGAATCACCACATCATGATCTTTATCCAGGCAGCTTTTAAAGATCGCCTGCTGATTGGCCAGTACCTTACCACACAGGCACGAGCCTTTTTCAATATGCTGGCAGCGCTCCTGCAACGCTTCATCCAGACCATACGAAGCGACCATGGTGAGCATCGCACCTTTTTTATCGGCCAGTGCAATATGACCCTTACCGAGACTGTCGATATCTTTATGCGAAAGCACAACGACCAGCATACGCTGGAGCTTGTCCGTTAATGGTGTTACTTCACTTCCGATCTTCACCAGAGACCGCAGCACTTCATCTTTATCAAGCGTCTGCATCAAGCCCTCCCGAATGTAATCACCCCCAAGAAATATGAGAATTCACCCAGTTTCAAGCTAGCCACCAGCCTAAGCCGTGGCAAGAAAAGAGAACACCTGGCGAAACATTTCAGCCGTCAATCGCCGCGTCTGAGTGTTGTAACGCGAGCAGTGATAGGAATCGACAAGCAAGCGTCCGTCCGGCAGCGCATGCTGTGCCGCATGCGCAAAAGGCAGGGATGACAAGCTTAAGTCATACGCTCTGAGCACGGCATCATGGGCAATTTTTCCCAGAGCCAGCAGGCGGCAATCGGCTGGCAGCGCCGCAATTTCATAACGCAGAAAGTCATTACACTGCCTGATTTCAGAAATTTCCGGTTTATTTTGTGGCGGCAGACATTTCACTGCGTTGGTAATGCGCACTCCATATAACTTCAAACCATCATCCACATGTTCAGAGACCGGCGCACTGGCCAGACCCAGCTCGAACAGGGTTTGGTAGAGTAAAATACCGGCATAATCACCGGTGAAAGGACGGCCGGTTCGATTGGCACCATGCATGCCCGGAGCCAGACCGACAATCAGCAGCTTCGGCTCATCATCACCAAACGACGGAACCGGAGCAGCAAAATAATCAGGATGCTCTGCGCGTACCGTATCGAGAAAATCCGCCAGCCTCGGGCAAGCCCTGCACCGGGCATTAAAAGCTGACATCTACCTTCGACCATTGTTCGGCCAGCAAACGCAATGCCCGTCCGCGATGCGATACGCTGGCTTTTTCTTCCGGCGTCGCCAAAGCAAAGGCCTTGCCCAGCTCAGGACTGAAAAACAGCGGATCATAGCCGAAACCCGCGTCACCCGCCGGTTCATGCAGAATCTCCCCCTGCACCCGCCCTTCGCTGGTTAAAGCAGCGCGCCCATCAGGAAATGCCAGATGCAGCGCACAAATAAAATGGGCTGATCGTTGTGTTGCATCACCAAGCAGCGCCAATAAACGGGCATTATTCCGGGCATCGGTGGCGTCCTCACCGGCAAAACGTGCCGAATACACCCCCGGCGCGCCATCGAGTGCATCGACACACAAGCCCGAATCATCGGCCAGTGCCGGTAAGTGATTGGCCATGGCAAAAGCTTCCGCCTTTTTCTTTGCATTGCCGGCAAAGCTGTCGGCATCTTCAAGCACATCGACAAAGACAGTGGCCTCAGCCGGCAGCAGTGCCACACCCAGCGCTGCTAATACCTGCACGATTTCACGGCGCTTTTTCGCGTTGTTGCTGGCGACTACGATCTGTTTCAAGCGTTCACTGCATCCAGCTGCATACGCGCCAGATTACTAATACCCTGATCAGCCAGTGCTTTGAGCTGCATAAACTGCTCCCAGTGCAGCGGTTTGTCTTCCGCCGTGGCTTGTACTTCCACCACGCCACCATCCGGTGTCATGACAAAATTCGCATCCATTGCAGCCTGCGAATCTTCTGAATACTGCAAATCAAGCAGCGCTTGCCCGGCGACAAAACCGCAGCTCACTGCCGCCACCTGACCGATAATCGGGTCACGTTGCAGCACACCATCGGCCAGCAATTTGTTAACCGCAATGCGCAGCGCCACCCAGGAACCGGTAATCGCTGCTGTACGCGTACCGCCATCGGCCTGCAGCACATCACAATCCAGCGAAATCGAACGCGGTCCCAGTGCCTGCAAATCCACCACAGCGCGCAGCGAGCGACCAATCAGGCGCTGAATTTCTACCGTGCGTCCACCCTGCTTACCGCGTGCCGCCTCACGACTGCCACGTGTGTGGGTGGCCCGTGGCAACATGCCATATTCCGCCGTCACCCAGCCCTTATCGGTGCCACGCAAAAACGGTGCCTGCTTTTCTTCGACGCTGGCCGTGCATAACACGCGCGTTTGGCCGAATGAAATTAACACCGAACCTTCAGCGTAAGCATTGAATCTGGTGTCCATGCTGATCGGGCGAAGTTCATTCGCCTGTCTGTTTTCTCTCATAAGCTGATGAAATCCTTTCGTCGGTCAGATACTTATTGCAATGCCCAGGCCTGAATATCTTCAGCCTTCTTGAATCCGGCAAATTTACGTCCGTCACCGGCGATCATTGTCGGTGTACCGGTAATAGCGAGGCTGTTACCCAGCGCCTGCAATTCTTTGACCGGTGTCTCACATTCAGCCGCTGGCAATGTTTTATTATCGATCATCACTTCCAGCAAGGCCTGATGACGGTCTTCTGCACACCAGATGGAATCAGACTTGGCTTTGGAGTTTGGATGCAAACTGTCGATCGGGAACAGGAAGGTATACACCTTGACGCCTGACACTTCCTTCAACTGCTCTTCGAGCTTGCGGCAATACGGGCAATCAGGGTCGGTAAATACAGCTATCGCTTTGCCATTCGGATCACCGGAAACAATCGCTTTATCCAACGGCAGAATATTCCAGTCGATGGTGTTGATTTCTTCCAGACGGGTATTGGTCAGGTTTTCACGTGTGGCAGTATCAAACAAAAAGCCGTTTACAATAATATTTTTACCCATGCCATCGGCATAATAAAACTTTCCACCAACGCGCAATTCATACAAACCTTTCATCGGCGTTGTACGCACCTCATCAATAGGCAGATCCGCAATGGCTTTACGAATATTTTTCTCAGCCTGTTCAATGGTCAGTTCGGCCGGTTCAGCCTGCACCACGGCAACAGGTGCCTCAGCAGGTTTGCTTGTGACTTTCTCGGCTGAACTCTGGCATGACACCAGCATGGTCATCCCCAGAACAAGCGCTCCCCAAAAAAATCTCTGTCGGATGATTACTTTTTCAAATTTCATTCTCTTCTCCTTCTTGTCCTCATTTATGATACGAATGATTCCCGAATCAGGCTGCCTCAGCGACAAAACACCCATTCGTCGTCACTAGAAAGTCCCTCATCAAATTGATAGCCACCTTCTTCAAACTGCTTCAATGCTTCAGCATCTTTCAATCGTTTTTTGATGATATAACGCGTCATCATGCCACGTGCTTTTTTCGCATGAATACCGACCACTTTATAACTGCCTTTGGCATACTCCTTAAACACGGGGGTAATCACCGGCGCTATCAGTTCATGCACATGCACAGACTTGAAATATTCATTCGATGCCAGATTAATCAAGACATTATTCTCTTCATCGGCCAGCGCCCGGTTCAGCATGTGACTAATCGCACTGCCCCAGAAAGCATACAAATCCTGACCGCGCACATTGTTCAGCCGCGTGCCCATTTCCAGACGATAAGCCTGCATCAGATCCAGCGGCCGCAGCACCCCGTATAAACCGGAAAGAATGCGCAGATGATATTGCGTGAAATGAATATCCTGCTCCGTAAAGCTGCCTGCATCCATGCTCTGATAGACATCCCCCTGAAAGGCGAACAGGGCCTGCTTTGCATTGTCGGCACTAAACGGCAACTCCCATTGAGAGAAACGATTGGCATTCAGATCGGCCAGTTGCATGCTCAGCTTCATCAAATCAGCCAGCTGGAACGGGTCCAGCTCACGCAATTGAGCCACCAGTTCAGCCGCCTCATCCAGCGCCTCTGGCATGCTGAATTCCTCAACCGGCGCAGCCGTTGTCATATCCAGTTTTTTCGCTGGCGAAATCACCACAAGCATCCTGCTCACCTCCGATTATCATGATCCATCGCAATTCATATCGATCGTCGAAGCGTAACGACAATGACCCTTGCATGCCAAACATTCTGCAATACTTACCCCGACTTTAACAATCCACCATCACGCTCTCGGCATGTTCAAATTCTGGCAGACGGCGCTTGTAGCCGGTCGCTTCGATCAGGCGACGGGCTTCGCTGAGATCGTGCTGCGGGGATTGCCACGGATAAACATCGACCTGCCAGAAGAGGCAGGCGCGGTGAAGGTGGATGTCGGCCAGCAGGGGCGTAGCGGTCGAGGCGGGAGATGTTGATTTCAGGGTTATTGCGTATCTCAAGCGGTTCGTGACCCATGCGGGTACGGATTTTCTCGGCCACCGATTCTGCCGCGAGACGTCGCCCTTCAATGTCTATATAGCCATCGCCCGAGAGAATGCCGAGTTGTGAAAGGTTGCCCGGATCGCCAAAGCTGAAGAACATGATGCGCTCGGCATCGGGAGTTCCGATGAGTTGACGAATGTGACGACACTCCAGTCCACACCAGCGCTTGTTGGCATATTCAGGGCAGAGAAACAGGACGATCAACTCCGATTCGGTGCGGTAAAGACTGGGCAGGTAAACATCCAAGTCTAGGCGAGCAAACTCGGCATCGTGATAAATATCATACAGCACTCTCTTTTCGCCGAAGCTTACAGCTAGAAGTTTTGCGACCTGTTCAACAAAAGCTCTTTTCTCACCCGGAAATGAAAGTGCCACCCGAAAGCGGCGGGGTTGCTGCCTGTTATTGTCCAAATCACTCATAGACCATCCCTCTCCAAACATACCAAATCAAACTGCAAGGCAACTGTGGCATGCGAGGGTCATGTGGTCATTGAAAAGTGTCTCCCATGGTTGCTTTTGTAGCATGGCTTTGACAGCCTCAAGCTATGAACCAATACGCTGACGAACACTGGATGAAGCAGGCCCTGAATTTGGCACGGCACGGCATCGGCACGACGCACCCCAACCCGCGCGTCGGGGCGGTGATTGTCCGCAACGACCAGTGCATCGGCAGTGGCTGGCATGTGCGGCCCGGTCAGGCGCATGCTGAAGTGGTTGCGCTTGCCGATTCTGGCCCCCATACCCATGGTGCCACCCTTTACGTAACGCTGGAGCCCTGCGCCGGAACGGGACGCACACCACCATGCACTGAAGCCATTCTGGCTGCCGGTATTCGCCGTGTGGTGTTTGCTTCTTCCGACCCCAACCCGAACATGTGCGGCGGTGGCGTATTTCTTCAAACGCACGGCGTCGACGTTGAAAGCGGCCTGTTACGTCGGCAAGCGGACGAACTGAATGCGCCATTTTTTCATTTTATGCGGACCGGCATGCCATACGCTATCGCCAAGGCGGCGACTTCTCTGGATGGAAAAATGGCCAGCCGCACCAATCACTCGCAATGGATCAGTTCACAGGCATCGCGTACGCACGCCCATGCCCTGCGAGCCAGTGTCGATGCTATCATCGTCGGCAGTGGCACATTTATTCACGATAACCCGGCGCTGAATATCCGGCATATTGCCTGTGATCATGCGCAGCCGCTGCGCGTTGTGGTGGCTTCTCAGGCACCGGCCTGGCATGGCCACTGGCGCATTCTTTCCGAAGCCGGGGGCCCCGTTCGCTTTTACCTGAATCAGGCAACGGAATATGATGCCGACTGGCATCAGGCCGGAGTCGAAATTGTCTATCGGCACACGCTGAACGATATTTTCAAACATCTCGCCGAAACCGGCCACCTTGCCGTTCTTATCGAAGGTGGCGGACGTCTGCACGCTTCGGCACTGGAAGCCAGGCTGGTGCAGGAGTGTGTACTGTATCAGGCACCGATTCTCATCGGTGGCGTCGATGCTCCCGGCTTCTGGCAAGGTCTCGGCGTCGAGCGCGTGGATGCGGCGATTCAGGTGAAGGTGCTTGAGCGGCAAATGCTGGATGGCGACCAGATGATCCGAGGAACCCTCATATACCCCGAAACGTAATCTCCCTGTGGCCACGCATCGCAGGCGTGGCAGCCGCATGGACGGCCGGACTGGCCTGCGCACAATCCGAGGCAGTTGCCTGGCCAGTCGTCGGCATATTAAGCCTTTTTTTATTGCTGATCGGCCTGTTTCGATCACCCTTCCGATGGCCTGCCGTATGGGCGATTCTGGGCATTGCGCTGGGCTCTGTGACGCTGATCCGGCAAGCGCAAATCGTACAGGTCGGTGAAGACTGGCAAGATCAGCCACTTGCCATCACCGCCACGCTTGTTGCTATCGAGCATAGCAGCTTATCGCTTAAATTGAGATTGGCCGATGTCAGAGCCGATGTCGGAGCAGGGGCACCGACGAACCCGCTCGCTGGCTTGATCGATGTCTATCTGTGGAAGCAAAAACAGCTAGAAATACCCGCGCTGATTCCCGGCCAACGGCTGGCGGCAAGCGTCAAATTACATACGCCGCATCAGCGACAAAACCCCGGTGGTTTTGATTACCTCGGCATGCTCAAACGCCAACATGTCGTGCTCACCGGCAGCGTACAGAGCGGACCGGAAATTCTGCCGCAAACGGTGCCCTGGCTAGAAACCATGCGCCAGAACATCCGCAACAACCTGCCCGACAAAAAGGATGGCGGCGGTATTCTGTCGGCGATTTTACTGGCCGAACGCGACCAGATTTCCACGCCTGTACTGGATGCTTTTTCGGCCAGCGGCACGGCCCATTTGCTGGCTATTTCCGGTATGCATCTGGGCATGGTTGCCGGCTGGTGTTACCTGCTTAGCTGGTGGCTGCTGACGCGCCGGGCACGCTGGATTGTTCACATCCCCGTACGTCGAATATCACTACTGGCCGGTATTGTCGGTGCAACGGCCTATGCGACGCTGGCAGGCTGGCCATTGCCAACCCAGCGGGCTGGCATGATGTTGCTGGCTGTCGCAGTGGCATGGTGGTGGCGCGAGAGTTATGACCCCATGCACACGCTGCTGCTGGCTTTGATGATCATCACGCTGCTGCAACCGACGGCCGTATTATCGGTATCGCTCTGGTTATCGTTTGCTGCTGCCGCCGCGCTGCTGCTGTTTATGCAGGCCGACGCGCATCAGCAGCAGAAAGATCCTTCATTTTGGGCGTCGGTACAACGGCTTCTCAAGGGCTTACTTGCCGTCACTGTCATCGCCGGTCTGGCTACCCTGCCGATCATTACCGATACCTTCGGTCGCATTCCGGTGTGGAGTATTCCGGCCAATCTATTGCTGGTGCTGCTCTACAGTGCATGGGTATTGCCGATGGCTTTACTCGGTGAAATTTTCAGTCTGCTGGCATGGCCCGATGCGGCCTCGTTGCTGCTGCAAGGGGCTGCTGTCGGGGTTCGGCTGGGTAATGACTGGATCGAAATGTTTTACCATTTCCCCGCCGGAAATCTATGGATTGCCGATATTCCATTGTGGCTGGGGCTGGCCTATGCCGCTGCCCTGATGGTTGCGGCATGGCTTTGGCAGCATCAGCGCAGGCGCATCGCCAGCCTGTTGATGGCAGCAGGGCTTGGTATGTTTTTACTGCTGAGCATTCCCGAACGCCCGCCTTCCGATAGCCAGTTTATCGCCTGGGATGTCGGGCAGGGTGCAGCATCGACGCTGATATTGCCGGATGGCAAAGTTATGGTCATCGATGCGCCGGGTAGTTATGGCAGTCGTTTTAATGGCGGCACCACCATCGCCGATGGCCTGCGCGCAATGGGCCTTACCCATGTCGACGTTATCATGATCTCGCATGCCCAGTCGGATCATGCCGGTGGTTTATTGCGCCTGCTGGAACAGCAGAATCATGTTGGCGAACTCTGGCTGGCCGATGTACCGGCCAATCGTGATTATCCGGCATTTCGTCTGGCCATCAAGCGCCTGCAACAGCGTGGTGGCAGCGTGCGCTGGCTGAGTCAGGGCGATTTTCAGACCTTCGGCGAGGCCAAAATTCACATCCTATAGCCACCCCGCAATGCCAATCCGACGAATGGTAACAACACTTCGCTGGTCGCATCCATACGACTGCCGGATGACAGCAGCATCCTGACCTGCGGCGATATCGAGGCCCCGGCCGAGCAGCAGATGCTGAAGCTGCCGCCCGACAGCCTCAGACATTCGATACTTGTGATGCCGCATCATGGCAGCGCCACCTCCAGCAGCGAAGCCTGGATTCAGGCCGTGCAGGCCAGCACCGTCATCACACAAAGCGGCTTCGCTAATCATTTCGGCTTCCCGCATGCCAAAGTGATACAACGCTATTTACAGCAACCTTTTACCGACATCATGCTCAATACCGCCTATGGTGCGGTCATCGGATCATGGCAGAAAGATGGCGTTCAGTGGCAGTATGTTGAGGGTATCCAAACACGAAAATCGGATGCTGCATTGCAGTGGGTTAACAGCCACCTATAATAGCCGCCGTTCTTGCGTCAACTTTGGCCACTCACTGTATCATGCTGTGGCCCGCCTGAATCGAAGTGGAGGTAAACAGTGTACGAATTTATATCCCAGGGTGGCACCGTCATGTATGTGCTGCTTGGTCTGTCGGTACTGGCATTGACCATTATTTTTGAACGCGCCTGGAGCTTGCGCCGCTCGGTGGTATTTCCATCGGATGTGGTGAAAGCCATTGAGCAAGCCGTGCGTGAAGGCAATACCGAAACAGCCCTGAACCTGTCACGTGCCAGTGAAACGTCCATTGGCAGAATTTTGTGGGTAGCCCTGCACAATCGCGGCATTCGCCGACCCGTACTCAAAGAAGCGCTGGAAGAAATCGGCCGTCAGGAAGTCGCTTATCTGGAACGCTTTATCAGTGTGCTGGGCGTCATTGCCGCCATCTCTCCTTTGCTGGGATTACTCGGCACGGTGATCGGCATGATCGAAGTTTTCCGCGTCATCTCCATTGAAGGCGTCGGCAAAGCCGATGTGCTGGCCGGTGGTATTGCCACCGCCCTGAACACAACCGCTGCGGGCCTGACCGTGGCCATCCCGTCACTGGTGGCCTATCGCTTTTTCGAATCACGGGTCAATCAGTTCATTGTCGAAATCGAACAGCATGCCCTGATGTTCGTCGATCTGCTCAAAGGCGAACGTGAGTGAATCTTCGTAACCGTAAAAAGGTGGATTTCATGGTCGATATGACACCCCTCGTGGATGTCGTATTCCTGATGCTTATTTTCTTTATGATTTCGACCAGCTTCACTGTATCCAACTCACTGAAGCTGGACTTGCCCAACAGCCGGGCAACGCAGCAGGCTCAGGAAGACAAAAAAGTTGTCATCAGCATCGATGCCAATGGCGGCCTGTTTGTGCAGGACGAAGCGGTGCAGGATGGCGATCTGCGACGGCGCATTTTAAACATCAGCAAAGGCGATCCGACCATGCGTATTGTGTTGCGGGCCGATGCCGATGCGCGACATAAGCGGGTGGTCTATGTGCTGGACACCGTCAGAGAACTCGGCATGGGTAAAATTGGTATCGCGACCATGCCCTATGGTCAGAAATAACGCGCTAAACTGGAGAAATGACACATGCGTATCGTGCAAAAATTTGGTGGTACTTCGGTCGGAAGTATTGAGCGCATCAAAAAAACCGCCGAAATTGTTCAGCAGGAAATAGCTCGTGGCAACGAAGTCGCCGTGGTTGTCTCAGCCATGAGCGGCGAAACCAATCGCCTGATTGCGATGAGTAAAGATATGTCAGCCCAGGCACCTGCGCGCGAAGTTGATGCGCTGGTCGCCACCGGCGAACAGGTGACGGCCGCCCTGCTGGCCATTGAACTCAACCGCCTTGGCATCAAGTCCTATTCGTTTAATGGTAATCAGGCAGGCTTCCGCACCGACAGCAGTCATTCACGTGCCCGCATCAGTGGCGTCGAAGGCGATCATCTGATCAAACACATGCAACGCTTTGAAGTACCGGTAGTCACCGGCTTTCAGGGGATCGACCCGGAGGGCAATATCACCACACTCGGACGCGGTGGATCGGACACTTCGGCCGTGGCGCTGGCCATTGCCGTGCAGGCCGATGTTTGCGACATTTATACCGATGTTGACGGTGTCTACAGCACCGATCCGCGTATTGTGCGCAAAGCACGTAAAATCAATTACATCAGTTATGAAGAAATGCTGGAGTTTGCCTCACTGGGCGCCAAGGTATTACAAACCCGCAGTGTTGAGCTGGCGATGAACTACAATATGCCGATTCACCTGCGCTCCAGCTTCGATCTTATTCCCGGAACTATTGTCAGCAAAGAGGACCCAACCATGGAAAGAGCCACCATCACCGGCGTCGCCTACAATCGCGATGAAGCCAAAGTCACCGTTCAGGGCATTCCCGATCAGCCGGGTATCGTCGCCAGTATCTTCGGCCCGGTTGCCGATGCTGGTATCAATGTTGATGTGATCGTGCAAAACGTCAGTGAGCAGGGACTCACCGATGTTACCTTCACCGTACCCCGTGGCGATTTTGAGCAGACCATGACCCTGCTCAAAGAGATCTGCAGCAGCATGCACGCCAGCAACATCATCGGCGACGATACTGTCGCCAAAGTTTCCGTCATCGGTGTCGGCATGCGCTCACACGCCGGTATTGCCAGCCAGATGTTTGCTGCACTGGCCAAAAACAATATCAATATCCAGATGATCACCACCAGTGAAATCAAGGTGACCGTGGTGATCGATGAAAATTATCTTGAGCTGGCCGTTCGTACGCTACACACCGCGTTTGGCCTTGATGATGCTGAAGCGAGCGACCTTTCCTGATCAACATCTGCCGGGTGCTCTGGTAACGCTGATCAACATTTCAGCCGTTCCGGGCACCCTTTAATTCATGCAGTATAAGGGCATGTTTCTTATTCGTGCCTTTTTCCGGGTATTTGCCGGGCTGCTGCTGTTTTCAATCATCCTTGCCACAGCCGCCTGGTTCAGTGCGCCCTGGTGGTTGAGTCGCCTGGCTCAACATGAACTGGAGCGTGCCGGCTTTTATCAGGTTATGCTGGAGATTGAATCTATCGGACTGCAACAGAGTCGCATCAGGCGACTGCATTTACGGCAACAGCAGGGCGCTGTGGAAATCGACAGTGAACAGGTGATGATCAGCTACAGCCTCAACGGACTGCTCGATCAGCACATCGACAGCCTGAAGCTTGAACGTTTGGACATCACCCTGCATCCATCACAAAAACAGAGCGAAAGCCCGCTGACACTTGTTTCTCCGGCAGCTCTTTTCTCGCAAATCCCTGCCAGCAGCATCGAGCTTGAGCACATTACCCTGCGTCAGCTTGCTGCCAATGGCGACACATTGCAGGCGCTTAGTGGCCAGGCCAGTTACCACGATCAAACCCTGCAAATGAGCCTGCGCGAAACCGGCAACAGCCGTGGCTTGCAGGCAGAGCTTTCACTGGATGCGCAGGGGCAATGCAAGGTTCAGATCAGCCGGAACGATGTGGATATACTTCGCGGCCAGTGCCTGATCAGTGAACAGCAAGCTGACATGCAACTACAAGGCAGTTTACAGGCCGATCTAGCTGCACTCGATGCCTTAGCCATAAGCTGGCTTGATATGCCTGCACACAAAATTAACGGAGAGATGCAACTGGCGTGGACCGCATCGCTGCCGAGTACAGCGGATGCCGAACAGTGGCAGCAGGCTCTGACATTCAATGCCGAGGTGGAGCTGAACACAGCGCTGGAATATCAGCCACAGTCTTACGCTGCGGCACTGAAGGCGTCTGCGAGCTATGCTCTGGGCAAGCTCGCCTGGAAGATTGACGATCAGTCGAAGCTGCGCTTCGGCGATCATCTGCACTCCGCTCTCAGCTTCGCAAGTTTTGCTGGCAACCTGGATCAGCTTACGCCGTTGCATCTGACGCTCAACAAAGGCAGCCAATTGCAATTGCAGCAATTCAGCAGCAGCGACATCACGATTCCGAAGCTGAATTTCAAAATACTCAGTCCCTTGCAGATTTCTCATGAACATGCATCTGTTCAGCTTGTGCGGGCGACGGATATCGCCGTTAACACGGGCACTTTGCAATGGCAGGACAAGAACCTGCGCAGTCAGAACATGCGTATTAAACTCAAAGCCGGAAAACTGTTCACCCCTGCCGGAAGTATCCGAATTGACGGATTCGACGTTCAGTCTGATAAAATGACATTGCCCATGCCGCTCAATCTGGCTGCTGAGTTCGATCTGTCGCGCGATCCGCTGAATGTACGCGGCTCTCTGGCCAGTGCCGATGAAATGTTGCATGTGGACTGGCGTCTCAGCCACAGCTTCAACAAAGCATCCGGCACGCTGGATTACACGCTCAAACCCTTGCAACCGGCCGCACTACCCGTACTTGTGCGCATGTTAGGTGATCGTGACAGTGTGGGTATCAGCAGCGGCACACTGAACAGTCAGGGACAGTTGCAATGGAATCAGCGACAAGCGCTCACGGCCAGCATCGAGCTTGCGTTGGAAGAGATGAATGGTTTTTATCAAAAAACAACGTTTAGCGGCCTTACATCATCGATTCATCTTGCACTGAATGAGCAAGCCCTGCTGCTCAGCAGCGACAAGCTCACGGTGCATTCGCTTGATGCCAGCCTGCCGATCACCGATGTTAGCATGAACGCCGTCATTAATAATCCGTTTCAGGGGCCGGTCAGCGTGCAACTAAACGATGTACAGGCACAGGCGCTGGGCGGTCAGATCAGCAGCCCGCGTATTGATATTGAGATGGGGCGCAAGAGTAATCCGTTCATGATCAGCCTGGCAAAGATCGATGCCGGTCAGCTTGCCGAATTCAGAAAACAGGAAGGTTTTACTGCCGAAGGAAAACTGAATGGCACGCTGCCCTTCGACTGGACCGATAAAGGTCTGAAAATGACGGCCGGAAAACTTACCTCACGCGAACCCGGCGGCGTAATCCGTTATCTGGGTACGCCCTCCATGCAGCAACTGGCCGCCAGCGATACCGCCACACACATGGCTATGCAAATCCTCAGTGACTTTCGCTTCAGCCTGTTACAAATTAATGCCGACTATCAACCTGAAGGTGATCTGTTCCTGCAGATCGGCATCAAAGGGCATAATCCTGCTTATGAAAATGGGCGCCGGATTGAGTTCAATTTCAACATCGAGGAAAATGTCCTCAAGCTGCTGCAAAGTCTGCGTATGGCCGATGAAATCAGCGGCCGGATTGAGAAGAAGGTCAAGGTGAATAAATTCCGATAGACGGGCGCTCCGCCTGTGTCTATGTTGCGATATAGAGGTATCATTATGCAAAACAAAATCAGAACTGCTGTACTGTTGCTGGCTACACTGGCCTCACTATCGGCCTGTAATCCGACAGTCACCGTGCAAGCGCCGGACAAACCCATCACCATCAACATGAATATCAAAATCGAACATGAGATCCGTGTCAAAGTAGAAAAGGATCTGGAAAATGTGCTGTCTGATAACAGTGGCCTGTATTAATTAGGAGCTCAATATGAACATGAAATCTACTCTATTCGCAATGCTGGCCGTGATGACCATGATCTTTTCCATGACCGGCCTGCACATCGACTCGGCCTGGTCGGCTGATCTGAGATCGGCCAAAGCAGCCGGTCAGATCGGCGAGCAACCGGATGGTTATCTCGGCATCGTCAGCAGCGCATCGGCAGACGTGCAGGCACTGGTCAGCGATATCAATCAGAAGCGCCGTGATGCCTATCAGGGTATCGCCAATAGCAATGGCACCAGCCTGAATGCTGTAGAAATATTAGCCGGTAAAAAAGCCATCGAAAAAACGCCTGCCGGAGAATATGTCCGGACAGCTGCTGGGGAGTGGATTAAAAAGTAGTCTCCACATCCATTGTAAAGATCAAGCTATGTCCATTTGCGTTGTCAAACACCAATACCGTAAGAAAACATATCTGTTAGTTTAGATTTGTCGGGACCGTCAGGAAAAAGAACGCTGAATTCGCAGGCGGTTTAAAGCCCATTCAACACCGCTGCTTGCCAACCCGGAAAATGCTCGTTTCTGACCACATTGCCCGGTTGGCTCGGCAGTTTCAGCAACTGCTTCATCACATCCAGCGGATGATCATCAATGTGTTGACCATCGTGATAGAACGTCACGAGCTCCAGTCCGCTATGTTCAATCGCTTTGCGGGCAACATGGTCAGGACTGATTACATATCGACCCAATGTGCGCTCTGTCGGCCAACTCATATCGATATACACCGTGTAAACCAGTTCTGAACAAACAATCTTATCCGTCGTCTCTATATCGAAATTGAAATCGTAAGCCTTTCCCACCTGCCTGAGAGCCAGAAGAATGTGTTTGGCCTGTAGTGCCTTATCAGCGTGGGGAGACCGTAATACGGCCAGGTCATCCACATTGAGAAAGTGGTGCAATGAATTCATGTTCACCCCTGAGCGCAGGGCCTCGACCACACCACGCCCAGCTCTGATCCGGTCATGGAAGGGCACGACTGCCGGATCATTCCAAATTCCAAGCGCTTTGATTTCATCCTCGCTACCGATCCAGATAGCTGCATGACCCCAATGGCCGGGGATCAACTTGTCCGTCAGACGAAAAGGGGTTTTCTCCAGCAAGATATCGCCAGCACGCAATTGACTTCCAATTTGCGTCTGTACATCCTGTTTTTCGTAGAGCTTACCCTTGCACGCTTCAATCAAGCCCATGGCATGCCGAACAGGCTGCTGAACAGATTGACCCCATGATCTCGCAGCTCCAGCAAATCATCATTGGTGACCGTACTCATAAACAGTAAATGTCTGCCTATAAAGGCAAGTTCGGCAGATTGTTTCAACATATTATATGACTGGCTCTGATGAATCAGGGTATCAAGATATGCAAAATCTTTATCCCTCTGAATCACTTCGGCAAGTTGCTTCGCCTGCTTCTCATAGGTTTTGATAGCATGCCTGACAACAGCACGGTTGCTCGGTGAGTTGTAGGCGATTGCTAAACGATCCAGTTCATTTTTTCCCTTTTCGTAAGCTGAATCACGCTGATTGAGAAAGCGGCGCAATTTGCCATTTTCAAGATATAACGATGTCATCATCAGATAATTGTCATACAGCAGCAATGCTGAGGACAGCGACAACATCACCCCCTTGAGGCGATGCTCAGGGGAGATCGGTTGCATACCCAGCTTCGCATAAATATGCCGCGAAGGTTTCAACCAGCAACTTTGTGCATTGGCTACCTGATAAAGCTCATCCCGTGACTCTAAATGGTATGCCAGACCACGATTGAGCAAGTCCAGATCCTGACCGGACGACGGATTCGTACCATCCGCCTTACCCTCTTCGTACAAGCGATGAATCACACCAATGGCGGTTTCACGATCCGCCAGCGATGACTCGACCAACACCTTGAAGGACTCAATATTCCGAGCCAGCGCGGCATCATGGAGGCATCAGTCAATCTATATACTGCAGCCGTTTGCTGCCAGCAGCGATCGTCATCAATCACTTCATTCGATTGAAACACCGGCTTTACCACAGCCGTGCAAGACGTAAGAACAAGCAAAGCCATCGGTATAATAAATCTGTTCAACACTATCCCCCCCCTAAAAAAATAAGAACTACTCTTAATCGCCTAACAATCGAGTCATTTTTATATTGCCGGACTGCGCCGCCATGGATGCAACCGTCTTGCCCCATTAAGTGCACAACCCAATAGCAAAGAACAAAACAATTTCATCTGACTGCTTATTGTTGGCGGCAGATGATACAATCTAAAAAATGTCGTTTGGTAAGAGATCAGTGCTCTGAATCGACTTTAAATTGAAACTGTAATTGCTGATCGCTGTTTTGAGAGGTCGCAGCAATCAGGGCGGTGGCAAATTGTTGCGCATCGCCGCCGGTGGTGGCGAGGGTGACGGTTTGACCCAGTGGAACGGTCAATTCAGTTGACGCTTCGGCAATATCGATGCGGATAGCGGCTGCATCAGTCCGATTATTGAGCTGTTTCAACCAGGGATGAATGGTGACTCTGGCATGGTTTTCGCCTGCGGCCCGAATGCTGATATCGAAACCACCGGTCACCGGCGTTAGCCGGGTTTGCTGCTCCAGCACAATGCCGAAGCCTGTCAGCCATGCGCGCACGCTTTGCCGGAGCGGTACAACCTGACCGACCTCGATGCTGCCGCTGGCACCGGATTGCAGGCGTAACTGATATTGCTGTGAGATATTCGATTGCTGCCGCGAGTCACGGGCACTAATGCGGCCCCACCCACCGGGAAGCACAGCCGCAACACCGATACCGCTAGCCTGTTCGCGCCGGTGACTGCTGATGCTGACCCTCGTCGAAAACTGCTGCGCCATCACATCGATCTGCCGTAACAAGCGAACCACCCGCTCTATCGCCGCATCATCATCCATGACGATCAACTTGCGCTGTGAGTGCATGATCACCACATTCCCCTGTGGCGAGAGCTGCATTTGAACGGCAGCTTTAGCTTCATTCATCGGAATGAAATCGACCTGAAACACTTCCGTTGCCGCCTGCGCCCATATTGGGCAAAAGCATGCCAGCAGTATTGATAACAATACCCGCTTCAACATCCAGCCAATTAACCTTTGCATTTTCGCAATTCCGTAGTCAAAGCTACTATGAAACCTTGATGCTATTGGCCGCAGTCACGGCTTTTTGGCGGGCCTCTTCCACCGTCGCAGCGCGGGCCAATGCCACCGCCATGCGACGCTTGCCGTGCACTTCCGGTTTACCGAACAGACGAATCTGCGTGTCGGGAACAGCCAGAACCTGCTCCAGATTACCGAAAATGACCTGTGTGGAATCACCCTCCACCACCAGCGGACATGAGGCAGCCGGGCCATGCTGGTGAATATTGGGAATCGGCAGCCCGAGAATCGCCCGCGCATGCAGGGCGAATTCAGACAAATCCTGCGAGATCAGCGTCACCAGCCCGGTATCATGCGGACGTGGTGAGACCTCACTGAAAATCGCCTGATCACCATTGATGAACAGCTCCACTCCGAACAATCCGAAACCACCCAGCGCATTTGTCACCTTACCGGCAATCTGTTGCGCCGCCTGTAATGCGGCATCAGACATCGGTTGTGGTTGCCATGACTGGCGATAATCTCCATCAATCTGCAAATGACCGATGGGCAGGCAAAACGATGTGCCATCGCGGTGACGAATAGTCAGCAGCGTGATTTCATAATCAAAATCAATAAAGCCTTCGACAATCACCTTGCCCTTACCTGCGCGACCGCCTTCCTGCGCATACGCCCATGCTTTCTGAATATCCTCAGCCTTACGAATCACCGACTGCCCTTTACCCGATGAACTCATAATCGGTTTGACGACGCAAGGCATGCCGATCTCTGCCACGGCCGCTTCAAATTCCTGCTGCGTCGCGGCAAAGCAATACTGGGACGTCGGCAAACTCAGCTCTTCTGCCGCCAGTCGGCGAATACCTTCGCGGTTCATTGTCAACTGCGTCGCCCTCGCTGTCGGGATAACATTAAATCCTTCCGCCTCCAGCTCAACCAGTGTCGCTGTGGCTATGGCTTCCACCTCAGGCACGATAAGGTTCGGCTTCTCCGTCTCAATCAGACTGCGCAGTGCGTCACCATCCAGCATATTGATTACATGCGAACGATGCGCCACCTGCATCGCCGGGGCACTGGCATAAGCATCCACTGCAATGACTTCAACACCAAGCCGCTGTAACTCAATCGCCACCTCTTTCCCCAGTTCGCCCGAACCGAGCAGTATCACACGCGTTGCCGATGCCGTTAATGGTGTGCCGATTTGAATCTGTGTCATGGGTGACCTCCGGTGAATGTCTCGGATTCGTACTTTATCGACTTGCAGGCAGGAATCTACTGAGTAAAAAAACTGACTTTGCGAACCAGCCGCTGTGAGCGTAGCAATGTCATCGCACGTGCAAGCTTGTTTATATTGAGTTTGTGATGCCAACTTACGTTTTGCCATATGACGCTTCGCTTTTATGGCGCGATATAGGGAAGCAATCCCTTTTCGTTTTAAACAACTTCCGATTAACGACTTGTCTCACACTTTTTCGAGGTGTCGTAAACCAGCTCATAGTAATGGTTATTATTAAATTCGAATTCCTGAATCACCGCCAGCCCCAGCTTGCGGGTATGTGCGTGATATGAGCGCGGATTATTCCTGTTCACAAACGTCACCAGAATGGGATAACGCTTTGCCATCGCCGCTCTCGAAAAGTCGAAAATAGCTTCAAGCACCCCGGCCCCTCGCACTGCTTTATCGATACAGACTGGGCCATATTGATAGGAATTATCAATGCTGAGTGCTTGCCCCAGATAATGCAGCTCAGGCAGGCTTTTGATCATGTGCGCGAACATTGGCCATGCCGACCAGAACTGCCATGATGCAGCCATCACATAAGCCACAAGATCCCCATCCTTAAGCCCGATAAAAAGCCCCTGCTCTTTATCGATAAGCTCCGTCAACTGCGCTTCGGTAAAAGCCGTGGTGACAAAGCCATCCTTTTTATCTTCTTCAGCTATGGAATCAACCTGATAGCGGTAATGCAGACGCAATACCTCGGGGATGTCGGACAGTTCGGCGATTTTGTATTTCATTCCGGGCTGACTCACTGTTTTTTCCACTCATCCGTCAGCATACCGGAGAATCCCCAATTCTCCTCACTAATCTCCTGAATAACGATATGGATGTGCTCCGGCTTTTTCCCGAGCACGCGCACCAAAGAGTCTGTTACCTCTTTGACCAGTTGCGCCTTCTGCTCTCTCGTGGCTCCTGTTGTAATCTGAATATTTACGTATGGCATGAGGCTTGTTCCATCCTTCCAACGCCCCTGAACCAGGCTGCATCAGGCATATTGCCGATAATGGTGTGGCGATTTTGTATCATGACTGACCTCCGGTGATGTCGCTGAATCGTACTTTATCGCTTTACCGGCAAGAATCTACTCAGCAAAAAACGCTCATTGCGAGTGATCCTGCCGGTAAACGCATCAATTTCAGCGCACTTACAAGCCTGCTTCACTTACATTTTGCCATATAACGTTTCGCTTTTATGGTCTGGGCTGGGTAGTGTTTTACCCACATGATTCATACACCGCTATGATGATTGTGCAGGGCGCAACAGAGTTCATTAACATTCGGCATGATGTTTCCGGTTTAGTCCGACTCGCATTTTTCGTTTTGCCCCTTAATATCCCTGATTATGGAATCGGCACCGCCACATATTCGCGCTTTTTTCGATTCTCAGAGTTATCCCCATCCAGCGGATAATATCGAGATGATCCAAACCCATATTTCATGGGTGTTTCTCGCAGGTGACTATGCCTATAAATTCAAGAAACCGGTTAATTTCGGATTCCTCGATTTCACTACGCCAGAAAAACGAAAACTGTTTTGCCAGCGGGAACTGGCACTTAATCGCATTTTTTTTCCAGAGCTCTACCTCGGCATGCATAGCATCTGCCGCAACGGTGACAGCTATACGCTGGATGGCGATGGTGATAGTGAAATCCTTGATTACTGTTTGAAAATGAAGCGATTTCTCCAGAATGACCTGCTTGATCGAAAACTCCAGGCTGGCACATTTAATCCGTCATGGATGGATGCACTGGCGATAGAAACCGCTGAATTTCATCGTCAATCCGATTCCAACAGTGACATTGACGTGATCGGCCTGCTGCAAGCTCACATCGAAACCAACCTTGAGGTTGCATCCCGCCATTTGGATGACGGCCTTAATGCCGAAACAATCTCGCAGCTTTCCAGTCACTACGAACAAGTGCTACCTGACCTCATTCCGCTATTGCAAAGACGGCAGCAGGCAGGGTTTATCCGTCACTGTCACGGAGACCTGCATCTGAAAAACATCGCGCTGGTCGAAGACCGTCCCCGCCTGTTTGACTGCATTGAGTTCAACGACGATTTCAGCACCATCGATACGATGAACGATGTCGCCTTCCTGATCATGGATTGCGATGCCCGCAAGCGTCCCGACCTCGGCTTGCGCTTTCTCTCCCGCTATCTCGACCATTCGGGCGACTATGCTGGGTTGATGCTATTACCGCTCTATTTATTCTATCGGGCAACAGTCAGGGGCAAGGTGGCCTGCCTGATGGCCGATGAACTTACAGGCGAAGCCAGAGCAGCCCAATTTTTGGAAGCATCGATCTATTTCGAACTGGCCTTGAGCTATTGGCAGCGCCGCCCTGCTTCGCTATTTGCCATCGGTGGCCTCTCCGGTTCCGGCAAAAGTCATCTGGCGTTACTGGGCTGCGGGGCTGAACGAGCAATCATTATTCGCTCCGATGCGACCCGCAAACGCATCGCTCCGCTACACCCGCAGCTGGCACTCTATAGCAAACAAATGCATATCATCACCTATGCAGCCATGTTCGATGCCGCCCGATCAACGCTGGATGCTGGCTTTTCGGTAATTCTTGATGCCACCTTTATTCACCCGGATTCGCGCAAGCAGCTTAAAGCTGTCGCTGATAAGATGCGTATCCCCCTGCATCTTTTCTGGCTCGATATCGATGAGAGTCTGCTCAGGGAACGGGTGAATGCTCGCCAGCTGACCGCTACCGACATCTCTGATGCAGACACGCACGTGCTTAATCTGCAACTGGAAGAGTACGAACGCCCTTCTGAAGCATGGCTTATATTCCTGAACAGCAGCAACAGCTGGCCCTCTGGTACAGGCTGCAACTGATTCCTATCTGGTGATTCCACAGATGAGTTACCCATATACTCTTCAAACAGGATCTGAAGGGAATTTAACAGATGCTAATACTGCTTCATTCACCGTATGGACCTCCCTTACCATGTTTAAGCTTTGAGCACTCACCAAACGGAACTCTCCATTGGGTATTGAATAAGTTATTTCTCTTCCGCCCCCTTTTTCACCTTCTATATGACATGTTACGCGATAGTACTCACACCACCCGGAAATCGGAGACAGTATAATATTTTCGGATCGTGCAGGGATGATTAGGCATTAAATGAATATACTGTCCCAGATTTCCGTTTGTGATGATAACTTACGTTTGCCGTATAACGCTTCGCTTTTACGGCCTTTGGTATATATATGCACACCTCATAGGTATATGGTCTATTCTGCACGGGACTCTCTGACTGCATCCAAAATATCCTGCGTTGTGGCTTTGGATTTTATACCCGTCACATCAAAGGGTGATGTCTCCTTTTTTGATTTTGGAACAATCGAAAAAACAGAGCCATCTCTTCGGCGAATTTCCACCTCTTCATTCTGGGCTGCATTTAATAGTTCGGAAAGATTCTGCCTGGCTTCTGAATAGGTAAATACTTTCATTGTTCACTCCAAAACTACGATTTTAAGATCACTGGCAACTTGCTTCATTTTCTTATCCAGCGTTAAAAGCGGACATGACAATTGCTTTGCGCACTGAAGAAAAAACGCATCATAGGCATAAATATTGTATTCAAGAGCCAGCTTTAAAGCCTGTCCAATATCCACAGAAACCAACCGGACAGGGATTGATCCGGTCACTGCCAAGGCGTCCAATGCCTCTTTCTTCGTAAGCTTGTTTCGTTTAACCATTGCAGATAAAGCATTACCAATCTCATAAGGCAATATTTCCGGCGCTATCGCATCTGTTTTTGCAGTGAGATCGATGATGCTTTGCTTTTCCGGTTCATCCAGAACAACAGCTAAAAATATATTTGTATCTGCCACAAGGTTCATGATGACAATTGTACAATGGATATTTCGATATTGTCAATGAAACGGTAACGCTGCGAGGGTGATTTATAAAGACCGCTATTTATCGCTACAGCGGCCTAAGTTCGACAGACTCCCGGCGCTCATCTCCCCCTGTGTCGAACGTATGCGACCTGCATAAGAGGGGTCTATCATTGCACCAACTTGAATTCACCAAATAATGATACAATGATAGATTTGACCCCTACCTTGCGGCGTTATGCTTTTCTTCGGTTTCTTGACAAGGGTGGGATAAATAGCCCGCGCTAAGAAAGCTTAACTTGACACTCTGTAATTCAGAGTAAATAGTTCCCCGTATCAACTCTGAATTACAGAGTGAGCAGGAGAAGCATATGCAAAGCCAGTCCAGTCCATCCCGGCCCATCGATCCATTGCAGCAACTTGAAGCCATCAATGCGATGTTGATCAGCGGTCATCAGAGCATTCGAATTGAAAAACACACCTTCTTTTATTGGGGCATCGCCGGAGGCTTACTGGCTGCGGTTCTGCCATTTATTTACGCCATGGTTGCCAACTTCTGGGGCAATCTGGCCATATTTGTGTCGATATGTGGTGGTGTATTAGGACTGGTTGCCTTCTTCGACAATCGCAAAACCCGCTGGATTCGCCGCTCTCAGGACGAGAGTGTCTCCTTCATTCAAACAAAAATAACACACATCTGGTGGCTACTGATTGCTGTTGCGATCGTGCTTACGATTGGTCTGGATCTTTACGGTGGCGGCGCAATCGACATATCAGTCTGGTTCTTGCTGATTGGTCTTGCTTTAATTATTCACGGATTTTTCTCCACGCAGCCCTTGCTTCGCTTTGGCGTAGCGTTGATTGGCATCAGCATGATTACCCCGCTGTTATTGCCGTACGAAGGAGCGCGCTGGCTTGCGGTTTCAGTGTTTGGCATCGGCATGCCTCTGCTTGGATTCATGCTTTATCAGAACTCCGAATTCTGCAATGCAAAAAAACCGCTGGCGTTATTTATCTGGCTTATTCTGGCCACGCTTCCCGGCTATGGTATTTATAAGGCAGAACAGTCCTACCAATTACAAACCCCCACGGTAAACCCCGTTTCTCTGGTGGACTATCAAGCTCAACCGGCACTTCAACAGGGCTCGCAAATTGTCACACTGCCTGCTGGAACAAGCCTGCCGTTAAAGTTGTCTGCTAAAGGCGATGTTATCCGCGATAGTGCATTCATTGCCTTGCCAATCACCTTGAAAAGCGCCATTGAAGTAGTACTGGAAAACGGCAAGCTCAATGGCCTGTACCGTATTGATCAAGGAAAATGGCAAAAGCTTCGTGCCTGGAAGCTGATCCATATCAATGACCTGTTTATCGATCTGAATCCCCAATCCGGTTTGAATATGGATGTCCAATTGAATATTTATGCAGGTAAACAATAACTCATGGCGAAATCCTCACCGATGCTGGCACTTGATAAGGTGCTTCATCAGCCCATACGAACACAGATTGCTGCCTATCTGGCCTCGCGTGGCGAGGCGACGTTCACCGATTTAAAAAACGCGCTTGCACTCACCGATGGCAACCTTGATGCACATATGAAAAAACTTGTGCAAACAGGCTACATTGTCAGCCGAAAGGAGGGTGAGACTGTGCGCCCACAAACCTTTTATGCATTGAGCAGTGAAGGTAAATCGGCCTTTGACAGTTATGTGAAAGCCCTTAGCAGCATTCTTGGCATAGCATCATGAAAACAGTTTGCATGCTTCTACTACTCTGCGTTGCACTACCTTCCGAGCTGCTTGCAGAGCCAGTCCGTCAGGCGCCTTCATCACAGGTTATCGGCCTGGAATCTGATTCAGCACAAACACGTGCCAGAGCTATTTTAGATACCTTGATGAATGGAGAGACAGAGCATGCCGAGTCCCTCGTTCAATCGCTCGAAACAAGCTACCCGGACTATCCACTTCTGGGTTTTATCCGACTATCACCGCTTTGGGCCAAAGCTGAATCATCCTACGATGCAGAAAAGCGACAGCTTATTCTGGAGGCGGGTATCAAGCAGCTTCAAGAGAACATTGCCATTGCCACCATAAAAATCAGCCCGTCCAGTGCAGCGCATTCAAGTAGACAAGAAGTACAGCAGGAGTGGAAACTGAATTTAGGCTTGTCCCAGGCCTTTCTTGGTTTGGCCTATATGCGTACACAATCCTGGCTTCTGGCCTATCGTTACGGCAGGCAAGGCAGAGATACCTTACGTGAACTGATAAAAGAAAACCCGAACGTTGAAGATGCCTATATTGTGCTTGGGTTTTATGAATATCATACCGGAATCATCCCGTTTTACCTTGCCTGGCTGGCAGCACTGGTTGATCTGTCCGGTGATAGTGAGCTTGGCATGCAATACATTCATCGCGGCATCGAAAAGGCCCCGCTTTTAGCACCGGAGGCAAAGCGTCTTTTCCTGATTCAAACACAAACAACCTCAGCCAATGCCTGCGAGAAAAAAAGAGTCTCAAGCGAAATGGCAAGGCTTTACCCGAAGAATGAATTCTTTCCCTGGTTCACATCCCAAATGCTAACGCTTTGCCCGGAGTAGCGGGCTAAAGATGTTTGGGAGAAGGTTCAAAGCTCAAGCACACCCCCATCTTCAAATGATGATAGAAAACCGCCTTTTACGGGACTCAACAAAGTCGGCGCATATATTCTGCGTATTATAAATTGATCGCATTGTACCATTGAGACAGAAACCTTTGATGCATACGCAAGACTGTTTCACTTGCGTACGCGATGACTTGAACGGATATTTGTAAGCATCCCTACCGCAATTCCTGCCATAGCTTTTCCAGTTTCTTGAGCGAGACAGGCACGCTGGTTCTGAGTTCCTGTGCAAACAGGGAGACGCGCAGCTCTTCCAGCAGCCAGCGAAATTCATCAACTTCCTCTGTGTTTTCATGCGTGCGCCGCATGGCCTCGCGGCGGGTAACGAATTGCGTCCACAGCTTATCCAGCGCGGCGGCATGCTGAGCATCCTGCGTCAGATTACGACCGGCTTTTTCCAGGCGCATTTTTGCTGCGGCGATAAAGCGCGGATAACAGGCCAGCCAGCGGACCGGAGTCTGCGCAACAAAGCCCGGGTAAATCAGCCTGCCAAGCTGCTGCCGGATATCATCGGCGACTGGTTTTAGCGGTGCGGCGCGGACTGCCTCCAGCGCAGTTAGCAGTTCAGCACGGGCGATAAGTGCAGCGTAAACATGCCCGGCCAGTTGCGCGGCCTGCTCGACAATGCGCCCACGTCCCTGATCCAGACAAGTCGTGAAATCGGCTTGTGTTCGTGGCAATGGGCCTGTCAGAAATACCGTCTCAAAAGCTGCTTCAATCAGCTCATCTTTCAGCGAAGCCGGATCACCGATCAGAGCATAGCGCAATGCCAGCTGTTGCAGTTGCAGCGTATTCTTTTTCAGCATCGCGACCTGCTGATGCAAATGCAGCATCAGCAATTTCCTGAACCCTTTGCGTGTTACCTGCGTGGCTTCATGGAGACTTTCAAAGACGCGAATCGACACACTCTGCCCATCATCCTGCAACGCCGGAAACAGTTGAACGCGCAATCGCCCGCGTGTGCTTTCCACCGATTCCGGCAATTCACCGAACGCTTCCCAGCGGGTGATACCGACACGTTGCAAATCCTGCACGGCATCCATCGACTGCAAACTCTGGCGCGAGTTTTCGGCATATTTGGCTTGTAAGGCTCTCAGATCGTTGCTGATCTCCAGCACTTTACCAGTGTCATCGCTCACCTTGAATTTCATACTCAGATGCGCTGGCAGACTGTCGATATTCCAGTCGTCACGGTGCGGCCTGATGCCGGTCATGCGCTGCAATTGCCGGGAAAATGATTCCAGCAATTCGCCCTGACCGAAGCTCATACTTTCCAGCGCCGCCTGAGCAAATTGCGGGGCAGGCACAAAATTCCGACGCATGGATTTGGGCAGGCTTTTGATCAACAGCGTCAGTTTTTCAGCCAGCATGCCAGGCACCAACCATGTGAAGGCGTTGGCATCCAACTGCCCCAGCGCCGCTAACGGCACCAGCAGGGTGACGCCATCGGCCTTGTGCATCGGGTCAAAGTGATAGCTGTATTTCAGTTTTAGTTTTCCATCCTGATAAAAATCCGGGAAATCATCACTACTGATGCCCTTGGCCTCGTTGTGCAACAAGTCTTTCTGATTCAGATAAAAGATTTTAGGATTTTTGCGCTCCGCCTCTTTGCGCCATTGCTCAAAGAGTTTACCGCTGAAGACGCCCGCAGGAATGATGGCATCGAAGAAATCAAAACAGACCTGCTCCTCGGCCAGTAAATCGCGCCGCCTTGATTTGGCCTCCAGCTTTTCCAGCTCGCTGATCACGCGTTGATTGTGCGGAAAAAACCTGCCGTGGGTGTGATACTCAAACTGCACCAGCGCATGACGAATGAACGTCTGGCGCGAAGCTTCCGGATCAAGCGGCCCGTAGTGCATCAAGCGTCTGCCGATCACCGGCAAACCGTAGAGGCTGACTTTCTCATACGCCGCCACCTGCGCCCGCTTGCGCGACCAGTGCGCCTCGCTGTAGCTCCTTTTGATCAGATGCGGTGCCAGCGCTTCCAGCCATGTCGCATCAATCGCCGCCGCCGTGCGCCCGAACAGGCGGGTCGTTTCAACCAGCTCGCCGCACATCACCCAACTCGGCGGTTTTTTAAACAGCCCCGAACCGGGAAAAATAGAAAACCTCAGTCCACGTGCACCAAGGTAATTGCGCTTTTCCGGGTCATACAGCCCGACATGGCTGAGCAATCCGGCCAGCAAGGCGCGATGCACTTCATCGGCGCTCGCCGGTTCCTGGTTTGGCGTCATGTTCATCTCGCGCACAATCGCCAGCAACTGGCTGTGCAGATCATGCCATTCCCGCAGCCGGATGAACGACAGGAAGCGATCATGGCAAAGCTTGCGCAGTTTGGAGCGCGACAAATGCCGCGCCTGTTCGTGATACCAGTTCCACAACTTCAGCCAGCCGAGAAAATCCGATGTTGGCTCGGCAAACAGGCGATGTTTTTCATCAGCCTGCTGCTGCATATCCATCGGCCGGCTGCGCGGGTCCTGCACCGACATGGCAGCGGCGATAATCAGCAACTCGTGCAAAGCACGCTCTTTGTCGGCCTGTAACAGCATACGTCCAATACGCGGGTCGACCGGCAGCCGCACCAGCTTTTTACCGATGGGCGTAAGTTTTTTATCGCTATCGATCGCCTGCAACTCTTCCAGCAGGGCGTAACCGTCGCCGATAGATTTTTTCTCCGGTGCATCCATGAACGGAAAACGCCCCAGCTCACCCAGCCCCAGATTACTCATTTGCAGAATCACGCTGGCCAGATTGGTGCGGCGAATTTCCGGGTCGGTCTGTGGTGGCCGGTTGTTGAAGTTCTCCTCCGCATATAGCCGGAAACACACACCTGCCGCGACGCGCCCACAGCGCCCTGAACGCTGATTGGCCGAAGCCTGCGAAATCGCTTCAATCGGCAGCCGCTGTACCTTGGTGCGGGCGCTGTAGCGGCTGATACGAGCCAGCCCGGAATCAATGACAAAGCGAATGCCCGGCACCGTCAGCGAGGTTTCCGCCACATTCGTCGCCAGCACAATGCGCCGTCCGGTATGCGACTGAAACACCTTGTCCTGCTCGGCAGGTGACAGCCGCGACAGCAGCGGCACCACCTCGGTGTTGTTCATCGCATGCTGGTGCAGTGCTTCAGTGACATCGCGTATCTCACGCTCACCCGGCAAAAACACCAGAATATCGCCGAACGAATCGAGCCTGGCCGCCTCATCCACAGCATCAACAATCGCCTGCGGCAGATCACGATCCTGATCATCTTCGTCGCCCTGCATGGGGCGATAAAGAATATCTACCGGATAACTGCGCCCGGACACTTCGATGACCGGCGCCTTGTCATAAAACTCTGAAAAGCGCTCCGTATTAATTGTCGCCGAAGTGATAATCAGCTTCAAATCAGCGCGTTTAGGCAACAATTGTTTCAAAAAGCCAAGCAGAAAATCGATATTCAGACTGCGCTCGTGTGCCTCATCGATAATAATCGTGTCATAAGCCAGCAGCAGCGGATCACTCTGAATCTCCGCCAGCAAAATGCCGTCGGTCATCAGCTTGATGTAGCCGTCCTTCTTCGTCTGATCGGAGAAGCGCACCTTGTAGCCGACATGTTCGCCCACCCGGCTGCCCAGTTCCTGCGCAATACGCCCGGCCACTGAACGTGCAGCAATCCGGCGCGGCTGCGTATGGCCGATCTGCCCCACAATACCGCGACCCAGCTCCAGACAAATTTTCGGAATCTGCGTGGTTTTGCCCGAGCCTGTTTCTCCGGCAATTATCACCACCTGATGCGCACCAATGGCCTCGGCAATCGTTGTACGTTTTTCCGATACCGGCAGTTCTTCCGGATATGTGATGGCAGGCAGATTCTCCCTGCGCCGCAAACCACGCCCCACCGATGCCCCAATATCCTGAGTCAGCCCGGTCAGCGAACGATCAATCGCTTGCCCCTGCTTTAAACGCTGCCACAGTCCATGCAGCCGTTTAGAAAAGCCGCGCCGATCCGCAAGCATGCAGGCATCGAGTTTGGCAAACAGATCGTTGATGGTTTGAGAGTCACTAGCCATAGAAGCGGGCAGTCTAGCCAATTGAATATTGAGCGCACCTTGTGCTTATGATGATCATGATCGAGGGCTGATAAGCGTAAGCCACTTTTCAAAGATATTGCGGCCTGTTTGCCGGATGGCGCTCCGCTCTTCCACCCTATGTATTCGGCTTACGTGCTATAAAACTGCGCCGGTCTCCTTGAAGAAGTAAACTGCCACACCTGTCGCGGGGTCATCCCACACATGATGCCACACCTTCTCGGTTTCAATTTCATGCGGCAAAATCAAACCGGTCACTTTGTTATCTTTCAGATTTTGCAGGTTAACGGTGCACTTGCCACCTACTTTCCAGGCTTTTCCAGAGGTGTTAACACTGAGCTGACAATCAATACCCATATCTTCCAGGGCATCACCGCTACCGGAACGCAGCACATCATTCTGCACATTGAGCACATCGCCATTATGAATACCGACTGTTTGAGTCAGCATCAAAAAATCCGCCTTACCCTTCAATGCACCCATAATATCTTCACCATCGATATCCTCCGGCCATTGGAAAGTTTCCTGACCCGGCAATTTGAAGACGGCAGCAATGTGCACATGACTGCCTGATTCCGATGCCGTGGCCGAAGACGTGATCGCAAAAACAAACAATAAAACTGAAAGTGCTGATTTGAATTTCATGGGTTGATCCTTGTGTCTAATCAAAGTGCCGAAAAGTAAGTAACATCCTTCATTTGTTCAAGTTTATGCAGAACAATATTACGGATGCGGCTGACCATCTCTTGTGGCAAGCCTTCAGCTGCCTGGAGACGATTCAGATCATCAGAATTTTCAGCCACTTTTCTTGCCACCAACTGGAATGAATCGGAAACCTTACCGCTGCGTGTAAATTCAATTTTGTGCAACATCAGATGCTTCATGTGCCTGACCGAATCGTCCGAATGTCCATTCACTTTAAGAGCCTCAAGTTCCTGAATATGCCGCTGTGTCTGTTCCAGTTTCTTCGCCAATAGCGGTGAGCTAAGCCTGCTTTGTTCTTCTGCATGCGCAATGATCTGGCTGCTGTTTACGAAAATGAAGGAAACGATTGCAATAATAAATTTGCCGAATTTCATGAGTAACTCCTGTCGAGTAGATTGTTTCGCCGCAACGTAGTGATCAAATGTGACACCCGTATGATAGTTGGGATTAAAAGAGAAAAATTTCCCGATCCCTACGCAAGAGAATAGAAAACAAGCCTCATTTAATCCGCCAAACAAGACCAGGCACCGGCACATTGTGGTAAACCCAAAGGCTGGTACGCATTCCCACGCAGGAGCGGTGGGAACGAGAAATCGAAGGTGATGTATCAGATGCGAGCTTCTCGGCCAATTCTTTGGACTCTACACAGTTCTCATATGTGCAACTCACCAGCGACCCGCCGCACCAGCAAATGATTTAACGGCTTCATAACATCCCCGCCCGTTTGATGCGCCAGTAGTTTTGCAGCAGGTGGGTGGGTAGCTGCTGCGGTGTGCAATCCATGCTGATCAGTCGCATGTGATTCATCTTTTCGATCTGGCGGCGGCGTTGACGCAGGAAGGCCAGTGAACCGCTGTGGCGCAGGGCGCTGGCCATGTCGGTGATCGGTTGCGCAATCGCCTGATCGAGTGCGACCTCATGTAAATCGGCGATCATCACCAGATGACGCGATTGCAGCATTTGTGCTGCACGGGCGAGTTCGTCGGGCATGTCGTCGCGGGTGTTGGTGATCAGCACCACCAGTGAACGGCGCGTTTGCCGTTGCAATAGTTCGCGTGCGGCGGCGGTGTAGTCGGGCGCGTCGCTGCTGCACGGCAGATCGTGCACGGCATGCAGCAGTGCATTCCACTCCTGCCTGCCCTGACGCGGTGGAATCCAGCGACTCTCGGCAGCGAAGCTGAGCAGGCCGACACGATCACCCTGATGCAGCGCCACCCAGGCCAGCAGCAGTGCGGCATTAAGCGCGTGGTCAAAATGGCTGACGCCATTGTCGATGGCACGCATGCCGCGACCGGCATCAAGCAAAATCACCACGTGTTGATTGCTCTCCTCGTGAAACTCCTTGGTGATGGGGCGGCGGTAGCGTGAAGTGGCCTTCCAGTCGATGCTGCGCAGGCTGTCGCCGATGCGGAAATCTCGCAGTTGCAGAAACTCTGTGCCCTCGCCGCGTCGAGGCTGAATGTGTACGCCGGGCAGCAGTTGACGCTGGTCAGGATTAATTGCCAGTGCGTGCAGCAGCGAGGCGAAATCGGGATAGACGCTACAGGATGAGATAAGATCGATCTGCACGATGCGGCTCCACAAGCCCCATGGCGAATCAATTTGCAGTTGCACGCCCTCAAAATCCAACCCGCCACGTCTGAGGGCGCGCAGTCGATAGTGGTAGTCGCCATCGCCGTCAAAAAGCAACGGCAGCCCCTCTATCTCCACGGCTGTTGACGGATAGAGATCAAATAGTGTGCCGCGCGCATTGCCCTTGAGCTGCAAGACAATGGTGGTCCACTGGTTCTGCGACAGCCGCTCCGGTAACTGGCGTTGTAAGGCAATCTCAGGCAATGCAGCGGCAAGCAGTCGATCAAGCACGGCCGCCACTATCAATAGCAGCGCCAACAACAGCCATAGCCACGCCGCTCTGTCGTGCCACACGCCATCAAGCAGCAGCGGCAACAGGGCAAGCGGCACTAGCACTGCTACCCAGCGCAGCAACTGGCGTGAGGGCGTTCGTGAAATGAGACGGACGGAAGGTGCCTGACTCATGCCTTCACCATGCCGGAGATGGCGTCGTTCACTGACGCGGTGCCTCCACCTGTTGCAGCAAGGTGGTCAGTAACATGCTGGCATCGATGCCGTCAATGCGCGATTCGGCGGCGGGTTCAATGCGGTGTACCAGGGCCACTGAGGCCACCGCCTTGACATCGTCGGGGGTAACAAAACTGCGCCCATGCATCATCGCCCGCGCCTTGGCCAGGGTAAGTATAGCGATGCCGCCACGTGGTCCGGCACCGCGTTCAATACCGGGGAAATTGCGAGTGGCGCGGTTGATGCGTACGGCATAATCGCTGACCACCGTATCGACATGCACCCGCATCGCCAGCTTTTGTAATTTAATAATCACCTCCACCTCGGCCACCTGGCGCACCTCATCCAGTTGCAACGTGCCCCCCCCCGGCGGCGGCGAACAGCGCGATCTGCTGCTCCTCCATTTCATCAGGATAGTCCATGCTGATTTTAACCAGAAAACGATCCAGCTCCGCTTCCGGCAGGGGATACGTGCCCTCATGCTCAATGGGATTCTGCGTTGCCAGCACCAGAAAAGGTTGCGGCAGATGGTGTGTATGGCCATCGATGGTTACCTGCTGCTCCTGCATCACCTCCAGCAGGGCGGCCTGCGTTTTGGCCGGTGCACGGTTGATTTCATCGGCCAGAAACAGATGAGTAAACACCGGCCCCTTACGCACGACAAAACACTGCTGCTGCATATCAAACAGGGCATGGCCGGTGATATCCGATGGCATCAGATCGGGGGTGAACTGTACGCGGCCGAAATTGCCACCGAAGCATTGCGCCAGCGCCCGCGCCAGCATTGTTTTGCCCAGACCCGGCACACCCTCGATCAGCACATGACCACCGGCCACCAGAGCGCAGAGCACCAGCTCCACCGCCTGCTGCTGACCCACAATCACCTTCGCCACCTCCTGACGGATCGTCTCCAGCACCTTTGCCGCCTGTTGTACCTGATCGTCGTTTATCACTTCCGCCATTGTTGTCTCCCCCTTCTCTGATTTTTCTTTTATCTTGTTAAAACTATTGCTTCGGCGGCAACTGTGGCTTTCGCCGTGTCCGATCCGCCTGCTGCCGCATCGCTGCGTTGACCATGGCTGAGGGCGGCAGCGAGACGAACAAATGCCTGCTCATTTTTCAGCGCTGTTGCCAGCATGCGCGCCGCAGCAGCGTCATCACCGGCGATGCGATGTAATTGCTTTTGCAGCGCCGTATCATCATCAGCCGTCATACGCCGCAGCAGCGTGACACCATAACCGCGCCGCCATAGCTGGCGGGCGCAGGCCTCGATATGCTCCAGCCATTCACGACGCTCACTGTCCGGTGGCGGCAGCAGCGGACCAAATCGTCTGCTACTGTACCAGCCCCACAGCAGCAACCAGAGCAACATAGCCAGCAACAGTTCGGGCATACGTTGCCACAATAGCGTGAGCAGCGATGGATACTCCTCCAGCTGTAAATACCACACCGGCCCCGCCCCGGCCAACCGGGCCAGCAACCAGCCATGATCATGATCGGTGATGTTCCAGTTGTGCCAAAAGTAGAGCTGCGTCACCACCTCAATGCGCCCCTTCCCCTGCGTCCGGCCGACCCATTGCAGGCCACCGTCGTTGCGCAACTGCATCGGCCACTCGCCACCCTCAATGCGCAGAAAGTAGTCATCATCCATCTCGACGCGTGCAACACTGCCGTCGACCAGCGGGTAGCTGAGCATCAAATCAGGCTCTTCCGGCTCCTCCGGTTTTTTCACCTCTTCCGGCTTTGACATCAGCGGCTGGACAGCAAAGGGCATTGGCTCGCTGCTTTGTTCTGGCTCATCACTTTTGTCCGTTCGATAAATTTCGCGGGAAGTTCTCGGCGAACAGGAGCCCGAAGCGCTGGCATTAACGGGTTCAACGATGGCGACCCCCAGCCGTTGCAGTAGCGGTCCGGTGGGATAAGCGACGCCCCATCGGTTGCTCAGACTGATCATGAGGTGACCACCGCTCTCGACCCAGGCCAGCAGACGATCCACATCGTCGCTGTGCAACAGTTGCTGGTTAGCATCAAGCAGCAGCATTCCGGCGGCCGGTGGTAGTTTATGCAGCAGTTGCGGTTCATGACCATCAACCATCTCGATATCGTGGCGCTTCAACCAACTGCGAGCCGTCAAAAACGGATCCTGTCTGGCCTCGGCGCTATAGCCGACATCCTTGTGCACGTGCTCCCACTCGAGCAAATAGATGGCTGCGCTGCTGCCGAGTCCGAACAGTAATATCAATCCAATGGCGAGTTGCAAATAGCGATGCATGATCGGTCTATTCCAGCGCCGCGATCTGCGCTCGCCATGCAAGACACAGCGTGGTGATTGCCTGACTGTCGATTTCAGCTCCACCGTAGGCCACTGCCAGCCAGCTTTGCACCAGCTGATGCAGGTAGTCACGCTGGGCTACAGGCAGACGATGATCGACCAGCAACAGACATTCCCCCTCACTGCATCCCGGCGGTAAGGGGGCAGCGAGATGGACGTGAATCAGCGCCAGCGCGCCGCGATAGAGCAGCGCCAGTGCCGCCCGCTGCTCACCCTGTTGCAGCAGTTGCAGCGCCTGTTCGCCGCTGTCGACCCATGCCCGGGCGACGGCACTCGCCCGCTGCCGCGCAGCTTGTTCATCGTTGATGGCAGGGGCGAGGGGGGTAAGCACGTTACGCACCTGATTGCCGATTCGCTGCCGATAGCGCCAGAGCAGAACGGCAAGCAGACTGAGAAACACGCCAAGCAGCAACCAGCGGCCCATCGGCAGCAGCACCTCGCTCAACCAGAAAAACCAGCTTTTGTCCCCATCAGGCTCATCATCATCTTCTTCAAACCAAGCTTTGAGCACTATGGGATAACTGAAACTGACAAACTGCCGCACCGGCACCTGACGGTTGATCTGTTCAATCTCCTGCGCCACTGTATAACGATCCATCGGCAGATTCGCAGGCAGGTTCGTCGCAGCATTAGCTGCTGTTGCATCAAAGGCTGACCACATCAACATGGGTGCTAGCAACATGGGCAACAGCAGCGTCAGCAGCAATTGCGGCGGCAACCGCCAGCTGCTGCGCAAGCGACGGAAAGCAATCTCAATATCCCACCCTTCCAGCGCCATACGCCGGTTCAGGTAGAGTGAAAAGCCGCTGGCTACATAGAATGGGGCAACCATCCCCATCGCCAGATAGTAGCAGAGTCCGGGCCAGATCTGTTGCCACACCCCATCCGGTCGGGCCAGCTGGCGCATCAGCTGTAGCCAATCCATATCACTTACCGCCGGGTTAAGCAGCAACGGTAATAGCAACAACAGATAGGAGAGAAAGCCAACCACATGCGCCCCAACCAAGGTCAGCCAAAATGCAGCACTTCCGGCGTCATCGTCATGCAGATGGTATTCTCGCTGGCGTCGGGCCACCCGGTCAGGCCGCTCAAGCAGGGCGACGGGGGCATCCATGCTACGGGCGGGATTGAAACGACGGATGGTGAGTGCATAAAACATCTCACGCCACTGCATGCCGCGCATCGCCCGCCATACCCCGGCAATCGTGCATTGTTCATCAAACACCCGTCGACTAAGTACAAACAGCAGCGGCCTCTCCCACAGGGGCAGCATCCACCAGAAAATCAGCGTCACCCAGAATGGATCACGCAGCAGTAGCGCCAACAGCAGCAGAGCGGGCAAGGTAGTGAGCAACCAGTAAGCAAGCAACGGCCAGAACCAGTGTCGTCCGATCACCATGCCCTGATCCAGTGCCTCCCAGTGGCTGCGTGGACGTAGTGCCAGCAGAAGTTTATCCGGCTGCATGGTCTGTTTTCCTCCCGACGCGCCACAAATAGAGGGCGACGCCGATCCAGGTCAGCGTGCCAACGCTTATATTTCCTGCATCAACAGGATTAAATTAATTGTTTTTTTTATTTTTGATTTCCTTCCCTGTGGACAATCTGGCGACTTTGTCCCGCCGCGTCATCATCAATGTGGATGAATACCCAAATATTTTTTTTCCGGAAGGCTATCCGGGCCATTCACAACAGCATGTTAAGGACACACAAGGAGTAACGGAATATCAGGTGGTTTCAATGATTTTATGCAGCATTGCCAAACGCGTGAGCTGTACGCTGTTATCAATTTTCAATTTACTTTTGATGCGCGAATAGTGATTCGCCACGGTTTTTTTGCTGATATTCAGAGAACTGGCGCAGCGATCATGACTTTGGCCGTTGAGAATAGACAGCAACACCGATGTTTCGCATTTGGTCAGACAATCAAAAATCTTACTGCTCTTTTTATAGGGAATTTCAGTCAGCGCTTGCGCCAAGGCAGCTTCTACATATACCCCGCCACTGGCAATGCGCTTCACGGCTTCTACCAACACGCTTGCATCAGCATCCAGCGAAACAACCCCCAGAGCGCCACGATCAAAGATATCGCCAAGCAGTGAAACATGCTCGATATTGATCAAGGCTAAAACCTTCGAATGCGGAAATCTGGCAAGCATTTTGCGAATACAGTCCAGACTGCCAATTCGACCATTACTAATATCTATAATCACCACATCGTGAGAATCGCAACAATATTGATCGCAACACTGCTTACAAACGACCGATTCAACCAACATAATTTCCGGATGGCTTTCAAGCAAATCGTGTAACCCTTTGCAAAGCAGACTTGCTTCGCTCGCCAATCGCACATGCATAATCAATATCCCTCGCCAATCACTGTGTGAATTTTCAGCGATATTACTATCTGAACAATCTATCGCGCATCATTCACATGGATGATACAAACATTCCGCAGCTTAAAATTTCCACTATTTTAACAAGATACAAGTGACTCCAATCACCAAAAATAGTTTAATGTGATTTTTTCCTATATTTTAGCGGGACTTATTTCTATCGAGCTTTCATGATCAATCAGGGAGGATAAGTCCTTCGGAAAAAGGAAGGTGAACAAACTCATGGGAATCATTGTCCGCATTGCAAGTGAAACCAGTTTATTGCGTCAGGGCGTGCACAGTTATCTGGAGAAACATCCTGAAATCAAGTCGGTTGAATCGGTCGCATGCATCCAACACTGTGCTAAACGTTGTTTCAATCCCCGCGCCAATGTGCTGATCATCGATGTCAGCAAAGGCAAAACCGGAAATATTGATTGTATTCGCCAGCTTACCGTCAGATATCCGGAAACCAGAATTATCGCCCTAATCAACAGGGAAAGTATTCCGCTGATCCCTGATATTTTCGACTATGGCGCGCGTGCCGTAGTATCACTCAATGCTGATCCCACAGTATTAACAGTTGCGGTCAAAAAGGTTGCCTCGGGTGAGACCTTTATGGAACCGGAACTGGCACAGGCGTTGACGGAAATGTCGTTCCAGAACAACAACAATCCTTTTGATAAGCTGTCAAAACGTGAAAAAGTGGTGCTGATGTTAATCCTCAATGGCCATAGCAATGATAGTTGTGCCACGGTATTGAATGTCAGCAAAAAAACGATTGCCAACCATTACTCCCACATCAAAAGCAAACTGGGCATTGATAACCGCGTGCAGCTGACGCGTCTGGCGGTGCTGCATCAGTTGATTCGGGTCGACTGATAGCGCTTTGTGCACCAACCCCATCATATCGTAGGTCGGCTTGTGTGTTACAGCTTGTGTTGCGACTCGTAGCGATTCAAGCCATACTCTATTTGCGCTGTTTGAGGATGGTTATGCCATGAAAATCACCAGATCATGAAATACACGTACACGAAAAAGATTGTCGCGCACCGGGGCGACCACGAAAACTTCCGCGAAAACTCGATGGCCGCGTTCAGGCATGCGGCGGCAGCGGGCGCATTGTTTGCCGAATGCGACATTCAATTTACGCGTGATTTTGTTGCCGTTGTGGTTCACGACGATGATCTCAGGCGCTTGTTCAATGTGCCGCTTCACCTCTCGCAACTGGACTGGTTAGAGCTGCAAACGCGCTGCGAGCTGCCGCTGCTCAGTGAGCTGCTCACATGGCTGGAAGAAACACCGGCATTAACCTGCTTTATCGAAATCAAGCCGGATATCCGCCAGCGACTTTCGAGCAACGACATTGCAAGTCGCCTTGCGCAGCAGATTCCCGCCGCGCTTGTTTCGCGTATTGTGCTGATCAGTCAATCCGGCGACATCCTTGACGCCTGTCATGAGCGGCTTGCCTGCGCCATCGGCTGGGTTATGGAAGAAGACCAGCGACCCGCATGCCGCTTTGATTATATATTCATGCCTTACTCTGAGGCTCACAGCCTTGAAGTATGGCAACAACAGGGTGTGAAAGTCGGCCTGTACACGGTCAACGATGCAGCGCTTGCCCGGCAATTGATACAACAGGGAGCCGAGCTGATTGAGACCGATCACTTCAGCCGCATGCTCACAGAACTGGAACAAAGGTATGGCAACGACTGATTATGATATCCTCATCGTCGGTGGCGGCATTTATGGCTGCGGTATCGCGCAAGCGGCCAGCGCCTGCGGTTACCGCTGCTTGCTCATTGAACAAAACACCCTGGCATCCGGCACCAGCAGCCAATCCACCAAACTTATTCATGGTGGCCTGCGTTATCTTGAACAATTCAACCTGAAGCTGGTGTATGAAGCCCTCAGCGAACGCGAGCGCCTGCTGCAACTGGCACCTGAGCTGGTCAGCCGCCAGTGGTTTTATATCCCGATATATCAGGGAAACAAACGCCCGCCATGGATGGTCGCCTGCGGCCTGCTGCTGTATTTCATTCTTTCCGGTGGCCGCTCCCGCTTTAAATGGCTGCCCAGAAGTCAGTGGGAAAACACGCTGCCAGCGCTGAATACCTCACATCTGCGCGCCATCCTCGCCTATGAAGACGCAGCCACCGATGATGCAGCGTTAACCCGCGCCGTAGCTGCTTCGGCCCGCTCACTGGGCTGCAATATCCGGGAAAACTGTGCGCTCGAACACGCCGAATATGACAAAAATCAGTGGAATGTCCGGCTGAGCACAGGCGATTCCCTCAGCGCAAAAATACTGGTCAATGCCGCAGGGCCGTGGGTCAACACGGTGCATCAGTGCATCACACCGTCTCCCGCCTGTATCGACATTCAGCTTGTGCAGGGAAGTCATCTGCTACTGAACCGGCCTTGCCCCGGCTATGTATATACGGAATCACTGGATGGGCGGGTGATGTTCTTCCGCCCGTGGAAGGGACAAACACTGGCCGGAACAACCGAAACGCCGCTGCAAGACCCACCACTGAACATCAACCCCACCGCAAGTGAAATCTGCGACATACTGACCACCTATAACCACTACTTTCCAAGCACCGCATGTGATGCGCATGATATTGTGCGCAGCTTCTGTGGTATGCGCGTACTGCCGCAAACGCATGGCTCAGCCTTCGGGGCCAGCCGCGAAACCATCATGCTCTGCAATCCATTCGGGCAAGCGCCCTATCTCGCCGTTTATGGCGGAAAACTGACTACCTATCGCAGTGAATCAGAGAAAGCCGTACAACTGCTAAAGAGCTTCATGCCACCACCGCATAAAGGCAGCACCCGAAATATGATACTCAGCGAGCATGCATAGCGCTGCGAATCTGCATCCACTGCTTTAATTTATCCGCCATGCGTAGCGATGCATGCGCCGGACTGGTGGAAGGAAGCGTCATGCAGGCAAGTGATTTCCACGGCTCAGGCAATGCGGGCACAACAAGCCTGCAATACAATTCCGCCGCTTTGCGACCATTAAAAAACACCGCCTGAATCTGCGGCTGCGCCTGAAAGAATCCCGTGAAATCATTGGCTATTACCGTTTGCATATTGATGCTGGCATCAAGGCTGCCGGGGCGCTGACAACTGTAAGCCACATCCCATAGCGCCACACCGGCCTGGCGCAAACATGCCAGTCGCTGCTGATAATCCAGCGCCGCATCAAAGTCGAACAATTCGCCCATAATGGGCCAGAATGTATTGCCCGGATGCGCATAATATTGCGCTTCCATCAGCGATTTCCGGCCCGGCATCGAACCCAGAATCAGTAAGCGCGCATCAGCATCAGCCGAACAGGCAAAGCCGGTAGTGTGCATCAGCATGTCATGCGAATGTGTTTATTTTGCCGGTTCCGGCTGAAAATCCAGTTTCCTGTACATCCAGCCACCGGCATAAAAACTCAGACCCAGCGCTATCAGGCAGGCAATACGAATCAGCGGTGTGGCATCTGCAAGATCATAAAACAGCACTTTGGCACCGGCTATCGCAAAGATAAAAAGTGATGACTGACCCAGAGCACGATCTCTGAATTCCAGCGCCAGCACCAGAGTCGTCAGCGCGACCATACCCCATAACATCGAGACCGCCAGTCGCGTATCAATCAGATATGCAACAGCGCAAAGCGTCGAGACATGACCGGCGTACAGCAACGGCATGCAAAAAACACCCAGTGCCGCAAAGCGCCGCGAAAAAAAGTATGCCGCATACAATTCCAGCGGATAAAGCACATACAAGGCGGTATTGGTAAATGTCACGGGATGTTCAATGTTGGAGATTACCTGCACGAAACTGATCAGAAAAATCACCGCGAAGGCCAGCGGTACCGGCCATCTGGATTGCATCGGCCCTTGCGTCAATTTAAGGAACAGCATCGCCAGCGGAGCCGCAACGAGCCCTGCCCACGATTGCCATTGCTCGGGCAGCGATTCGAGATAACCAGCGTGAAACAGCACCAGCGCAAGATAGGCTCCGACCAGAAACTGGCCACCGGGCACCTCCCTTTTCAACAGCAACCTGGCGATTACATAGACTGCCAGCAACAGCAGCGCCGAGCCGCTGGCAATCCACGGGGCATAATCAGGCAGATGCGCTTGCAACAACGCATATTGCAGGGCATAGAAAATCAATAATGCCGGCAGGTACAGGTAGGCGGTATCGATGCGCATCGGGTCATGCCGAACCACGGCAAAGGCGAGCGTTGCAACGGCAAAAGTCAGCAACTGCACACATTGAAACATCAGCGCATACAGCCACGGCTCGGATACTGCATTGGTGCGCCAGATCAGATCGAAAAATATCAGCGCCAGATACAGCGATAGCAGCAGCACGGCCCGCCGTCCGATGATCACCGAAAAGGTGCTGAACAAAACGCTCCAGACAGAAAAGTAAATCACCAGATCAATCGGCGCACCACGCAACTGGGGAAACAGAAACGGCACCGTGTAGGAGCCGACAACCGCGAAAAAAGCATAGATGTCGCTGTCAAACACCTTGCACAACCATAACGAGATGATACTGATACCCATCACCAGAAACATGGCGAAACTGGCAGGAATCAGCGGATAAAACAGATGCGCACCGTAGACGGAGAGGAACAGAACGATGATACCGCCAGCCGGCAAATAACCGGCATAAACCCGGTCACGATTACGCAGCAACAGGCCGCAGGCAATCAGCACTACGCCAAAGGCCACAGCAATAGCAATCTGCCGAGCCGGAGTCAGCCAGCCTTCATCAATAGCCAGCCGAATCAGGTAAGCCATGGCGACAACCAATGCCGTGGCACCACTCCAGCCGAGCAGAGAGCCGATAGCCAGGGTACGACTATGTGTATCCGATTGCGTCCGGGGTGCATGGCTAAGACTCGGCTCTGCCGTGACCATTTCAGCTCCAACTTCATCAATGTCGAAAATATCGTCCGGCTCCGCCCAAACTGGAGCCGGCCGAGCAAGCATGGCCTGCTCCAAACGTTCAAGTCGTTGCTCAATAGCCTGTAATCGTTGTTCTGTATCGTGAAAATCCGGCATCTTTTCGGACAACCTCCTGGAAGGATCAGCGTGTTGATTCAAGAATTGCCGCCGCCGCTTTCAGACCATCCACCGCTGCCGATACAATGCCACCGGCATAACCGGCCCCTTCACCGACCGGATAAAGTCCCCGCACGCTGACCGACTGCATCGATGCATCGCGCTCAATGCGAACCGGTGAACTGGTGCGCGTTTCACTGGCCAGCAGATTAGCCTCCTGACTGACATAACCGTGCATCCGACGCCCGAAGCCCTGCAAGCCATCCGATAAAGGATGGCTGACCCATGCCGGTAGCAGCTGCCATAAATCCGTCGCCACAGCCAAGGGCTTGAAACGTGTGGCAGCCAGCGTGCCCGTCGCTTTTCTGTCGATAAAATCGGTCAGTCGCATCGCCGGCGCGGCATACTGGTTCCCCGCCGCCTTGAACGTTGCCACTTCAAGTTCGCGCTGGAAGGCAATACCCATCAGGGCATCCGGCCGAATGCCGTGGCGAGCAATATCCTCAGGTGTCACCTGCACCACCACACCGGAATTGGCCCATTGCCCGCCGCGCTTGGCATTACTCATGCCGTTGACCGCCATGCCCCCAACCTCGGTCGGTGATGGCACAATCAGACCACCCGGACACATGCAGAAAGAATACACACCGCGCTGACCGAGCATCTTATCGGCCACCTGATGCGTTAAAGAATATTCGGCGGCAGAGAGTCCTGTCTGTTTGCCAAACTGGATGCCGTCGATCAGCGCTTGCGGATGCTCGGCGCGCACGCCGACGGCAAAGGCCTTGGCTTCCATTTTGACACCCAGCAACTGTAAACGCTCGAAGGTATCACGCGCCGAATGACCGGTGGCCAGCACCACATGCCCGGCCCCAATTTCGCTGCCATCGGCCAGCCGTACACCGTGTACCGTCCCCTGCCGGATAAGCAGATCATCGACGCGTGCTTCAAAGCGGTAATCGACACCCAGCGCCAGCAAATGCTCACGCATATTGCGCACAATGCGCACCAGTTTATCGGTGCCCAGATGCGGATGCGCATCGACAAGAATATCCGGCCGCGCCCCGAAACGAACAAATTCAGCCAGCACCCAGCGCAAAAACGGATGCTTGATGCGGGTATACAGTTTGCCATCGGTATACGTGCCCGCACCGCCCTCACCAAAGCAGATATTTGATTCGGGGTCGAGTTCACCACGCGAGCGCAAACGTCCGATATCGCGCATGCGTGTTTCCACCGGCTTGCCGCGCTCCAGCAGCGTCACCCGCATGCCTGCCTCGGCCAGTGCCAGCGCCGCAAACAATCCGGCAGGGCCTGCGCCGATAATCACGGCATGAGTCTGCGACGTGTTTGTTTGAGTGAAAATATCCGGACAAACCGGTGAAAGTGCCGAGCGCTCAATCAGCCGGGCCGCAGCTGGCGGGTTGGCAATCGGTTGTTCCACTTCAATTTCATAGGTACAGACAAAATGAATATTCGATTTCTTACGCGCATCCAGCGCACGCCGCACGCAGGTGCAGCAAACTACTTGCCCGGCATCTATGCCAAGCAGACGCGCCAGACGCGAAGCTATGCCGTGTTCATCCTCATCCAGAGCAACCTGAACATTGGCGAACGAATAAAGCACCGAGTCAGCCCGCGTCAGACTGCCGCCAGATGTCCGTGACTGGTATGCGTGATGGCGTTATCAGCATCGACGTACACCAACATGGGGCTGAAATGTTCAGCCGCTTTGGCCTTGAATTCAGCATAAGTGCAGATAATCAGCAGATCACCCGGACTGGCCTTGTGTGCCGCCGCACCGTTGACGCCAATGGTGCCGGAGCCTCTTGGGGCGGTGATGGCATAGGTGGTAAAGCGCTCGCCATTGTTGACGTTATAAATATGCAATTGCTCGAACGGCAAAATATTCGCCGCATCCAGCAGATTCTGGTCGATGGCGCATGAACCTTCATAATCCAGTTCGGCATGAGTCACCGAAACGCGGTGTACTTTCGATTTCAGCATAGTCAGTTTCATCACACGGTCTCCATCGCATGTTCTGGAAGATCCAGAGGAATATTATCGATCAATCGGGCAGAGCCGATTTTTGCCGCAATTAAAATACGGCAGGGTGTTTCAATGGTGGTCACAGATTGCAGGCTATTGGCATCACGAATCTCCAGATACTCCGGCTCGATAGCGGCATCAGCCAGCTTCGCCCTGCCCTGCCTTATCAAGGCTGCGGCACTGCTCTCGCCCTGTTCAAATGCATCACGCATGTATTGCAGCACCTCGTGCAGGCGCGGTGCAAGATTACGCTCATCCGGACTGAGATAACGATTGCGACTGCTCATCGCCAGCCCGTCCGCTTCACGATAGGTCGGTTCACCGATGATTTCGATATTCATCTGCAAATCATCACCCATACAGCGGATAATGCTCAGCTGTTGCCAGTCTTTCTCGCCGAAGATGGCAATATCAGGTTGCACGATATTGAACAACATATTAACCACGGTCACCACACCATCAAAATGGCCGGGGCGCGCTGCACCGCACAGGCAGTTGTCCAGCTCGTCGACTTTCAATGAAATCCTGAGGCCATCGGCAGGGTAAAGGTTGTGCGGGTGAAAAATGATGTCCACGCCCTCTTTTTCGCACAGCGCCGCATCAGCCTCGAAGGTGCGCGGGTAAGCATCGAAATCCTCATTCGGCCCGAACTGCATGGGATTCACATAAATACTGACGATGACGATATCGGCCAGCCGCCGGGCCTTGCGCATCAGGCTCAGGTGCCCTTCATGCAAACAGCCCATCGTCGGCACGAAAGCAATATGCTGCTGGCTTCGCACTGGCGCCAGGATACGCCGCAATTCTGCTGTGGTTTCAATGACATTCATTTCGGAAATGCTCCGCTTCGCACATCGGCTGACCATGCTTCGATAGCCGTGGTGATCTGCTCACGCAGGTTGCAATAGGCCGGAGCAAAAGATGGATTTTTCAGCGAAAGCCCCAGCACATCATGCCAGACCAGCACCTGCGAATCACAGCCACCACCAGCCCCGATGCCAACCGTCGGAATCGCCACGCTGTTGGTAATCGTCTGCGCCAGCCCAGCCGGAATACACTCCAGCACCAATGCCACAGCACCGGCCTCAGTCACCGCTTGAGCGTCGGCCAGGATGGCATCGTATTCAGCGGGATTGGTACCCCGCGCCCGATAACTGCCGAACTTCTTCACCGATTGTGGCGTCAGGCCGATATGGGCGACCACAGCAATGCCTCGCTCAGAGAGGAAGCGGATCGTTTCAGCCATTGGCACACCGCCTTCCAGCTTCACCGCATCGCAACCGCTTTGCTGCAACACAGCCACTGACGATGCAAACGCCTGTTCCGGTGATTGCTGATAACTGCCAAAGGGCAGGTCACAAACCACCCACGCTTTAGAGTGACCGCGCACAACGGCAGCCGTATGATGAATCATGTGTTCAAGGGTAACGGGAATAGTGGAATCAAAGCCCAGTGCCACCATACCCAGAGAGTCGCCAACCAGCAGCACATCAACACCGGCAGCTTCGGCCAATTGTGCCGATGTGGTATCGCAGGCAGTCAGCCAGACAGTTTTTTCATGGTTAGCCTTCGCCTTTGCCAGCGTGGCCGCAGTAGTTCGTTTCATCGTTTCTTCCTTGCCGCTTCAGTCCGTCTGTCTTGCAACAGCTGGGGTACCGTCTTTCAGGATTGGCAAACCCTAGTGGGAGGCCTGGGTTTACTCAAGAGAACTCAATCAGCCAAGAACAATAGAGGGTGATAAACGGAGAAAATTTCAATTAAACATACTGTTCCCGGAGCGTCTCAAGCTCGCGGCGCGCTTTCAAGACAGGCAAGTCGATTTCATTGGTTCAACATTAGACATACAATAAAACTACTGAGAACATTCCAACTTCAGTATTATGAAAGAAGCTTTGTCTTTATAGGGAAATTACGATTTCCTTTTTATAGATTGGAAGCGTTCAATGTCTTTGCTTGCGAAGCTTTATGAGCCGATAACCTCATAGCGCTCACACAGGATTACTTCACAGACGTTCACAATGACAACTTACCCGTTATTAAACCCTTAAACCCGTTGATGTCATAAACATGGAGAAAGAAGCATGAGTATCAAGATAGATTTCGCCACCGAACATGACCTGCCGCAACTGGCGGATCTGCTCACTGAACTGTTTTCACTCGAATGCGATTTCACACCCGAACGCGACAAACAGTTACGCGGCCTGCGTCTCATCCTCAATGAACCACAACTTGGTAAACTGTTCGTGCTGCGCGTCGACGGGCAAGTGGCGGGCATGGTGAACGCGCTGATCACCATCAGCACGGCAGAAGGCGGCAAGGTGTTGTTGTTGGAAGATGTCATCGTCAGCCAGACGCATCGCGGCGGTGGTCGTGGTCGCCAGCTGATCGAGCACGTGTTGCACTGGGCAGGCGAGCAGGGCATGAGCCGCGTGACGCTGCTGGCCGACCGCGACAACCATCCGGCGCTGGCCTTTTATCGCACGCTGGGCTTTGAACTTTCCCACATGAAGGTACTACGCAGAAAGCTCTGAATATCGAGAACCGGTCCATGCTTCTGGCATGCGAAATTCTTGACAGCCATGAATCTCCCTCTACCGTTCGCCGCCGTGGTCATTTGCACCAGCTTGCCGCCACGTAAAAGAAAGAGCTAAACAGGTTTAAAACCAGACGGCCTTGCGCCTGTTTTTTTACTGTTTTCCCTGACTCTTGCGAATTGGTGAGCTTATTGCAGCTACGTGATCAAACGCGAAAACAGCTACCCGTTCATTGCTGACGGGCAGCTCCTGTGAGGAGTCATACAATGGAATGGCAAGGCTGGTTGTCACTTACGCTTACCTTTGCAGCACTGACGGTGCTGATTACCACACGCATCGGCCCCCATCTGGTGATGATGGCCGTATTAACCATCCTGAGTATCTGCGGCGTACTCACTGCCGGAGAGGCGTTGGCTGGATTCAGCAACTCCGGATTGATCACGGTGGCGGCGATGTTCATTGTTGCGGCAGGCATTCATGCCTCTGGCGGCATTGATCTGCTGGTCACCCATGTGTTGGGCCATCCCACCGGCGTTCGTTCGGCGATAAGCCGGATTTTTACGCCTGTCGTACTGCTCAGTGGCTTCCTGAACAACACCCCTGTGGTGGCCACCATGATCCCCGCCATCCATAGCTGGGCGCGAAAAATTGATATTCCGCCCTCCAAGCTGATGATTCCATTGAGTTACAGCGCCATCCTTGGCGGCACGCTGACGATGATCGGTACCAGCACCAATCTGGTGGTGAACGGCCAGTATCAGGCGCTCACTGGCGAAGCGGGATTTTCTCTCTTTTCCATCACCGCTATTGGCCTGCCGGTGGCCCTGGCTGGCATCCTCTTTATCTGGCTCTTTTTCCCCAAATGGCTACCGGATCGCAGTGACAGCAACGCTTTTGCCAATCTGCGTGAGTTTACGCTGGAGGTGGCGGTGGCCCCGGATGGCCCACTGGTTGGGAAAACGGTGGAGGAGGCGGGGCTGCGTCATCTGCGGCGCGTCTATCTGGTGGAGATTGAGCGTGATGGGGCGATTATCTCAGCTGTCTCCTCGGAGGAGATTCTCAAAGGCGGTGACAGGCTGGTGTTCGCCGGAGATACCGATGCCATCTCTGATCTGCTGCGCATTCACGGCGTGGTTGCCTCCTCCGATGATGGATATGCGCCATCACTTGATGCGCAACGATCTGGACGGCGACTGGTGGAGGCGGTGGTTTCGCCGCACTGTGATGCCATTGGCCGTGCCATTCGGGATTCGCGCTTTCGTGATCGTTACGGCGCAGCAGTGCTGGCGGTGGCGCGGCATGGGCAGCGTATCCGGGGCAATCTCGGCTCCATACGGCTGGAAGCGGGAGACACATTGCTGCTGGAAGCACGACCATCCTTTGTGACCCGGCAGCGTTTCAACCGTGATTTTCTGCTGATCAACGATCTCGATGCGGAAAAGCCGCGCCATGAAAAGGCCAAACTGAGCTGGGTGATTCTGATCTCACTCGTACTCGCTGCGGCCTTTGGTCTGATGAGCATGCTCAATGCAGCACTGATTGGTGCCGGGTTGATGATTATCACTGGCTGCTGCTCGGTGGGGCAGGCGGAAAAGAGCCTTGATCTGACGGTGGTCGTCACCATTGCCGCCTCCTTTGCTCTGGGCGCAGCACTGGAGAAGACGGGGGTTGCCGCCTTTTTGGCAGCCAACATCATCGACTTAAGCAATGGTACGCCGTGGTTGCTGCTGATCCTCACCTACATCACGGTGTCGTTATTAACCGAAACAATCACCAACAACGCCGCCGCCATTCTGATGTTGCCCATCGTGCTGGAGATCACCCAAAAACTTTCACTGGATAACGAGCCCTTCGTTTTTGCCATCATGATGGCCGCATCAGCCAGTTTCGCCACGCCGTTGGGATATCAAACCAACCTGATGGTTTACGGTCCCGGTGGTTATCGCTTTACCGACTTCCTGCGTGTCGGCTTGCCCATGAACATCTTTATCGGTGCCATCACCCTCACCCTGTTGTTGCTCGGCTGGGATCTATGATCTGAGGGCAAAACTTGATCTATTCCGAATTATTAAACGCAGCTCAATATTGAACAGGTTGAAATTCGGCGCAGAGATGACGCTGTGTTTTCGCTTGTTCCCAAATCAAAAAAAGAGACATCTACCTTTGAAACAATTCATTCATCCAGCATTTGGCGAATAACTGTCGGAAGTTTTTGCGGCTTGTGGACTCTTAATTGTTTATTGATGCTGGTTTGGCCGAACACCACGTCGATATCGCTGGCTTTGACACCGAACTGTTTAGCCAGAAATTTCACCATATAATCGGTCGCCTGACCATTTTCAGGGCTTTTAGTCACACTGATTTTCAGCTGATTACCTTTGGGTTTACCTATCGCATCCCGCTTCGCCGATGGCGTTCCCAGAATATTCAGCACCAGCGTATCGCCATCCCAACGGCAACACCTATCACCCTGATGATTCGGAGCATCACCCATTCAGACAAACTCGGCCCAGAATTCACGTGGTGAACGCATTTGTGATACCCGCTCCAGCAAGGCATCAACAGATGCATCATCTTCGGCAAAGTTCAGTTTGTCCGTCTGCACAATCAACAACGGCGTTTCATAATAATGGAAAAAATATTCGTCATATGCCGCCATCACCTGCCTGAGGTAATCCAGCGACAATCCCTTTTCAATCGGGCGACTGCGCTGGCGTACCCGCTGCATAATCACTTCAGGCCGCGATTGCAGATAAATCACCAGATCAGGCTGGGCAATATCCGTTGCCACCAGTTTAGAAACCTGCTCATACAACTGAAACTCTTCGTCGGACAGATTCAGCCTGGCGAACAAACGATCCTTGGCAAAGACATAATCGCTGACCAGGGCGCGTTTGAATAAATTCAGCTGACTGATTTGCTGCCATTGTTTAACGCGTGAAAACAGAAACGAAAGCTGCACGCTCAAAGCATGTCGTGACGGATCCTGATAAAACAGTTCGATGAACGGATTATCCTCCACACCCTCAAGTAATACGTTGCCATTCAGACGATGCGCCAACTTTTGCACCAGCGTCGTTTTACCTACTCCAATCGCCCCTTCAATGGCAATGTGACTCGATTCCAGTGATAACTTTTTCATCATGACCTCACCATTGTATGCCCTCAGGCAGCGTTGCCACCCCGTTCTGTCGTAAAAGTGCACGCAGCTCACGTGCTGACTTATTCAAGATCGGATGGCACCAGCTTGCATCCAGATCGCATAATGGTTGCAGCACAAACATGCGATCGGCCATGTAGGGATGTGGCAGAATCAGCCGCTCGCTATGCATCACCAGATCATCCACCGCCAGAATATCCAGGTCCAGTGTACGTGCCCCCCAGTGCTCGTTGCGTTCCCGACCCTGTGCCAGTTCAATAGCCTGAAGCACATCCAGCAGGGCAAGCGGCGAAAGTGATGTTGTCAGTTGAATCACAGCATTAAGGTAATCCGGCTGTCCGGCAGGCCCCATTGGCGGGGTCTGATACAGCATTGATCGCGCCATAACGCGGCAATCCTTGCGCTGGCTTAAGGCGTGAACGGCAGCATCCATCGATGCTCGGACCGGGCCAAGGTTTCCTCCCAGCGCCAGCCATGCAACATGCATGTGCTTAATGCCGGACAACAAATCCGTCGAGTTTTTCTTTGATCTTTAATTGCTGGCGGGCTGACTCCAGCGACTTCTTATCGCTGTATGGCCCCACCTGTACAGCATGCATGGCGCTTCGACTGGCGATGATCACCGGCCAGCCATGTGCCTTGAGTGTATCGGCCACTTTGGCCGCACCCCCGGCATGTTTGAAAGAGCCAACCTGGATATAGCTGCCACTTTGATTGACCTTGGCCGTTGCAACCGGCGTCTTTACGCTCGGGCCGGTAGGTGCGACCTGAACAGTCGGTGTTTTTTTTATGGAGGGTTCAATCGTAGATTTATCCGCTTTTGTTACGCCTATCTCTGCTTCGCCATTGTTGATAGGTGCAGCTGTTTCAGGTGATGTGATGGAAACAATTTTCCTCGGCTGTAACAATCGTTCTGTCTGGGGTTCGGACTGTTCCTGGCCTTCAGAGAGTTCAGTATCGTTTACCGCTCCATGCTCCGGCTGGGCAGGCCACAAAACTGCAACCACAATCAACAGCACACACACAAAGGCGACAATCAGCGCCCAGCGTTTCTCCTTATTGCCTGCCCACCAGTCCGATGTCATGTCAAATTCTCAGAATTGACGTTAGTCGCGCAGGAGAAAATTCAGCTTCGTGGTAAAATCATCATACTTAAATGGCTTGTGCAATACGTTCAATTCAATATTAGGAAATCTGGAAGCAACATCGTCGGCAAATCCGGTAACAAACAGAATGCGTCCCAACAAATCCGGATTAACATGTCTCAAACTTTCGTAGATTTCATCGCCCGTCAGCATAGGCATATGCACATCCATAAAAATCACCTTGTACTGGTTGCCATTCGACGTCAGCTCGAATAAGCCCTGCACCGGATCGGAAAACATACTGAGCTTGAAGACGCACTGGTTATCTTTCATATAACGCGTCAGAAAACCTTTAAGGATTCCCTGAATCGTAACGTCATCCTCCAGACTGAAAATTTTATATTCCTTAGCCGCCATGTGAACTCCAGTACCTACTCATTTTACATCATATCCGGCAAACGATCTTGCCTTGATTCCAACAAAACAGAAACTATATATTTGATTGCTAGTGCGTCAACGCATAGGGGTCAACGCGTGCCTGCCGAAAACGCAGTCCCCAGTGCAGATGCGGACCTGTAGCCCTGCCTGTCTGGCCAATCTGTGCAATCACCTGCCCTTGCCGTACGTAATCGCCCAATTTCACATCCATTTGCTTCAGATGAGAAAACACCGACACCAGACCATTGCCATGCCCGATGACCAGCGTATTGCCGTTGAGGAACATGGACGCTGCCAGTATCACCTCTCCGGCCAGGGGTGCAATCACCGCTGTACCTTCCGCTGCCGCAATATCCACACCCGAATGTGGCGAGCGCGCCTCTCCATTGACATAACGCTGGGCACCAAAGGGCGTCGATGTGACACCTTCAGCCGGCTTGAGCAGAAGATCCAGGTCGGGCTGCCCGTCAACCTGCCGGACATACGACTGTTTCAATGCTTGCTGATCGGCCCGCAAACGTTTCAGTGATGCTTCATCAAACGTAGCCATGTTTTTTTCAACGGTAATACGTGAAATACGAAAGTCACCCTTTTCCACATTAAACTGAAGCTTCTTCGTCGCGGAGCCCGCTTGCCAGCTTGCCGTGTAAAGGCCCGGTTCGGTCGCCAAATCCACACCTATCCAGCAACGAACACCATCATCTTTTTGCCTGCATGGCCAGTCGATATCAAAAGCTTTGATTTGACTCTGTCCTGATGCTTGCTTGCCCAGTGTCAGCGAAAGAATGCCGCCCTGTGTCACATGATAGGCGGATTTCTCAGGCAAAGGTTCAAACGCCTGAGCTGTTCCGGTACATAATAAAAAAACAGCCGTAAATACCGACATGACGTAGCGACAAACAATCATTGTGAACTCTCCCCGGCTGACTCACTTGACTGCACCCGAGCGCTGACTCGGCCGTCATGAAACTGAACAGAGAATGCTTCACCCACATGCAAACCCTGCACACCTGTAACCAGTCGCCCATGCTGATCAAAGGCCAGCGAATAGCCCCGACCAAGCACCTGTTGCGGACTCAGCGTCTGTAATTTCTGCTCTGCCAATTGCCATTGATAGCGCAGCTTGTGTAACGTCTGCCTGCCTGCTGCATTCAGGCTGCTGCTTTGGCGCTCACTTTGCTGCTGCTTGTGCTCCAGCAAATCGGGGCCGCTTGCCAGCAGACGTTGCCCGAGCATCGCACTCGCCTGTTTGCTTTGCATGACATGGCCGAATGATTGCCGCTGTAACCGGGCATAAGCGTTCTGGCCCAGATGACGAATATTCTGATGCTTCTGCATGCCCAGAGCCTGTAATTGCCGGGAAAGCAGGTGCGCTTGTTTGCGCTGCTGGCGAAGCCGGAGACCCGGCTCATGCTGTGCCAGTTTCAAGCCAAGCAGTCGCAGGCTCTTTTTCTGCGCATCCAGTTGCCGCTGCGCACCCTTGAGCAACTGATGCTCCGACTGCATCGTCTTATAATGACCTGCATCCATTTTTTTATGCAGATGAAAATTCAGCCCCTCACGCATGCGCTGTTGCTGCATACGATGATGTGCCAGCCGCTGTCGCAAGCCATGTTGCAGCGATGCAATGGCGGGCAATTTCTGCCGCAATGCCTGGCGTGTAGGGCAACAAACTTCAGCCGCATTGGAAGGTGTGGCGGCGCGCATATCGGCTGCAAAATCAGCCAGCGTCACATCAATCTCATGGCCCACACCGGTAATCACCGGAATAGCACTATCAACAATCGCCCGCACAAGCTTTTCATCGTTAAAGCACCACAAATCCTCGACACTGCCACCGCCACGCACGAGAAGAATTACATCCGGTGCATCCGCCATGCTGTTCAATGCCGCGATTGCCGCACTGACCGATGCTGCCGCCTGATCACCCTGCACCACGGCCGGTGACAAGGTTAAGCGCAGCCATGCCGGACGCGTCGCCAGAACTTTTCTGACATCTTCAAAGGCCGCCGTCGAAGCCGATGTCACGATACCGATATGCTTTGGCAATGCCGGTATTGTTTTTTTCGCATCGCTATCAAACCAGCCGAGGGATGCAAACAGTGCTTTGCGCCGTTCATACTCTGCGGCCAACTGACCGGCACCGGCCAATTCAACCCGCGTCACGACCATTTGGTAGCTGCCACGCGGCTCGTATAAGCTTAAATGGCCTGTAAACACAAACTCTCGCCCTTCACTCAAAGGTTCACTCATTCTGACCAGTGTCGAGCGCCAAATCACGGCTGCAATCGCAGCATGCTGATCCTTGATCGTAAAATACATGTGCCCAGAAGCAGGTTTGGTCACCCGGGAAACCTCTCCGCATACCCTGACCCGGCTAAAGCCTTGTTCCAGCAATGTTTTAATTTGAGCCGTCAGCTCGGTGACTGAAATCGGTGTTTCATCCATTGGCCAATCCTGACTGAGCCGGGTACAGCGTCAACCGTGGAGAATTGTCGCACGCTCCGCTAGTATTCGGCAGCTTGTCTTGATGCTGACCATAAGGAGAGCAAGCCGTGTCTTCGATCGACCTCACCCAACCGGATTTATTCCTGAATCGTGAACTGAGCATGCTCAGTTTTAACCGCCGTGTATTTGAAATGGCTGCTGACCCCTCCATACCCTTGCTGGAGCGCTTGCGCTTTTTATGTATCAGCAGCTCGAATCTGGATGAGTTCTTTGAAGTTCGCGTCGCCATGAATAAACACCGGCATAATATGGGCGTAAACAGCATTGGCAGCGACGGCAGCACCACATCTGAAACGCTGGTGCGAATCCGTGAAGCAGTCGATAAGCTGGTGCTCGACCAATATGCACTTCTCGAACAGGACTTGTTGCCCAGCTTACACAAAGAAGGCATTTTTATTTTACGCCGTGGTGAATGGACTGAGCAGCAGAGTCAGTGGGTTCGACGTTTCTTTCGTTCAAACCTGTTGCCTGTACTCACTCCGATTGCACTGGATCCGGCACACCCTTTCCCACGTCTGGTCAACAAGATCCTGAATTTCATTGTCAGCCTCGAAGGCAAGGATGCCTTTGGCCGTGAAATGCAACATGCGATTGTACAAGCCCCCCGCTCCCTGCCACGTATCATTCCGATGCCTGAAGAAATTGCCGGATGCCCACATGGCTTTGTGCTGCTCTCCTCGATTATCCACGCTTTTGTAGGCGAGCTGTTTCCCGGCATGCAATTGAATGCCTGCCATCAATTCCGCGTCACCCGCAACAGTGAGCTGTATTTGCACGAAGAAGAAACCGAAGATCTGAAAAAGGCCGTTGCCGGCGAGTTACTGGAGCGTCGTTACGGGGAGGCGGTTCGCCTGGAAGTTTCAGTCAAATGCCCGCGTCACCTTTCAGATTTTCTGCTGCACCAGTTCAACCTGCGTGAGTCTGATCTTTTCCGCGTCAACGGACTGGTTAATTTGTATCGGCTGGCGTCCATTTCCGATGCGGTGGACCGACAGGATCTTAAATTCAAACCCTTTGTGCCGGGCTTACCTGAAGGCTTACGTATGGAAGCTGAAGAAGAACCCGGCTCCCTGTTCGACATCATTCAGAAGAGTGATATTCTGCTGCACCATCCGTACCAGAGCTTTGCACCGGTCATGGATTTACTGCATCAGGCGGCAACGGATGCCAATGTACTGGCCATCAAACAAACCCTGTACCGCGTTGTGCCGGACTCACCGATTGTTGATGCATTGGTTCGTGCAGCTCGCAATGGCAAGGAAGTGGTTGCCGTCATCGAACTCCGAGCCCGCTTTAACGAAGAAGAAAACATCGGTCTGGCCGACCGGTTACATGCTGCGGGCGTACAGGTGGTTTACGGTGTCGTGGGTTACAAGACACATGGCAAGATGATGCTGATCGTACGCCGGGAAGGTCGCCGTATGAATCGTTATGTACATCTGGGTACGGGGAATTATCATAGTATCACGACCCGTTATTACACCGATTTCGGTATGCTGACCTGCAATCCCGACATTGGTGAAGATGTGCATAATGTATTCCAGCAACTTACCGGCATGGGCCGGGCACCGCGCATGAAGACCATGCTGCAAGCACCATTTACCCTGCATAAGGGCATGATTGAGCTGATTGACAGAGAAGCGGAACTGGCTCGCAATGGCCAGCAAGGACGCATTATTGCCAAAATGAACGGCCTTGAAGAAACGGAAATCATTCAGGCTTTATACCGGGCTTCACAAGCCGGTGTGAAAATTGATCTGCTGGTGCGTGGTATTTGCTGCCTGAAACCGGGCATCAAAGGTGTTTCGGAGAATATCCGCGTTCGTTCTGTGCTGGGCCGCTTTCTTGAACATCATCGCATCTATTATTTCCAGAACGGTGGCAATGACACCTTGTACTGCGCCAGCGCCGACTGGATGAATCGAAATTTGCTACGCCGGGTCGAAACATGTTTCCCGGTGCTTGATGCAAAACTCAAAGCCAGAGTTCTCAAAGAAGGACTGCGCCTGTATCTGGCAGACAATACTGGCGTGTGGAATCTGCGCGCTGATGGCCATTATGTTCGCCCGAAATCCAATGCCAAGCCTCGTTCGGCCCAGTCCGAGCTTATTGAATTACTCGGCGGAAATTAGGACGCTTTCGCTTTAACGGAATGGCTCAGGATATATGCAGGTCAAGATGCAAATCTTTACCGTAAGCCTGCTTAACATACGATGACTCTTTCAGCGCCGCCCAGCGCTCCAGCAGCAGATCGCCCTGACCTTCGAGATGCAGAATAAGTGTGCCGTTGTCGCATTCCACCTCAACACTGTTGACACGGTCTCGCCGGTCTTTATTCAAGGCAATCGCCAGACGTAGCAATGCACTCATTTTCCAGAGTTTATCACGCGCCTTTTCATCCAGCGCGGCAAAGCCCTCATGGGTATCACTTGGATAAGCCTTACGCTGATATCGAACCGTTTGCGCCAGCAGAGCTTTTTCCTCTTCACCAAGACCCAGTAGCGGTGCTGCCATAATCAGGTAGGCAGCATGCCGGTGATGGCCACCGACTCGCACATACATGCCGATTTCATGCACCCGGGCAGCAATCTCCAACAGCAAGCGTTCGAAATTATTCAGTTGATGCATATGTTTGGTCTGGTCGAATAAATCCAGCGCCAGCCGGGTGACTGCCATCGCGTGATGCTGATCCACCTGATATTTCTTTTTCAGACTTCTGGCCCAGCCCAGCAGATTGCCGCGCCGTGAATGCATCTGGTTCAATTCCGGTGCCACCATATCCAGCAAAATACCATCAAGCAGACTCGCATCGGGCGTTTGTAAAGATTTTGCCCCCGCCAGCTCCATGATTTCGTGCAGTACCATCGCCGCTGGCAGAATCACATCGGCCCGATCCGGACGCAGCCCCAAATCGCGGATCCGCTCTTCAACCGACAACTTGCTCAGACGGTCGATGAGCATGGCAAGCTTTCTGCGTGTGATCAGATTCTGACTTTCGCTGAACCCCAGTTGCAAGGCAAGCTCGCCAATAGCCAGACAGTTGCCACCGGTTCCAACGCATAAGTCGACCTTTCGTTTGCCGATCTGGGCCCGTAATTTGCGTCGTGCACCATCGAGATATTCACGCAGTAACAGATTGAAGTCTTTGGTCGAACCCAGCATTTCAAGTAAACGTACCGTTCCGATTTTGAAACTTTGCGATGCCATCACCTCACCATCGTCACATAAGGTAACTTCCACACTGCCACCGCCAATATCAATTAGCAGGGCAAAATGATGCCTCAGATCAACGCGATTACTGATCGAAAAATGCACCAGGCGCGCTTCTTCTTCGCCGCTGATGATATCGAGCATAATGCCGGTTTCATCATGAATCCGCCGTACAAGCTGCCGACCATTGGTGGAGTCACGCATGGCGCTGGTCGCTGTGCCGCGCAACGTGCCCACATGATGCCGATCAAGAATACGGCGAAATTGCTGAAAAGCGGCAACGGCTTCATCCTGTGAGAGTTCAGACAAAGTGCCGGTGGTGAATGCATCATGGCCAAGGCGAACCGGTTCCCGATGCCGCAAAATCATACTCGGCAATCCTTTATTATCCCGCAAGGCAATACCAAGGCGCATCGCATTGGAGCCCACGTCGATGGCCGCAATATAAGCACCGGGTGTTAGTTCAGTGTCTGTCTCAGTATTATTTTCCATGATACGACCTGCCCTCTGTAAACATACAAATAAGCATATCATGCCCTGTATCAAAGCTGCCGCAAGAAAAACGGCTGCAAAGATATAAACGGAGAGTGTTTAGCTTTTCAGGCTTGGCGTTTTTGTTTATGATGCATCAACAGCTTAAACATCAGCACTTGCAAAGAGAGGGACAACCCATGACAACCGATAGCGAAACAGGAATCCAACCAGCCGTAGTGACTGAGCGATGTTTTGATTCTTTGGCGCAGCAACATGGCCTTGACGATAACAAGATCAAATCGGTAATAAGCAAGTATTTACAGGAACAGGAACTCAAACCGTTTCAGGCAGAGTTGATCCAGTTACAGCGCTACCTCGAAGATTCCGGTAAGCGGATGATTATTCTGTTTGAAGGGCGTGATGCGGCGGGTAAAGGCGGCACCATCCGCAGTGTCACCCGCTACATGAATGAAAAACACTACCGGGTGATTGCCATGGGCAAACCTACCGAGGAACAACGTAGCCAATGGTTTTTTCAGAAATATATTTCGCAATTTCCTTGCGGTGGTGAAATCGCAATATTTGATCGCAGTTGGTACAATCGTGCCATGGTCGAGCCGGTGTTCGGCTTCTGTACTGACGATGAATACAGGAACTTCATGAAAGGCGTGGTTGGCTTTGAAAAAGATCTGGTGCGTCAGGGAACCATACTGGTAAAGCTCTATTTCAGTGTCACCAAAGAGGTGCAGAAGAAACGTTTTGACCGGCGCACACATGACCCGTTACGTCAGTGGAAACTGTCCGAGGTTGATGTGCAGGCACAGGAACGCTGGGACGATTTCGATAAGGTGAAGTACGAAATGCTGCGAAACACACATACGGCGGCGGCCCCGTGGACGGTCATTCGCTCCACCGACAAACATCAGGCTCGCCTCAATGCCATCAAAGTCATCCTTAACGCCGTCGATTATGAAGTCGGTGATCTGGAGCTTGATTTCGTACCGGATGATAATGTCGTTGTTTCAGGCGCTCGAGAACTCGAACTGATGGGCATGGAAAAGCTGCGTAAAAAGAAAAGAAAAAAAGTTGAGCCGGCAGATTGATTTCCGGACCTCAGCGCAACGGATAATTCATTTTAAAAAAAAGGCCGACAAATATCGGCCCTCTTCATTGCACGTCGAGCAGAGCTGAGTCAACCCAGCAGTATTGTATAATTTCTTGCCAATCTGATCAGGTGAATATCCCTTTGAAGATAAAGAAGAAGCAAATCGCCAGACCGGCACCGGCTGGCAGGGTCACGATCCAGGACATGAAAATGGTTTTGATTACATCACCGTTAAGTGCGCCGATACCACGGGCCAGCCCCACACCGAGCACACCACCGACCAGCGTATGCGTGGTTGAAATGGGCAGACCGATGGCGGATGCAAGCACGATAGTCACCGCTGCACCAAGGGTCGCCGCAAAACCGCGACTCGGCGTTAATTCCGTAATACCGGAACCGACAGTCGCAATCACCTTGTGACCGTAAGTGGCAAGACCGAGAACAATACCGCCACCGCCAAGCCATAAAATCCAGGCTGGCGTTGCCGACTTCGAGGCAATTTCACCCGCACTTTGCACGATAGCAACCACCGCCGAGACGGGCCCGATGGCATTGGCGACATCATTGGAGCCATGCGCAAAGGCAATGGCCATGGCGGTGAAAATCATCAGAACGCCGAAAATTTTCTCCATATTGGTGAAATGAAAATCACGATCAGCATCCGGATCGATGTTGATGCGTCGAATCATGGCGGAGCCAATCAGCATAATGGCAACACCGACCGCTGCGGCAACCAGTATATTCTGATTCATATCCATTGAGATGCCGACGTGTTTCAAACCTTTCACCATGGTCACCATGGCAATCACAAAACCAACGATAAAGATGTAAATCGGCACATAACGCTTGGCCATAGCCACCGGATTGTCGGTATCAATCACCAGCTTTTGAATACTGCGAAACAGCAGGAAAGATATCGTTCCGGCCAGCAAGGGTGAGCTCACCCAGCTACCGACAATCGTCCCGACCTTATCCCAATGCACGGCATCCATGCCGATGCCGACGGCTCCGAATCCGACGATAGCCCCCACAATCGAATGCGTCGTCGAAACCGGCCAACCCTGTCGTGAAGCCACCAGTAACCAGATACCGGCAGCCAGTAACGAGGCCAGCATGCCGTACACCAGCAATTCAGGCGTACTCCCCAACGAGGAGACATCGATAATGCCCTTACGGATGGTTGCAGTAACTTCGCCACCGGCGAGCACTGCCCCTGCCAGCTCAAAAACAGCGGCAATCATCACAGCCTGTTTAAATGTCAGGGACTTGGAACCGACGGAAGTACCCATCGCATTGGCCACATCATTCGCCCCGATACCCCAGGCCATGAACAGGCCAAAAACAACCGCCAAGCCGATATAAATAGCTGCGTGTGAAACGAGAACGGATTCCATGTCTTCCCCTTAACGAGCCATCAGCAATTGGATACGGCCACCGACCTGGTGTGAGACATCAGCCAGTTTGCCGATCCAGCCAATCATGCGATAGAGAAACATCATATCCAGTGGCGGATATTGTTTTTCTATTTTAAACATTGCGTGGCGCAGTTTCCGCTCCAGCTTATCGGTTTCTTTTTCGATAACTTCCAGCGTCACAATCATATTCTCAACAACCTCAAGCTGTCGGCCCCGAAAGCCTGTTTCGACCAACTCATCCAGTTCATTGATAGCATGTTTCGCCTGATGTGCCGCATCGACAGAGCGCTGCACAAAAACAATAAACAAATCGATAACCGGTTCGGGAATCTCGGTTTTTCTGCCGGTCATAATGCCGGAAATGTCTTGCGATATATTGGCTATTTTATCTTGCAGGCGAACAATATCGAGAATCTGCTCGCGCGGCATCGGCATAAACAGACTGTTAGGCAGATGGCTGCGCAGATCAATTTTGATGGCATCGGCCGCTCCTTCCAGTTTGGCAATCGCCTTATGGACACGCTTACATTCCGCGCTGTCTTTGGCGGCAGATGCTTTGAAGAAAAGGGGCAGATGATCGGCACATTCACACACCTTTTCCATATGTAGTTGCAGGGGTTTGATCGGCGAGCCGACAAACATGCTGGTAATAGAACTTCTTCTGACCATAACTTTCCTCCCCCGGACGGCAGAAAATTATAGTGAATATTTGTCAGCTGGTCACTCTGAAATCCATCTCAGGAAGATTTTGTTATTCCGCGTCCAGCTCTCCGCTGACCAGCCTCTCTGCGGTAGCATGATCCACGTGACGGACATCGTGGCCTTTCACCTTATAAATCACCATTTCAGAGATATTGACCGCATGATCACCGATACGTTCGAGATTTTTACTGATCGCCGCCACCATCATGCCCGAACTGATATAACGTGGATCTTCCAGCATATAGGTCAGGTTTTCGCGCTCAATGGCTTTGTATTGCTTATTGATACGTTTGTCATTTTCAATGGTTTGTAGCGCAGCGTTCACATCGTCATAAGTAAAGGCATCCAGTGCACTTTTCACCTGTTGCAATACACGGTCAGACAACACTTCCAGACTATCCATATGAGCATGCGGATGCTCATGAACCTTCAAGGCATACTCAGCAATGCCTTCCGCCAGATCACCACATCGCTCAAGGTCGGTCACGATTTTAATCGTTGCAATCACCAGACGCAGATCGCTGGCTGCCGGCTGTCGCAATGCCAGCAGTGAGCGTGTCATTTCATCGATTTCAACTTCCAGTGCATTGATCGCACGGTCACGTTCAATCACCTTGGTCGCCCGTTTCTGATCATAATTCATCAGTGCCTTCATCGAGCGGCGCACGGCTTTCTCGACCAGCCCCCCCATCGAAACGGTTTTTGACTTGAGCAGGTTCAGTTCATCCTCAAATCGTTTGAAGGTATGTTGATTCATATCTGTACTCCTTAATTATCCGAAGCGTCCGGTAATGTAATCTTCCGTCCGCTGATCTCTGGGGGTGGTAAACACTTTCTGTGTTTCGCCATATTCAATCAAATCGCCCAGGTAAAAATAAGCCGTATAATCCGATGCGCGTGCGGCCTGTTGCATGTTATGTGTCACAATCACGATGGTGTAATCTTCTTTGAGTTCATCCATCAACTCTTCGATTTTAGCCGTCGCAATCGGATCCAGTGCCGAGCACGGTTCATCCATCAGAATCACATCCGGTTGTACGGCAATGGTGCGGGCAATACACAAACGTTGCTGCTGTCCACCGGAAAGTGCTGTGCCGGGCTGTTGCAGCTTATCCTTCACCTCATCCCAGATACTGGCGCGCTTAAGGGCTGTTTCGACCAACTCATCCATATCATCGCCATCGTCTACCATGCCGTGAATACGCGGGGCATAAGCGATGTTTTCATAGATACTCTTGGGAAACGGATTCGGTTTCTGGAACACCATACCAACGTGCGAGCGCAGTTGTACCACGTCGACATCCGGCGCATAAATATCGTGACCCTCCAGCAACACTTCGCCTTCCACACGGCAATTCGGGATACGATCGTTCATACGATTAAAACAACGCAAAAATGTCGACTTACCACAGCCGGAAGGTCCGATCAGTGAAGTCACTTTACCGCTGACAATATCCAGATCAATACCATGCAGCGCCTCGCTCTCGCCATACCAGAGTTTCAGGTTCCGAACAGTTAATTTGTTCTTTTTTGTCTTCATTGTAACCTCACCAATTCGTTTCAGAGCGGTTACGCAATCGTACCGCCAATGCATTCATCGATAATAAAACAGCCAGCAACACCATAATTCCAGCCGCCGTACGCTCTTCAAAAGCACGGATCGATTCACCGGACCAGGTATACACCTGCGCTGGCAGCACGGTTGTTGCTTCCAGAATCGAATGCGGCGCTTCAGGGATATAGGCCATCATACCGACAATCAGCAGCGGCGCAGTTTCACCCATAGCTTGCGCCAGACCAATAATGGCCCCAGTCAGAATACCCGGCTTAGCCAATGGCAACACATGATCCCACACGGTTTGCAAATTCGACGCACCCAGCCCATACGCAGCTTCACGGATGGTTTCAGGCACAGCTCTAAGTGCTGCTCGCGTCGCAATAATAATGATCGGCAACGTCATCAGTGCCAGCGTCAAGCCCCCTGCCAGTGCCGACGAACGCGGCACTCCCATAAAATTAATAAATATCGCCAATCCAAGCAGGCCGTATAAGATCGAAGGAATAGCCGCCAGATTGTTGATATTCACTTCTATCAGCTGGGTAAAACGATTGTCAGGTGCAAACTCTTCCAGGTAAATCGCTGTCATCACACCAATCGGTACCGCCACCAGCATGGTCAGCAATAGCACCAGCACCGAGCCGATAGCCGATGCCAGTATGCCTGCATTTTCCGGCATTTTTGAATCACCGTGCGTGAAAAAACCACTGTTAAATGCCAGCTTGATTTTCCCTTCTTCACACAGCTTTTCTACCAGCTTCTGGTCTTTTTCTATCAGACCATGGCCTTCGTGCCCTTTAAGAAACTGATCAATATGATAATCGGTTACGACCCACTCTTCGCTTGTCGTACCCACCAACTCGGGGTGATCTTCCAGCATCATTGGAATAGTACGTAGCCAGGAGCGGCTCACCAGCTTGCGTGAAATTTTGTCCAGGGCGAGATTGTAATTGTCTTTCACCGCTTCTGAATAACTGACCTGCACAAGCATTTCAGCCTGCTGAAATGCAGGCAGGCCTTTACCGATGATGTCGATAAAAAAGAACACCAGAAAAGCCATCGCTAATACCAATGCGGTAAAGCCATACCATTTGAATCGCCGATCAGCCCGATTGCGACGGCGTTTGCGTGCATCGCTTTGCAACGCGGATTTAAGCATTAACTCAGCCACTTATTCATACCTCTGCTTGAACTTTCGAACGACAATCGTCGACACAATATTCAACGTCAGTGTCACCATTAACAGCACCAACCCCAGCGCAAATGCCGCCAGGGTAAAGGCTGAGTCAAATTCCTGATCGCCGGTCAGCGCTTCAACGATTTTCACGGTCACCGTGGTCATGCCTTCCAGCGGATTCATCGTTAGATTTGGCCTCAAACCTGCGGCCATCACCACAATCATGGTCTCACCAATAGCCCGTGACATCGCCAGCAAAAAAGCGGAAACAATGCCGGGCATGGCTGCCGGAAGCACGATATGGCGAATTGTTTCGGCCTTGGTCATACCCAGCGCCAGCGAGCCATCACGCAAGCTCTGCGGGACCGCACGAATCACATCGTCCGATAACGATGAGACAAATGGAATAATCATCACACCCATAATCAAACCCGGCGCCAGCGCATTGGTATATGAAGCCTCCAGACCAAAGGCGTGAGCCACTTTCACCACTATTGGACTGATGGTAATGGCAGCAAAAAAGCCATACACAACAGTCGGGATGCCAGCCAGAATTTCCAGCATGGGCTTTAAACGACCTCGTACTCTGAAACTTGCATATTCAGACATATAAATTGCTGAGAATAAACCAACGGGAACAGCCACCAGCATGGCAATCGCGGTGATCATAAATGTGCCGGCAAAAACAGGAACTGAGCCGAATAATGGAGGGGCTACGCCCGTGGTATCACGACCCGCACCGATCAAAAAGGCCGTATCCGGTTGCCATTTGGTACCTGTAATAAAATCCCAGAATGAAATCACTTTGAAGAATCGTATCGATTCAAAAACAACCGATAACACAATGCCAATTGTTGTCAGAATAGAAATCGTTGCGGCAGCAAACAACATACCACGCATGACTTTTTCAACAGCCTGCCGGGCACGAAAATCCAGAGTGATGTGTTGCATACCCATCCAAAGTCCGGAAGCGGCAAGTAAAAAAGACGATGCAAGCAACATCGGCCCCGGCACTTCCAGTAAACCTGACAAATGCAGTACGCTGAATAGAAAACCGCTGGCCAATGCAGGAAGTGAAATCCAGATGGCCGCATACCACCCATGAAAACTCGGCAGCGAATGCAAGCGCGTTCCAGCGCCCTTACCCTCCACCGCCAGGCGGATCGCCTTACCCCGCGCCAGCCAGTAGGCCATGAGCATCAAAGGAATCAGGCCCCCAAAAAATAACATAAATATTGTCGAGATTGTCATACCTGCATCCATTCGTGAGCTGTCATATCAATAATCCTTCACAGTGTGTCGTCATCGAACTGACCAATCAAGCCCAGCGTACCTTAAGTGCAAAACGCAGAAAAGCCAGCCGGACTCACCCGGCTGGCTTATCACTACAATTTACTGCAATTTTACTTGCGGTTATTTCCTGGTAAGATCTTCCGCTGTCAAATTGGTCATATCTGCCAACTGCTTGCGATAGTGATCACGCATTTCTTTCGGTAATGGAATCAAGCCGATTCCAGCACAAGCACCTTCATCTCCAATCATCTGCTCAGACGTGAACAGTTTAGCATATTCTTTCATGCCGCTAACCTGACCGATATGAGATTTCTTGATGTAGAAATACAATGAACGTGACAGTTTATAGCTACCATTCTGTACTGTTTCAGGAGCCGGAGCGACGCCTTCCACTGTCGCTGCAGCAATAGAGTCTATATTTTGTTCCAGATAGCTGTAACCGAAGATGCCCAGTGCATCGACATCTTTAGCCAGCTTTTGAACGATCAGATTGTCGTTCTCACCACTTGGCACATACACACCATCCTGACGAATTTCATGGAACTTCTTATACTTCTTGTTCTTCTTTTCATCAGCTTTGTACAGGTTGGTGTACACACTCATATGCTTGGTGATGCCTTTCAGAATCATATCTTCAAAAGCGTCACGTGTACCGGAAGAGGTTGGTGGGCCATACAAAGTAATCTTACGATGTGGCAGCTCGGAATTGATTTCATTCCAGAAGTGATATGGGTTTGCAATCAAACCATCGCCAGCTTTGTTCGGAACTTCAGCCGCAACAGCCAGCATGATTTCCTTGCGCGTCAGGTTCATCGGTGCCGCTTCCTTGCTCTGGGCAATAGCGATACCATCATAGCCGACCACGATTTCCGTAATCTCTTTTACTCCGTTTTCCTGACACGTCTTAAATTCATTGTCTTTCATTCGACGTGATGCGTTGGTGAAATCAGGTGTATCCAGACCTGCACCAGCACAAAATAATTTCATGCCGCCACCGGATCCTGTGGATTCTACGACCGGAGTCTTAATTTTAGTGGTTGCACCGAGTTCTTCAGCCACATAGCTGGAGAATGGGTAAACTGTTGATGAACCTACAATCTGAATCTGCTCGCCAGCCTGTGCTGCCGTAGCAGCCATCAGCAGGGACGCAGTTGTAATCATGATCTTTTTCATGTGCGTATCCTCTTAATCGTCATAATCTTATATTACTTTGGGGAAGGGGGGGGGGCTGGTGCAGCACACGCCACACCAGCATTACGAGATATTTTTTTTTGCGCTATTAGAAGGTGAACTGCGAGAACAAGCCGTAGCGACGTGTACGCTGTGTATCGTTAGCTACACCAGCCAGGTTAGTAACTTTCGCATCATCATATGCCAAAGACAGGTTGATATGCTTAGCCGGGTTATACTCCAAGCCTAATACATAACGATTTGTTTTCTGACCATTAATCACAGCCAGCTTGTCTTTTTGTGTTTCAAGACGAGCAAATGCACCCATGTTATCGGCGAAGTTTGCCCAGCCCCAAAGTGCAACCGCGTCAGTCTTATTCACGGGAAGACCTGTTGCGTCAGTTGTCTTCTTGTCAGCGATGTAGTTAGCACCTACGCGGAAATCGTTACCCATACCATAGGTTACCATGAACTGAGTGAATGCCTGCTTGGTACCAGCCGTAGTGCTGGTCTTGGTACCATTGAAGCCGTTGATCAACTGCAAATCAATCGTCAAACCTTCAATCGGCGTTACACCTAAACGAACACTCAAGTCTTCACCAGTACCCGCTGTTTTATAGGTCTTGGCAGAACTATAAGAGTTACCATCAGTCATCGTAACCCAGTAATGGAACATATCAATATCACCCTTCAGGCCAATGCCCAATTCTGATGATGAATCATAGCCAAACTGATCTGACATCACTTTGGATACATAACGGTGCTTCCAAAGACCCTGCTCATAGTCGATCCATGGTGTATGTGACTGACCCAGACGCAAAACAGCTGCTTTACCTGCCAATTTTCCTTCCAGATAAGCATACTTCAAAAACACCTGCTGAGATTTACCCAGACCTTTTTCATTGTTAACGTCAGACGTAATACGCATCATCCAGTTGTCATCAAAGTAATACTTAACACCCAGATATGCACGATCCAGCGATGTGCTGCGTGTACGTGTTGTCTGCGTTAATGGTGCTGGCGCAACCGATTTTTCTACACGGTAATCCGTTGTTCCAACATAGACGGTTCCTTCCAGCTTCAACTTGCTTGTACCATCATTGGCAATTGTCACGCCGCCAGCAAATACCGGTGTTGCAAATGCACATGCAGCTATCACGGCTGCGGATTTAATGATTTGTTTCATTTCCACTCTTGTTTTCTCCTGTTTAAATCTCATCGAACGCCTTCCCTTTTATAAAGAAAATTATGTTCGCGAGTTGTATTTCCTGCTTTTATTTTTGGAACGAGGCAGACCTTAGCCCAGAAATATGACACGATTATGACATCTCTCCCCCTTGTCACATGGCTGTAATATCTCTACCGCATATTCGCCAGTCAATTACAAGAGACAAGAACTCGTCCGAATACGCGGACGACAAACAGGAGTAACCCATGGTTATTGAAACAACACGAAAATCTTATGCTCGCAATAACGAGCCAGCTATCCTTAACGCGCTGATTGAGTCCAGCAAATCCTACCAATTATTTCGCCAGTTGCCATTACTGAGCGATCTAACGGATCAGGCCATGCAGGACTTATACAACTGTATGGAAGAGAGAAAATTTACTCACGATGACATTTTTTATACCGGCGGCTCTACCAGTTCTCGTGTCATTCACCTTGTTTTAGATGGAAAAGTTAATGCCATTGACCCGTTTCAGGAAGTCTTTACCCAGCTAAGCACCGGCGATGTCTTTGGTGTACTTTCATTTCTCGATGGTCAACGCCCGCATGCCGCAACCTTACGCGCCGCATCAGATGGCACCCTGCTGATGCTTGACCGTTGCCTGTTTGATGTGATCACTCTGGAAGACCCTGCCATGGGTAACCAGTTGCTGTTTTTCATGTTTCGGTTACTGTCGATGACCTCACTGAAACTTGAAACAGAATATGCAAACATGCACCATTTCGCGCTCGGCAGGGGAAAATGACTGGTACCAGCACTCTTCATTCATCTAACGACTCCAATAGCTTTCATGCATCAGATATTGATATTCTGATTATCGAAGACGATGCGCATATCGCGCGACTGATTCAGATTCATCTGCAACAGGCCGGTTACAGTACACTGATTTGTGGTAATGGCAGTGAAGCCGCCGGTATATTGAAAAATCAACCCTTTAAGCTGCTGATTCTGGATCGGATGATTCCCGGCATGCGCGGCCTGGAGCTGGCACGCTGGATTCGCAAACACGATCGGTTGACTTCGTTGCCGATCATTATGGTTACGGCTCTGGACATGCACGAGGAAAAAGTTCGCGGACTTGATGAAGGTGCTGATGATTATCTGGCAAAGCCCTTCGAGCCCGACGAACTGATTGCCCGTGTTCGCGCTTTGTTGCGGCGCGCTATTGCGACACAACAGCGCGCACTGTCATCCGAGCAATTGATTCAGCTAGACACCGAAACCATGCGGGTCACTGCCAACGGACACGATCTTGATCTGCGGCCGCTGGAGTTTAAATTATTACAGGTTCTGATGAATAAACCTGAAAAAGTCAGAAGCAGGGAATATTTACTCGACCATGTCTGGGGTGTTAATACCTATATCGAAGAACGGACTGTTGATGTAACAATCAAACGTTTGCGTAAGTCGCTGGATACGTGCAGCCCGCAAGGCGTGCAACTGGGAGACTGTATTCAAACGGTTCGCGGTGCAGGCTATCGCTACAGCATGAAGCAGCTTCACTGATGCTGTCGTTCATCCTCGCCTGCGCCTGCTTTGCTTGTCTGATTGTTATCTTTCGACTCAGACGCCAACTGTCAAATCAAAGCAATCAACTCAGAAAGATGAAAGAAACATTCGGCTCACTGGAGTCGGATAATCTTAATGATAAACAGCAGCTCGACAACCTGCTGGAAAGCATGCAGGAAGTGGTCTTTCGCCTGGATTTATCCGGCCGTGTTCTGGCTGCCAACCGGCAGGCATTAAAAATTTTCCCAAAATCCCAGCAAACTATCTTGCAACAGCCTTTCGTGATGTTCTATCGTGACCCGGAATGGAATCAGGCACTGGCCAGTGCTATTCAAAAACTGCCTGATAGCGGCCAATTGCCCAATCTGACTATCGATCAGGTGATACTTTCTCCCAAGCTGGTCAAGCTGGGCGATCATCAGGCCGTGCTGATCTGCATGGATATCACCAGCCAGCATCAACTACAGCGTCATCGTGAAAATTTCATCACCAATCTTATGCATGATCTGAAAACGCCGCTGACCTCATTACTCGGCTATGCGCGCAGTATTGAAGCCTTCGGCGATAATGCTGAAATCCGCAATGAAGCGGCCAAAGTGATTGCCGAAGAAGCCAAGCATGTGAACACATTACTCGATGCGCTATTATCCATCGAACAGATTGAGCACCAGCATACGACCGATAATTACTGCAACAGCAGCGATATCTGCAAGCGTGTATGGAAATCACTGACGGTGATGATGGAAGAAAAAGAGATGCGCCTTAAATTAGACATGGATGACGGCTGCGACATCCACATGGCCAGCTCCGACTGCTACCGTGTCATTTTAAATATTGCCGAAAACGCTATCCACTACAGTCCGAAAAATACGAAAATCCGTTGCAGCTTACAAGGTGCGAAACTTATTATTCAGGATCAGGGAAGTGGTATTGCGGAAAAACATATGTCGCGTGTGACGGAACGGTTTTACCGGGCTGATGAATCACGCAAGCGCGGTGGCCATGGGCTTGGCCTGGCGATTACCCATGAATTGTTGCAGCGTGATGGTGGATCGTTGAAGCTGAGAAACAGGATTGAGGGCGGCCTTAAAGTGACCGTCCTCTTTCCTGTATCCGATAAAAAAACCGCTTAAACAATCATTCCTGCACCAACGGTATTGTTGGTAAAGGTATCAATAACAATGAAACTGCCTGTTGCTCTGTTTTTCAGGTATGAATCAGCATACATCGGTTTCATCAACTTCAGCTGTACCTGTCCGATATCATTCATAGCCAGCTCGTCCGCAGACTCTTTTTCCAGCGAATGAATATTGGTGCGATAATCAATCTCAGCCACCATGGCCTTCAGCGTATTGGTCGTGTGTTTGATGAGATATTTCTTACGCACCGACAAAGGCTCATCACCAATCCAGCAAATGCGAGCTGTAATATCCTTTTGCGCCGTTAAACCACAACCGGTATGCACCAGCATGTCCCCACGGGATATATCAATCTCATCAGCCAGTGTAATCGTCACACTCTGTGGTGAAAATGCTTCTTGCAGATTACCATCGAATGCAACAATCGATTCTACTTTAGACGTTTTACCACTTGCCAGAACGGTAATCTCATCTCCCACTTTCACGGTGCCGGAAGCGATCGTACCCATGAAACCACGATAATCAGGCAGCTCTGCCGTTTGCGGACGATTCACCAACTGTACCGGCATGCGGAATGGTTTCTCATCAATATCATCCAGCACGGACAATGATTCAAGCGTATCAAGCAATGATTTGCCTTCATACCAGTTCATATTGTCACCGCGCACGGCCACCATATCGCCTTCCAGCGCTGACATCGGAATGCAGATCAAGTCTTTAACACCCTGCTTGGCACAATATGCCTGCATGTCAGCTTTGATTTTCTCGAATGTCGCCTGATCGAAATTCACCATATCCATCTTGTTAATGGCAACAATCAGATGCGGAATACCCAAAAGTCCGAGAATATGTGTGTGGCGTTTGGTTTGCGGCATCACACCATTACGGGCGTCAATCAGAATAATTGCTGCACTGGCCGTTGATGCACCGGTCACCATATTACGGGTGTACTGCTCATGACCGGGGCAATCCGCCATGATAAATTTACGCTTCGGCGTTGCAAAATAACGGTAAGCCACATCAATGGTGATGCCCTGCTCGCGTTCTGCCGACAAACCATCTGTCAGCATGGCCAAATCAATTTCGGCCGCCGATGAAGTATGCGTCGCACCTTTTTTCTTGTGCACCGCCAGCAGCTGATCCTCAAATGCGCCCTTGGTATCGACCAGCAGACGACCGATAAGCGTCGATTTTCCATCATCCACACTGCCCACGGTAACCAGACGCAGCAGTTCAATTTCTTTTGTCAGTTCAAAATTAAATTCGCTCATTAGAAGTAACCTTCCTTCTTCTTATCTTCCATCGAATTGGCACCATGATCGATGATACGTGTTTCACGTTCCGAACGGCGGGCCGCTGCGGCTTCAATGACAATTTCATCCATGTTGGTAGCATCTGAACGAACTGCGCCAGTACACGGGCTGCAACCCAGAGTACGGAATCGGGACATCACCATCACCGGCTCTTCACCTTCCAGCAATTGATCTTTACTCTCTTCATAGTACGGAATCAACATTGAACCACGCTCAACCATGGGACGCTCTTTGGCAAAATACAACGGCACAATCGGAATATTTTCATCCCGGATATAGGCCCAGATATCCATTTCAGTCCAGTTGGAAATCGGGAAGACGCGAACCGATTCGCCTTCATGAATGCGGCCGTTATAGATATCCCATAATTCAGGACGCTGATTTTTCGGATCCCACTGGCCAAACTCATCACGCATCGAAAACACGCGCTCTTTGGCACGGCTGCGCTCTTCATCACGGCGTGCGCCGCCAAATGCCGCATCGTAACCACCCTCTTCCAAGGCATCTAAAAGACCCTGCGTTTTCAACGCACCACAGCAGCGGGCCACACCGAACTCTTTCGGATTCATGCCCTTGGCAATGGCATCTTCATTTCTGCGAATAATCAGGTTGGCACCGATCTCTTCACAGAACGCGTCGCGGAATTCATACATTTCCTTGAACTTGAAACCGGTATCCACATGCAGCAGTGGAAATGGTAATGGTGCCGGATAAAACGCCTTACGTGCCAGATGAACCAGCACACTGGAATCCTTACCGACTGAATACAGCATCACCGGATTACGAAATTCTGCCACAACTTCACGAATGATGTGGATAGACTCGGCTTCCAATGCCTGCAATTGTGTTAACTTATGCTTGGACATATTTATTTTACTCCTAAATTCCTTCTCCGAGTTCGCCTTCTACCTGCGAACGGATGATACTTGAAACGTGAAGCCCGCACTCTGCCAGCGTTTCTTCATTTTCCCACCACCAACGACCTGCCCGGGGATCTTCCCCGACGGTGATCGCTCGCGTACAACATGCACAACCAATCGAAGCGTAGTGCGCATTATACAGACTATTGTATGGCAAATCATGCTCTCGAATGTATTTCCACACATCGTGGGCAGACCAGTTTGCCATCGGATTATATTTAATTCGCCCATAAACCGGGTCCACTTCAATCGCCTGCATACTTTCCCGGTTGACTGACTCATCCCGGCGGCGTCCGGTTATCCAGGCTTCCATGCCATCAAGTGCTTTGTCGAGCGGATGAATTTTCCGAATCGCACAGCACAGTTTCCTGTTTTCAACACTTTCCAGAAACAGATTAACACCCCGCTCACGCACCATATCCTGTACTTCCTCAGCATCAGGAAAGCGAACATCAAGCTCGATATGATAACGCTTACGAATCACGTCAATGAGGTCATATGTTTGCTGTGGCAAACGGCCGGTATCCAAGGTAACCACCCGAATGCCCAGTTCATGCTTGGCGATCAGATCAATCAGAACCATGCCCTGCAGCCCCATGCTGCAGGCATAGACAATTTTATCGCCATGCTTCTGCTTAGCCTGTCGCAACATAGCCAGCGCGCTCTCAACCAAAGGCTTCATCAGCCAACCCCCATCGACATACCGATCAATGGCCACCACCATTTCACCGCAGCCATCATTAAAACAAACGAGCTTATCGATAACACCATGCCATAGCGCAACATGGTCCCGGCAGTAACATAGCCACTGCCGAATATCATCGCATTGGGTGGTGTACTCATCGGTAACATAAAGGCAAATCCCGCCATAATACCAATCAGCAAAGCCACCGGAACCGGATTAAATCCGGCATGTATGCCGATCGGAATCGCAATCGGTAAAACCACGGCCACCGCAGCGGCATTACTCATACCTTCGGTAAACAGCAGTGTTACCAGAATTAGCAATGCAATAAGCCCCAGGCCAAGCAGATCACCGGGAATTAATGATTCCGCCAGCCACAGCGCAGCCCCTGTATCCGAGAGCGACTTACCAATCGCAATCGCCCCGCCATACATCAGGATAACACCCCAGTTAACATGTCTTTCAATATCAGCCCAATCCACCAAACGTAAGGCAAACATCACCACAACACTCACCAACGCAATACTGGCCAGCATCGAAGCGTGCCCGGCCACCATCCAGCTGATAACAGTGATTATAACCAGCACCGCCATGGCCCATGAACGCAAGCCCATCGCGCCTGTCTGCAACTGCTTCTCACGAATGTTTGCGCTCACCTTATCCATATTCAGCTCGACTTTCCCAACCATCCTGAGCAACAGCCAGGCAGCCAGCAGCAATTCAGCGATCACCACAGGGAACGCCGCCAGCGTCCATTGCAGAAATGAAAATGTTTTGCCCGTCAATTCGCTACTCAAAGCCAACGCAAGAGGCCCTCGCGCGCCCCCCAGCAAAGTCATCACACCGCCAATAATGGCGCCCCAGGCCAGAGCAAAAAATATAGCCTGCGCGTAGGGGTGATGTCGCCGTAAGCCGAGCACAGCAACAAGCTCCATCGCCAGCGGCAGAAACAAGGCTGAAACAGCATGTTCAGGCATCATACACGCCATCAAAGCGGGCAAGCCCAGCATGGCCAGCAACAAATGTCTGGAGTTTGAACAGGTCCTTGCCATCACGGCCAGAGCAAATTGCGTCGATAGCCCGCTTCGCATCACACCCGCTGTTAACATGAACGCACCCAGAATAAAAAACACAGCCGGATTGCCGAATAAGGCAAATACGTGTGTCGCCGAAAGTACGCCCAGCATGGGTAACAATGCCATCCCCAGCAACGAGGTGATCGATAATGGCAACAGCTGGGTCACCCACAACACCAGACATAGCACAAACACAATAATGGCCCGCCAGCCTGACTCAGAGAGTCCTGCCGGTGCATCCATTGAACAGGCGATTATCGTAGCCAGTGCCAGCACCAACATCGCAACATACGGCAGCGCCATATCTGCCAGCGCCACTGAAAATGCCCTTCTGTCGATATTCTGTGCGTCATCATCGTATTTACGCATGCGTATGGCGCGGCGGAAATGATCCAGCCACACATGGCTACGCTGCACCCATGAATGTTCACTCCACTGTTGTTCAAGAGCGGTCTCAGAACCATCGAGAACCCGACTCTCCATCGGCGTCAGCACACGCCCCATACCACGCAGGCGATGGGTCGGGATTTGCGTACTTTCCAGCAACTCATATTGCGCCAGCAAGACCTGCTCAATCTCATCAAAACTCGGCAGAGGATGATCCTTCAACGGTGTATCCGGCAGAGGACGGAAGCCGGAAACCATCGGAACCACCCCCATATCAACCAGCAATTTCATACCCCGCACGCTCGACTCGATCGGCTCTAATCCAACAATCAGATTACTCACCACGGCTCCACGACGAAACACCTGCGTCGCATGTTGCAAAGCCCGAATGACAGCCTGTTGTCCGCCCAGCGCATGTTTGCCGGGACACAATGTGCTAAAGCGCTCTTCATCCGCCAGCTCAAGGTTACAGACAAAGACATCCAGTCCGGCGGCATACAGTGAGTCAATGACACCAACATCGGCGGGAGCAATTGTCTCCAGGGCAATTTGCCGTGTGCCCAAATGCCGCCTGAGTAATGCAATTACCGGCACAAGCTGTTTCAGACCGACATCATCGCCCGGCGAATGGCCGTTATACAGATACACGGTATCAATCGTGCGCTCTTTCAACACTTCCAGCACAACTTCGACAAGCTCCAGCGGGTCACGTAATGGCGGGCTGTCATCGTTGACCATCGAGTCAAACTGACAGTAATGACAGGCAAAACCTTCGCCGGCAAAAAAACCGCATCCCTGCCAGGGCTGTAAAATCAGCAGACGGTCATGCAGGGAAGCAAAACTGCCCATGCGCGAACCATTGCGGGTTTTTTTCCGGTAAAAAGCGGGAACTTCAATCAGGCTGACATCTGAAACTTCATCCCCGCAACACAGTTGTGGCTTTCCGTCACTGAAGCGCAGTGAATATACACTCTTTTCCGTATAAGGCTGCCCCACCGGAACCGTACAAAACTGACCGGTTGGCAAGCGCATATCGATGACCGTTTCAACACCATTGACCTGTGCAAGCCAGCGTGATGACTCAGGCAACCCTTCAGGCAACGAAACACCATGGCTGACCAGAGCCAGCTTGGTGCGACCCGCATTGGAGAATGCTGATTCAGATGTCATCATTTAATTGCTCAGAGAGCTCAAATCGTTCCGACTTTTTCGACTCTTATCTTCCACTGAGCATCAGAAATACGTTCCTTCAGGTGCACCTTCTGACCTTGCTCTTCCAATGACAGTGGTACATTTTCAATCGGTGCGCCGTCATCAAGAATGACGTCCAGCAAAGCACCGACCGGCATCGTAGTCAGTTTAATTTTCGTTTTAACGAAATTCATCGGACAGGCCACCCCGGACAAATCCAGCAACACCACATCTGAAGCTGCAGGACTTGCAGCTTCTTCATGTTTCGCAAGCGGTGCTTGGGCTGGCACCGCTGCAAAGCGTTTTTCAGCCAGCGCCAGCCATTGACCCTGCAACTCTTTCAACTTCGTCACGCCGGCACCCGGATCGGCCAGATCGATACTCATCAGCGCCGTTTGCACGGACTGAAAGCCTGATATCACGTCCTGATCTGTCGCAGCATTCACGGCCAGTGATCCAAACACCTGCACATCGTCTTCCGGTGCTTCACCATAGGCCACCAGAAAAGCACGGGCAGTGGAAATAGCTGAGCGGCGCAAGGCTGTGGCTGCCTCTGCCCAGAACATCGCATCAGTATGCGCACGCGCCAGCAGTAATTCGTATTCAGCCTCGGAGATCAGTGCATCAGACATCGACAGCACTGCGCCCGCACATTCGCCCTTCTTGTTGCCTTTGGTGTTGAATGCCTCGTTTTCACTCCAGTCGTAAATCAAACCTTCCACTTCACCGGCATCCGCCGCAAAAGGTGCCAGAATAGTTGAAATGCCATCCTGCCCCATGCGTGATGCCCAGTCGTGTACCGACTCCGCCCCGTTACGGCCGGACTTATAAGCCTCCAGCACAGCAATTCCCGCCTGCGGCGCATATTTTGCCGGTACCGGATCGCATGCAAAGGCCAGCGGCGAACCACCCGCACCAGAACCACCAATGTGCAACTGATAATGCGGCACTGCCTGACCTGCCACTTTCTTGGCCATGCCATGGAAGCCGAGATCCGCAATATGGTGACGGCCGCATGAGTGCTGGCAACCTGAAGCCTTGACGGTAATTCCGGCCAGCGTGGCATCCTTTTTCAAATCGATCATCAGCGGTTGCAGGGCTTCGGCCAGACCGCGACTGGAGGTAATCCCCAGACGGCATGTTTCGGTTCCCGGACATGCCACCACATCAGCAATACCACGTGCATATTCGCTCGATAGTCCGGCTTCATTCAGCACTTTCAGCGCTGCATCCACCTTATCGCCAGCCACATCAACAATAATTACGCCCTGCTCTGCCGTCACGCGCAAAGCTTGCGTTCCTGCGGCGCGCGCCGCATCGGCCACGGCATGGCACTGCGCCGGTGTCAAATCACCACGGAACAGATTCAGCATAATCGCTTTCTGGCCATTGTGCTGATCCACGACACCGGAATCGGCGTGTGGCATCGCCGCCGTCGGTGAGCGCCAGTTAGCTTGCGGATAGCCGGCATCATGCGCATGGGGTTTCTCAATCACCGCGCGCTGCTTTTTATATTCCTCAATAAAACCTTCCGCACCCAGTTTCTGTGCCACATATTTCAAACGGGCACGGGCACGACGCTTGCGATCAGAATATTTGAAATGCATCCGCATCAATGCTTCGCCAACCAGCAATATCTGCGACTCTTCAATAAATTCTTCCAGCAGCAAAGCGCTCATCGGTTGAGAAGACAAACCTCCGGCAGCCCAGACTTTAAAACCTTTGACGCCGTCCTGCTCGGTGGCAATAAAACCAATGTCGTGCATGCCGCCCAAACCACAATCCGTCGCGCAGCCGGAAAAGTTCACTTTAAACTTGCGCGGGAATTGCTGCGCCAGCGGGTGGCGCAAAAAATACTCGGCAAAGCGGCGTGCGTGCACAGACACATCGGCATATTCAGCCGGGCAGGAGCCGGCCAGAAAACATGTCGTCACATTACGTATGGTATTACCGCAGGCTTCGCGCGTTGTCAGGCCAACCGCATCGAGCCGTCGCAAAAATGCCGGCACATCATCCAGATTCACAAAATTTGTCTGAATATCCTGACGCGTCGTCACGTGAGCAAATTTCTCCGGAGCCTCGGTCAGTGAGCCATCGGTTGGTATACGTCCGGCATAATCAGCTACGCAATCACCAATCACATCCAACTGCTCCGGTGTCAGGTTACCGCCAGGCAACTTGACGCGCACCATCTGCACGCCCTCTTGCCTCTGACCGTAAACGCCCATCTGCAAACGAAATGGCGTAAACCGTTCCTCAGACATCGTACCTGCCCTGAAGGCCTTGAACCCGGCATCAAACTCATCCACATCAGATGTACGCGTAAAATTAAAATCCGTCATATTTAACCTCTGGCAACCACCAAGATACAGAGACTCAAAGAAACGCAAATTCTGATAGCGTTACTTTGTGCCCCGGTGCCTTTGTGGTTAAATCTTTATTCGCCGAACTTCAGTTCGCAGGCCTGCTCGTAAGTGCTCAGATCGGTAATTGTCGGATTCTCACCGCACAGCGGACATGCAGGATCTTTATGCAACTTCAGCTTCTTCCATTCCATGCGCAAAGCATCGAATACCATCAACTTACCGGCCAATGAATCGCCGATACCCAGCAACTCTTTCACCGCCTCTACTGCCTGGATGGTGCCAACAGCACCAGCCAATGCGCCCAGAATACCGGCTTCAGAACAGGACGGCACCAGGCCTGCCGGTGGTGGTTCCGGATACAGACAACGGTAGCAAGGTGCTCCTTTTTGCTGATGCGGTTTAAATGTTGCGACCTGCCCTTCAAAACGGAACATAGCACCGGAAATCAACGGCTTCTTCTCGAAATAACAGGCATCATTAACCAGGAATCGGGTTGGGAAATTGTCGCAGCCATCAATGATCAGATCGTAGTCACGGATAATCTCGCGCACGTTATCTTCGGTAATAAAATAGTTGTAGGTATTCACCTTCACATCAGGGTTGAGTGCCTGCATGGTCTCACGTGCACTCTCCACCTTCGGCATACCGATGCGGTCCTGATTATGGATGATCTGACGCTGCAGGTTAGACATATCCACCACATCTGCATCGGCAATACCAATCGTGCCTACACCGGCCGCAGCCAGATAATAGGCCACGGGTGAACCTAACCCACCGGCACCAATCATGAACACTTTGGACTCAAGCAGCTTGCTTTGTCCCTCGGCGCCAACTTCCGGCAAAATGATATGGCGCGAGTAGCGCTCAATTTGCTCTTCTGTAAAATCAATCATGAAAATCCAAGCCTCTTTTTTTCACCACGAAGCCACTAAGACACAAAGAAAATCCCATTACCCGGATATAAACTATTTGTGCCTTCGTGACGTTGTGGTTAAGAATTTATACTTCGATACCTTTAAACAGATCGGTCGACATATAGCGCTCAGCCATAGATGGAAGAATGACGACAATACGCTTGCCTTCCATATCCGGCCGTGCAGCCACGCGCAGCGCTGCCACAACAGCAGCACCTGATGAAATACCACCGGGAATTCCTTCTTCGGAGGACAAACGGCGAGCCATGGCAATGGCATCTTCATTGGAGACTTTTTCGACGCCGTCAAGAATATCAACATTCAGGTTTTTCGGGATAAAACCAGCACCGATGCCCTGAATTTTATGCGGGCCGGGAGAGCCGCCTGAAATCACCGGCGAATCTGCCGGCTCAACCGCAAAAGCTTTAAATGATGGGTTGCGTTGTTTCAGCACTTCCGAGACACCGCTAATCGTGCCACCGGTACCAACACCAGCGACAATTGCATCAACCTGACCATCGGTATCTCGCCATATTTCTTCAGCCGTGGTTTTGCGATGAATTTCCGGATTGGCCGGATTCTCGAATTGCTGCGGCATAACAGCGCCATCCATGCTGGCTGTAATCTCGATGGCCTTTTGAATCGCCCCCTTCATGCCCAGCTCAGCCGGGGTCAGCACCAGCTCGGCACCCAACAGCTTCAACAGCTTGCGACGTTCCAGACTCATTGACTCAGGCATCGTCAGAATACAACGGTAACCCTTGGCTCGTGCCACAAAGGCCAATGCGATACCGGTATTGCCCGAGGTCGGCTCGACAATCACACCACCCGGCTGCAAACGACCATCCGCTTCTGCCGCTTCTATCATCGCTTTACCGATTCGATCCTTCACCGAATTCAGCGGATTAAAAAACTCAAGCTTCGCAACCACTTCAGCTTTTAATCCTTCGCTTACTTTATTCAGGCGCACCAGTGGGGTGTTACCAATCGCCTCAGCTGCATTATTGAATATTGCCATTTCCGACTCCTCAGCCTTCAATTACATTTTGTTCTATGGGCTCAACGTGCACGCCCTGCTGTCCCAGCCAGATTATCGCCTGCTCCACCACATCGTCGGCCCCTTCAATTTCAAGACCAACCAGCCCCATATTATTTTTCACTTCAGCGGTGCGGATATTGGTAATGACATCAAATTCTTTTGCTAACTTCCAGATGATCGGCTCACGCACTGTCGCCTCATCGAATGTCAAATAAACTCTTAATTTCATACCTTTCTCCTATACAGACGTGGTTATGGCGCAGTTCCACAGCATATCTGACCTGACTGACGGTCAGCAGCCGCCAGCAATAGCAGGAACAATCGACACTTCATCCCCATCCTTCAGGACGGTGCTGCGACCGTTCAGAAAACGAACGTCTTCATCATTCAGATAAACATTCACAAAGCGGCGAATTTCACCTGCATCATCACACAAGCGTGCCTTCAGGCCAGGGTGCGCAGCTTCCAGATTATCAATCATCTCATTGACTGTAACAGCCTCTACAACCACTTCATCAGCGCCACCGGTAAGTTTACGCAGCGGGGTAGGAATTCGAACATTTACACTCATTTTTTTCTCCTGTTCAGCTTTTATTTATCAGTTGTTGCGACACCGTCAGCTTCTGCCAGGGCATCAAATTCTTTCAGGTTTGCATCAATGATACGTGGCTTGGCAATTGCATCAATAATGGCCTCCTGCGTTTTCAGCCCGTTGCCTGTAATGCACAGCACAATGGATTCATCGCGAGGCAGCCGGCCACTTTCAATCATTTTCATGGCACAGCCCAATGTAACACCACCAGCGGTTTCAGCAAATATTCCCTCTGTTTCGGCCAGCAGCTTCATGGCATCGACCACTTCCTGATCCGACACATCTTCGGCCCAGCCACCGGATTCTTTAATGACACGATTGGCGTAGTAACCGTCCGCAGGATTTCCGATCGCCAGTGATTTAGCGATAGTGTCGGCATGCACCGGATGAATCAGATCCGTACCATCCTTAACCGATTTTGAAATCGGCGAACAACCGGTCGCCTGAGCACCATAAACTGCCGTGCCGTTATCCTCAATCAGGCCAAGCTTGATAAATTCCTTGATCGATTTATCCACTTTGGTACACAACGAACCGGAAGCCATGGGTACAACCACATGCTTGGGCGCTCGCCAGCCCAGTTGTTCCATCATTTCATAACCCAGTGATTTGGAACCTTCTGCGTAAAACGGTCGAACATTCACATTCACAAAAGCCCAGCCGTATTTGCCAGCCACTTCCGAGCATAAACGGTTTACATCGTCATATTTACCTTTGATACCGATGATTTTAGTGCCGAAAATACCTGCGCCGAGCACTTTGCCCTGCTCAAGATCGTGCGGGATAAACACATAAGATTCCAAACCGGCCGCTGCCGCATTGGCCGCCACTGAGCCCGCCAGATTGCCGGTTGAAGCACATGCCACGGTTTTAAAGCCAAACTCCACGGCTTTGGAAAGCGCCACAGAAACGACACGATCTTTAAATGACAACGTCGGATAACAAACAGAATCGTTCTTGATATACAGCTCTTTGACACCCAGCACTTTCTCAAGATTCTTCGCTCTCACCAGCGGCGTAAAACCGTTCTGAACGCCTACGGTCGGCTCGCCATCGATCGGCAACAGCTCTTTATATCGCCACATCGTCTGCGGCCGTGACTCAATCAATTCACGGGTGAATTTACCTTGCAACTTGTCATAATCATAAACCACTTCCAATGGACCGAAGCAGAACTCACAAACATGCGTAGGTTCAATTGCGTATTCCTGACCACATTCCCGACATTTCAGCGCACGTACAATGCTTTCGCTCATTATCATCAACTCCAGTAACTTTCTCTGAATCCGGAAATAAAAAAACCTCCGCGATAAGGCGAAGGTTGAACTTGAAAGACGCGCCGGCATGGCACGTATTAAATGATCAACCCGAACATCATCGCTCCTCGCAAGGTTTCCCTGTTGAGGCAGGCATTGGCACCAGTCACTGATAATCAGTCGGTTGCCGCGGTTTCTCAGGGCCTGTAACCCTCCACCGCTCTGGATAAATTCGGATCCAATATGTAGCCGCGAATTATTGTCAGCAATTCTCAAAACGCAAGAACATTTCACAATCACTTTATTATTGCTACAGTTAGCGGCGTCACGATTGGCAAAACCAATTCAGGGCAAGGGGAGAAAGCGCATTTTATGAACTCCATGAAGGAATACCTACTAAAGAATTTCGAGCAAGCCTTTGTTTTGCTTGTTTTACTAAGTGTTGTCGGCATTTACTATTTAGCCCCTTTCAAGCTCGCTTTCCTTAATTTCTTTTTCATTCCCATTCTGATGGCTGGCTATTATCTCGGACTTCGCTATGCCGTACTCGGAGCGTTTTTATGCATTGTTATGGTCTGTACCTATGCCGCATATGACTCCACGCCTTTCATGTATGTTCCTGAAAAAGAACATATTTACCTCCAACTATCACTTTGGGGCGGCTTTCTTATCCTTTCCGGCGCACTGGTTGGAAAATTGTATGAGAATCTGGACATACGCATTAAAGCCAGTGAAGTCCTTAACCTCGCATACCAACAGTCACAGACTGAACTTGAAACAGCCAACACTGAACTGAAACATTATACTGAAAACCTTGAATCCATGGTTGAGGAAAAAACCCGCAACCTCTCCGAAAGCAAACAAATTGTGGAGCAACTCAAAGCCAGAGTTGAAGAGGTACTGCACACCTCAATGGATCCTGTTGTGGCACAAATGCTGATCGAGAAACGCTTACGTAATGAAAAGAAGCACATTGCAGTGCTGGTTTCAGACCTGCATCACTTCACCCCTTATGTGGAAGGCAAACAGCCTGAATCTGTCATTCAGGAACTCAACCGGTACCTCAAAGACATGTCGGGCTTTATGGACTCGTATTCGGCTCACCTCGACAAATACACCGGTGATGGCTACATGCTGGAATTCGGCATGCCTATTGATTACAAATATCATTCTCTGCAAGCCGTAGTTTGTGGCATTCGCATGATGGAGTTTATGCGCAGCTCTGCCTATCCATGGAAAATGCGCTTAGGTATCACTTCTGGCGATGCTGTTGTAGGTATGATCGGTGGACACAGAAAGACCTATACCGTTATGGGTAATTGTGCCAACACTGCCTCACGACTTGAATCACTATGCACACCGGGCTCCCTGCTGATCGATGAAGAGACCTACAAACGGACAAGCACATTTATTGAAGCCAAGGTCTTTCACATCGATGATGTTAATCGAAAAGACAGGGATAATGATATCGAGTCCGTCATCCACTCGCTTATGCAGCAGTCGACCAGAAAGCCGGAGGACATCGATCTACTGGTTCTGCTAGGCAATAAACTGATGCAATATGGCGATTCTGATCAGGCCAAATCCTACTTCCTTAAAGCCATGCGACTTCACCCCGAACTCAAGGAAGCAAAAATCGGCTTTGCGGAAGCCTCAATGCAGACAAAAAATGATCTGATTCAACTTAAGGGAAGAACCAGCGGCTTCATCCTGTACGAAGTCATCGGTCTGCGTGATTTTCTAGTATCTTCGGCCATCCCTGAAGAAATCCGACATAAGTTCGGTCGCATTATTCAGCAAAGCAATATTCCGTCTGAACTGGTCTGGCCAGCCGAAATTATCAGCGGCCAGTTAGGCCATGCCGCCAGAACCACCTTGCTGGCCTATGCGCTGGCTGACAGAATGAATATCGGTGCCAGCGACCGGCAAGCACTGGTCACCGCCGGCTTTTTACACAATTGCGGTCATCAGATTGTTTCGCATTCGGTGTTAACCAAGGCCACCGCTTTAACACGTGAAGATATTCTTGCCATTCAAAGACACCCTGAAGAATCGGTGCGTATCATGCTCAGACATGGTTACGATGACAGAGCCACCCTTGAGTGTGTGCTCCACCACCACCAAACACCAACGAACAATGGTTATCCATCAAGAAAATCAAACAAACCCATCTCAAAAATCGCCCGCATTCTTTCTATTGCTGAAGTTTATGAGGCGCTGACTGAAAACAGGCCATGGCGAGATCGCTGGAACCCGGAAAGCGCGCTGGAGGAAATGCATATTGACGTTGCCAACGGCAGGTTTGATGGGGAAATTTTCGAGGCGTTCGAAAAAATGATTATATCAGGCCTGAATCCCACAAGCTGACATAAGACTGTTTATCGCAGGGCTGTTTATTCTACCCCTTCCCGCACACAATTTTTCCCTGCGCGCTTGGCTTCATACACGCCATTATCTGCGGCCTTGAGCAGACTCTCGTAACTCTGCATTTCTGCATCCCGGCTCGCCAGACCGACGCTGACGCTACCTTGCCAGCATCCACCATCGGCAGTGGACACTCGCAGTACCGACACGGATTGGCGAATTTGTTCTGCAACCAGCATGCCTCCGGCCTTATCTGTGTTCGCACAGACTACCATAAACTCATCCCCGCCCAGACGACTCACCACATCATCCGTCCGCACTGCATACTGCAGGGTTTTGGCTAATTCCCGCAGCACAACATCGCCTGCATCATGACCATAGGCATCATTAATTTCCTTGAAGTGATCCGCATCGATCATCATGCAGCAGACCGGTTTTTGATTCTCCACCGATTCTTGCCACAATTCAGCCAACCGGTGCATCACATGCCGACGATTCGGCAATCCGGTCAAGGCGTCCGTATTTGCTAATGTTTTCAATCGATCATTGGCATCAGAGAGCTCCCTCGTTCTTTCGGTAACTTTTTCTTCGAGCGACTGATTCAGTTGCAGCAATTCCCTGTTTCGTGCTGAGACCTGTTGAAACAAGCCATTAAGCGCAATAAGTAATGGTTCAGTGGCGCTATCGCGTCCACGCTCCATTTTATCAAACGCCGCCTCAGCTTGACTACCCTGTTTGATAGCCTCGACCTGCCTGGCCATATCCTGATCCGAACCGAGGATATGATAGGCAAGCCAGTGGATGAGAAACGACAACAAATGCCTAGCCGTATTGAGCGTCTCTGGTGCCATACCTGCATGCATGGCCATCACTTCCTGCAGGAAAGCCTGATGTTCACTGATATGATGATCGCGGTGACGCAGGTCGATACCCATATCGGCCATCATCGTCTCTTCGGCCTGAAAGTGGTAAATGGCATAACTGGCCAACTCGCCAAATAACACCTCAACATCATCAAACTCAACGGCATTATCTGCCAGTAAATCTCCAAATTGATTGATAAGCTCTACCAAACGGTGATGCTGATCATCAACTGTTGGCAATCCGGTAACGTAACTTTTATCCCAATGAAATGATTCCATATAATGCCCCCCATGCACTTTTCCGCACCCATCCACACTAAGCCTTATTATTTATTGTGACCACCCGTATTAAAATCCTCTCAGATTTTGAACGCCCCATACATTACTGCTTACTGCCTGTAGCCCGCAGAGAGAGCTTGAGTGCTGGAATTTCCTGATCGATAAAGAAATCGAAATGCTTGAGAATATTCATGCCAAGCAGACCTTTCGCTGTAGGAAACATAGGCTGCCGGATCAGGGCAATATCAACATTCTCCAGTTCAAATGATCCCAGGCGCACCCGATTGGAAGGCAGCAGTGCTGCACGCATGACGCCATTGGCTGTTTGCAGCTCAATATTTCCTTTTGCTGTATTGCCCGGACTGAGCAGCTGACTCTGTTCCAGCAGGGTGATCGACGCGCCGGTATCCAGCAGAAGTAACACCGGTGCACTGCCATTAACCGATATCGGCACGAGAAAATGATCTCCGCTGCGCTGTAAAGGCACACTCATGGTATATTCAGCGTCAACAATCTGATCTATGCGGTGCAATAGGCGCTCAGCCTTTGTGCTAACAGACGGATCATAAACAAGCGGCTCCAATAACGTTCTGGCCTGCTCCAGCTGCCCCATCTCAACCAGGGTCATCGCCTGTAACCATTGAAACTCCGGATTTGCCCCATCGATATTGCTCAATTTACGCGCGAAATCCAGAAGTCGGCTGTACTGCTCGGATTCCTTAAGCTGCTCTTTATACTGTTGCACAACGTTATTCACCTGCTCATCCAGCTGCATTTGCAAGCTTGCATCAACGCTCATTCGGCGCAATTCCATTAACAGAAGTGCTTCCTGAGCAAGCTGCCCGAGCTTATGCCACAATCGGGCCTGTACCAGACCAGCCGCCAAATCATCCGGAAAGCGACTGCGATACGCCTGCATAAGCCTGCTGGCTGGCTCCGTAGCGTCCTGCCGCTCCAGTGACGCAAGCATATCCATCACATGCTCACGGGCTTTCTGTTCAGCTTCTACGGGCCAGTAATCATGCATCGCACTGGCAAAACGGTGATTGTTCAACTGAGCATTAAATAGCTGCATGGCGTCCGGCTCTACCGGGGCTTGTACCTGAGGAAGCTTCGCATTGGTTTTAACTACCGGGACAGGCGCAACAAGCTCAGTCGTCAGTTGTGACTGAGGGTGACTATAAGATGTTTCGACTCGGGCTGGTGATTCTGGCACAACCACCTGCTGCTCAAGCAGCACGGCATCATCCAGCCATACATATGAAAACCAGCCTGCCAGCCAGCCAACAGCGAGCGTTATCAGGGGCAATCTGAAAGAGATGGGCTGGAGCGGGTTCATTTCAGCGAAAGTAGCGTCACCACACAGAAGTGCAAGACGAATCAACGCATTAAAGAATCAGATATCTTTCTCTTTGTTTGCTATTCGAATACATCAAGATTGTCTAACTTTCGTTTGCCAATACATCTTCAATTCTTCGGTAAGCCTATGACGCGCAAGCGGTGTCCCTGCTTGCCCTTAAGATGTTGCGCGATTCACGCATTCAATTGACGACTGCAAACGAAGCCTCCATTGTTAGCTGGAAAGCAAACGACACGGAGGGGTGATGAGTAAACAGGAAGCAATCGACCATGCCGCCGAACAGTTGATAGAAGCAGGAAGATTATTTCATCAACGGCAGTGGGTTCCGGCGACTGCTGGAAATTTTTCAGCACTTATTGATGCCAACACTATGCTGATCACCGCCTCCGGCTGTCACAAGGGTGAACTGAACCGTGAGCATCTTCTGCTTGCCGACCTCGATGGCCGTCCGTTCGATGCAAGCCGTAAAGCTTCCTACGAAACTGCGCTTCACTGCCAGCTCTACCGTTTTTCTGATCAGATTGGTGCAGTATTTCATACACACTCGCCAACGAACACCGTATTGTCGAGCCATCATGATTCCATTCACCTGCATGGTTATGAAGTTCTCAAGGTCTTGCCGGGCATCTCCAGTCATGATGCGCATTACGAAATCCCTGTACTGACCAACGATCAAGATGTTCCGCGACTGGCGACTCAGGTTGCGCTTCAATTGCAGCAGACACCGAATATGGCGGCTTACCTGATCGCCGGTCATGGCCTTTATGCCTGGGGAAGCACTATTGCCGAAGCACGCTGGCGCGTTGAGGCCATAGAATTCATGCTCGAATGCGAACTGCTGGACAGGAGAAAATAATGGATAAATTAACCATCTTTACTGAAGACAATGCTCTTTCCGCTGTCGAAGTTCTTAATGACACGGACACCATAGCCCAACGATTGAAAGCATTGGGGATCGGCTTTGAACAATGGCAGACCGATGCACCACTTTCCGCTGAGGCGGATGAATCTGAAGTTATTGCAGCTTACCAAAGCAGCATCAACGATCTCAAGCGCCAACATGGCTTTCACACCGTGGATGTAGCGGCCATTCACCCAGATCATCCGCAAGCAGAGGAATTACGAAAGAAATTTCTCTGCGAACACACCCATGATGATTTTGAGGCACGCTATTTTGTTGATGGCTCGGGCATGTTTTATATCCACGCTGTGGGGCACGTCTTCATGTTGCGCTGCGACAAAGGAGATTTAGTCAACCTTCCGGCATTAACGCCGCACTGGTTTGACATGGGTGCAAAACCTGACTTCAAAGCCATTCGATTTTTCCGCATCGCTGAAGGATGGGTTGGCCTGCCGACCGGCAGCGATATTGCCGAGCGTTTCCCCCGTTTCGAGACAGCGGCATGATCAAAGCTATTCTGCTCGATATTGAGGGAACCACCACCCCTATCAGCTTTGTTCATGATGTACTCTTCCCTTTTGCACGACAAAGGATGGGCGACTTCCTCAAAGCCCATACGGATGATCCTGATGTAGCGCCTGTTCTACAGGACATCGCCGACATCACAGGTATGCCGCTGACACCGGATCAAACACTGGCGCAACTTCACCACTGGATGGATCAGGATCAGAAAATCACGCCGTTAAAAGCATTGCAGGGAATGATCTGGCGACAGGGCTATGAATCAGGCCAGTTGCAGGGAGATTTCTACCCCGACGCAATCCAAAATATCCGCCGTTGGTTTGAGCAGGGTAAACGCTTGTATATCTACTCATCCGGCTCGGTGGAGGCACAACAACTTATTTTTGGGCATTCTGTCGCCGGTGATCTGCGACCATTCATCCGGGATTATTTTGACACCCGAATCGGCAACAAAAGAGAAGCCGCTGCTTACCGTTCGATTCTCGAATCGATTGAACTTCCCGGCTCAGAAGTACTCTTTCTCTCCGATATCGGCGAAGAGCTGGATGCCGCACGCACAGCCGGTTTACTTACCTGCCAATTACTGCGCGATACCGGCGCAATACCGGCAATGGATCACCCGCAAGTTTCAGACTTCGATGCTGTTACGGTGTAACCTCTCAAGCTTGGGAAGGGAGTCAATGAACAAAGCGCGTTGAACGGCCTACTCATTCGGCGCAGTAACGATTACGCCCTACACCTGCTAATCAGCGAAACAAGACCTGGCACCTATACGTATCGTCTCACTCATGGCAGAACGTCCTACATTTTACCGGGTTTACTATACCAGGTAGCCCTTGCTTTACCATGGCGTTCAATCAAGCCAAGCGTTACAAGTTCAGCCATTCTATTTTTCACCGTAGGCTTGGATACATTCGTAATTAGCCCACAAGCCTCAGATATAGTAATCCTGACATGTGTATCAAGATATTGCATGATGACAGCGTTTTCCTGGGAAAGATGGCTGTATGTTACCAACGTGGTTGTTTTTGCTTTCAAATGATCTTTTTGACGTTTCAATGAACGCAAAAAAAAGTTTAGCCAGGGTAGCCAGTCAGCATCTCCCTTGAGCGTTTTCTGTGTTCTTTGTAAGGCTAAATAATAAGTATCTTTATTTTTTTCTATAATACTTTCCAGCGAAGAGTAAGGTGTATAAGCGTAGCCAGCTTTAAGCATGAGTAGTGAAATCAACACCCGAGAAAGCCTGCCATTCCCATCTTGAAATGGGTGAATCGCTAAAAAAACAACGTTAAACACCGCAATCACAATTAAAGGGTGATAACTTTTATCCTCTAAAGACTCTCTTACCCAATAAATGAGCTCCTGCATCTGCTTAGGCGTATCGAAGGCAGATGTCGTTTCAAAGACCACACCTAAACTTTTCCCGGATTCATCAAATGCCTCAACGCTATTGGAATGCTTTTTGTATTCACCGCGATGCCGCACATCTTTATCCGAGTGCCTGAGCAGACTGCTGTGCAACTGCTTGATATAGTTTTCCGTCACAGGGATATGTTCGAAATTGTCAAAGACCGTTTCCATCACTTCCGCATAACCGACTACTTCTTGTTCATCACGATTGCTAAAGGTTTGTTCGCTGACCTGCCCTAATAACAGTTCAATGTCATCATCAGAAAGTTTTGAGCCTTCAATACGAGTCGAAGAGCCAATACTCTCAATCGTAGCCACATGGCGAAGCTTGCTCAGATATTCAGGGTTGAGATTGTTTTGTACTTTCCAACCACCATTAAATTCATCAATCTCTGAGATGATTCTAAGTAGTTCAGGCGTGATAACCAGTCTTGTTAAATTCATCTTATTGGATAACCATCATTAACATAATTATCCGATTTTATCCAATTCTATCCGATTATCAAGTTTGCATATCCAAAAGAATCAAACAACATCGCCCCCCCCATATCACCATCAATCCCTACGATATTTATACCATAATCAAATTATGAAAGCCTGGTACCGCTTCTTCTTTTAGGGTCAAGTTGTACGCTGGTTAGCATGTGTCATTTTCTACCGTCCCTATCGGCGTTTTTCCAAGTACGCTTTGCTCGCCAACGTCCGAGGCCGACTATGAAACCCCAAAGAACCAGGGAACTAAGTAGATTCACGAAATCGAGCACATCACTGATTTTCGCGCTCGATGCAGTCAAAATTGGAATGGAACAGAAACTGGCAATGGCCGACAGTCTTATTCTCGCTACAGCCCCTGATTCACCACGCTGAGCTTTGGACGCAAGATGCCGATTTTAGCGCTATCGATTCCGTTCGTTACTTCAAAAAAGGTCAGTGAGCGTCTCGCTTCCACGCCCTGCATGGGAATGAGACGGTGGAATCCCAATCAGTATTGATCAAAAAGTGTTTGGGCTGAATTGCTCTGCTTAAACACCCAAATGTCAGCACTGATCCAAACCTCGTGCCATCAGGCAAAATCAAACAGAGAATGTGTAAATGTCAAAGCTGACCCGGACTGCGGAAGCTTCAACACTACTGCGAGTTGTTCCGCCCCTGTGTCCGGCATCGGTACGCTCAGTCTCGCGGGGCTTCCGCTCCAACTTTCTCCCTTAACATCCGAACGACAGGTTCCCACGTTCTCCATAAGAGCCTGATTCAGGTTCATGCCGCCTCAACGCCGCCTGCCAAACGGACAGTAAACAGGTTACCTCCGAATTTATCCCGACGTACAGACCAAACTTCGGTTTTGACAGGGTCTAAGGGGTTTCGACGCTTCATCGAACGGTTCACTTGCGTTCATCTCCCTGAATCACTCCTGAGCAATTTACCTTGCCCTTTTCCTTTGTCGCTCATCACCATGGCTCTTAACCACAGCAACACAAAGGCGGTTTGAAGCCAGCTCCTGCAAGCAGACTCCGAGAGACCTACTCTCATCTCTTATGAAACTTCGTGGCACACGCTCTGACCCCTTTACCTGCGGCGTGCGGCAACTGGTTAGGCGCGCATATTTAAAATACATGCCAGCCCACCAAAGAAAAAATGAGCAATGCACCAAGCAAGGCTACGACACCATTGACCACCAAACCCCACTTTGCCGAATAGCCCGGTGGATATTCAGCTGGACTGAGTGTACGTAAGACAACTGAGTATTGCCACGCGGAGTATGCTGAGGCGAACGAGCCAAGGGCTATAAATGCTAGACCAACCCAAAAAGCCAATGCACTTTGTGTTGAATGCACCATTGTGGGAGCAATTGCATGAATAAGCAGCCCCGCACGCTCAACAATAAAGCCGAAAGCTATTAGAGACAAACTTGTTCGATTCCAGGCAAGCAATGTGCGCTCGGCTGCGAATAGTACACGTGGATCTTTGAGTTCGGACACGATTTCTCCTGTGCGCCTAACGATCAAGGTCACTTGCGCCGCCCCCAAACCTTACCGCGTCAGCGCCGCGGACGTTCTCGGCGTCAAGTGAACCGCCTGGTTCGGCTATTTTGCTTCATTAATATTTGCCTCAATTAGACCGCTGGCATCAAGCAAACATGAGATATTGAATTTGACCTCAAGGTTAAAACTATTTTTGGCTGTGAACGTTGAAGTAACCCTTGTGCGTCCATTTGGATGTTCAGTTACAGCAAGATCCATGATGCGAGAGAAATCGACGGTGATGGGGTGGTTCGCGTTCTGTTTTGCATATGCTTCACACAAACCAACCGCTTTGGATTTATCAATGTGTTTCTTTTCTGTCAGCCTAATGTCCTTTTCGACATCTGCTTTTGAGAAAAACGCATTGAATGTATTTCTTCCTTTGCCACAGGTGACAAAAAATACTGGATTGTCTTTTGTGCCTTTGTTTCCGGAAATATAGGCCGATGAAGGATCAATGTCTTTGCAGCGTGCATTTTCGCGGTAAACCTTGTTTACACCTGCCACGATAACCGCTTTATACGGACTTGTATTTTTATCCCAAATGAAATCTTTCTCAGTGAATATTTCCTGACCTGATGCGTCAGTTTGCTTTTTCCTCAAAAACTTACTGAGAACCCACCCCCTATGGGAGTTTGATAGCCAATCTGGATCAGTTACCCTGATTTTGGACCATTCACCCTGTGTACATTCTTCCAAGACGGTAACGGTATTATCAATGGTAACGTAAATATTTTTCTTTAAAATTGATGAAGCTTTTTGGTTAATGATTTTGTCGTAACTTGTGCCGGGACCAGTGCGAACGTTAATGTCCGAACCATCTACCTTGTATGTTTTTCCTGTTCTCGAATTCGATGACCCACATTCGATCATGCTTCTAGCATAAACTTGGCCCTGAAATATTAAAAATCCCAACAGAATAGCAGGCACCAATTTGAATTTTCTCATTTTCTTCCTCTCTTTGAAGCCGAACGTTTGAGTTCAGGGGCGCTGCGCGGCTTTATCGCGCAGCGTCCCCTGCAACGAGTGGTTGGACGAACCCGCTATCGCGGAGAAAAAGAATTCACGCACTCAAATACCCTCCCTCTCGCCAAATCATCTAAAATGTAAGCTCATCTCCCTAATCGGGAGAAAATCCACACATATGAGGTTACAA